>SDBU01004381.1_pt1 | contig 17315 bp, 23 predicted proteins | sample 2277071 | NCBI WGS metagenome assembly SDBU01 (sample SAMN10397929, study PRJNA504765) | marine sediment metagenome | isolation source: marine sediment core GS08_GC12, 126 cmbsf | place: Arctic Ocean: Gakkel Ridge, Loki's castle | collected 2008 | reverse complement strand
TCCTTGACCCAAACACCGACACACGCTAAAACACCCAGATGGCCACGAAGCTCAACGGTGTTGTGTCCAAGGTAGTCGCGACCATCGCCGGAATCGCCCTCCTGATGATTCTCGGCCTCTCCTTCTCCAACAAGAACGCCATGGCGGCTCACAGCAGCGCCGAAGGTCCGCACGGGCAGATCAAGACTGATCTCGCCACGATCAAGCGTGACGTGGAGTGGATTCGCAAGCAACTAGAGAAGAAGTGAACCGTTTACGTAGAATCTTTACAGCCCACTGGCTCAACGCCTTGATGTTCTTGGTGATTGTGGCCGCAATTTGGGCAGGATGGAGATATCTCTGATGGATCAGCTCAACTCATGGCTCAGTGGTAAGAAAACGAACATCCTGTCAGCATGGGGCTTCTGTGGCGCCTTGTTCATGGTGATGAACGGATACGGAGATGACCAGATCAGCGTCCTGCTGGCGACCGTAGCGACTCTTGCCGCGACTGGGCGAGCCGCGATCAAGAAGTCCAACGGCGTCGTTCCGTTCCTGATCATCGGATCGATGGCAGGCTTGTTTCTGTTTAACGGTTGCGCTTCGCTTGGTGTGGTCGATCCAGCAACAGGAACCAGCCCAGCCCAAGACATCGTTGCAGCAGCCGGTACGGGGGCCGCTCTCTTTGGGCCGGTAATCGGGACAGCGGTTCCCTTGGGGCTGGCGTCGGTGCTGTCGATCCTGATCGCGCTCGGCAAGAGCAAAGAACCAACGCCTACATGACCTCATGGGGAGAGAACAAATGGTCACAATCGACAGAGATGACTCAGTTGTGAACGAGATAGCCGACAAACTCTGGAATATCTGTCTGGAGTACGGGGGCCATTTAGTGGGGCGTGCAGATGGCTCAATTGATTTCTGTGATAGCCCAGGCCAGTGTGGCCCCAGCACCCCTCCTAATCTAAACCTGTCACAGGCTCTTGAACTCAAATATCCTTCAGCTAGCAAGGCCAATGAACGACTGGTCTGAACTCGAAGGGTTCATCTGCTACTGCGGCGATAGCGGCTTTATTGTTACGTTTTCAGCCGCCCTCGCGGCGTAATTGGCCGCCTAGACTGCCCCGACAACTCACAGTCCATTACGAAATATCCACCGGAAGGACTCTAAACCAAGGCACCGCATGAGAGTATCAGACAACATCGGTAAGAGATTCGGCAGGTGGGCCGTTATTGATCGTGCCGAGAACGACAAGCATGGCGGCTCCAAGTGGCTATGCCAGTGTGACTGTGGAAACACCGGTGTTGTTTATCGCACAAGTCTCAGTTCTGGGGACTCGACGAGTTGCGGGTGCAGACGTAGTGAGTTGGCATCGCAAAGGGGCCGTGCTCGTATTGGACCACTTAGCCCCAGGTGGAGGGGCGGCCTCGCACCCCCCAGGTGCAAATGCAACCGCTGTAGATGCGCCCGATCGTTGTACTATTCAAAGTGGCGGGCCAAGAAGTGCGGGCACACGCCGTGTCTTGCAACTCTCGAAGAATTGAGTTCAACCGTTGTAGACAAGTGCGAACTCTGTGGCGTCCCAGAAATGGAACTAGACCAGCGCCTGTCCATGGACCACAACCACAATACCGGGGCATTCCGGGGATGGCTGTGCGGTCCCTGCAACAGATTTGTTGGACTGTTCGAGAAATGCCCCGTCAATGTCAATGCATACCTCAACAAGAGGTCCACGGACGCCATGAAAACGCAAACCCACATTCCTACAGAAGGATTCTGAACTATGGGAGCTGGGAACATCATCCGTCTTTGGACGGCCGGCCTCAAGAACGCTCCACAACTCGACTTGGCCTCCGGCGACACGCTGGTCCTGAAGCCGAACGTGGACAACCAGGGGTCCATCGAGGTAGGTGACGGCACCACCGACATGGACGTGAAGGTCTTCCTTGGCGCTTCTACAGACTGGGCACTGTTCGACGTGTCAGCTGGCCACATCCAGTTCGACAACGCCGAAATTAACATGGGCGACAACGACGAGATCGAGTTCGGGGACGCCCCAGACATCCAGATTCAGTGGAACGCCACGTATCTCCAGTCAGGTCCCGTCTCTGGTATGTGGTCCACCTGTCCATCCGCGATCAACCCGGATCCGAACGTGTTCTCCGTCTTCTACGACGACTTCTTCTCGGCTGATGTCGCCATCACGAACTTGGCGAACACTCCTTGGAACCTCGACACAGCGGCTACAGCAGGCACTGCTGTCCAAGGCCACGCATCGGACGCCAACACGCCCGGCAACGGCTTTATAGAGTGTGCTTGCGGTGCCACCGACAACGACTTTGTCTTCGTTCACTTGGCCGAGGTAGTGACCGGCGCAGGCTGGCTCTTCGCGGCCAGTGGATTGAGGACATGGTTCGAGATCGGCTTCATCGTGGACCGGGTCACAGACTGCTCCATGTACGTGGGCATGTTTGGAGAGACAGACATCAAACCGTTCTCGAACGACTCTGGCGCGGAGTCGGTCACAGACGGTATCTATTTCCGCACCCTCACGGCCACGCCGACCGAGATTGACTTCGCCCACAACCAAGCCGGGACCGAAGCCGAGGTTGTAGGCAACGGTGCAACGCTGGCTGCCGATACTGCGGTCAGGCTGGGATTTCACAGTGACGGCACCACGGTAACGCCCTACTTCAACGGTACGGCTGGCACCACCTACTTGCAGTCGGCAGGCCCGACCGACAAGGGTCTGACGCCAGGCTTCGGCGTTCTGTCGGGCACTACGAACGTCTGCAAGATATTTGTCGACTACGTAAAAATCGTAGCAATGCGGGCCTAGCCCGCTTCCCTGATCTTCTCCGCATACCCATCGGGCCATGGTGGGGGTGGTCCCTTAGTCTGTACGGTCAGCTTCGGGAAGTCCCTTACCTTCTGCTCATCGAAATCTACCTTCTGTCGGTGCAGAAACGCGATGGTCTCGTTCACCAAGTCCTCCATGTGCAGCACGTTCTCGGCCTGTCGGGTGAACCTCTTCAACAACTTGGTCAACATGCCTCCTGCGTGCTCCAGATAAGCGTCCAGCCATGTTTGGAAGTCATCTCCCCAGTAGTCAATGACCACATTGATGTCCGCCAAGTAGATATAAAAGCTACCGGGATGAAGTATCTTGGGTTCAGCCAGAATGGCCTCAAGGGGTGGAGGAGGCCTTCGGAACCGCAAGAACCATGACCTCAGTAACTCGTCCACCCCCCTTACGATGGTCACGGTACATGGCCCTGGTGCGTGCCGGTCCCAGTCCTGGGCTACGACCTTACGTATCCTCACGGTCCCACTTTTGAGTACCTCCCCTTGTCCTAGGTCTAGCCCCCTCTTCGGCTCACTGAGCAACTGTTGTAGCCAGAACGACCCAGTTCCCGGACAAGCAGCCAGTACAATCGGCCCCAACGTCATCGGCATCAGTGCTAGACTCCTGTGCAAGAACCCCTAGGATTCGACCTCATGGACGAGACCAAACTGCATGACGGCATTGGAACACTCACCTACGCCAAGTTCGGAATCCTGGCGGACAAGATAGAACGTGAACGCAAGCTCCACCAGCGGACCTACGCCCTGCTGGTAGCCCTCAAGGAAGGTACGGTCAGCCTCGACAAGGTAACCATCATCGAAGGCGGCTGGGAGGTAGAGCGTGGTTGAGTCTGTCGCCAGTGTAACCCTTCTTCAAGTCCGAGATTCCGTGGCTCGATGGCTGTATCAGGCGGCTACTGGCTATTCCGCTCTGTCATCAGACCAGAAACTCAATACCGACCTGCTCATAGACCGCGGCTACCGGCTCTACATGGCGCCACCTGTCCTGCCGGGAGAGCGGTTGGCCCATACGTGGTCGTGGATTCGTCCAGAGACGACGCTGACTGTCGCTGCTGCCGTGCCATCAGCCAAGGCAACCACGGCCATGGCCAGCACCACGGCTATTGTGGACACGGCAGCCACGTTCCACACGGGCTGGGACACCCAGAGTTCCAACGCCGTCCACGAACTCATCGGCAAGACCGTAACCGCCACGGATGTCTCCACGAGCACCACCTACACCAGCACGGTTTCGTCCGTCACGGACGCCAATACACTGGTGGTCGCGGACACTTGGAACTCAGCCCTGTCCTCGACTGACGACACCTACTCCATCGAGGGAGATGGTGACTGGAACCTCCCTGACGACCACGGCGGCATCATTGGAAACCTCACGTTTGATGCCACAACCATCTATCCGCCCGTCAAACAGACATCCGAGCAGCGTATCAGGACACTCCGCCAGGACAGCTTCGTCGATCAGACTCAACGTCCCTACCTGTTTGCCGTTCGGCCAAGACTGGCCGCAATCGCGGTAGGAACTACGGCTGGAACAGCCACAACACGATGGGAAGTCATGTTCTGGCCGAAGCCGGATGAGGCGTTCACCTTCCACTACCGATACGTGAAGATGTTCGAGGACATCACATCGGATACCCACAACTTCCCCGGTGGGCTCAGGAACGCTGAGTGCATCCTTGCGGCCTGCATGGCCGTGGCTGAGAGATTCGCCGACCCGACTACGCCGGTCTCCGGAAAGCAGTGGGAATACTTCATCGAGGTGCTGAGAGGTGCTGTGAGCCTTGACCGGAGCGAGATGACCGCAGACAACCTAGGTCCGAACCTCGACCGATCTGACCACAGGTTCCATCTGCACATCCACGAGTCGTCTAGTGCCCCGACCTACCTTGGAGTGGAGTATCCAACATGACTGTGAGCCTTGTAGCCCTTGAGAAACCCGCAGTCGCTACAGCCCCGATTCTTGGGACGGCTGGCTATATCGACTCGGTCACCGGGTCCACGTTCATTATGAAGTTGGTCGATTACGACATCGACGCGAGGGTGCCGAGAGAAGAGACATCCGGTGATGGGGACGAAGGGCCTACGTTCGACTATGTCCCGTGGGTGTACGTCGATGCGATCCTGAGTGGGCTCATGGTGGCATCGGAGCCGGTGGGTATCTCCAACATGGATGGACAGACTCTCACTACCGACTTCACCATCAAACTCGGCAGTGTCCAGACCTTCACACTGCCGGGTGCAGTCATTCACCGCATTCGTATTCGAGCGACCCGCAGGGGACTGTTCAATCGGGTTCTCATGTTTATCACCGGCACCGGGAGCGTGTCGAGCACCGTTTGGGAGACCGCCTGATGCCTGCCGGTAATCCGATCGACGATGTCCAGAAGGAATTCGACAAGATCACCACACAGGAGGATCTTGCCAAGGCTATCGGCGAAGACGTTGCGAGCATATTCAAGATTGAGCCGGGTGATCATCTTGAGCGAATGCGGCAAGAATTCGCAGACCGCATGGATGACAAGACCGCCCAGATCCAACTCAGCATTGAGGAGCCCGCAGACTTCGATCAGGCCGAAGACCCCACCAAGAAGTCAGAAGAAAATGTTGATGACAGGCTGCGAGATATAAAGCGCCAAATCGAACGACTGCCCAGCGAGATCCGTGACGAACTAGAGAGCGGCTAGGATGGCCCTCAACGCACTCCCACCCAGCACCGGCTCCCCGAGTATGGAGCAGAAGATATTTCTGCCCGGCTCTACGTTCCGCCAGACATTCTGGGACCCCAGGGTCCAATCGGCCCGTGTAGTCGGGTGGGCCACCGGCATCTCCGCGACAGATACGTCTCCACGTCGGTCGGTCGTGGACAAGTATTTCGCTACGTTCGGGTTCTTCTACCCGGAGGCCATCACAGACAACAACATGGTCCTCGACAACATTGTTGTCGAGATTCGTAGCCCCACCAAAGCCCACTTTGTAGCCAACTACAAGATCCAGACATTCAATATAAGTGCTGGACCGGGGTTCAGTCACAGTCTTCACCTACGCCCATCCCGGATCGGATTCAACACCTATCGCTCCTACATAGACCCGGACGCAACAACTCCGACCAGGATCATCGACGTTGACGGAATGCCTGCTGGCCCGCTCAACTCCCTGAAGACCGTCTCTGAGTGCGTAGGAGCCTCTACCCCGAAGCTTGTAGTGCTCGACCGAGCGACCACCGAGATGACTGTCACCGCGAGCTTGGGCCAGAACCCTCTCAGTGAGTTGGCATCTCTCAGAGGCAACCTGAACGATGCAAACGTGACCATCATCGGAATCACCTTCGCCAAGGGTCAAGTCATGTACATGAACGAGACTATGGAGGTGTTTGAACATCGTTTCGGGACCGTCTTCGTAGTCACGTACCATTTCGATCTCGACGTACTGGGTCACCTCGAACAGGGATTGTTCGTCGCCGATCAGGATCTGGACACCGTATGCCAGCCCCCCGAAGGGCCTGGTCTACAGTGGAAGACGGCCAGCGTGCCCATGGGTAACTACATCAACTTCCTTGGTGCCTTCCCGACATAAGCCATGGGCCAGACCCATCACTCAGCAAACGACAATCCGTTTCGTGCACTGAGTCCCTTCAGCCGCGCATACAAGGACCTTCTCGACGAGATGTCCTGGCGTCTCTACCGCCTTGATGCCCTGTACTCTCCCATCGTCAGGGCCATCCGACGCACCGACCTGGAGACCGATCCTGGGAGTGGTCTCGTTCATCCCGCACTGATAACTGATGTCCAGCCTCCCACTGGCCCCAACGCCAACTACAGCGCTACGGCCATCGCCGACCAGTCCATCTTCGTCACTCTCATCTCACCGATAAACCGTATCCTTCCGGTCGCTGACGTGGACTGGGTCGCGGTTGCCATCGGTGACAACTGCCTGATATTCGAGGGTAAGGACTCACTGGGCGAGGACGAACTGCAACTCATGGTTTTCGAGAAGGTGGGCCACATCTTCTGCACACCCTCCCCTTGAGATCATGGCCAATAACCAAGTATTGTTGGACACTTTTGGTTTAGATTGCTGCTGCGGCACGGAAATCTTGCTGGAATGCCCAACCTTTGCGGAGATGTCAGAATGCCAACAGAGTGCGTCGATATCCATTACGGGTGTCAGAGTCAGGATTCAACTTAATGAGTTCGACTTCTGTGAACTTGAACACTCCTTTCAAATCACCCAACTCGATCTGACGCAGTTTGCCAACACTGCGGCATACGCAGCTGTGCCATTCCCGCAAGGTGGAGGATGCGTCCACTACGGGACAGCAACCAGCACGGTAGTTGACCAAGGAGGCAATCTGTCTTGCGAACCGTCGAGCGGTGCCCTTTGCGCCGGAAGTTGCGTGGGAGACTGCTGGAACAATCCGATAGCTGGCTTTGCCGCAGCCGTAGTATGCCGAGATGCGGCACCTGGCCAACTAAGTACCGGAGTATTCCAATGGTCCGCAGATATACAGATTGCCGGATCTGGCCAAGCGGGAGCACTTAGGTATGGAGCGCCGCTGAACCTATGCCCAACAGGTCCATGGACCTATGCACCATTCCCCAGTGACCCACAGATAATCGGGTTCTTTCCTGGCGCCAATCCAGGGATCACAAGCCCGGGGACGCTGACATTCACATGATTCAACTACGGTGACCTGATGAGAGTGGTAGTCAAAGAGCGTAAGCTCGCTCTGAAAACCTCCCTAGGCGCCTGTTGTCTGGACACTGGCCTATGCCTGGACCTGGCCGCTGCTGAATGCAACATCATCCCCGGTGCAGTCCATCACCCGGACACCGATTGTCAGGTATTCAGTTGCCCTGCCGGTGCCTGCTACCCAAGTGATCCCCCTTTCGAGTGCATACCCACCGACGATCGCGGGGCCTGTGAGAACCTTCCCGGCACGTTCTTCTCCGATGGCGTCTGCGAGTCTCGTCCATGCCAGTTCCCGTTCCTGCCGTGCACCAGCACGGACATGCCAGAAAGCCTAGGTTGTTGGCGTATCGTCACGTCAATATGCCCTGACTGCTCACAGGTTGGAACGGAGGTAGCCGTCCCATGCTGGGTTCACGACTGCATTGCAGCCAACTTCGGGGCGAACGTCGCGTTCGTGGTCGAGAATCGAGCCTGTGTAGTCTTCACTCCTGATGACGGCTACACCCGTAATCCCACTGGCTTGGGCATATTCTGTCCCGAAGAGATGCCATACGCACAGTGCACTGAATGTTGCAGAGCCATCAGCCAAGCGGCCACATAGCCATGGCATGCTCTCACCCAGTCCGATGGCTCGGTGTTTGGTGGGCTGGCACGCCATTTCCCAAGCGTTACATCACGGCTCATGTCCACAAGCCTTGGTTGCGCGTTCGGCCTGAGCCCGGATGCGGGTGTATTATCCTGCTGAAACGTCTCTGGCTCGCCTATAAGTCACATCGCGTCCAAGTAGAGCACTATGGGAGTCATCCACAACCTGCACCACAATCTGGCCGCTGGTTCCGACGAGACCAGCCAGCCCATCAAGGTTCCCGCTCGTGCAACCAAGGTCTCAATCGACCTGAACCCGTCATCCAGCTTCTCCGGGACATCATGGGTGGTGACACTACAGCACGCACTCTCCCCTTTGGGGGACCACGAAAACTGGGTGGCCTTGGAGAAAACGGTCACTTTCACGAATTCGACAAAGACGCAAGTGGGAATATCCGTATCGGGGCTCGAATACATCCGCCTGAAGACGACGACCGAGGACGGCACGGCCGACCCGGCAGCCAAACTGATAGTTCGGTTCAATAACCCCGGTGGACTCCTGTGACCCTCCACGACCACCCCGCTCCGCGTCTCCCCATACGGGCAACTCCGGTTCCTCGCCATCAGGTTCTACGCGACCTTCCGCCAGATGCCTCGTATCTGCTCTTCTCACCTTTCGACCGATCTGATTGGCCGGGCGAGGTTCCAGGAGAGACGAACACGGCCCTGGATATCCTTGGCAACGTCGGCATCATCAAGGTGAGTGCAACCGATCCGGGTAGTCATCTCACCGGACTGGGCTGGCTGGACACTTCGGTTGCGAGCCCTGAATCTACCCGAACCATCCATCTCATCACATCGGATACGACGATAGATGCGACGTACGACCTGATAAAAGTGGATGCGTCTGGCGGCAATGTGACAATCACCCTTCCTGCCGCAGCTACAAATGCTAGCCAGTTTGACACGAAGAAGATCGACTCAACGGCGAATACGGTCACGATCGCGGCAGCAAGCGGAGAGGAAATCGAATATGACACGACGGCTGTTCTTACCGTTCAAGGCGAGAACATAAGGTTCTCCAGTGATTTGACGACTTGGTGTATTTTGTGACTTACAAACCCACACCAACAGTTGTAGACGGCGGGCAAGTTCAAGCTCTAGCCTCCGACGACGAGTCCCAGAGCCTGCTGGTGGAACTGCTGGCCGAGATTCGTGGGCTGCGTGAGGACATGGCCCAGCGGGACGGCGTGTCCATCGTGGACGGCTGTGGCACCCTCCGCAGAGCCACGGTGTCTGAGACCGGAGCCCTGTCGGTAGGACCCATCAGGTATGACGAGACATCCAACAACACCATGGCGGTTGACAACCAGGTCTACAACTTTTACAGCCCCAGCTCCTTCGAGCAGTTCGTCATCACGGGGATTCTGGCATTTGCGTCCAAGGACGTGAACAATGCGTCAGACACGATCATCGAAGTTTACGAGGCAGATTCATCCTCATCGGCCACGGTTGACAAGGCCCTGCTGACGTTCGGAATGGGCAGCCTGACCAATCTGACCCTGACCCCCCTGAATCTTCTGGTAACTGAGGGCACCTACATAAACGCCAGGACAGACGACAACACGGTAAACATGACTATTATGGGCTACTTTATCTCACTTCCTTTCTCTTGAGGCATTTGACATGGCATTTCTAATCGAAGATGGCAAAGGACGGGGCTTCAAGGCCGAGGTCAATGTCCAGAACGAACTGGTTACACGGGCGATCGCGGAGCCTGAGATTGAACATGCGTCCTCTATCGGTAATGCCTACACATGGCACGCCCCGATCAGGGACGTGGTAGCGGGCGAAACCTTCTTGTTCGTCAAGAACCTTGGCTCAGTCCCGCTGATCCTCGACCGCTTGGTATTTGCCGGGTCCAACGTGATCTGCCAGTGGGACATCGGCATCGGCTCTGCCACAACCACGCCTGCTGGAGATGCGGTCGTGGGCGTGAACATGAACGAATCGTTTTCGACCAGGCTGGCTGATGCTCAGGGGCTCACAGACGAGACGGCGGTAGCAGATGCCACGGTCATGTTCCATGTCTGGACGCCCATCACCAACACGGTGGTCTTCCCTCTGGACGGCGTCATCTTGGGCCAGAACCACTACGTCCAGATCAATCAGGAGACGGAGTCCTCGACTGGTAGCCTTAGCCTCGTCGGGCACTTTGAGGTCCCGTCCTGATAAGGATTCCGCCATGGCGCAGTTCCAGATTCGGGATGAAGCGACAGGGATATGGCACAAAGTAGGCGGCGGCGGCGGCGATGTCGTCGGCCCCTCCTCATCTACCGATAGCGCTGTGGCTCTGTTTGATGGGACGACAGGCAAGCGCTTTAAGAACTCTGTCATCATCGTCGATTCCTCAGGCGTCATCACGGGCATCCTGTCCCTGAACGGCAAGGTTGCGGACAACCTTGTGACCGGACCGTCGTCAGCTACGGACCACGCGATCTGTAGGTTTGATGCTGAGACGGGGAAGATCATTCAGAACAGTTCGATATCCATTGCCGATGTAGCGGGCTCAGAGATCATCGTGCTAGCCCTGTCTAACAACGACCTGTCCATTCGTGGCGCAACAGGATCAGGGGTCGCCGGTTCGATTCTTGAACTATTAGGCGGAGAAGGTCAGGGCGGAGGTGACGGCGGCGCCGTGCAGATACGTGGCGGTGCGGGCACCAATGCCGGGGACGTGCAAATCTCCGTTTCGGATGCCAACGCGCAGATTAGCGTGTCCGGTGCTCTTCTGCTGACCAACGGCACAGTGTCCTGTGAGGATCTCATGGACATTCAGGCAGGCACGACCATTACAGGCGACATCCAACAAGGTGCCCGCCCCATCACCAACGAGATCATGGACCCCATCGGGCTGTACGCGGACAACATCACAACCGAAACAGCGGGCACGAGCCAGCGTGTTGACTGGCTGTACGTCGGTCGAATCTCAAAGGCCATCACGTCCTGCATGGTTGCGGTCCGTGTGACCACGGCGTATGTGAGTGCAGGCATCACACCATACGCCGAGATCGGGATTGCCACCGGAGACTTCCTTGGGGGTGGCAGCAGCCCCGCACTGACCGTTCGCGGCACCACTGACGTAGCTGCCATCTACGACTCCACGGGCCTGAAAACCACCACCGTCACACTGACCGGCATCACAGCGGGAGATGATTTGTGGGTCGGGTACGGGAGCAAGGCCACCACTACACGCTTCAAACTGCGAGCATGCTTGGTGGACGACATTCTCAGCGGCGTGATGGGCGGCAGAGGCTCACAGAAACCATCAACGTGGTCGGACGGTGTAACCTCAATACCATCCGCCACCATAGTTCCCGCGTGGATCAGGGTTGTGATCTAGAGAAAGCATAATGCCAGTAGAAACAGAATTAGCTTGGGCTGCGGGCCTATTCGACGGCGAAGGGACCTTGGGCGCATATCCACGCAAACGTCTTAATGGGCAGAAGGCGATAAAGTGGACAATTCAGGCACGGCTTGCGATGGTAGAACATGAACCCGTCCGTCGTTTCCATGAGATTGTTAGGGTAGGTACGGTGAACCCACGCCATATTGATAAGCCGAATTGCCGTTCACAGTTAGAGTGGCAAGCCGGCAGCAACAATGTAGTAAGGGTCCTAAATAAGCTCATGCCATACTTTGTTGCGAAACGTGAGCAAGCTGAGTTGTTGTTGGAACTTGTCGCCACGTTCCACCGCGGGCGTCCGCTGCCAGCAGGCTTGAATGAGCGGAGAATATCGTTGGCCGAGAATATCAAATCTCTCAAATGGCGGCAGTGCTAGTGCTACACTCCCGCAGATAACCCCTGCCAAGGATCGGCAGGCTAAGGAGCCATTGGATGGCCACAGTAAAACGAGCGTGGAAGGGCGGAACAGCGGTCGCCACCAACGTGAAGACCTTAGAGGCCACCGGCACTTGGGCCTCCAGTGACACGATCACGACCACCCTCAAAGATGAGAATGGCACCACCTCCGTCGTCAACACCACGACGACCTCCTCGACCATCTCAACTGGCGTCATAGACCCCCACATCACCGATCTCAACAATTCCGTCCTCACCGAGTTCGCCAAGATCAATTGGATCAAGGACGGCACCACCAAGATCAAAGGCACAGCTGACACCGCCGGGGTCCCCTTCACCATGGACGGCTCCGAGTCCACGGGAGGCAACGGCCTCTTTGGAGACGGCGAAACAGCGGGCGGCACCGTAGTCACCGCCAATGCAGGCCCGAACGACTGGAATACGACCGGAAACTGGGTCGGTGGCACCAAGCCCACAGCCGACGATACGGTCTACATCGGCGTGGACGACGACGACATCCCACATTCGATTCTCTATGGCCTCGACCAATCTGGCATAGACCTCAACCAGATCATTACCTCCCGACTATTCCGTGGTGGCGCGACCGTAGGCAACCCAGCCGACTCCAAGTACCTCTTGATAGACATCTCGTCTGTGGCAGGCAGTTCCGACGCACCCATCGCCATCCTCAACGGCCCTTGCCGCGGAGTCTGGCTGAAGGGCAACATCGACGCTGTAGCCATCAACGCCGCTGGCATTGGCAACGACGCCGTCAAAATCCACTCCACGAACAGTGCCTGCGTCATCTCGTCCACTGGCTTCGATGTGCGTGGCCAGATACGGATTGCAGGCAATTCCAGTGCCGCAACGATTACCAACGCCTCCCAAAACGCCGATATCCGTATCGAAACACCGATTACTGGGCTCACCAACGTTCTGATGAACGGTGGTTCCTCCGTCTGTGATGCCTCTACCACGAATTACCAGTGCACCGCTGGAATACACACCATTGACGTTGCCGCAGCCATTTCCGGTTCCGGCAGTGGCGGTCTACGAGTAGACGGCGGAACCTTGTACTACAACTCGTCGGGCACATTGACCTTCCTGCGAATGAACGGCGGCATCTTCTCCTGGGAGCGGAACTTCAAGGAAGGCGTGACGATGACCAACGGCACTATCCATGCGGGCACCTACATCGAGCGAGGTTCAGACAACGTGACGCACACCAACAAGCTCCTGAACTTTGGTGGCAACATCGTGACAGCGATCGGTGAGATCGTCGCAGGTGCTTCCGCGTAAGGTGCGTTCGCCATGCCACGACACACCCCCGAAGAACGTAGAAGGCGCAAGGAGGCCAAGGCATTGGCGGATGCCGGTGTGCCGCAGAACGACTTCTTTGCCGAGTCCGACGAGCTGGAGCGGAAGAGGGAGGCCAACGAAACGCGACTCAGGCGTAGGGGGTTGCAAGGTGCGGAAGCCCGTCGCGTAATCTCGGAGCGTGTCGCAGCCCGAGCCGACGACCGACGCCGCGACTTCCTGCCCGGTGACCCCCGTGGCTCAGCCATCAAGCCTCGTACGGTCGATGAGATTGAGGCAGAACAGGCTGTAACGGCGAATCGACAGCAACTCCTGCCTCCAGCCAGTCCAGGTGGGTTGCATAGGGCCACAGCGGACTTCGACTCATCGGTACTGCCTGTGGGCACTCAGTTCATCAACTCGTCAGGGCAGATGGTGCGTGTGGGGGCTGACGGGAGAGAGATACCACTAAAGATCGACAAGACGGGCGAACTGGTCGTCGATGAGGCGGCCACCGAGGCGGGGCAGGACATAGAACAGATATCTGCGGATCTTGCCCACGACTTGACCGTCATGCCCGGCAAGGACTTAGCAGGCGCCTCCAACGCTGTCCGAACGGCGATAGGCAACCTACGGGACAGCTTCAAGAAACTGCTGGACAATCGGGGCGACCTAGACGATGCCACGCAGCGGCAACTTCTCACGCAGGCGAGGAAGAAACTGGATGTTCTGCGGTCTCAGGTGCCTGACAAGGAACCCAGCATCACAGAGAACATCTTCGAGGGTAAGGGCGACCCTCGGCTGGACGCCATTACGAGCAACCCCAACTTCGAGTCGTTCGTGATGGAGAGTGAGGGCGGCAAGGCGACGTTCAAGAAGCCAGAGCAGACGACTGAAACGGGTAGGTTCGTCGGTGACGATGGGTTTGAGAGACAAGTGAGCCGAGGAGACCGCGTCGCGGAAGGTGGTATTGAGCGGCGAGTGAAGGACATCAACCCAAATACTGGAGCCATTACCTTCGACGAGATTGAGACTCCGGACGAAGCCAAGCCTCCAGCCGAGGGCACACCTGAGTTCTTCCTGCAATTCCCGCTGAATGAGGCCGGGCAGGCAGCATCGGACACGCGAGACTTCGATTCAGTCATCGAGGAAGAAAGAGCCAGAATGGAGTCCGTACTGACTGGCGGAACGAAACAGCAGAAGAAGGCCATGAAGAAGACCGTGGCGGCCATCCCTGGTGCGGCATTCGTGGACGGAACGCTAAACTTTGCTAGCGTGTCGTTTGAGAACCTAGAGGGCGTTCTCGATAGATCCGCCAAACGCCGTCTCGCCCGACGCACAAGAATGTTCGTTCGATCTGGCGGCAAACTTGAGGACTTGGCTGGTGGACGGAGGGCTGAGATACACCATGCTCTGCCGAGTCCGCCAGTACCATCAGAAGCCAGATCCCCGGCTGCGGTGACACTTGACGCCACGGAAGAAGAGATGCAGGACTTCCGTGATGCGAGACCAGGCGCATCTGACGAAGAAATTGTTGATGTGGCCCGGCAAGCCGGTGCTGTCAGATGACGCAAGTAGCCGAAGATCCGCTGGACCGGGCCTTGCGCCTTCATGCCATCAAGAAGGCACTCAAGGCACCAACGCACAGCCGCTTCCGAGGCGACCCCAGGTTACCCATCTTCGAGACTGACAGTGGCGAAAGCCTCGCTGATGTTGTCCATGGCCAACTGTCCCAAGTACCGCCTTCACCCACGCCACAGGCGCCAGTTCGCAACCCGCCAGCGCGACTCTCCCGACGCCAACTCATTGAAAAGCATGTCATTCCCGCCCTCCGATCTGTTGCCGTATCACGAGGTAAACATATCGACCGTGGACTTATTGGAGAAGCAGCCACTCAGGCCTTGGTAGGCATGGCTGCAGATGGGTTGACCTTTACTGGTGATCTTCTCCAGATGGCAGGCGATCTCGCAGGTCTGGAATTTATGAAGTCTGCTGGGACCACCCTGCGTGGCGTTGGCGCTGGCGGAGAGGTTTTCCTGCCGGCATCTGGGAAAGGCAAGCGGCGTGGCCGTAAGTTCGTTGGTGCCGTTGCTAGGACAGCACCACAATTCACTTCTCAGATTGCAGGTACGGTCGGTGCCACAATGCTGGGAGTTGGGCCGATAGTGGCGTTTACCGCTCTTGGCGTTGCCCCGGTTGTTGGAAGCCAGTACAGCGAATCCAAGGAGAAGGCACTCGCTGGTGGCTTGACGGAAGACCAATCCATCGCTCAAGCGACATCTGATGCTGTAGTGGCCGGGACCATAACGGCAGTCACCAATGCACTAGGGGCTCGTTTTGTCATCGGTCCACTTCTGGAGCCAGCTAAGCAAGTGGCCAAGACCTTTGCTGGCCGAATGGCAAGCGGAGCATTTGGTGAAGGCGGACAGGAAGCCACCGAAAAGGTGTTGAAAGACCTGACGCTGGCACTCAAGAACGAGGACAATGAGCAACTGGACCGCATGCTGACCGGGGAATACTGGTCCGAGGTAGCACTTGAGGCAGGTGTAGGGGCCGTTCTAGGCGGTGCCGCAAATGTAGCCTTATCCCTACAGGCTCCAAAGTCCGCTGAGAGGCCCAGTACGGCCATCCCGCCCAAGGCGGCTCAAGCACCACCTGCTAGGGCAGAACCGCCCCAAAGGGCTCCTGTGGAACCATCGCGTGGCCTGGCTCCAGAACCCGTACGGCCGCCCGCCGAGCCTGTGGCTGCGAAGTCACTGCAAGAGGTAGTCGCATCAAGCATTAAACGAGACAAGGCCGACAAGGCAGCAGACTTCCCCGTCCTGTCCAAAATGAACTCCCAGCAAATAGCGGACTTTGCTGAGCAAAGGGAAGCATCCACCAAGGCTAGAGAACAGACTGTGCTCGGCAAGGCGTTTTTGGATGAGCACAACAAACTGTCCCGCAAAGCGGGCAGTGAGCGAGACAAAATTGCTAAACCCGCCCAGGCACGGCTAGATGAGATGGAGGCGTCGCTTACCGAAGCACAACGCAATACGTTGTTCGGCATCGACTCGCCGCCTGGGCTTACTCACGAAGAAATCCGAGAGATCGGCCGTGATGTGACCGAGGCAGAGGCAGCAAGAGATCAGAATGATGTCGCTATTGAGTTGGCGCGTGCAATGGGTCGAGTTGGCGAAGCAACCAAACTTGATGAGATGTCCGTTGAACAGTTTGGTGCTGCAATGGCTATCCGTGCTGTTGGCCGCCGGGCAGTTGAATTAGGGCTGGATCTTCGGAAGGTTCAGGACGAGGCGCTCGTCAAGGCCGCGTCCCGCTTCTCCGACCCCGCCGACGCCAGATTCATGCTGGAGCGGTTCATCAAGAGCGGCAAATCACCAAAGGAGCCCACCAAATCCAAAGGACTTCTACCCGTGGCTGCACGGCCACCCGCCGAGCCTGTGAAGCCTCCAGAGGTGATTGCGGCACAGCGGTCGGTTGCCGCAAAGAAACAGGCTGAGTCCCGACGTGAAACTGCCAAACGCAACGCGGAATTCCATCGTGGTCTCGGCATCGCACCACCTAAGCCGCTGCCGAATGAACTCTTAGTGGACTGGTGCTTGATCCTATCTGCACCGAAAGGCTCATTATCAGTTACACGAGCTGACGCAAGCTCCGTCGCCCCAGATTCGCCGTTACTGCCCATACTAAACTCAGACATGTTTTGCTCCCAACGCGGCAAAAAGCCGCTTGAAGTAGGGAAAGAAGTGTTCTTATAGGTTATTATACGTCGAGATCGAAACCGGTCAATAGAATGAACAGGCATAACTTTACAAAATGAATTTGAACCGAATTATCATACTGGCTATTTTCGCAGGCATCATCGCCGCTGCAACCGGCCTGCGCCTTGGGCCATCTCAAGCAAGCGACGATAATTCAATCACCCAGGCCGCCCCGCCGAAACCGGTATCTTCAACTCAGTTTCGTGGGATCGCTCTTCAGTTGCATAATCCCGATGAACTGGCGGCCTATTCGACCCTTATCCGCCAGATAGGCCAAACC
>SDBU01004380.1_pt1 | contig 17316 bp, 50 predicted proteins | sample 2277071 | NCBI WGS metagenome assembly SDBU01 (sample SAMN10397929, study PRJNA504765) | marine sediment metagenome | isolation source: marine sediment core GS08_GC12, 126 cmbsf | place: Arctic Ocean: Gakkel Ridge, Loki's castle | collected 2008 | reverse complement strand
GAGACCTTGTTAGAGCCACGCCCTATTTTCAACAGGAGCTGGAAGCACCCTGAGACAATAGAAGACTTGGCTAGAGAGAATGAATTACATATTAAGGAGCTAGAATAATGGCTTGGACGGCACCACGCACGTGGGTTACGGGCGAAGTAGTCACAGCAGCTTTAATGAATACACACGTTAGGGATGACCTCCGCTATCTCAAGGGATTAGATGGCGATGTTACAATTGAGGCCAATATCGTAACTGCCTTTAATGTTGATGGCGTTGATGTATCAGCCCATAAAGCAGGTACTGCACAAGCACAACACGATGGCGGGGCAGGGAATCATACTCATCAATCTTCTGGGGCGCAAGGGAATACACTAGACCACGGAGCAGCTCTCACTGGCAAGGGTGATGATGACCACACTCAATATGCCTTGAGAACTATCCTGACTACACGAGGGGATATAGTCTATAGGAATGCTACTGTCTGGGCTAGATTGGCAAAGGGAAATGCGGGGGAATTCCTAAAGCAAGGTGCTAATGACCCCGAGTGGGCACAGGGCGTTGCAACCAGAGAGGTCTTTTTCCCTATAACTGGTATCAATAATGCAGGTACCTTGGGTGCGGTAGGGGATTTTATTATAAATACCCTTACTGCTGGCAACTATTGTTACTTTAACTTTAAGGCTCCCCATGATTTCGTTTCACTTACAGAGTGCAAAATTCTCGGTATATCAGACGGAACGGGGACTATTGATTGGACGGCAACAACAGACTTTGCCGCTATCGGCGAGGCATACAATACTAACTCGGATTCTGATACGGCTAACGGTTTAGCAATGAACGACACCGAAATTGAGGAAGTTGACATCTCGGCAGCCTTTACTGGGTTAGCTGCCGATGATTATGTAGGCGTTAAGTTTCTCGTAGATGCCGTAGATACACTTGCCTCTTATCGGGTTACTGGCCTGGTCTTCAAATACACATAACTTGCCTATGCTTGGCAAGCCTGCTATAATAAAGGAAAAGGAGGCTTGATATGAAAATACTTATCTCCATACTGCTTGTTATTTTACTCTTAACCAGTGGCTTTGTGGCGGGGATTAACTACCGCATCCAAGAAATAGATACTATGGGACTCAGCACACAACACGCAATAGATATAATAGAACATTCCAAAGGCACTCATCAGTTCTATCTTAGCAACCCTGACTTGATGGATAAATCGGGGACATTCTCTGTTCTCTTTGAAAGGTATGGCAATTATGAGAGAGCACTGGACGAGAGTTTCAGGAAACAATGGGAATGTACGATAAAGTATAACTACGTATTAAGGAAATTAAGAGAATGAATCTATATATGAAGTTCTGCTACTACACTCAATTCTGGTTGAAGCCGATAGACCGCAGACCATATACTTTTATCTTTAGAGATATATACCATAAATCCCCGCTAGTCGTCATAACACTAGGGGGAATAGCATTATACTTATTCGGTAGATACACCGCCCAGATTTCGCTCTCAGTAGTTCTCAGTATGATTGTGACGGTACTCATAGGTGAGTTATTGGGACACCTTTTCTGGGGTAAGAAATATATAGAGGGGCAGGTAGGCAAATGACTAAGCAAGAATCAGAACTTTTACTAGCGGAAATGAGACAAACCAATATAACGCAGGATAAGATACTGACAAAGCAGGAGTTACTTGCTGTAAAGCTGTACGGAGAGAATGGCTTTGAGGGAGACATACCAGAAATCAAGGCACTCACCAGAGGACACGAGAAGCGTATCAGTAGGAATAGTAGATACATCTATACAATAATAGGCTTACTGTCTGCCAGCGGTATTGGGGCTGGACTAGCAACTTGGTTAGGATAAGATGTCTACCACATGGGAACTATACAACCTGATTAGTAAGCTAGATAAAGAAGGTAGGATTGCTTTCATAGCACTACTCAAGGCTTACCTAAAAGCTATAAAGAGGTATGAGGAATTAAGGGAATGATAAGTTCCCTTTTTTTATTCCTCAAGCATATCCATCCCATCTTCTATATAGGCACAAAGCTCATCTACCTTATCGTGGGGCATGGTGCGATTAAAGTTCTCAATAATACTATGTATAACAAGCAACCTCCGTGTTCTTAATGGTAGCGATGGGTCAATATAAATCTTCAAAGAGACAACACCACACTCACCACCAGTCGCATTAGATAATTCCCGATAGGTTGCCATATCAGTGTCTTTGATTATCTGTATGTTCATTTCTTCTCCCCTATCCATTCATTGCCGTTCCATACTTCTGAGTGAAGTTCTTTTTGCACAAAGGCTAACCATAGTTGTTCCATTGAATCCCACTTGTAAACTAAAGTTTCTATCTGGGGGTCTGGGTGTTTCCCATAGCTTTCAGGGAAGCCGGCAAAGTCTAGTATCTCTGCAAGTAATGTGTTTATATTTGTCCACTCCAATATCTCCTGTAACTGGCCTTGGCGCGGTAGCCAAATAGAATATTCACGCTCAAATTCCCAATCCTCATGCCATCCTCTCATTGTAATTAACGTATCCCTTAATCCACTGAATAGTATGGCTTCATGTGCGATGAAAGCCCCATGCTTTAGGATATGGATGTAATCACCTTCTTGTGGCTCCCATTCCCCTTGTATCTCCTCCGCCTCCTCACACATCTTGATATATGTTTTGCTAGTGTCCATCACATTCCCTCCAAGTATTTAACCAGTCTTCTCCGGCAGGTTCTCCAGTGTGTTTTTATTTCATCGTCAGGATAATCCAGTTTCACCTCGCTTAGTTTATACCCTTCCAAGTATCTCAACTTAAAAATCTTAGAGCCCAGTTCGCCCAGACTTTTAATTGCCTTATCAAACTCCCAGTTAGCATCTATCAGGTCGTCATCTGGTGAGTCTTGCCGTGTTCTACCGTGTGCAAACTTCTCCCCCCTGAATATACTGCGATTCTCAAAGGGATTATCGTCGTACTCCTTCAGAGCCTCATAATTCCATATCCAGTATGTTACTGCGTCAACGCCATCTATCTCATCAGTCCATTTCATATATCCAGCCTCATAACAGATTGACTACAACGCTTAGCTGCAATCTCACAATACTTTTCTTCTATCTCTATGCCTATACACTTGCGATTTAGTTTCTTAGCTGATACTGCTGTCGTCCCTGAGCCGAGGAATGGGTCTAGGATTAGACAGGGGGTACCCGTGAATGTAAGCAGTAAAGTATCTATCAATTTCTCTGGCTTTTCGCAGGGATGACAAACATTCGTCTTATTCTCATACACAAACACATCGGTTCTTTGTGCCCTCGTTTCAGATAATGCCTGCAGTGTTAATCCCTTCGCATCGTTAGCATCCTTTAATGCCAAGTCAAATTCCTCATTTAGTGGCAACAATTCCTTCAAGGCTAAAACTTGTTGGGTGGTTGGTAAGCAAGCCGCTTCTTCCCATCTATAACATAACCCTGTTTTCTTACCCCTAATTACCATATCTACCCCCCCCCTTGAAAGCCCTATCTTCTCCCTTGCTTCTTTTAACAACCTCGAAACATCCAAAGCCTTCGGAGAACAGATATCTTGCTTCTCACCACTACACAAGTACATATTCTCAAAGGCATAAAACATACCATCATCGCTAGAACCTGCGTAACTACTGCCAGGCGGTTTATACCAAATCAGTGTTCTAACTCTAGGAAATAGTAACTCACAGAACTCCTTAACATTGCCCGATGCCGTGTTGAAGGTGAGTACCGCGGGGGACAATTTACTACATAAGCTAAGCCACACCATATTCAAAGCATTTAATTCATAAGGAGTAAGTTCATCCCAACCTGCCTTACCTACCCCATACGGCGGGTCAGTCAGCACCAAGTCCACCTTCGGCAACTCAGGCAGTATCTCCCTACAATCCCCGTGATATATAGTTACATAAGAGTCTTGATAATACGGTTTCATCTTATCCCCACAAGTAACTCCCTAAATCAAATACCACATCTTCGCTATCTATATTCCTTCCTTCTATGTATGCCTTACCTTTTCTGTTTCCGTGAATTCGCTCCACATCTTAGCATTGTCCTTCTTAGCCTGCAATAAAACAGCCCACGGTAAGTCCATAAAACCCTTGTATCTTGGTGCCATATATAATCTTTTCATAGTATTATCGTTTAGCTTTTGCCCCAGTTTCTTTGAGGAAGTTACCGTCACCCTTCTTGAAACCTTCACATTCAGTTACGGGGTGTGGGAAGCAGGGGTCAAAGCCCTCATAGAACCAAACGTGCTCCGTGTTCCCCCTCCTCCAAGCACACTCAATATGAGCAGAACCTGGCACCTTCATTTTGTTTGAACAATGCCCACATAAAATATCCATATCCCCTCCTTTTACCATTTTATCCTACGTTTAATCTCACTCTCGTTTACGGGGCAGGGGCGGTCTTTTCCGCTTCCCATGTCATAAGCCCACTCCAGTAGTTCCTTAATCACACCATTGGCTGAGTCTACCCCTGCATCCATACCGTATAATCTCAGGTGTTCTGTAGCTATATCTACCGCACCTTTTGCCTTAAACATTACCTTAGCTTTACTCATAGTATCTGCCGGATGTAACTTAAACACTCTAGTTCGGTTTCAAATTTCTGGATTGATGGGTGGTTTATAAAGATACAATTATCCTCAGCGTGCCCAATAATATATATCCTTTTACCAAGCCCAAGGGCAATTCCCAGCTCAACCAATGCCCCCCTATAATGGTTTTCCTCAACAAATCTACCAACATAACCATCACACAACTGAACTCCCCTTGTATCGTTTATCGTATTCATAATAGGATAGCCCTCAGCATTTACCTCATCTGGTGTCCAATCATAAGTTATAGTGTGCCCTAATCCCTCAATTTTATCCATTAACTTGCGAACATTCTTTCGGTCTTGAAATTTACCAGCTACATAGAACTTCATGCTTCCACCCCTTTCCTTTTCTTCCCCCCACTACCCCACACAATACCCCCATATACAAACTTGCGGTTGATAATTGGGCATTGCTCGACCCAGAATCGCCCCCCCTTAGTGAATGTTACCACCGAGAATCCCGGTTGCCAGTTAGGGTGTACCATATAATCTGGGTTTAGGTTACACAGGCATCCGTTTTCAAACCACCCGTACATACCTGAGCGATTAGTCTTATAGTAACTCCCTAATCTATGCGAGTGTCCATGTATTCCTGACCCACCGTGCTTATCAGACATCCCCTTTGCTGTCCAACCAGAGTGGGCTCGGATAATCTCAGCGTGGGTAACAATAAAGTTCCCGTTAAATAGAATCCCCTCATCTTTCTCAATACATTCTACCCCGTTGGTATTAAGTCCCATAAGTTCCTCTATCTTTAGACACCTCAATGAAGCTAATGCAGGAGCTTTTGACCATAGATACCTGCGTAGTCTATCCTCGTGATTGCCTGACTCAAATATCATTCTTGCATTGGGGCAATATTCCCGCTGCCTCTTGAACATATTAGCTGACATATCAAACTCAGCTTGTAGGTGGTCAGCTCTCTCAGGATTCTTGTCGAACTTGGATAGAAGGTAACAATCAATGACATCACCGGGAAACGCAATTATATCAGGGTTGAACGCTTTTGCGAACAACTCCACTTCCCTAATAATCCGCTGGTCTTGATACGGGTAGTGGAAGTCCTGCAACACTATCATTGTCCCCTGAAAGTTAATATCCATCCTTACCTCCTGTTAGTTCCTTATAGAGTTGGTCGGCATATTCCCTGAAATCGTTTTGCTCTATCATACTCAATATATCAAAGGCAAAATCATGTTCCTGGCTGTAGGTGTCTGCGATTTCATTAGCCAAGAATATTGCCACCTTCTCCCTATCCCATTTCACATCATCAGCGTGTTGGTTATGCTCATCTAATATAAGCTCCTTAACTTCTTCTGGTGACTTCCAACCTATAGCCTTGAGTTTGGCTATTTGGGCTTCGGCTACAAACCTTTCACCTGCCCACGCATCAGGTTTGGCAAATATTTCTTCCTTCCTATTCCGGATAACGGTTCGTATTTCCTCTTCACTCAATAGTTCCCATTCATTATTAGCCATTTCTACCTCCTATAAGTACATTTCCCTGGTCTTGAAATCTTCCTGAGTAACCTTAACCTTATGCTCTGTAATGTAGTCATGGTATTTATATTTTACAATGTAACAGTTCTCTATGGTATTATTCAGTCTATCGCCGTCAATGTGGTGTCCCCAGGCATCATCAGGTGTATTGGGTACTGAGGCTAGGGCGGTGACAACCTCCCCTGAATACTCACAGATAATATTGTCATCATATTTATCCTGTAATTGACCGGCTCTCTCAATCACCGTATCCCGCCATGTCTTGTTTAGTGTCCTGCGTTTCTTTGATGTTGGTTTGAGTTTTGATTTCTTCATAACTCTATTTCCAATTAGGCCTATCGGCTATCTTTTCCCCAACCATATATCGCCTAATTCTGCTAACCCTATTCCTTAAACAGTTACGATGTATTCTATTCTCTTTAGCTTTTTGTTTAGTCCTATTCATAACTCCTCTATAGTGATTATTAATTCAGGTTCACCGTATTCTACTGTGCCGTCATGCCATCTCATATCCCTATCATTTATTCCTGTTGTCTCTTCTATGGCGTCTAGTATCACCTTGCTACAGTTTGACAAATCCGGCTGACTCCGTTTGTCTTTGAAGACACCATCGCAAGTAACTTTCAGTGGTAGTTTCCACTCCTCAATGTGATGTGATTTAATGAGCCACCCCAGCATATACATCCATTCTTTAGTCTCTTTCCTAGTCCGGTAGCCATCACCGTACTTATAGTGGTTGACCGACAGGGCCTTCCCGATATATGGCATCTTAATTGTTACTGATTTCATTCCGTCTCCTTCAATATATCTTGAATAAACTCCCCCATCCTTTTATTGTAAGCCCCTAAGTCTGGTATGTTATAAATTGCCTGTAATCTTAATCCTACTTTCCTTAACTGGGCTTTAGTACCCTCATCAAAAGCATGTTGAGCCACCAGTTCTTCCTTGCACAGAGGGTCAATACATGCCTCTCTATCGTGGCAGGGGTCATAGTATGGATTATCTTCATTATTTAGTCTTATCATTCTTCAACCTCCTTTCAGTCTGTGCAATTATATCCCGAATGAAAACGTCTCTAGTCTTCTCATTCACCACACTCAAGGCAAGGAGGAATAAGGCCAGATAAATACAACCCCACCTACTTATCATTCTTTAACCTCCCAACTACTAGATTAGCTCACCAAACTAAATATTCTTTCACCCTTGGCTGTTTCGGCAAAGTTAAGTATGTCGTGACAATCCATACAAAGTATCGCCAAATTAAAGGGGTTATCGTTTCCCCCTTCGCTCCTCTTTTTTATGTGGTGGCAAGTTAAATCCTCAGTTGAGCCACAACTCTCGCACTCACCCACAATGTCTCTGATAGATTTCAGCCAACTATCTTTCCGCATATTCTGTTCTTTCTTATAGTTGGCATACCTATCTGTTATGCTCTGTGTGATTTCCATTCTCCATCCTTTCAATTACTAAATTAGCTATTAGGTCTATGTGTTCGGGGTGCATATAAGAGCCATAGTCGTGGTCTACTACTTTCTTTGTTTCAGTTCTAAGTAGTTCTATTTCTTTATACAGTTCCTTTAACTTCTCTTCTGCTGTCATATCCACTTCACCTTAAATGGGAAGAACTTTGAGAAGAGCCAGTAGCGAGCCCTATTGTAAAGAGTAGGCTTCATATAAAGAGAAACTACCATCCGGTCTCGCGCGTCGTCCCCCATAATTAACTGGAGATTAGGTGCTAATGTCGTCAATTTTGCTGTCATTCTTTCTCCTTGCCAATATGAAGCATTATCATATCATCAACTTTATCTAATTTTATCCACATACCACCATACTTTTCGCATTCTTCATACAATCCGATTAGCATGGCATCAGCACCAAGTTCAAAATAGCGATTGGCTTTCTTTCCTAGATACTGACATTTCCATCCATCGGGTCTACCGTTTTCCATCATTACCTCCATTGTACCATACTAGGGTTTACTTGTCAACTATTCACTCTCGTAAGAACGTTGTATATTTATAAAGTTTGTACCCTCATCATCGTATAGGAACGACCACTTCATATTCTTAGGATTAACCTTCTTATCAGTGTGAACCTTAGCATCTACTATCTTCAGCATCCCGTCATTCATGGCTAGATACATAGTAGCTACCTTAAGTGTTTGCTCCCCCCCAAAAGCCGTATCCCTGCCGAATGGTTTTTGGAGACCCACCACAGCCACGCTATTCAGGCCCTGCAACTTCTTATCAACCTTTGCGATAGCTGCCCCAATAACATAAAAGTCTATACCTTCGGGGGCATCTATGTAATCAATGACATAAATGGTATCCCTCTCTTTAATGTAATCGTGGAAGTTGTCCGAAACAGGATATATGAATGGGGGAACAGCCGTTAGGTCAATCCCCATAGCCTTAAACCTGTCATACATCTGGTCTTTCCCACCCTCCATATTGCTTAATAAGATGGTATTTACCTTCTCCCGATTCATAGCAACTACCCTATACAACCACCCTGACTTCCCGGCACTCTTAGAGCCTGCCACTATACTTGTTGTGTCTGGATAGATGTGGACATACTGACGCAGATTGAATGGGAATACTATAGGGAAGCTCTTGCGTTCACTAGAGCCGTTGAACTCTAAGGGCTTAACCCCATTCTGTATTGGTCTATAATACCCATCATTCCTCCCAACAGACTCAATTGTAGGACCCTTAGAATGGCATATATCATAGATAATCTTACGGAGTTTCCCGTCCTGAGAGGGCTCCAGCCTGTTTCTTAAGCCACATACAGATGTATAGTGAAACTCCCCTGTAGCAAAGTTGTCTATCCACTCTTCTACGTGCTGCCTGGTGATTTCTATTTCTGCCATTTATACCTCATAACAATTAGAACATTCGTAACACTTGTAACGGTTGTAACAGAGGAACAATTTGTAACAGACCTGAACAGTTGGAACATTAGTAACATTGTGCGTAGAATTGCCTGATTCGGTATGATTTTTGCCACTAAAGCTGTCCATATTATTGTTACGCCCCTCCTTATAATATATTTATTTAATAGTATAGGTATTACGTTTAGAGGCATTCGCCCTCATTTCATTTACCTTAGAAGTGAGGAAAATAACCTGTGATTTTAATTGTTTAACGTAATCCCATTGTCTTTTATTCCACTGAGGTTCAGGCTGTTCATCTTTAGGCTCCGGCTCTTCCAGTGCAGGTAGATAGTATCCACCTTGTTGACCTGTATGAAGATTTACTTTACCCTTACCTAAAGGAACGTAAAATGGCTGGTCAAGTCTCATTGCTCTTCCTCTTGAGTTTTTTATCATAACATTTAAGGCATCTAGGTGAAATATACTCAGGCTCACCTTTATAGCTTCTCTGATAGAGACCATCAGTATAGAATTTACATACTGGACATTTCATTTCTTCCCCTTTCGTGCCAGCTAGTAGCTTTATCAAAATCATGGGCTACTCATGAAATTCTCCCCTTCGGGTAGCTGGCACTTCTTGCTGGCTCGGTCTTTATACTGCCTGTCAGTTTCTCTTAACCAGGGTTACGATTCCCCGGCACGCCCGGCATTCTCCCGGCGCTATTGCGGGGCGCTCTCTTACCAACCGATATACAGGACACCAGCTAGTCTATTTATTCTCTGGTAAATCCTTGCCGTCATAGGTTATTCTACTTATCCCGAACACTTGGGAGCGGTACCACTTCACAAGCTCACTCTTTATAGTCGCCCCAAATAGAGTGGTTAGCATCTTAGCTCGTATCATATCCCCTATTTCCTTTGTCAGCATTCCTACCGCTTGTGGTGCTGGTGGTGGCTCCCCCTCTTGCAATGGTGGGCTCTCGGCAGTCTTGGGCCCCAGCTTGACTACTTCACTAGCTTCCCCTACCACTATAAAGTCTTGGACAAATGGCTTGCCGTTGTATTTTCCCCAAGTAATCTCAATAGCATTACCCGGAACGAGCAGGTGCCACTTGTCCCTGAGACAACCACCTATGCCATACTTGACATTAAAGGTTTTACCTGCCTTGTCAGTTACCCTCTTAAAATCCTTGCCCTGATAATCGTCATCTTCTACCCTGTCAATTATTACTGCTTCAGTCATTCTATTTCTCCTTCTTTCTTACGGTTTTTTTATAATCCGATATTGGGATGCGCTCAGGTGTTACCTTGCGGTTAAACTCTACCCAAGTTCCGCACTTATTACAACTAGAATAAAAGTTAGGAACTTCCCAGTACTCAACTTCCGACAACATACACTCCCCGCTCTTGCTTTGGAAATCGGAAATTGTCTCTCCGCACTTGGGACATTTCATTTTATACTTAACATAGTCAAACATCCCCATTATTCTCCTCCCTTGCTGTATTATTTTCGCAGACTTCATCAAAGTCTGGATTACCTGAGTCTTCTAAGCAGATGTTATCAGATAGGTCGCACCAGCTATACGGCCCAAACTGTATTCTATACTGGCACTTCTCATCTAATCTTGTTTCATCCATGTTCTCTTCTCTTAGGGTATCCTTATTGAGTTCCTTCTGCCATTTCTTCTTTAGTATATCTGCTCTCATTTTTCACCTGCTAGCTACCATAAACTCATCCCATTGTTCATCAGTGAGCGTATCAGTCGGGGTTTGGTATTTCTCGTATGCTTTTCTAGCTGGTACTTTATATTCACTCTTGAGCATACACTTCGGTTTGGTTAAGGGGGTGCGTTCCTCATTATCAGCTCGCATATAATATTGCGTGTGACAATCGTTACATCTACACGCAGCATGAACCAATCCCCACTCAAGCCCAACATCTCGCCCGCAAGTTTCACACACCCAACCCTTATCAATAGGCCAATCCATTCTACCTTACCAATATTCCATATCTACCCCCTATTATATCACATCTATTTGTCATTGTCAAAACAATCCTCCCTTAGCCTGCACGATAGCCAGACCAATACATAAACCAGCCAGTATTATACCTAATAACCATGCTACTATTATCATAATCCCTTCTCCTTCTTGAAGGCTTGCAGTGCAATATCATCAAAGCAGTAGTATGGAATGGGCTTGTCATTCCCATCAAACAATATGTCTGTTTGGGCAAATGCCTTTATCCACTCCATCACTTCCCTTATCCCTGCCTTCTTAACGGATTCATACCCCCCTTCCATTACAGTACCCTCAAGTGCCTCTTTATACCCTGCCTTAAGGGCTATGTCCCAGGTGATTTTTGCTTGGGTGTGGGCAATAGCCCTATCTACTGCTCGTTGTTTAATGAAGTAATTACTCTTTTCGCCAATGGTTTCAAGCTCACAGTCCTTAACGGCAACTATCTCCTCATCACTCATCATCGTATCTTCAAATTTCATTTCTCCTCTATTAACCTGATTACGATGTTATACGCTGATACCATTGCAGATAACTGCATCTTCTTCTCCCTACTGCCATAAGCTGAACCGGCTAATGCCATATCTCTCTTTGCCTGTATCTTTTCAATGATACTGGGGTTCAGCTCGCACTCGTTACACCATCCCTCTTGACAGGTAATAGGTTTAACCGGACAAGGCTTTCCTTTTAATGACTCCGTTTGCATCTCGCACCCCCTCTATTATTTCAAAGCATTTCTTACAGTATAATTTTCTGTCTTTCCTACCCTTCCCTGTCTGGTAGCCTATTCCAATCTCCCATCCACATTTAGCACAATAATACATACTACCACCCTATGACCTAGTTTTTGCTTACATATTTAGCACCGATAAAGGCATTGACCCCTAGTATCATTTGCTCTGTTTCTTTAGCGTGTTTAGGGCAACACTTACCAATCACTTTCCCGCTCAAATCATGAACTTCCATAGTGGCTAGAGCTTGGCAACAATGCGTGGTGCGACTTTGAGTAAGAACATTCCAATCATCTATTCTACACTTGCTCATTACTTCATATCCTCCTATTACCCCCTATTATAACACAACTAACTATGATTGTCAAGCCTTGCTATTACTTCCCTGTTTATTTTCCGCCATGCCCTTAGGTCTATGTTGTATCTTCTGTTAGCACCTATCCCATGATAGTCTCTTCTTCTTGGGTAGTTCATTCTAGTGCCTCCCTTATGGCTTCCAAGATATGTTCTTGTGCTTTATCTATGCTATCCGAATGGAAGTCATAGTGTTCAGTTTCTACCTCATCAGCTAGTTGCGAAAGTACCCCCCCTATTCTTGCCTTTAGTATCTCCTCTATTAACTTATTCATAATCCCTCCCACCATGCCGGTTCCATAATGCGCTGAACATATTCTCTCTCTGCCATCGAGTCCATCACTAATTGTAAGTCCCTCGGTAAGTTCTCATACTCTGTATCGTGCTTATCAAGTGCCAGTTCCTCGGCTCTCTCCATTATCCATTCTTCTCTATCTATCATTTCCCCTCCACTTAGCATTCATTACTGCTTCAACTTCTTGCCGAATCACGCCCTCACCCAACTCATCACCTCTCATTATAGCCTTGCTTAATTTCAAGCCTCGTTGCACACCATCTAAATAAGCCTTGATTATTATGGCCTCTATTTGTAGTTCGTATTTCATTTCCCCTCCGCTTTGGCTAGTGCTTTCTTATGTCCTGCCTCTGCTTCTTCCCATGTTGAGTATCGCTCTTGATAATCGCCATGCTTGCCACCGAATATCATAGTCTCAAACAGTATAGGCTCTCCATCACCAAACGAATGGTCTAACCCTAGAAAGACAGTTGAAACACTTACCCCATTTGGTAGCGTTGTTTCTGCTACATGACGTTTTGCAGATTCAAACCATATCCCCCACTCCACCATATCTTCAACCAACTTTGGCTTTTTCCCTTCAAGAATATATTTACCAATCATTTCTTCCCCCTTATCACATAATAGATATGACCACCTTTAGTAACGTGCCTAGTCTTACTTATTTTCATTTAGTATCTCTTTGAGTTGGTCGGCTAATTTATATTCAGTGTTTCCAGCTATATGACCTTGAACTATAGCCAGCATCTTTGCCACCTTCTCCCTATCAAATCTCACATAGCCCATATCCTTGAGTTTGGCTACTTGGGCTTCGGCGGATGCCTTCATAAGGTCATCCCTCTCACCCCACCAATCGACAGCTTCCCTTGTAGAATCTATTTCCTCTGGACTTAATAGTTCCTGTTTATTATCCATTTCATACCTCCTTATAACTTGTTGGGTTACTTAGTTAGCTAATTAACTATGTATTTATATGGGCTTCAATTTCTGAGGCATCCTTGCTGATTATTAGGGGAACAGGCACACCGTTTTTACAGATGTGCAGCAGGTGATATTTACCCTTATAGCGTGTTACTTCTGTGTTATCACCTACCCCCTTTGCCGTGAGTAGCTTATTGAGTGTCCTTAGATTTGTCACTTCATATCCCCCTTATAACTTGTTGGGTTACTTAAATCTCGGTTTCACCTAGTAGTGGTAAAACAAAAGTGCCTTGGCGGTCGCGTTGGATGCGTTTCAGGGCTTCAATGCCTAGCTTCTCAGCTTTTTTAAGTTCAGGCATAAAGCCAGCAGTAGGGTGTTGCGTATCTTCTGTTAGGATTTTAATAGCTTCATCTATTTTCACTTCACCCCTCCTTATGTTTAATTAGACTATCAATTCCAATAGTCATTATTTTCGTCTGTGAGCTTTTTGGCAATGAGGTAACTTATGAGTCCGATAACTACTGTGGTTGCCATTACTGCCGATATGATACCTATGATCATTTCTAGCCCCCTTCTCGTTGAGGTGTAGACCCCAACACTTTAATGATCATGTCTCGGTCTGTGTCAAAAGCCTCTTCCATATCAGCGATAAACTGCTCTAGGTGTTCGGCAATGGCACTTTCAACCTGTCTATCTGAGTCTGCCTGTTGCCTTTTGCAAGTGGGGCAAGTGTCTTTGTAGTAGACCTCTCCATTACAATCTTCGTGCTTCTGACTGCAAAGGATACCCCAATCAATCTTGTAGTTCCTTTTCATTTCTAGCCTCCATGTTTAATTACCCTCAATATACACCTATTTTACCCATTTGTCAACCTTTACTTAACATAATCCTACTATTTTTATAAAATAATTTGAATTTAATAGTAGATGTGGTATGATAGTAGTATGAAAAGATTTAGATGGGAAGACCGCGGGTATCATATTATAGAGTTATACGAGACTCATGTCTGCCCTACTTGTGGTGGGATTTGGGAACTTGACGATTCAAACTATCGTGATGAAGAGTGTGGTGATTGCAGGACGATGTGGGCTGATGGGCTTATCGCCAAAGACACCAAAACCCCAAAGGGTAAAACAACGGCTCGTTTAATAGCTAGAATTCGTTACCCCAGGGGTCGTAGATGTTCAGTTGATGGGTGTAAGGTGAAAGGGGAACGCCACCATATTGACTATAGTGATCCTACAGCGATAATCTGGCTTTGTCGCAAGCATCATGCGGAATTACACAGTATGTTGAGGAGGATTAAATGAATCAAGCTGAGTACATAGCGTTCTACAATAAGTTAAAGGGATACGCTTATGTGTGTGCTATGGAGTTGTTTTACGATATAAAGGAAGAGGCGATAGATACGGCAATGGATAAGTTCGTTGACTATGCAGTAGACCACGAGCCGACAATGCCATATTGTAGGGCAATAGTACACAATTCATTAGTAAATACATATAAAGCGGGGAGACAGGAGAGCAAGCCCCTGAGAGTAATGCTTGATAAGATACCAGGAGCAAGGGAACGAGAGATAATGGATATGTACTCTAGTGGAATAAGACAGAGAGACATTGCATCTAAACTAGGTATTCCCCGGCCCAATGTATCAAGGGCTGTACACAAGTGGGCAATATGGTAACTTTCGTTGTATTATAGAATGAGGTGAAAAAGAGAACAGTGCTCCCAGAGCTAAGTGAGCAATCCAGCTGTTAGGCCTCAATTATATGATTGAAGGAATCGTGTTAATTGGTTTAATCTGTCTATATATCTTAATAGTGATTCTATCCTGGGGAAGCTATGATACGACTAACTGATGAAGAGATAATAGCAGGGGTTAATGATGGCGGGCTAGCTGAGGGCGGTAAACTTATAAATCTGACTGCTGCTGGTAGAAAGGAATATCTTGGTGTAGCCAAAGCCCAGTTAAAGAATGTAACTACTAACCTAAAAGTAATCGATTGTTTTGGCGGTAACAAGTTAATACTAGCTAAAGATTGGCAAGCCCTGTTAGAGGAGGTTAATGAATAGCGGCAATTATACTTTAAGAAGAGGAGAAAGAATAACCAAGCAAGAAGATTGGCCGGAAGGGGTGTCGGATGGGTTAATTTTGCCCTGTGCGGTTTGTGGCAAGGAAAAAATCCAATTTGATTACACTGTTACCGATGAACTATGGCGAGATGTAGTTCCCGCTGAAATGAGGTTTGGTGTGGTATGCCTCCCCTGCTTGGATAAATTAGCAATAGAAAAGGGTGTGGATTTAGGAGCAAACATCATTTGTTTACAATTCACAGGACAAGACCTAACTATAAAGTTCTTACCGCACAGCGCATATCATTGCACCACACAGGACAAATTATGTATGAGGCATCAAGGGGGGCAGTTAAAGAAGATAGACTGCTGGTTCTGTAAGTCTAAAGAGGAGCGGGACAAGATACTAGAGAGGGTACTTAAGAATGTCTAGGCAAGAAGAAATTGAGGTTAGGTTGGTTCTTCCCATACCTGGCAAGTGGACGATTGAGACTACTGAGGAGGGTGAGTTTATCCTTACCAATGAGACAAACACTTCCGCCACCGCTTATCTTGATATAGACAAGGTTAAGGAGGCTCTCAATGCCACGTAGGGAAGAGATAGACAGGCAGATAAAATCTCTACAGACCAAGAAACATAACATTACAATAAAAGAGAATGTTAAAGAACACTGCTATGATACCTTGTTCTTTACATATGAAGCTAATTACAAGAAGAAAGTGCATTTTGCATACTTAGCCGACAGACATACTGATTTTAGCGGGCGGAATAGTTACGCCGTATTATGCAAGGAGGGTAAGTGGCTGAGTGCCTTTCATGATGATGGGCATTACTTAGATATTGTAAAACTACTAGACGGAGAAGCCATCTTTATGAATTGGGATGAAGCAGTTAGGGATATGTGCTCCGAATGCCAAGAGTATCTTCCGTTGAGCCAAGTCGTGCTTGATAACGCTAAGGTGCTTAGGTTGAAAGGCGATAAAGTGCTTGCGGCTGCTACAGTTACGAAAGGAAAACTAAACAAACAAGCTAATAGATTGGAAGGAGTGGCTAGTAATGCCAACTAGAGATGAGATAAGGGAAGGGATAAAAGAGATACTATGTGCCAACTTCAAAGACCCCATTGACACAGATTGTCCTTATTGTATAGCATCTAGGGAGTTAATTCAATATCTCCATTCTAAAGGTTTAATGAGAAAGGCAAAGTGTCCTAATTGTGCGTAGAGTCAATTTGATAGTGCAAGCCCGTAGCTCCACTATCGTGTGTGACCACCACAAGTTATCAAAAGAAGGCAAGTTGTTCATACCGACCAGCTTGTTGCTGTTTTAAGGAACGAATGAGTAAGAGAATAACAGAAGAACAGAAGAATAAAGCCATAGAGAAGTACGCTAAACACGGTACTTTATCTAAAGCCGCAGCATTTATAAGTATGACCAGGATGACCCTCTACGAAGAGCAGAAGAGAGATAAGAAGTTCAAACAGGATATGCTCAACGCTAAGAAGGAATACGTGGAAGGATTAGAAGACGTTCTCGATGCTAGAATAAAGAGTCAAACAGATAAAGCCTCAGCTATACTACTGATGTTTAAGTTAAAGAAAGAGAACCATGAATACAGAGATAAAGTGGAACATAAGGTGGACGCTGAGGTAACAATCATATCAGGAGTACCTAGACCTAAGGGGGGATAATGCTAAGAGGACAAGCGAAGAAAGACTATCAGAAGAAGTACATGGAGCGCAAGAGGTCTAACACGGATGGGTCTAACAAAGCAACGGGTCTAACAGTGGGGTCTAACATTGAAGTAGATGCTAAGACAGCAGCCAAGCTCTTGATGATATGTGGGGCATTAGATAAGGATGTTTTAGCAATGAACTACACTACGGGGGAGTTCAAGAAGTCCAGTATGCTTAACATGGTAA
>SDBU01004379.1_pt1 | contig 17318 bp, 18 predicted proteins | sample 2277071 | NCBI WGS metagenome assembly SDBU01 (sample SAMN10397929, study PRJNA504765) | marine sediment metagenome | isolation source: marine sediment core GS08_GC12, 126 cmbsf | place: Arctic Ocean: Gakkel Ridge, Loki's castle | collected 2008 | reverse complement strand
GCGTGGAGGAAACCCCTGAAGGGTCTATTCAAGAGGCACTCAAACGCAACTGTCGCTTTGGATTTGTGGCAGGGGGTCTTGACGATCGTGGCATCTACAACGACTTCTACGATAGCGACCAGGTGCAATACACACCCGGTCTGACAGGTATTATCTGCGACAAGTATAACCGAGAAGCCGTCTTCGACGCCCTCTACCGACGCTCTTGCTACGCCACGACAGGCCCTCGCATCATCGTCGGTTTCTACATCGCCGGCCAACCGATGGGCTGCGAGCTCTCCACCGTGAAGAAACCCGGCCTTGGAGTCAACCGACACATCTCTGGATATGTCTCTGCCACAAACAATCTAAAACTCATCGAAATTGTGCGTAATGGAGAGGTTATCCACACCTTCTCTCCAACCAGCTACCATTACGATTACTATTATGACGATATGGATAAACTCTCTAAAATCGCTCTAGCAGGTAAAGGGTCACCCCCATTTGCCTACTACTACCTACGAGTCACCCAAGAGGATGGCCAAATGGCCTGGAGTTCCCCCATCTGGGTCGACCTTGTTGAGAAAAAATGAACAGTCTGCTTCTTACAATTATTGCAGCCATCATCCTTATGGGACTTGTCTTCATCGGATTTGCCATCGGATGGTTTATCACAGGAAAGATCAAACTCCATAGAGGATGTGGTCTCAGACCCAAAGATGACAAAAAGACCTCTCCCTGTTCTATCTGCGGCGCTGACAAGGTCTGCGACGAGGAGAAGAAGTGAAAGCCCTACCTCACCCGCTTGCTGAAAAAATCCAGGCGGGTCAGCGACTCACTGCCAAAGAAGGGTTAGAGCTGCTCCAAACCAAAGATCCCGAAGAGATCGAGCAGATTCGAGGGCTCGCCGATCAGGTACGCCAAGAAAAAGTCGGTGACAAGGTACTCTTCGCCTCCACACTCTTTATTCACCCCACCAATCTCTGTGAACTCAACTGCCAGTTCTGTTCCTTCTACGCCAAGCCCGACTGGCCATCTGCCTGGTTTTCATCCCCTCAAGAGATCGAAGAAAAAATCCGTCATCACCATCCCAAAGGTCTCACAGAAGTTCATATTGTTGGCGGCCTTTGGCGCGACTGCAACCTTGACTACTACGAAGAGCTCTTCACTCGCATAAAAAACATTGATCCCAACCTCCACATCAAAGCACTCACCCCCGTCGAGTATGATTTTCTTGCCAAACTTCACAACATCTCTGTCGAAGAGGTCTTTAGAAAAATGATGAGCTGGGGGCTGGGCTCTCTTCCAGGTGGTGGTGCTGAGATCCTCGTCGAAGAGATTAGAGAGAAGCTTGCGCCAGGAAAGATCAGCTCTGATGAGTTTCTAGCCATCCACGCCCTTGCCCACCGTTTGGGTCTACACTCCAACAACACCATGCTCTTCAACCACGTCGAGGGCGAAGAAGATATCATCACCCATCTCGGCAAGGTACGTGAACAGCAAGATAAAACCGGTGGCTTTAGGACCTTCGTGCCTCTCAAATTTGGTGAGGAGGGCAATCCCTTGGGCAAACGCAAAAAAGCCCTGCGCAAGAAGTCCATCCCCCTCGTCTTCGCTGTCTCAAGATTGATGCTGGATAATATCCCCAACCTCAAAGTACTATGGAACTATATCGGCGTAAAAGAGGCTGTCGAAATCCTCACATGGGGCGCCAACGACCTCTCTTCGACCAATCTCGAGGAGAAGGTGATTGACAATAGAACCACCCAGATGGATGGAGAAATGCTCTCCTCTCTTATTCGGGAGGCTGGCAGAATCCCCCATCTTACTAACTCGGGAGAGTCATGCTGAAAGTAGGGTTTGTTGACTATATTAACACCCTGCCCCTCAGCGCTGCCTTTCGACTCAATCAGGTCAAGACCGAAGCCGAACTTACCTATGCCATTCCAACCACTCTCAACTCCCTTCTCAGCGATGGAAAGCTAGATATGAGCCTCGTCAGTTCCGTCGCATACCTTGACGGTGACTACACCTATCTACCCTACGGCATTATCGCACACAAAAATATTCTCAGCGTCAACCTCTACATCCGCGATGAGCTGAGCGATGGCGTCATTGCTCTCACCCACCATAGTGCCAGCTCCATTTCCCTTTTAAAACTCCTCTGCAGCCAATTCTGGAAGATTAAGCCCCGCTTTATTCCCCTCGATCGCACCAAAGAGCTTACCGAATACCCCTCCTTCCTTCTCATCGGTGATGAAGCCCTCGAAAAACGACACATCCTGGGCTACCGAACCATCGACCTTGCAACAAGCTGGCACCAGATGACCGGCCTCCCCTTCGTCTTCGCCCTCTTTGCTGTCCGCAAGCAGAGTCTCGAGCGTAAAAAAGAAGAGGTTGAGACCTTTCATCAAGAGCTCCAAACCTCACTCAGCTGGGCACAAAGAAATAATGACTTAGTCCAAACCCTCGCCCAAAAAATGACTCCTCTTCCCCGCGAACTCATTCAACAATACTACGACCTCTGTAAATTCCATCTGGGTGAACGAGAGTATGAAGGGTTAACCACCTTTGCTGCTATGCGCCATGAGTGATACCAAAACCCTCTTCGGAACCATTGCCCCCCAGTATGACCGAGCCAACGCCATCCTCTCTTTTGGCCTCCATCAGAGATGGAACCGCGCCCTCATCAACCAGATGCAAGGCGAGCATATCCTCGACCTCTGTGCAGGCACTGGAGAAATTGCCTTTGGCTATTTGAAAAAATATCCCCAAGCAAAAGTCACCTTACTCGACTTCTCCCCCGAAATGCTCGAGATAGCCCAAAAGAAAGGCGTAGAGTTGAAAGAGCGCTTTGAAGTGATCTGTGGCGATGCTCAGGAGATTCCCCTGCCCGATAGCTCCATCGATGGCGTGACCATCGCCTATGGTATTCGCAATGTTCAAAATCCTGAGAAATGCTTTGCTGAAGTCCGACGTGTACTACGCCCCGGTGGGCTCTTTGGAATTTTAGAGCTCACAAGACCGTCCAACCCCCTGCTGCGAATAGGCCATTGGGCTTACCTACATACCCTTCTTCCCATTCTGGGAAAATGTATCGCCCACAACCACGACGCCTATCGCTACCTATCGCAGAGCATCGGCAGCTTTCTTGCACCATCAGAACTGATGGAAAAACTTAAAAAAAACGACTTTGAGAAAATTGAGAAGCGGCCCCTAACTGGCGGCATTGCGACCTTGCTATTGGCATCCTAGAGCTTTTTTATACCATTCAACTGCCCGAGCAAAGTCTCTTTTCCCACAATTGGTCTCACTACAGTTCCCCTGCAAATCCAACAAATCCTCGGTCGCGTGCTTGTTGGTGCAATTCATCTGCTTTGACGGGATCTTGGGACAACCCACCTATTCCGCCCACGTAGCAGTGCGATAAACGCTCCAGGGAAAATGCATTTCCTTGCGCGGCTGCTTTTGTATACCATTCAACTGCCAGCATAGGGTTGAAGTGGCGTTCAGCTGACGCGTATACACCATTAATTGTGCAGTAGTATTTGCCGACCTTATACATTGCTTCGCCAGTTCCTACTCTCATGAAACATTCCATGGCTAACTTAGATGAGTGATCAACACATCGAGCATATAAATACATCAACCCCAATAAATTAACCCTATAAGCCTGATCAGGCATTTTGAAGCTAGTCGCCCCTTTGAGAGGTGAAACAATTTCATCATCTATAACTTGCTTCCAAGTTGTGCAGACAGCACGGAGGTTAGTGAGCAATTTTAACGCTTCCAATTCATTTTCTTTAGCGGCCTGATCAATGATTGTCACCAGCATTGGACTAAGCAACTCACGATTCGCGATAATGCTGGCGGAGCTTGTTGCTGCAACAGCACTATTAGCACTCGGTGAAACGGATATATTATTTACCTATTTGGTGAATTTTAACTTATAACAACTTCAATTATACAATATACTTTATTAATTTAGCGTGAATCAACTCTTAAATTATTTCTATCGATTTCGCCATTCTTCGATGGTCTCCATAAAATTGCACAGCGGCTGGCTTCTCCCAAAGGGATTCCGACCAAAAAAATACCGATTTTGTATAGGGCGTTCTGGCCTCTTCAACTAACATCTTTTGCTCTCATTTGCTGCATCTCAATAATTGCCGGAATCTTTTTTTCGAGATTATGCGCTTTTACCGCGAGATAAATGGCATAAGCTCCGGTGACCCCAAAAAAGAGGCCACTCACTGATGGTAGGGTCATCATCGTTCCGCTCACCAACCCTAACTTCATTCCCGCAGTAAGAAAAAAAGCGAGTGAGATGGTGGATATTAACCCGACAATGGCCACGTCTCTCCACAAATTGCGTGTTTCGACAAGCTTTGCATGTTGATGAACTATGGATGGCGCTTCAAGCATAATTACTATCCTTTTTAAGGATTATTATTAAACATTTCAGACTAATTATAAACAATTAATATTAAGATTTTATAAAATTATTACTACATATTCTTTTTGCGTTGATTTTTGAGAGAAGGAGTGTATGCTGAATGACTATGAAAAAGATTTTTATACTACTCTGCTCGCTGGCCCTCCCAGCCTTTGGCTCCCTACCCCCTGAAATCAGTGGGAAGATCCTCTACCTAATCCACAAGCACGAGACCGCGAAGGCTCTCTCCTGCTACCTAGAGGAAGCGAAGGAACCGGATTTTGCCCTACTCCAGCAGATCGGAAGCCGGCTGATCGAGGAGGGAGCGAAGAGCGATGACCCGGAAACAATGATAATGACCCTCTTTGGGGCCGGTATTTCTACCTCTCCAGACCTTCTCCCAGCTCTTAAGAAAGGGATCCAAAGTAAAGAACTCAAACATCAGCTGACCGCTCTTAATTTTCTGGGCAAACTCCATGACGATGAGGCTGACCAGCTGATCCAGCAAGCTCTCTCCTCCCCCTTTCTCCTCACGCGGCTTGAGGCGGCCTATCTCCTCGCTGAGAAAAGTGATGGGAGTGTGATCGACCACCTGAGATCCCTTATTGGCAAGGTACCGAAAGAGGCCAAACCGCTCTTTGCACAGATTGTCTCGCAGGTCGAAACCCCGGAAGCCACCCACTTTTTCCGAGAGCTTCTGGCAGATAGTGACGAAAGAGTACGGGTCGAGGCGATCTATGAGGCCAGTAAAACAAAAAGGGATGATCTGCTTCCTCAAATCCGTGCTTTAGCCACCCATCCTGATCGTGCCCAACAAGAAGGTGCTCTTGTCGCGCTAGGCAGGTTCAAAGATGAGAGTTCTATTCCCCTCTTTCGAAAGATGGCAAATGGCCCCAATCAGCTGGCCGCTTGGTATGCTCTCAACCAATTAGGGGAAACGGACGTTCTCCCCAAAATCGAACAGAAAGCACGCGAGGGTGACCTCTTCGCTATCTCCTTGCTCGGAGAAATGGAAGAGAGTAAAGAACTGCTTGTCGATCTGATACAATCCCAAGATCCAAATATCTGCCTCAACGCGATCATCGCTCTAGTGCGCCAGAAAGATCCCCATGTTGCCCCCTGCCTGAAAGAGATTTTGATCCACGATAAGCGAGATCTAGGATTTGCTCAGCACTTCTCTCCAGGCAAAGGATTTGTTGCCTGGAAAGTAGTTCCGATGGCGACGCCGCGCGCCCAAACCTTTCCGGCCCTTTCCATGCAAACACATCTTCTCAAAGAAAAGATCCTTCTGGCGAGCTTAGATCTACCCGAAGAGAAGTTTCTTGCCATCGCAAGGAGAGTCTTTGACACCCAGCAGAGCGAACTTATTCCTATGCTGGTAGAGCTTCTGAGCAACCTTCGCAGCGAAGAGGCAATCGCTCTTTTGAAAGAGAATCAGCAGAAAGCTGGAGCCCCCTTGATTCGGAACTATTGCAATCTCGCCCTCTTCCGTCTTGATGAGAAAGGGCCCTATGAAGAGAATCTGGTTCGATGGGCTCGAGAAGAGCAAGGCAACGAGCTGATCCGCTTTAAAGAATCGAAAGGTAGTGAGAACTTGCTTCACTATGTCCTCACACCAGAGGAAACCTCCCAGCTCTTAATCCAGGTCTTTGAAACGCTGGCTTCAGCACGAAGTGAAGCGGGCATCACAGCTCTTTTACACGCGATTGCTTACGGAAATCCGAAAAACAAGTATGCTCTTGCCGGATTGTTGATACGAACTGCGGAGTAGATGGTATTAAGAGGCTATCTTTTCTTTTTCTCTTTTTTGTCCCCCTGTTTGCGGATGAGCTTGCGATTGATCCCGAAAAAATTTGGGAGCCTCCTTGTTGTCTCTGCACTCCTTGTGAGGAGTTTCTCTTCCAAGCAGAGGAGGATAGCGTCACTGTCGATCTTCAAAACCCTCACTATCGAGAGGGGGTGCTCTCAACCGACAAAGGCGGCGTCTTAACCGCCCCCAACTTACGCATCCAAGCCCAGAAACTTGTCTATACCCGGAAACTGGATACCACTCCCCCAGAGTTCTCAGCCGTATGCGAAGGCAATCTACTCGTCGACTACAAGGACCGTGTCCTTGTTGGAGAGCGCTTTGAGTATGACTTCCTCACACAAACCGGACGATTAATCTGTGGCCGAACAGCTAATCCGCCTTGGTATGTTGAGGGCGAGGAGATACTCTTCTGCTCCAATGGAGAGCTGAAGGTGATCAACGGCTACATCACCACCTCAGAAACAGGAGAGAGAGATGTAGAGATCTTCTCTCCAGAGATCATCCTCGCTCGCGATGGGCAGCTCAACGCCAAAAGCATCAACTTTCGGATAAAAGGTGTTCCGCTCTTTTGGTTGCCGAAACTCCATCTCGACACCAAAAACTATGGCCACTCCCCCATGGCGATCCAATTTGGTTGGGGCGGTTACCTTGGCACGCGGCTCGGCGTACGTTATCAATTTCTCGACTTCGCCGACCTAAAAGGTTTTGGGCGGCTCGACGGCTATTTGGGAAGAGGTCTAGGTGGCGGCATCGACACCCAATACGACCCAAAAGATAGACCTTTGGAATGGTATACCCGCAACTACTACGCCCACGACCTTTCCATCAGCGATCCCCAAAAACGGAACCGCTACCGCTTTCAAGGGACCTACTACAACAAAATTTTCCGTGAGTCCACCTCTGTCGATTTGATGTACGACGTGGTCAGTGATGGTCAGATGGCCGCCGACTACCAGTTCAAAGACTTTGATCTCAATGCCGCTGGAAGAACCCAGCTCAAGCTCAGACGACAATCAGACTCCTTGATCGCCAACCTCTTTGCCCGCCCCAAAGTCAACTCTTTCCAATCGGTCAACCAAGAACTACCAACCTTTGCTCTCCATTGGCATCCAGTAGAACTCTGGGGGACAGGAGTGATCGCCGAGAACCTCTTCAAAGCCGCCTATCTCGACTACGACTTCAGTGACGACATCGGTAATGCAACCGACTTTCACTCTGGCCGCGTAGAGATACATCCCAAACTCTACCGCCCCTTCCACTGGGGCCACACCACCGTCACTCCCGAGGCCGGATTTGTCGGTATTGCCTACAGTAATAGTCCGGGCGGAGACTCTGCTGGACAAACGGTGGGCGACTTTGGTTGCAAAGCTGAGACTGCCCTCTCCAAATGCTATACAAACTACAGACATGTGGTCGAGCCCTACGCTCACTTCCACTATCTCACCAACCCGCACGTCCCCCTCGATCGTCATCTGCTCTTCACCATCAACGATGGCTACTCCCGCCTCAGCCTCCTCCGATTAGGTGTGAGAAATGGACTCTTTAGCCGCACCTCACGTCCACTCTGGTTTGATCTCTGGGCCAATGCTTTCTTTGACACCTCTCCTCTTCCCCAATCCATTCCAAAAGGGTATCTCGACATCGAATGGCAACCCCACCCAAGACTCCTCACCACCATCAACAATGGATGGAACTTTGCCCATCAGCAGCTCGACTTTTTCAATGGCCGCATCGACTGCACCCTCTCCGAAAATTTTGCCGCCAGCATCGAATATCGCCATCGAGGAGAATTTGATTGGCGCAAGGCTGATTTTTACAACTTTATCCTCGAATCCGCCCGTTCTGAGCCGGCCCTTCTCGGGTCGCTTCTCTCTGATCGCCGTGACACCTTTCTCTTCCATGCTTTCTATCGGATCAATCCCAATTGGACCGCAAAATTTCAACTGCGCGAAGGGTGGGGCAGAGAGGACAAAACCACTATTCCCCACCGACCCTATCTAGAATACCAGGTCGACCTATCTACGCTTCTCTTTCAACAGTGGAGACTCTACTTCACCTATGAGAAACGAGAGTCAGATAACCGCTATGCCATCGCCCTCAAGCTAAACCCCGGCCCCCCTTCTAGGAAATAGGCCTGACTTGCAAATATAGGCAAATCAATAGTATAATTATCGTCTAATTCTAAAAAAAAATTAACAAGGACAAGAATAATGTCACAAAAAACCTTAGTCTTCCTCAAGCCAGATACCTTTGAAAACAAGATTGTCGGCGAAGTTATCGCAGAGTTTGAAAAAAAATTTAATATTGTCTCCATGAAAATGGTCAAGTTGACCAAAGAGGATGCCAAGCAGTTCTACGCAGTGCACAAGGAGAAGCCCTTTTACGAAGATCTCGCCACCTATGCCTCTCGCGGGCCGGTTGTTGCGCTTCTTCTCGAAGGAGAGAAAGACTTTATTCCTCAAGTCCGGAAATTCATGGGAGCCACCAATCCCCCAGAAGCAGACAAAGATACTATCCGTGGTAAGTTTGGCTCATCTCTAGACGCCAACGTGGTTCATGGATCAGATAGCCCTGAGTCAGCTGCGGTAGAGATTCCTTTCTTCTTCCCAGAAGAAGTGAGTGCCTAATCTAGAGCCTGATCGATCTTCTCACAGAAGCCCAATTGATCACTTTTTGAAGTGGCCCATAAAAATGCCTGCTTAGGCAAGACGATGGTCCACTTTTTGCGTTTCTAGTGTTTTCAAGAATACTCCATAGCACGAAAATCCTGCGTTTAATTTTTTCTTGATAAAAAAATGATGTGCACTCAAAATCCTTTTTTTAAATAAAACTTGTTTTCTCAAAACTTAAAAAAGGAACGATGCATGTCTCATATCAAGAGTAAAATTATTAGTTATTGTGCTATCTTAACGTTGTGTTTTTCAGTATGTTTTGGATCTCAGCCTCAGATGGACAACAATCCGCTGGGACTAACCAAAGCATATGTCACACAGAATAATATATTTTTCCAAGATGGCCACCTATTGATTGTCGATGATCAAAATCTGCTATGCGTAAACACACTTCATCAAGATTCCTGTGGTATGTATTATTACTACGCATCACTATATGGGAACTGTCCAAATGGACATCCATATACTGCTGATGGAGGATGTTTGGGTTATAATTGCCCTTACAATTAAAATATGGAACACTATATTAGCTTGATAAAAAAAACTTTGTGTTTCTTCCTTTTTTTTTATGCAGGCTTCATTCAGGCAGAAGAAATTCTGCCTGAATGGCAAAAATCGTTGCAAAGCTTAAGCTCAGAAGAAAGACTTTATCTCGAAGCATTTTTTCGCACGATGTTCACCAATTCTGAAGGAGGGTTCGTGCTTGCAGGATCTAAGCCTGTTTGCATGGAAGGAATCCTTTCTCCAGATACGTTCAGCACCGGGCAAATAGGAACAAAAATCCACCGCCGCTCTGTTGATTTATGCGAAGGATACCGCACTTGGAGGAAATATTTTGCATCCATCCCCTCTAAAAAATTAATAATCTGCTGTAAGAATCATCCGGACAAACAGTATTCGGATTGGATACATTTACTATGGATTAACCCTCAAAAATTGATTGAAGTGGTTCAGGAAAATCTTCCTTTATTTCAATATGTACTTGGGCCTCAGGTAACCCCCACTTCATTTTTGCTTTTTTTGACAGATCCTTCCCAAGACATTCCACATGATTACACATTAACGGGTATTTTTCTGGGATTCGGATCTCAAAATGCTCTCTATTATCAACGATTAGAATTAATCCAAAAACAAATTTTTAGCAGAGAAAACCCTCCATTTAATCCTATAAATGAACGGTTAAATATTCCAAGTGTCGGCTATTTAGGTTGTGATAACGCAGAATCATTCAACACTGAACCATCTTTCAGTTACTCGACTCTACGCGATGAATACCAAAGTTTAGAAGAAATGGGTGCTTCTTCAATTGAGACATCCCCATCCTCTCTTTTCAAAATTCCTCTTTTTGCTGTTTATAAAAAAGACAAAGAGACTTTAGCCATTCTTTCTCGCTACCAAACAGATCAAAAAATGGTAGAAAACCTCTTATTAAAACCTAATTTTTTAGAAGAAAGTTTAAAATGCATTTTCGAATGAAGTGGCTAACAGGTTTATTATTTTTACTCGTTTCTTCTTTTAACAGCTTGTTAGCTGCGGACAACATTCCAGCAGCCCATTTGATTGCAGATCAAATTAAACAAGGCCTAGAAAACCAAGAGGATAAATACATTTCTGCCCTAATATCCGGCATAGAAGACCAAGAAAAGGGCATCATACTTTCCCAGGATGAATTAGGGGCATATTCTCTTTATGTAGAAAAACAAAGAACGTTTCTCGCTCAAAAAAATCTGCGTGAAGCAGAAAGTTGGATGGCACATCTTCAATCAAATGAAGATGTGAATTCCATTATTCCATTAAAATTAGCTTATACCCTCGTTAAAAAAGGTAATGGAGCTTTACTAACGAGAGAATGTGGAAGAGTTTCTGTCAATTATACTATTAAAAAACTAAGAGACCATTTTCCAGAAACTGCAGAAAAAGAAAAAGAGTTGGATTTAACAGAGATCATTCCAGGACTTGCCCACGGAATGCTTTCTATGCACGAAGGTGAAATACGCACTATTTACATTCATCCAGAATTGGCATATCGAACCAATAATTTTGATCCAAATATTGCCTTAGAAGCAACTGTAGAACTTTTGCAGGTCTTTCCTACTAGCGTAGAAATACCCTCTCTCCGCGAAATTCCACATTTTGAATCACCCGAAGTTACGCAAGATGAATTGGATAGACTCCAACAGACAAATCACTATGTTCTAGGATGGAAGTTATGGGATCATTTGAGGTGGGGATACAAACTATTCACAAAAGAGGATTTAATCTCGTCCTTGAAAAAAGAACCCTTACAAATTGCTCATTCTGAGTATCGTGAAGAAATTAATAAAATTCATTGGAAAATCTATCACCAGCGCATTGAAGATGCATATACCACTGCCGATATTTATTTTAGTCATCTGCCCTGTCAATCCGATATTAAGTGCCTAATCCCCGGCTACCTGTATTGTAAGGCACAAAGATTGAGAGAAACACCCGTAAACAAAACCTTTTTTAGGGCGCGAACGATTGTTAAGGATAGAGAAAGCAAAATCTTGCGCAAGGAGCAACTTGAAACTATTAAGTTAGATGAGGCAATAACAGGTCTGAAAGAAGGTTTGCCATATTTATTTCCACAAGAATCAGCAACTTTATTTATTCATCCAAAATTGGCATATCAGAATGTAGATGGTCCTTTGGGAGACACTCTACTAGTCATTGATATTGAGGTAGATTAACCCGACTAGCGAGCCAGGTTAGACAGAGAAAGCCTTGTAAGCTTCCAGAGAGTTTGAGCCTAGGGATCATCAGGCCTGACAATATGTTTACGCGAGGTGAATTGCATAGGGCAAGCAGAATTCATCTGATACCGACGGATTATGAGGGAGGGAGAAGTCCCTCCTATCCAGCACCATCCAACCTTTATGAGTGATAGGGTAAAGGATCTACGTTCAAAAATCTACTGGTTTTTATTGGATTTTACCGGTTCTATGGGCAATTCACTGCACCATTTTTGCACCAAAGCAAAGTTAGTTTGATACCAGCGTATGAGCATATTCAGCTAAAAGAAAAAAACCATCTAAGGCATGAAAATGTTTAAAATTTACAGATGTGTCTGTTAATTTTTCAAAATCGTATTCAAAATTCAATGTTTGAGAGCTGTTTTCTGCAAATATTATGCGTTTAGATACTGATTTATCAATAGTGAGGGCGTAGGGCTTTTTTTGGTATTTTTCATAGCAAATCCAAGTGGGATTACAGGGGTCATGCGTGAATGCACACCGTATCATGTAAATAATATTTCTAATCGAACCAACTTGTGAATGATCTTCAGGGTTTTTATTGCCAAATTTTTTATCTAATGCTTTGTCGAGTGCGGATGAAGCCGTGCCGATTGCCGTTAAAACAAGATTTCGAAATCTATTTTTTAAAACTGGGTTTTTTCCGGCATGATAATTATCATTAAAGATTGAATTAGTATTCTTATTTATTTCCATGTTACTTTCAAAGCATTTATGGTTAATAAATTCATAGCGAAATCCTGTCTCTAAGCGAATGGTTAATTCTAAAATATTTAATGCCTCATCTATTTCTTGAGCCTCATTTGTCGGATAAGTAGGTAAAATTTTCATTGATTTTGTTTAACCTATCGGTGTTTCTTAGGATACTTGTCGCATAATTTGGTTAAAGATCTAGGCCGCCATCCTTGATCTGGAATTTACATTCCTACCTCCCTCTGGATTTAAAAGCACTTCATTTATCTGTTCCCTATTTCTAGTGTTTTTGCTCCATCGGTTAGGGATTGTCATCTTTGCCTTCAAATAGACCTCATGCCTTTTTTGCAAGATGGCATGATCTAGCCGAGCATGTATATGTGCTGGCGTCACAAATTTAATTCCACTATGCAAATGATGGTTGAAAATATTCTGTTGCTTGTCTTTCCAAATCTGCTTGAACTGTTTTTGAAAGAAAATTCACAGATGAATTTTTAGGATTTACGGTACACAGACCGAAAGGCTGTCCTTGTTGCACACATTTTTGAAAATGAGCATGAAGCCTATTAAGAAGCGATACTAAAGCTGTTTCAAATTCATAAAATAAGGAGGATGAACTTTTTTTTTCATTTGCTATTCCTTCTCTGTTTCTAAACGTTTTTGAGCATGTTCAATGGCTTTGTGGAGTTTTTCTTTCAACATCTCTTTAGAAGGGAGATCTGTTAGATATTCGGCGACGTGGATACCGGCCTGTCCTAGCTCTAGTAGTTCAATCTGTTCTTGGCTTTTCCCCGTGCAGAGGATGAGACCCATAGGTGCCAGTTCTGAAGGACGGCGCTCATATTTATCCAGCCAACGAAGGTAAAATTCCAATTGACCTTTATGCTCTGGTTTAAAATCCCCAAGTTTTAGTTCGATGACAATAAGGCGGTTGAGATCTCTATGGAAAAGAAGAAGATCAATGTAAAAATCGACATTATCAACGATAATCCGTTTTTGTCTTGCGAGAAAGCAAAAGCCTGTCCCAATCTCAAGAAGAAATTGTTCAAGCTCTCGCATGATGGCATCTTCCAGGTCTTTTTCAAAGTACCGATCGTTTAGATTCAAGAAATCTAGAAAATAGGGGTCGCGAAACACGAGATCGGGAGTCAGACGGTCTTCATTTCGCAGGGTATCTACTTCGGCGCGGATTAATGAATCTGGCATTTTAGAAAGAGCGGTTCGTTCAAAGAGCATGGAGTCGATTTTTTTTTGCAAGGTCCGAACATTCCATCGCTCTACTCGACACATCTCGGCGTAAAAATCGCGCTTGATAGCATCCTTGATGGGGATAAGTAGTGTGAAATGGGTCCAACTCAATTGTCGCATCACTGCTGCGACAATCTGCTCATCAGGGAAAATCTCCCCAAATTGCATCATTCGGCGCAAGCTTTTCTCTGAAAATCCTTTGCCGTAACATAGGGTCAATTGTCGCGACACTGATGCGACAATTGAGTGCCCGTATTCAGCTCGTTCCTCTCTCAAAACTTCTTTACGTACCCTGTTCCCAAGATGCCAATAGAGCATGGTCAGTCTTGAGTTGACGGTGGAAGCAATGGTCTCTCGAGTTTGGTCGATCATTTGCCGAAGTTCGCCAATGAGGTGGTCTAAGCTGGCTGGCTCTAGTCCTGTCTCGCTAGATTGCAGGGTCATAACGGGTCTCCTTTCAGAATTTGATCTGAGATTTGGTTGCTGAACTGTTTTGTGACTTCTACGTCCATGTGAGTGTAGTGGACGAGCATACTTAGAGTGCGGTGGCCTGTAGCTGTTTGGAGTTGAAGGTTGGATGCTCCTTGAGCGACCGCTAGGGTACAAAAGGTATGGCGCATATCGTGGGCTCGGCAGTTGGTGATATTTGCCCGCTTGAGGGCTTGTTGCCAGGCTTTTTTTATGTCGATCCGGCCAAAGGCCGTTTTACTGGCAAAGACGAGTGGCTTTTGAGGATTGCGGTATTGATAGGGTTGCTTGAGTTCTTCGATGACAAGGTCGCAAAGGGCGATGCTTCGCGGATGGCCGTTTTTGCTCTCTTTGATGTAGGCGATTTTGTTTGTAAAATCGATGTGTTTCCACTCAAGGTTGAGAAGTTCGCCTTGTCGTGCGCCGGTGGTAAGTGAAAGGAGGATGATGCAATAAAGATAAGGGGATTTACTTTGACGGGACTCGGCAAGTAAGCGGGTGATTTCGTCTTCGGAGAGAACGCGGTCGCGACCGGGGTTTTCTTTGAGCTTCTTGAGATTGAGGCAGGGGTTGTCTCCGATCCAGCGAAGTTGTTGGGCAGCATAAGAAAGGGTTGCCGAAAGGCTCGCCATGTAGCGATTTACTGTGGCGGCACTGCGTGGCTTGCCTAACATGGAGAGGGATTCAACAAACAATTGTCTCTCTTTGCCTATGCGATCAGCTGTGAGGTGGACCAGGCCATAGGCGCCGAGTCGTTCTTTCCAATACTCGAGATGGCGGAGGGTGTCTTTTGCCGAGCGGTGGTGTTCCAGCGCACCGTCGCGGATGAAGCGATCAAGGAGATCCTTGTAAGTGTGTTGCTGTTTGTGTTGATAGAATGTGAACTTGCCTTGCTTGATGCGTCGCTCAGTATCAGCCGCCCAATCTTCGGCTTCCTGCTTGCGGTCAAAAGTCTTGCAGATAGTGGGATAGCCATTGAGACGGACCACCGCTCGCCACTTAAAGCTCTTCCCGTCTTTGAGTTTTCGTTTGAATATCGATGCCATGGGTCCAGTCTTATATCATAGTTTTGATTTTAAGTTGGATAGCGCCGGGTAAAACAGTTTTTCACTGCACCGTTTTTGCACCGTTGGAGCAATCGCACGCTTTTTAGGAAAGCGGATGTTTTCCTAAGCCACTCTCACATAGTAGTGTGAGGGTATGGGGCGGGCGGGATTTGAACCCAGGACCGACGGATTATGAGGAAGGGAGTGCATAATCTAGAGCCTCATCTATCTTTTCACAGGAGAGTGATTCGGGCGCCTTGATTGCAGAGGCTCGATTGACCACTTTCTGAAGTGGACCATAGAACGCCTTTTTTGGTGAGACGATGGTCCACTTTTTGCGTTTTAGGAGCTCTACGATATCTTCAATGAAGAGGGTATTGAGGTCGTTGGCATGCAAAAGCAGTGTGTGTGTTATCTTGCCTTTGTAGAATCTCTCCCACTCGCTTTGATAGTGATCTATCCACTCTTCCAGAAGGGCAAGATAGACCCCCTTCAACGCTTTATAATCGACCTCTCTCCCCTCTCTCAATGCTTTCTGCAGCAGACCATTGATATGCCAATCAAAGGTGTTGATCGTGACATGTCCATGTTGATAACCCAACTTTTTCAAAGTCTGAAAAGCTCGTGCTCGTTTAAGAAAATTTCCTTTTCTCGCACCAAAATCCAAAAAGGGAAAGCGGTACCACCTCCGGAACGTCTGATAATTTTTCAGCAGATCTTCTGTGGACTTAATTTCGTTCGAAAATTCATTGTTCGTCATCTCACTGAGATGACCGTGATGATAGGAGTGGTTGGCGAGAAAGTGACCCTGTTGACTTGCTAGTTCGGCGCACTCTTTCCCTTCTTTTGAATCAAGGTTAGCGCCAATTGCAAAAAAGACCACCTGAAGGTTGAGTCGATCCAATTTCTCTAGGAGCTGCTCCACCCTCTCTTTTTTCCCGAAGAGTTGACTCTCGGGCATGGGAAAGTCGTCGATGGTGATCGTGATTTCAGAAGCGAATGCAGGTTGCAGACAAAGGAGGCAGAGCGATAGACTCCATGAGAAAAAATGATTCCAGCAGCTGTTCACTACGAAATCCCCCATCCGACTATTACACAAGGCTTCGGTTCAGAAGTCAACTATTACGCTATCGATGGCAAGGAGTATATCCTGCGACATGTTCCGAAAGCTGTCTTCAATCAAGAACTCCATATCCTTCAAGAAATTGCAGCTTCTGGAATAGGACCCGAGCTGATCAACCACAATTCTGAGCGCTCTCTCTTCCTGCTCAGCTTTATTCCTGGAGAGGTTTTGCCTTCTTTTAGTCACCGCTCCCAGAGCGCTTATTTTGCCACGGTCAGGCAGCTTCGTAGACTCCATCAGATCACACTCGGTGATGATGAAAGGGCTCATTGGCCGTTCTATCTGATCTACGATGAGTATGAAAAACTACAAAAAAACGAAATCCCCTATCCCCCCTCTCTCGACAAAGCTATCTGCCGAATCAAGGAGATTGAAAAAGCAGTTGCTTCATTTCCAAAAGCTTTATGTCACAATGATTTTCACCGAAACAACGTGATTATCTCCCCTGCTGGGCCCAAGATCATCGACTGGTCGACAGCAGCTTTGGGGGATCCTTACTTTGACTTGGCCAAGTTGTGCATAACGCTTCCCCGAGCCTTTAAAATAGAGCTGCTCCATCACTACCTGGCTCATAGAGCCACAAAAGTGGAGAGAGCCCACCTCTATCTGATGGAGCAGACCTTGCTGATGGTGATGGCCCTCCATCGCTACTCAAAAAGCGAGGGAACCCTTGTGGAGAACCTTCCTCAGCCGGCGGATTTCTTCAGATATCCCCGCTCTTCTGAGGAATTTCTAAACACCTCATTGCAGGCGCTTCATGCTTTTTTGATACAGACTGATTCAAAGAGATTCCGCTCAGCCCTCAACCTCTGTCATCAATCGATTCATCGATAAACATCAATACTTGTCTATTTAAGTGGACAGGCTTTTCTATGCACAAAACGTTGAATTTTAACTTTTGTGCGTTTTTTCTCCTGTCACTTATCTGCACAAAACATATTCTTTTCTCATCTTAGATTTAATCGACTATATTACTTAGCTGAAGAAAGGTCCAGCTGGTCGGGGGCGCAGTAGTGTTTGACGTACTCTTGGCCGACATTCTGCTTTTGGAAGACATCGAAGAGATCAGG
>SDBU01004378.1_pt1 | contig 17320 bp, 25 predicted proteins | sample 2277071 | NCBI WGS metagenome assembly SDBU01 (sample SAMN10397929, study PRJNA504765) | marine sediment metagenome | isolation source: marine sediment core GS08_GC12, 126 cmbsf | place: Arctic Ocean: Gakkel Ridge, Loki's castle | collected 2008 | reverse complement strand
CTGTTTTCTCCTAACAATGATAGAGAAAGCCTACATGCGTACTCAAGATATTTTCTTACTTCTTTCACTCTTTGTTTTCCAAAGCGATTTCCCAAATCTTCTATTTCATTATACTTACACTTTTCGTTTGCAAGAACTGTTGGACTCTTTTTGATTAGTGTCATGAGTTCGTCTTCAAGGTTTGTAATATTTTTCTTTTGTGTTAACACTCTAAATCGTATAAACCACACAATTTCGCCTTGTCTAAACATCGGGTCGTCTGTTTCTATTTCATCGTAAGGTCTGACTGCATAGTGGTGATGATATTTTAAGAAAAAGAAACTATCAATATATTCTTCATTCTGGGAAACAAACGGTTTAACTACTTCCTTCAACAAACGAGGATACCAGTCATCTAAATCTGGTTTGGAGTAAATTCTATAATATATCCAATCTTTTTCTTCACTCATACTTTACATCTCTTACAATTCTAATTAGTTCCTTAAGCTCTGCAATTATCTCTCCGCATTTCTTGCATTTACAAACTTCTAACGATTGTTACATATGAATGATGAGACTTCCACATGAAATGGGAGATATATCGCATATCCTACTTTTTTCGGGACTTTATTCTTGATTTTCTGGGTCGTTTATCTGTTTTTGCATCCCGTTTAATAGGGAGCATATACGTGGTCAAACTTACCGCAACGCCACCTACTATAGCTACTAACATCGCTATCAACATACCACTAACCCATGGTTCAGGAGAATCTGGAATTGCTTCAAGCGAACTCTTAAAGTCGGATTTACTAACCTCGATAATTGTAACTTCCCCAACATATTCTATCGTAGTTTGACCATCAATGTTGGTGTAATAATCAAATATATGTGTCCCATCTTTTCGAAGTGACACTTTAGCACCTTCTACGGGCATCTGGTCTGACGCATTGAATACAATCACCAAAACGCTATCTCCAATGTTTTTTGGAGCATCTGGAGAAATTAAAATATTAAATTCAGACTCCATTGGAACTCCCGAAAGAGGTACTACACCACGAAATACCCACCACAGAGGTATTCCGAAAATTTGAGTTGTAACAATGAAAATAATGAACCATAAACCTAGGAATACTCCAATCAGTTTGATTTTGTTTTGTTTCATAGTTCTTTATTTATGGATTGAATTAGGTTAAGATTCTTTTGATGCCCCTACCCATTTTCATTGAGCATATTTTTCGATAGCACTTTCCAAATTTGTGTTTTATTGAAAAGCGGTTTCAAAACTATTATAAAGTGGACGAAGAGCGATTAGTGTTGGGGATTTGACTGAGGATACTCCTTCTTAGGAAGTGCATGTATCGAACCAACTCAGTCACAATCCCCATTAATGACTTAAATTTTGGTGAACGAATCATTATTTTTAATTATCTAAACTACATCCTTATGTAAACTTATGTAAAAACCTGATTTTTGGGTTTATTTAATCATTTAAACGGTTATTTTTGTCACATATCAGAAACTGTGATAAATTTGCCAATTTTATGGAAAAACGGGTATTTTATGAGCTTAAAAAGAAATATTTTTAAGGGCATTTTGCCATAGTTTCTAGTGGTTCGATATATGCAAAGGAAAAACAGACATAAAAAGAGCGGATGCTTGGGCGGTTTTTTGAGAGTCTTAATTGGCTCCGAGCCTAAAATTTTGTTTAAAAATTTGTGGAGCGTGTAAGCTTTGAAATCCTGCACGACATACAAAATCCGAGAAATTGTTAAGACTCTCTCGGAAGACGAAACAAAGACAAGAAAAGCAGTTAACGAAATTGAAGACGCAATTTTCAAAGATTCTGAATACAACGGTTACACAAATTTCGAGACATGGTTACTTTCTCTTAATCTCGATAACGAACAATGTCTAAACGAGAGACTACTGGAGATTGTTAACGGGAGCGGGGAAGTTTACGACAAAGCACAAGAGCTTAAGCAGTGGATAGAAGACGAATTTTTTAATGATGAATTCGGAGTTTACAAAATCTGTGACACTTGGACGGAAAGAGACTTTCAAGAAGTTGACTGGTGCGAAATCATAGAGTCTCATTTTGATGAAAGTTTTGAAGATGAAGAGGACTGAGCATGAAAGCTCAAATCTTAAAATACAAAGTAAGCCACAGCATGAAACGGTTGCTTTTAGTCGGTAATAGTTCCCCTAGCTCAGTTTTTGCGATTCAGATACAGAAAACTTTGACAATTCAAGAAGCTAACGAAATCGTGCAGAAAATCAACGGACAGTTCTAACTTTGTCTCTTCCCATCTTTGAGCGTCTATATTCTGATATTGTCGAGAATGGAGGAATACACGCAATCGGCACAAAACAAACAGGGAAAAGCAACCTCAAAAAATCATTAACTGCACACGTCATTAATAACCATCCAGAGACAAAAACGATTATCATAGACCCAGAAGGCTCTTGGGAATTCTCATTCTCTAAAATTAGATTCTACAGAATCCCCAAGAAATCAATGAAGATAACAGAGGAACAGATAGGGCAAAGGCTAAACGGTCAGGTATTCACACGCAAAGTTTACAGGTTAGACGAAACGATAAAGTCAGACGCTCTAAAGCTACTGAAAGACAAAGAACCAGTTTTATTCATTGTAGAGCTAGACGACCCCGAAGAAATAGGATACTTCTCCGCTTTCGTTATCGAGACAATTTATGATATGCAGAGAATTAAACGCAAATACTGGAAAGGCAACCTCAAAACTTCTTACTTTATAGTTCTTGAAGAAGCCGAAAACATATTCGACAGTTCAAGCCTAGATAAAACCATTTTTAACAAACTCAGAAAAAAATACGCAGAAATGGCTAACCTCAAAATAGGTATTCTCTCAAGTAGCCAACGACTAACGGAAGTAAGCAAAAAATTTAGAGCAAAAATGGCAGGTTACTTAATCGGTCACATACTCGAAGACGATTTTATTGGAATCCTTCAGAGAATGCTTAAGCTCAAATTAGGCAAAAAAGCGCAGATTGTAACAGAACCATCGTTTAGACACAGCTTCTTTTACACGGCAACGAACCAAATAATAAAGCTCCCAGAATTCAAAGCGGAAAGAAAACCCTACTTGATTCAAAGAGGTTTCAGCATGCCTAAACAGGAACCACAAGCGGAAAATGAAACTTGGAGACAATCTATCCCGAAACCAAAAAAGAAGCCCTCTTTATGGCAATGGTTCAAAAACTGGATTCTTTTTCCGATGGGACCAATAAACCCCAAATATTTAGAAAACAACCAACCAAATCATGAAGAGGCTTTAGGAGAAGAACACACGCTTTTAGCCGATGATGAAGACGAATGGGAAATGTTTTTCTGATAATTTTCCCTCTGTTCTCCCTCTTTTTTGTCCTATTTTTCATTTAATCAATTAATTATAAACATTATAAACAAGTAAATAGGACGCTTTAATTAATTTACTATTCAATTCTAGCACTAATCTAATTAATCTAACAATACATTACGACTACTATGAGCGTATCCTATTTCATCTATCGTCTCAATACTAAAATAATGTTAAAAACATTAACTATTTCTAACATAACATTATATATTTCTAACAAATAATGTATTTATTCAACATCTAACAGTTTCATCTAACTGTTAGGGTGGTTGCTTATATGATTGAATGAAACAGTCAATTTTATCCCCAAAAAATGTATTAAATCACACATAAAACGTGTTAATAATCCTATAACTCCCCTACGTTCTAGTAAACCTGAATAAAACATAAGCTTTAGAATAGCCTATCTTAGCTATTGGGGCATTTTAGTAATGTTAAATTCATACGACATGACTAAAAAAAGTCACATAAATGGAAATTATTTATCTTGAACCATTCTGTCTAGAGTTTGCCTTAACTGGAGTACGTTACTTTCTATTTCGCTCATTTTTGTTTCAAGGCTACTAACTCTTTTAGTCGTTTGAAGTTGCAGTTTTAAAGTAGAAACGATGTCATCCCAAGAATTTTTGAACCCATCAATCACATATTCAATAATCCATAGCATATCTTTTTCTGTTTGGGTAAGTTGTCCTCCAGCCTTTAATCCTTCCACAAAACCTTTGAATTTTGTGTGGGTTTTTTCTCTTTTTTTCAGTTTTTCGTTTAACTCACGGATTACTTCTTCTAGGCTCATTTTCTCCCCTCAATAAATAATGTTACTTTCTGACTTAAAGGTTTTAATAAGCCAAAATTTATTTTCTATTTTATACATTCTTCTAACGATGTTATATGACGATAGATAACGTAACTAAGAAACAACAAAAAAGAAAGATTTCTTCTAATTTGGCTTCTGAATTTTATGTCGCTTCTCTGCTTTTCAGATTGGGCTATGAAGCATCTATCACGCTTGGTAATACCAAAGAAATCGACTTGATGGTTTATGACCCAGAAACACAGAAAAAAATAACTATAGATGTCAAAGGCTTAAAAAACACAACTAACTGGGTCATGCCTAAAAACCTCTCAGAAAGAGATGCCCATTTTTTTGTTTTAGTTACCTTCAAAAACAAATTTAGTGACTTGGACGCAATTCCTGAAGTTTACACTATCCCATCTAAAGAAGTAACAAAACTATGGACTGATTGGGGTGGAGAAGCCAAAGTTAAAGCAATAAGATATAGGGTTTTGAGGAATCATCCAGAATTTAAGGGTAAAAATGGAATGAAATTACTATTCCAATGATGAAAAAGAAGCCAGTCGTTCCGAGGAACGTTTTGTTAAGGATAATTCATTCCGAGGAATGAATTCTTCCGATTCATTTCATCAGGTGGTGAAATAACAAAATATATACATCCGTTTGCGGACGTATTAATTGGGGATTAAAATGGGCGAGATATGTCCTCCAATTAGAACCGGTCAAAATCAATGGATTCCAGAGCTAAATGTGGTTGGCACGAGTGGATTCGTTGCGGGAACAACCCTAATTTTTGACGGCAGTATTTCGGGCTGGAATCCTCCCATAATTGAAGAGACCCTTTATAGAAAGAAAGTTCTTGTTTTGCGAAACGACAAAAAAGCCCTAATCCGTTACGACATTGATAAGGAAGGACCTCACGTTCATTATGACAAGAATGGTTATAAAATTAAGGTTCACATCCCAGAGTCAAATAGAATTTCTTTACAGGATTTTATCTTGAAAGTTCAAGAATTCAAAGAGGATGGAAACGGTATAATCAACTCTCTCCGAAAAAAGATAGAAAATAGATGAACGGGGGGACGACAGAAATGAAAAAATATTTCTGTCCTTATTGTGACGAACATAGCGAATTAGTGGAATCTGAGAAAAACGATATTATTCTCAAACATAGGATACTGTTAAGTTATTTGTCATGAGGTTCCTTTCGCTTTAGAATTTTGAAGCTCTGCCAATAACTGTTCATCGCTGAAACGTTGTGGATAGTAAGTATACCCTTTCCTTTTTGACCATCGTTTCAAATTTTCCCAAGGATAAATTATACAATTGTCTCTAGAAACTATCCCATATTCAATAAGTTTTGAAAAAACTGTGGGGGCATGGAATGTCACATTGGTGCTATACTTCCTTAAGAGTATCTTATTCGGAAAGTTATCTCTGTTGCGAAAATGATAATGCCACGGAAAAAGGCACACTAATTCCACATCAGAAAGTCTACGACCTTTAAGTTTGGTAATTATATCTGGTTCTGGTATTAGACGTAATAAATTACCATTTTTGTCAAGTTCAAGACCTAATTCGGTTAATGTCGGATTTCTTTTATTGGTCGTTATACCATTGTTCTTGAAATGTTTTTGTAGTGCATTTAAGCCATCATGGGAGTTGTATTGGATTTTTCCCTTTTTGATTTGAGAACTAATCAAATCAGGTACCCAATAAGCTTGTTTAGCATCCCAATACACAACATAATATGGTTTAGCTGGACTTTTTGTTTTTGGTGTGTCATTTTTCTGCGAATAGTGAATCCTCAGATGAAGAAGATGACGGTTATATTTCATATCTGGTTTTCTAAAATAGGAAATTATCAAATAAACTGGAAAAAGAAGAATGCCAACAACATAAAATATGAAACGGAAATCAATCACTATAAAATTTCCAAAATTTGCTGATAACCATAATCCGAATTGTGTAGCATAATCAAAGATAGAAAATAAACCAGATACGGTTGCGATTGCACCCAGTATCCAAGCAGTTGTATTCCTATTTTCCATAATTCAATTATAAAGAATTGTGAACACTTAACATTTTTTATGCGAATTAGAAACCGAATACAAAGCATCCTCATGACAAATAACTTAACAGTATCCAAACATAGAATTATTCAATATGATTGTCCTAGATGTATTGGTGTTCATTTCCGTAAAGAAAGGGGTTCATGGAGACAATTATACTGGACGATGCCCGAAAAAGAACCGATTGAAAAGAAATCATAAAGCTATAGAATAGCGGATTGAAAAGTGCATTACAAACGGCATGACATTACGGAAATCTTTGTTATTTTAAGTTTGGTTACCTTAGAGAATATGCAAGTCTGGTCTAGTCATCTGGTGAGGGTGTGGTGGTGGTTGAGTATGTGGTATAGGTTGTGTTCATAGAGTTGGTGTTTCAATCATGAAGTTGTAGTTGTTTCATGCACGTAATTAGAATTAATCATTAATCAGTCTATCAGTTAGTCAATAATCAGTCCATAAGTAACTAGGGTAATAGTTACTAACGTAGTAGTTCTAGTTAGAATTAAATAAATAATTAAATAAAAGTGTTAGGCGGGAATGTTTTTGGGTTGATGACGCTTGATTGATTTGACTTATAAAAACTACCATCATAATTGATTTAACTTATAAAAAGCACCATTACCATAATAAATAGTGATTATATGACAAGCTCAAGACATAATTGCCACATCTTTGCACAGTGGATGAAAGTAAAGTTTGGCGATAACGAATTTTCGATTGAACAATTCAAGACTGAATTCGAGGATTTATTTGGCTACTCCGATCCCAAAATCAAAAAAGAATACGTTCATAGAGCACTAACTTTTGGGCAAATCCAGAAAACAGAGTCAGAAAACTTCATTGCAACACCAAAAAATATTTTGACTCCTAGCCAGAGACTGACGGAACTTAGAGGAAAAAGAAATACTGTAGAATCATAAATGAGCGATAAACAAACATCCAATATTCCATCAGTGAGATGTATACCGCGTTAGAAAATTGTTGGATTCGGAGAAAAAATAGGACCCATTCCATGCTTTTTTGTCGGGTATTTGTTAGACATATTAATCCCTTTTTTTCCTCATATGTTAGACTTTGCAGTTGATACAATAATGGCTACATTTTTTGTGGAAAATACTACAATTTTTAGGTACAAACACTTATATGCATCTTATTACTAAGTTATGTATAGGTAATTTCTAAAATGCCATCTGAAACCACTATTCCTGTACGCAAAGCAACATTGAAGCTCGTCCAAGATTACAAGAAAGAGTTTGGCTTCAAAAGTCTGGATGAAAGCGTTCAAAATTCCATCAGATGGGCGAAATTGTGGAATTATGTTGATTCCGAGCAACGAAGAACGGTTGTAGAGCGTGTGAATAGTCTAGAATTCAGAGTTACGGCATTGGAAAAACCTGAGGGATAAATATGTCCGAAGAAAATGGAAAAACTAGAAAACGTGCTGATGAAGTTATCGAATTGCGTCATACATATGAACAGCTAGAAAAATCAGGGGTAACCTCAGAAAAAGTTAGCAAATCTGATTTAGAAGCCGAACTTGAGAGCGAAAAAAAGAGGCGAGAAGAAGCCGAATTGGTCATTGAAGTGATTGCCAACAAAGATTATGAACAGAAAAAATTGAATCTACTAAAAAATATTCCAGAAGACCGTAGAGAAAAAATCTCAAACTTCATTGGAGATGAACCAGAAAAGTTAGCTCAGATACAAGCAGGTTTGCTGTTGTCAGGGCAAGATATTGAAGATTATTACGACGAGAATGTTCAACCCCAAAAATCACCATCAGGAAAAGCAGGTATGTCTCCTTCTATGATGTCCCTGAACCAACAGTCGCAAACAAGAAGCCCAACTTACACAAATCCAACAATACAAAAATTCAGCGACTTATACGCGACCCTTCGAGACTCAACTTCGAGTGCAGAATCGAAAGCTGAAGCTGAACAACTCTTAGATGATGCTTTTGTCGAAATTGGCAAAGGTTTACGCAGTCGAAGTCGAAATAATCCTTATTCATTGCCAAACGGGGTCGTGAGCAATTGCTGGCGTTGTGGCAATGTTGTAGAAATGGATTTAGGAACAGGAAAACCTTGTCCATATTGCAGTCACAGATTCGGGATTGACAAATTTCCTAGAAATCCCAAATTTCAACCGAGATGATTCAGGATGAGCACAAAAAATAAAGAACCAGAAAAAGCTATTCTCCCAATCATTGTGGAAAGCTCAGAAAATCGAGAAATTCCAGAGGGTCTCAATCTGTATCTAATATCATTTAAGTGGATAAAACAGGAATTTGTTAACATCGAAAGTGGAGAAAAAACTAAAATCAAATTTTGGACGAAGGGTGGTTTGGTTAGTTTAACTACAGTTCTAAAAAATGGAAGACATGTTGTGGTGCATGAAAAAGTTCCGAAATATATTCTTGACAAAAAGGGAGTAGTCCTCGAAAAGAAAATGGTCAACAAAACTCGAATCACTGGCAGGGAATATGGTTTTAAGGCTTTAGCATCTATTTTATCCGCTATTTATCCATGTAGCGTCAAAAAAGCGAAGGAACTGGTAAAAGAAGCTTTAAGCAAGAGGATTCCACACGCAAAGTTAGTTTTATTGTCTGATTTGGTTCCAACAAGCCGAGACAGGTATCAAGGGAAAAACGAGTGGGTCGTTTTGAACGACTATCCATCATCTGACGAAATCCAAAAGAACGTTAATAGTGTCTTGAACTCTCAGGGAAGTCCTCTCAGGGCAAGATTCGGTCTTAGATGGAAATTGCAAGAGTGAAGGGAATCGTCATATGCAGTTCCCAAAAAGATTCCAAAAAAAGCTTTCAAAACCTAAAACAATTCTACAATTTTTTGGAAGATTTCGCAAGAAAAAACGTAAGAAATCAAATCTCAAAAATGAGAAGCAAATTCGGCATAGGCGAGAGGAATTGTATGAAATTCGTGAAGAATGGATTAACGATGGAGACAAAGATGTAGAGGCAATAGATGGGGTTTTGGCGGAATTTCATTGGATTTTGGGAGAAGAAAAGAAACAAGATTCTTATTCAGAATTACTGAAGGCGAAAAGACAAATTGAGAAATTGGAAAAACGAAATCGAAAGTTACAAGTCTCAATTAATATCATGAGAGGTGATTAAATGCCGAATATTTATGTTTCAAAAAAAGTTAAAGAGGATTTATGCAAATTTATCAATTCATCTAGGGTAAGCCCTTTTTTTGGTTCGCCTAACAAGTATCCAAGCCCAAACAAAGCGGTTGAATTTTTGCTCGAAATCGGCTTGAAATTTCCGCTTGAAAGCCTAGAAAAGATGGTAATGCAACCGTTCATCAATTTTTCTATGAGAATGTCCGATTCCGAATTTGAAGAAATTGAGAAATCTGGAAAAATCAAAAAAATTATTGAAACAAAATTTGAGAAGGAGGAATCGGAAAATATTGTTTGGATGGATAAATAAATGGTTTTTCAAAATCATGTTGAGGAAGAAGAGAGAATTCCCTCAATAACAAAAATTTGCGTAATCTGTCACAATTCTTTTGACCTGTCTAAACACGATAATATTAGCCGTGTGGTCTGTAATGACGAAAATTGCCTAAAAATCTATAAGAATCATTGCGCTGTCGGAAACAACTTTTGGTCTAGGTCTTTCAAGAAAAAAAGGGCAGACGAACCAAAAACCGATTTCACCTCAAATGAGGTCTATGTTCTAAATATGGACCAACCTGACGATTGGCATTGGGAAAGAAAATTCCCTGACAAAAAGAAGGCGAAAAAATAAAAATGAAAATCTGGGACAGAATTTTTTCGGATAATCTTTTTGAAGGAATCCGACCCGACAAAGCTCAGAGAAAAACCTTCTACGATAGGTGTTTTCGGAGATGTGAAAGGCAATTCAAAAAAGAGGGACAAAAACCGACAAAAGAAGAGATGAATGAAGCTATTCATGATTGTTTGACGGCTCAAGTTTACGAATTCCAATTCCATAATGAAAAGGCTAGAAAATACGTTGGAACTGATTTCGAGACAGGAACAATAGACAGACAGAAAGAAGAGCAAGAATTTGCGGAAGACGTAAGGAGATTAAATCGAATCAATCGAGATTTTTTCTCTACTGATAGCGAAGATGCTGAACGGGAGCGAACCGAGCAAAATAAGAAATTGAAAGACTGGATAGAAGATAAAATTCAAGGAGAATCAAATTATGCCTAAACCAATATTATGCCCTCATAATATTTTAGGAAAGTGGAATTGTCCGAGATACGTAAGCGACCATGTTTTAAGATGTCAAAAGGAAAGAGTGAAAGGATAGTTAGCCTTTCTAACCGCGTTTATGGTGTTTGTTTTTTTTGTTCTTCTGCTTTCTTTCTATCCTCTGCTTTAAGCTCCATTATCCGCTTAAATTCCTCTTCCGTAAAGTTACCTTCTCCAACAATCATAACCTGTTTGCCAGTCTCAGGGTCGGTTTTGATTGCTTGAATTATATTACGTTCAAAACCTATAATCAGAAAATTCATGTAGTGGTCATATACTTCTCGTGCTTTTTCTTGGTCTTTTTCGAGTTTGTTAATCTTTTGGCTTAAGGTTTTGTTTTCTTCCCAGACTTGTGTGATTAGTTTCGCTTGGCTAAACTGTGCTTTTCTTAGTTCTTCAATGTCCTTTCTGCTTTGGATTCCATTGATGGTTAGGTATTGAAATGCTTTCGAGTAGGCTTCTTTGATAGTTAATTCATCATAGCTATAATGTGCTCTTGCCCCTCTCCGTTTGTGTCCCATTAAAACATCTTTTATTTCTTGAGGTTGAATGTTGGCTCTGAGTAATGCTGAATTGTAAGCACTTCTAAGGTTCTTTGTTTTGAATTCTTTTGCTTTCTCTTCACCAAAAGTTTTTTGCACGAGCCCTTTCATTGCTTCATGAATTGCTCTAACTTTCAGTTTTGAGCCTTTTTCTTTTGTTGTTGAAACAAAGAAGAATCCTTCAGTTGGGTTATCCCGTTCTTGTAGCATGGCTTTGAGGTCATGGGCGCATTCAAAGCTTAAACATGTAGCTTGTATATGCCCTGTCTTTTCTCTAGGTTTCTCAATGAAATAGTGTTCTGTCTCGGGATTTTCGTATAATCCTTTAAGGTCTTCGATTTTCAAGTTAGCAACGTCTATTTCGCTAAATCCAGAATGATACAAAGCCAACAATAGAGACCTGTCTCTCAACTTTGCATGACTGTATAAGCGTCTTATTTCCAGATTTGTTGGAATCCATTTTTGTCTTATAGCACTTTGAGGTGTTGAAAGCGTCCAGTCTCCCCTTTTCAGTTGGAGCGGTAAGCTGTTTCTTGAAAAGAATGAAGCAACTATTTTGAGCATAGTTTTGATTGAGCTATCAGATAATTCTCCCTTCTTTTCTAAATATTCTTTGTATGCTCTCCATTTATTTTCAAAGTGTGTTCTTTGTGTTAGGTCTTGGCTTATTGTGTCTTGTATCCTCTGTTTTATTTGTGCTGTGGGAGTCATATCAATGAAGTCTAGCCAATCCTTAAATCCAAAAATGTAATTGCGTTTTGTTTTTTCAGCTAATCCAACTAACCATTTTTGCACAAATTCGTCTTTAGTGTATGAATGGTCTAAGTATGCTTTTCTTCCAGCTTTAGCCAAGATAATCACCTCTGTATTGCCTATTTGTCTTCTCAAATTGTGCGATTATAACGCACATTTCTTTCTGTGGAATTAAGCTTTCTGAACGGTCTATCCATATTAGGAGACTAATAGAGGTTCATTGTTGAAAACTAGCTTTTTTCTGAAAAACATGGAAACATAAAGAGGCTCTGTTTGTCAGTGCTTCTTGCTTTCGATTATTGCTCTGCATTTGTCTGCGAACTCGCACCAGTCTAGACATGACTTCTCCTTTTCGAGTCTGCTAACTTCCTTGCCACATATGTCACATACGCTAGTGTCCTCGTCGCTCCAGATCTCCACGCTTCCGGCACAGTTAGGGCACTGAATATATTCTGGTTTAGGGCGAAGGAACTTTTTGATGCCCGGGCACGATTCAGAATTAGAACCATCCACCTTCTTTTCAGCTCCTATTCTATTTTGATTGCGATATTTTTTCTCCTTTAATGCTGATTGTTTCCTGCCTCACCGGAACAACTTTTCCTGAAAACTCTAAAGCTTCTTTGACGAGACGATGCAAACCGAAACAGCATGGAACCTCCATGTTAACCACGGTGACGCTTCTGATGTCTGCTGTTCGGAATATCGCAGCCAGCTTGTTTCTGTAGAGCGTTGTGTCATCAAGTTTAGGGCATCCAACAGCAAGAACTCTGTTTTTCATCATGTCTTCGTGAAAGTCTGCGTAGGCAAAGGGCACACAGTCAGCGGCTATCAGCAAATCCGCATTCTTGAGGAATGGTGCATTGGGTGGCAACAACTTTAGTTGGACTGGCCATGTGGAAAGCTTGGATTTCCTTTTTTCTGTAATGTCCATGGATGTTTTTTCTTTAGGTTCGTTTTCGAGTTGCATCGCTTTTACTGACGGACACGACATGGGAGCAGGACAGACAGAAGAGGCTGCTTGAGTTCTTTTTACGTGTTCTTCTGCTGCTTTTTCATCGAATTCCTTTGCCTCTCTTTGTATGACGGTTACGGCGTCTTGGGGACATTTTCCTAGACAGGCACCTAAGCCATCACAGTATATGTCTTTGACCAGTCTTGCTTTTCCGTCTACTATTTGGATTGCTCCTTCGGCGCAGGCGGGTATGCATAATCCGCAGCCGTTGCATTTCTCTTCATCAATTTTAACGATGTTTCTTAACACCATACTGTTTTTCATTCCCTTTTCAGCTTCTAAGAAGGTACCATGGGTCCTTCACTACCTCATAAGCAATGAAGTTTATGTCTGTTTTCTTCTCTTGTTTGCGTGTTATGTATACGGATTCTCCTCTTTCGAGGCGGCTTTTAACTTCTTCAAAGTCTATCTCGTTGACTTCCGTAACCTCAACGCTTTGCTTTTTGTCGTTTTTCAGGAAGAACATATGAAAAAGGGCTTCTTTTTTCTTGTTTTCAATAACGTTTCTCATCATTTCTTTTTTCTCTCCTTTTCATATGGTTCATCCATTAGGTTGAGATAAACTTCATATGAATATATATTCATATGTATTTTATAAGCATTTTGGTGCACCAAACAAAGCCACAAAAACACGACAACCGTCTCTACAAAAAACTTATAACGGCGTTATAACAAGTTTATGTTACACAAAGGTTGGAAATTTTATGCCAGAAAAAAAGAAACTCGCACTAATTGTACACAGCGGCACCATAGACAAGCTCCTCTGTGCCTTCACCCTAGGCTCCACCGCAGCAGCCATGGACATGGAAGTACATCTATACTTCACTTTCTGGGGACTCAACATGCTCAAAAAGGGAGCCATGGACAAAGCTGGACTCCCCACAACATACAAGCAATACGAAGAGATGCTGAAAACGAAACTAAAAGAGATGAACTATCCCACGCCCTACGAGATGCTTAAACGGATGAAAGCGACGGGAAACGTGAAAATCTATGCCTGCAGCCCCACCATGGAGATGTTTGGGGTAACAAAGGATACTCTGATTCCTGAGGTTGATCAAATCGCAGGTGCAGCAGCGTTCTTGGACATAGCCGCAGACGCAGACACAACTCTCCTAATCTAAAACTATATTCCAATAAAAGCCTCTTTTTCCCCTTTTTTCTTTTTTTAACACAATTCACAGCAACCCCTGGAAAAAAGGTGAATTGCTCAAACTATTTAGCCGCCAAGACCATATGTTCTGATAGTTTTGCTGCAAAGTTAACGAGGCTTTTTTCATGACAAAAACCAAAGTTTCATGGTTACCGTGGAGTGAAGAATCATTCAGGACGGCACAAGAGCTTGATAAACCGATTCTTTTGGGCATCAGCACTGTTTGGTGCCACTGGTGCCACGTTATGGATCAGACCACGTATTCTGACAGCGAGGTTGCACGGCTTATTGAAGAAAAGTTTGTGCCCATAAGGGTGGATCGGGACCAGCGACCTGACATAGATAAACGATACAACATGAGAGGCTGGCCCAGCACCGCCTTTCTGACTCCCGATGGTGAGGTCTTAACTGGTGGCACATACGTTCCTCCGCAGCAGATGATGGTTTTGCTTGATCACGTAAGCAGTGTATATCAAAAAGAGAAAGGCAGCCTGAAAGCCAGAATAAAGGAGCTGGAAAAAGCCAAAACAGAAACCCCGCACATAGAGTATGAGGTAGACCACGAGGATTTTCAGTCAGTTATCGACGGTTTGACATTGCAGATTGCTTCACGATTCGACTCTTCGCATGGAGGTTTTGGTGATGCACCAAAGTTTCCGCACCGCGAGGCATTGAGGATGGCGCTTCTGCAGCATCACTTGCATGGGCATAAGGCAGCATTAAATATCGTGAAGAAAACCTTGACTGCGATGAGGGCTGGCGGCATCTACGATAAGGAAGATGGAGGTTTCTTCCGTTATTCCACCACCCGTGACTAGAGTATACCCCACTACGAAAAGATGTGTGAAGACAACGCCAAACTTCTCATTAACTATCTGGAAGCGTATCAGTTCACGGGAGAAGAGACATTCAAAGATACAGCCAAAGGAATACTCGGCTATGTCACTGCTAAGCTTAGTGACCAAAAAAATGGCGGATTTTTTGGCAGCCAAGACGCTGACGAAGTTTACTATAAGCTAAGTCTACCTGAACGGTAAAATAGAGTAGCCCCCAGAATAGACCAGACACTTCGTTAACTGGAATGCGATTATGGTTTCAAGTTACCTGTTGGCTTCGGCTGTTCTTGAGGACCAGACCCATCAAGATTTTGCGTTAAGAACAGTTGAGCTGCTTTTGGAGACCGCTTTTAGTCCAAAACATGGAATGCCCCATTACATTATTGATGGCAAGAGCCATCTTTCTGGTCTTCTCACAGACCAAGTTCACATGGTTAAGTGTTTGATTGACAGTTACCAATTTACTTCGGACAGAAAGTTTTTGGATAAGGCAGAATGTCTTGCAGAATTTATGCTCGACAAGTTTTGGGACAACAATGGAGGATTCTACGACAGGTCAGAAGAGAGCGGCGCTTTTGGGGCTTTGAAGCTATTGGACAAGCCTCTTGAAGAAAACAGTGGAACCGCTGACGCGTTCTTGAGGCTTTATCATTTAACGGGTAAACAAAAATATTTGGAAACGTCTAAGAAAACGTTGGAGTTTTTTGTTTCGAACTATCAGCGGTATGGTATTATGGGCGCTGTTTATGGTTTGGCTGTTGAGTTGTATCTTCATCCTATGCAAATACAATAGTTGGCTCCAGAAACGAGGAGGTGACCCACAGATTTCTAAAAGATAGTCTTAGAGCCTATTATCCGCTGAAGATCGTGGAAATTATAGACCCTGAACATAACCCAGACAGGTTGAAATGTGTTGGGTATCCAGTTACAGATGTGCCGACTGCATACGTGTGTTTTGGGGGAACATGTAATTATGTTGAGGACCCCGAAAAGATTGCTGAAAGAGTTAGAGGTAAAACAGATGGAAACTAAGGCAGATTTTGACGAGAATGCAAGGGTGCTGAAAATTATTGAGTTGCTGGAGAAGGAGTATTTGCATGCGAAAACGGCTCTGAATTACATCAATCCCCTAGAAATATTAGTGGCTACAATTCTTTCGGCTCAATGCACAGACAAACGAGTAAACATCGTCACGAAAACGTTATTCAAAAACTACAAAACCGCAACAGATTATGCCAACGCAGATTTAGCGGAACTTGAAGAAGCTATCAGGTCCACGGGCTTTTACAGAAACAAAGCCAAGAACATCAAGAATACTGGTCGGATGCTGGTTGAAAAGTATGATTCGCAGGTTCCCCAGACAATGGAAGAGTTGGTTGAGTTGCCAGGTGTCGCCCGAAAAACAGCTAACATTGTGTTGTCGAATGCTTACGGCATCATAGTAGGAATAGCCGTTGACACCCATGTCCGTAGACTCTCCCAGAGACTTGGATTAACAGAGAACAGGAATCCAGACAAGATTGAAGCTGACCTTATGCTGATAGTTCCGAAGGCGTACTGGAAAAGAATAAATAATCTGCTGATATTTCATGGAAGAAACGTTTGCATGGCAAGAAAACCAAAATGTGGCTCCTGCATTTTGAACAAGCTTTGCCCATCAGCCTTCAAATTTTAGAATGCACATCAAGTAAGACTATAAAATGCGCTGGTAACAGGTTAACTGTTCTAGCTTTTCTGGAAGCATTCCATGCAAATAGCAACTAGCTTCACGTTTTGAAGCGGCTGCTGTAAGCCCAGTAAACCTTTTGCAAGCACGGTCACGTAACCTAACGTTTTTCCACACTTTTGGCATCTTTCAGGTTTTGTCCCACTCATCCTCAGTCACCTAAAAATAGGCTCTTTTCGCTTATTAGACGGTGCCTTTTACACTCTGAAATAGCCGTTAAAGAGATTAATCATTTATATTTCTTGTTTTTTCAGGAAAAAGCTAGTTTTCAACAATGTTCTGTTATTAGTCTCCTAATATGATTGATAACCCAGCTCGTTACTCCACTATTACACAAGGAGCAGTCTCCACCGAAAATCATCCTGAGCGCGCTTCGAGGCTTCAGTCGCCGTCAATTCGAAAGTGATATTTTTTGGCTAAAACCAAAGAATGTTATTTGCCCAGAGATTTTGGGATTATTGAAGTGTACAAAAATTATTTAAATGTAAAAATCAAAAGAACTAACCACAGGTGATTGAATACTTGTTTCTCGGTATTTTATTTATTCCACTTCTCTGGTTTGTAGTAGCCCTATTAATCTTAGTATGGGCGTACCGAGATGCTGAATCCCGAGGGATGAATGGTGCACTTTGGGCAGTAATAATATTTTTCCTCAGTGTGCTTGGACTACTCTTATACCTGATTGTCAGAAACCCACAAAAAGACATCAACCCAATCAAACACGTATCACGAGTATGTCCAAAATGCGGACAGGTTCTGACCGAAGAAGTAAAATTTTGCCCCCGATGCGGGAAAAGTCTTGAATGAATCCT
>SDBU01004377.1_pt1 | contig 17330 bp, 22 predicted proteins | sample 2277071 | NCBI WGS metagenome assembly SDBU01 (sample SAMN10397929, study PRJNA504765) | marine sediment metagenome | isolation source: marine sediment core GS08_GC12, 126 cmbsf | place: Arctic Ocean: Gakkel Ridge, Loki's castle | collected 2008 | reverse complement strand
AGATGTCGTTTTTGTTGGCTACGTATCCGAGTCTGACAAACCCCGATATTATAAAACGGCTGATGTTTATTGTTCTCCGGCGACAAGCCGGGAAAGCTTCGGTATTGTTTTGCTCGAAGCTATGGCGGTGGGTAAACCGATTGTGGCGAGTAATATAGATGGTTATTCCACTGTGGTAACTCATGGTGAAGACGGGTTGCTGGTGCCACCAAAAGACAGTAGAGGGTTGGCCCAAGCTCTAATTACTGTTATGAGTGATGAAACACTTCGGCAGCAAATGGGAGCCATGGGAAGACTTAAGGCCGACGAGTATAGCTGGGAACACGTTGCCCAAAGAGTGTTTGATTACTATGCTGAAGTGCTTAGTGAATGCCGACGGAAAGAAGGAAGGCAAATACTAATTTCTAAACTCTAAACAAGTTAAAAAGACCAACGCCAAAGGAACTAAACGGTTTTGAATTTGAAATTTGGAAATTAGAGATTGTTTAGGGTTTAGTGCTTCGGATTTAGGATTTAACCCTTTTTGAGTTATGCGTAGCTATTTAAGAGGTTATTTAGAGTTTAAGTAAAGGATGGAGACAGCTTGAATAGTGCTGTTTCTAAAAAGTCACGGTTAGTGACAAAGTTACCTGAAGTCCGCAAAGCTGTAGCTTATTATCTTACCCAGCCGGCTGTTCGACTTTTAGCCAAGACACCAATAACACCTAATATTATCAGCTGGCTTGGCTTTCTTGCAACTATCGGCGCTGCGGCGTTTATTATTACAGAACACCTTTTTGCCGCTGGTTTTGTGATACTTATTGCTGGTTTCTTTGATATCTTGGATGGAGCATTGGCTCGCAGCACTAATCGGACTACTCAGTTTGGTGCCGTCCTTGACTCTACGCTCGACCGCTTAACCGAGGCAGTATTGCTGCTTGGCATTTTGGCACTGTTTCTACTTACTGAGGAAAAGTCAGCTCTATTTGCCTTACTTAGTAAAGAGTGGGCAGTCTTATTAGTTGGCCTTGCCTTACTTAGTTCAATGCTGGTAAGCTATATCAGGGCTAGGGCTGAGGCACTAGGTCTAGAGTGCCAAGTGGGATTATTTACTCGAGCAGAGAGGGTCGTTGTGCTGGTACTGGGTCTTTTACTAAATCAGCTTATCGTTGCCTTAGCTATCATAGTGGTATTTAGTTTTATCACGGTTAGCCAGAGGTTACTTTATGTGTGGCGGCAAACAAAAAATTCAGGTAACTTTTAGAAGATTGTTTATGAATAGCTATTGGCGCTAATATTAACTTTTGGAGGGGAAATAATGCCGGTTATTGCTGTTATTGGAGCTCAGTGGGGGGATGAGGGGAAGGGTAAGGTGGTTGACCTACTTGCTGAAAAGGCAAGAGTAATAGTGCGTTTCTCTGGTGGTGATAATGCCGGGCATACTGTAGTTAATCCCTTTGGAAAGTTTGGGTTGCATCTTGTCCCCTCCGGTATTTTTTCTTCTCATGCTGTTTGCATTATTGGTAATGGGGTGGTGATTAATCCCGCAGTGCTAATTGATGAGATAGACCTGCTTAACCGGCATGGCGTGGACACTACTAGGTTATTTATCAGTGACCGGGCTCACTTGATTATGCCCTATCATACCCTGCTTGATGGCCTGGAGGAGGAATCTCGGGGTGGGAAGGCAATTGGTACAACTCGCAAGGGTATAGGTCCTGCCTTCGCTGATAAAGTAGCCAGGGTGGGCATTAGAGTTGGTGACCTCTTAGATAAAGAGACGTTCCTGGAGCGACTTCGTTATATACTTGACCATAAGAACATTATTCTAACTAAAGTCTATGGGGTTAGCCCTTTATCGTTGGACGAAGTATATAGTCAATACTGCCAGTTTGGGGAGCGTCTGGCTCCTTATATTCGGGAGACGACGATAATGGTGGAGGAAGCGTTGAATAGGGAAGAGCTGGTTCTATTGGAGGGAGCGCAGGGGACTTTACTTGACCCTGACTTTGGCACCTATCCCTATACGACTTCCTCTTCACCACTGGCGGGAGGGGGCTGTTTGGGTGCTGGTCTGGGTCCTACCAGGATTAGTGCTATTCTGAGTGTGTTCAAAGCTTACTGTACCAGAGTTGGCGCCGGTCCGATGCCCACTGAGCTGAAGGATGAAACTGGTGACTTAATTAGGGAACTGGCTCACGAGTATGGCACTACTACCGGCAGACCCAGGCGCTGTGGCTGGTTTGATGCTGTGGCCGCTCGCTTTAGCACCCGAATTAATGGCTTCACCGGGGCAGCAATTACTCGCCTTGATATTCTTGATACTTTGCCTCACCTGAGGATATGTGTAGGCTATAAACTGGATGGAAAAACCATTGATTATTTCCCCAGTAGTATAAACGCTTTAGATAAGTGCCAGCCTATCTATGAGGAGCTGCCGGGGTGGCAAGTTCCTACCACTCATATACGAGAGTACGGGCAGTTGCCTCCACAGGCTCAGCAGTATATTACCAGATTGGAAGAACTCACCGCTTGCCCGGTCAACCTCATCTGTGTAGGACCCGAGCGTGAGCAGACCATCCAGGTTAAGCCTATCTTATAGGAGTGGTTTCAATAGTCAAAAATCACAATATTGTCTCTTTTCTATTTATGATATGTTGAAATAACCATCATATAATGATAATCTTTCTGTGTATTAAACGTGTCATTTGCAAAAACCTGGAGTGCACCCCTGAAACTGGACAGAAAGAGTTAGGAGAGGCTGGCGGAGCACATCCTTATTTTGATAAATCATCAGTAGCTCTTCGAAGTCATTCGGTGACTGATAACCGAGAGCCGAATGAAGCCTCTTCTGATTATAGACCTCCTCGATGAAATAAGGAAGCCTGGTTACCACATCCTTAAAGGTCTCATACTCACACAGGTACACCTCCTCGTACTTCAGCGTTGTGAAGAAGCTCTCCATCCTGGCATTTTCCTCCTCCAGCGATGAATGGTTGCCGACGAAACGCCATGCCTTCGGGCAGCCTCAACTTCCTGTAGAATCCAAAATATCTGCGCCTCCGAATACCTTCTCGCTTTCATTTTTGCTTCCTCCTGTAGGTATTTTACAGGAATCTCACATTTCAAGTGGTCCTAATTTCGGAGGATAGGTCAGGATGAGGAATAGGCAAAATCAAAAAACACGCAGAAAAACTTTTGGAGCAGTGCCAGTAGTAATAGCTTCGGTAGCTAAGTTCTAACTAGCCAGTGGAACAACACATATAAAGCGAAGAGGCTCGTTACTGTTATTAACAAAGCAGTGATGCTCGTCAGGTGGCACAAAGACAACATTATCCTTAGCGATTGGATTTTCCTTTCCTTCGCTTACCACTACCCCGTGACCGGAAAGAACAAATACCTCGTGCTCCCACCAGTGGGAGTGGGATGGAGTGGAGCTACCGGGCTCAACCTCAAAGACACGCATACAAAAGCGTGGCGCCCCATCATCAGCGTTAATAACGTCACGCTTAACTACTCCCGGTAGCTCCTGAACAGGTTTAGTATCAAGGTAATTACTTATTTTCACTGCCAAGCTCCTTATTTTTATTGTCCCTCTGGTAACTAGCTACGGCTCTGGTCTTTATACCGCCTCTTTCTTTGTATTCAGCCTCTACCACCATAGAAACAGGCTGTAACAGTTGCACCAAATCTTGGAGGATGCGGTTGACGGCGTGCTCCTGCAATATTCCAACGTTCCGGTAGGAGGTCAGGTAGTATTTCAGGGATTTAAGCTCTACCAACGATTGGTTTGTCCAATAGCGTATCACCAGGCGGCCAAAATCAGGCAAGCCAGTCCAGGGGCAGACCGAGGTAAACTCATCGGTCTCATAAACCACCTCGGTTGCCGAGTCAGGATAGTCAAAGGGGATGGCTTCGAGCACAACCACGTCAATGGCATCTTCCTGCTGAGTATCAAATCGCCTTGAAGCATATTTATCTACTACCATCTTGTGTCCCCCCGTGTCCTCCTTTTGCTATACCCTTCAACTTCAAGACATTTTAACACTATTTGAAAACCAAAGCTAATATGTGTAAACTCAATTTAGTCTTCTTAGCGAAGGGGGTACGCCGTGAAGCGTATCATTATTGGAGCCGTCGCAGGGGCAATTCCTGGAGGAATTATGGTTCTGTTAACTCTGCCGCTTTCCGGTGAAGTGGAACTCACTTTGGGGGTTACTGGCATCTTCCTCGCAATCATAAGCTTATTTATAGGAGTTATTGTTGGAGCAAGAAAACGGTAGTCATGCTCCTAGTATTTTCAATATTAAACTTGCTATTTATTCTAGATAGTAAATGGACTAGCTATGAGAATAGTTGAAAGACAAAAAGTAGGCGCAGTTATTGCTGCTGGTGGTTCAAGCCGGCGGATGGGCGAGATAGATAAGTTGTTTACAATGTTGGGTGGTAAGCCTCTTTTAGCTCGGGTGGTTGATGTCTTTCAAAGATGTAACTCCATTGACCAGATTATTGTTGTCCTCAGTGAGCAAAATCTGAAACTGGGAGAGCGACTGATAGTTGAGCATGGATGGTCAAAGGTGACCGATGTTTGTCGTGGTGGTGAGAGGCGACAGGACTCAGTGCTCAATGGGCTTAACCAGCTCAGCCATTGTAGCTGGGTGGTAATCCACGACGGAGCCCGACCGTTAGTAACCAAGGACTTGATTAAACACGGGTTAGAAGCGGCTCAAGAAACAGGTGCTGCCGTAGCCGCCGTCCCGGTTACCGATACTATTAAGGTAACTGGAGATGACCAGCTTGTCCAGGAGACACCACCACGTGAGAACTTGTGGATGGTGCAGACGCCACAGGTATTCCGTTTTGATATAATAGCTGAGGCTTATCGTCAGGCGAAGAGTGATGTGACCGATGACGCAACACTGGTGGAGCGGTTGGGCTACGGGGTTAAGCTCTACATGGGCTCTTATGATAATATAAAGGTGACCACCCCCGATGACCTGACTTTGGCTGAGATTTTGGTGAAAAAGCATGGAAAGTAAGATGCGTGTTGGCATTGGCTATGATGTCCATCCCCTGACCTCAGGGCGCCGACTGGTGCTGGGTGGAGTGGAGATACCCTTCGATAAGGGGCTGAGTGGTTGGAGTGATGCTGACGTATTAGTCCATGCTATTATTGATGCTCTGCTTGGAGCAGCCGGTCTGGGAGATATAGGTAGCTATTTCCCACCCGGTGAACCAGAATATAAGGATATCTCCAGTCTGGTTTTACTGAAAAGAGTAAGAGGTGAGCTAACAGGAAATGGTTGGCTAATAGGTAATATTGATGCTACCATTGTGGCTGAGCAGCCAACACTCAGGGACTTTATTGACCAGATACGCCAGCAGCTCAGCCAGGCGCTGGGTATCACTCTGGCCCAGGTAAGTGTGAAAGCCAGCACCTCAAACGGGCTGGGTTTTATTGGTCAGGGAGAAGGAATAGCGGCATATGTCATAACTACAGTGGAAGGAAATGAAGGATGAAAGTATACAATACCCTTTCCCGGCAAAAGGAAGAGTTTTCACCTCAGGGTGATGAAGTGAAGATGTACGTTTGTGGGGTTACTCCCTATAGTGATTGCCACATAGGTCATGCCATGAGCTACGTCATTTTTGATGTTATCCGGCGCTATCTTCAGTTTCGTGGCTATAAAGTGAAGTATGTGCAGAACATCACCGATATTGATGACAAGATTATAGACCGAGCCAATAAGCTTGGTGTTTCCACTCATGAGCTGGCGGAGAAATATACTAATAGCTATTTTGAGGATATGGATGCTCTGAATATTGGTCGGGCGGATATTTACCCTAAGGCTACCGAGGTGATACCTGACATGATTGAGATGATACAGGGCCTGGTGGATAAGGGGTATGCTTACCCGGCAGAGGGCAGTGTCTATTTCCGGGTAAGAAATGTTCTTGATTACGGAAAATTATCTCATCGCAGCCTGGAGTCCATGATGACGACAGAAGGTGCGCTGGGCAGTGATGACAAGGAGAGCCCCACGGACTTTGTGCTGTGGAAAACAGCCAAGCCTGGTGAGCCTACGTGGGAAAGCCCCTGGGGGCAGGGTAGGCCTGGCTGGCATATTGAGTGCAGTGCTATGTCTCTGAAATATCTGGGAGATACCCTTGACATCCATGGTGGCGGGCAGGACCTGATCTTCCCTCATCATGAGAATGAGATAACGCAGTCGGAGAGCTTTACCGGGGTGAAACCCTTTGTCAAATACTGGATGCATAACGGTCTGTTGCAGCTTAGTGGAGAGAAGATGAGTAAATCTCTGGGCAATCTGATAGCAATAAAAGAAGCTCTGGACAGATACAGCGCTGATGCCATCCGTATCTTCATCCTGCACTCACACTATCGCAGCCCGTTGACCTATTCCGAAGACGCGCTGGAGGCGGCGGCAAGGGGGGCAGAGAGATTATTACGAATCATTTCAAGGGATGCTGCAACTAGTGGCAAAGGAGAAGCTCTTGATGCTGAGCCTTATTACGATAAATTCATTGAAGCAATGGACGATGACTTCAACACTCCTCAGGCTCTAGGAATTCTTTTTGATTTAGCTAGAGCAATAAACCAAGCGGGTGATTCTGGAAATAGTATAATTAAAGCTCAAAGAGTATTTGTGGAACTTGCACAAAAAGTTCTCGGCTTAAAGCTTAACCCCTTTGACTCATTCCTTAGATTACCGATCCCGGAAATTGAGCCCCTTGTAAATTTTCTTGTTGAAGCTCGTCACGCTCTCAGAAGAGTCAAACGGTTTGAGCTTGCTGATGAAATACGGATAGCTCTGAAAGAGCTAGATATAATACTAGAGGATGCTACAAAGGGAACGACTCCAATATGGAAGCGTGATTTTAAGGGGGAACCGACTTCAAAAGACATTGTACTTCTTTCTAAACTTCTTGCTGAAGTTATCCCTATTCTTAAGGAATTTAACCAGCATGAGCTTGTCGATAAAATAAGGACTAAGCTGGATAGCTCAGTATAACCCTTGAGGATACTCCAAGAGGCGCGGTGTGGAGGTTAAAACGATAACTTAGAGAAGAGTCAAAGAGAGGCTTCGCCTCTCTTACACATAATTCCCCCTCTCTTATCAAGGGAGGGGGATTAAGGGAGTGGGTTACCTAATAAATACCTAAACTGGAGGTGAGTTATGTGGCAAAATGCAGCTTTTATCTTGATTGGTATTGGTATATTGATTCTAATTGGCTGGGGTGTTAAAGGCTTCTTCATGGCGGCTGATATCCCGATATTCATCCGCATAGCCGCTGGTGCTATCGGAGCCGGGGTATTGGTGCTTATTGGGGTCGCCATTAAAGACCGGTTAACTAAGGCTAAAAAAGAGGATTTCAAGGAGATTGAGAAATGATTGTTACTACTTCAGAGCAGATAGAGGGCAAGAGGATTGTCAGGGCTATTGGTATGGTCAAAGGTAGCACTATCAGAGCCAGGCATTTAGGTAAGGATATTATGGCCGGGTTACGTGGGGTGGTGGGTGGTGAGATAACTGAATACACCAGGATGATGGCTGAGTCCAGGGAGCAAGCTATTCAGCGGATGGTAGAGGATGCCGAGAAGCAGGGGGCTAACGCTATTATCAGTACCAGATTTACTACCTCAATGGTAATGCAGAATGCATCTGAGATACTTGCCTACGGAACTGGTGTAGTAGTTGAATAGAAGATAACGCTAAGGACGCACTGATTATCGTCCTGTTATCCATGACCAGAGGGAGCGCCAGAGTCTTAACTTAACCAACCCAATAAGTAGCCTGCCACCTGGTTCGCTCAATTTCGTAGAGGTAGACTCTAAGGCGAGGAACGGGAATACAGGTATGAGAGTTGAACCGTCCATTTGAAGCTGAGTATTAAGCGGTCTTGTAGCGGGACTTATTAATTCTTTAAAATGAGGTTGGGTTTGCTTAAGAAGTGAGGCAGAATGTCGAAACTTACTATTCACGATTTAACAGAAAAGGAACTTCTAATTCTGTATCGGGAAGTTGATGACAGGAAAAAGAGCACTGCCAAAGCATGGCTTCTTTGGCTATTTCTGTTTGGTGCTCACCGTTTGTATTTGGGTCGTGGTGAAGGCAAAGATGTTGGCTGGGTGCTGCTTGTTGCCCAGGGTATCCTTTTCATTTACGGTTACTATTTGGGTGGTGGTACGGTGGGGCTTTTTACCCCTGTCATGCGTAGCCTCGATGGGATAGTAGAGGTGTTGCCTTTTATCCAAGTTGGCCTCGTTATCTGGCGCATAGTGGATGCCTTTCTTATTTCTGGGATGCTCAGGGAAGATAAGCGCCAAGTGGAAGGAAAGGTTTTAGAAGAGATTGTTGCCATGCGTAAGGGATAGACTTGGCCTATTTTGTAAGCCTTGAGGCCGAGTATCAGTCCGTCTTGTGGGGTAAGCTAGATTAGCTACTTCTCAACCGAACGGAAGCTTATTACTTTACCGTCTCGGATTTTAAGGTCAAAACTTAACTTCCGTTCGGGTGCTCCTTCGATTGCGTATTTGACTATTGTTTGGGTGATTATATTGATAACTAGCTGCCTTTTCTCATCTGGCAAGCCTTTGAGCTTGTTGAGTAATTCTTGGGCTATGTCTTTCTGTTCTGCCATTTTTGATTACCTTCCTTCCGCGACAATTTGCAAGTTAATTGTATCATATCTAAGCTGTTGCTGAGTATCAAGCGGTCTTGTAGCGGGACTGGCTGCACTGAAAAGGGGGGGGGGGGGTGAGGTTAGTAACCAATCTCGAAAATGGAAGTCACTACCGCCCAGTCACCCATGACCAGAGGGAGCGCCAGAGTCTTAACTTAACCAACCCTACAGGTAGTTCTAACTGTATTTTCTCACTCACCGGAAACTTGTTTATCCTGTTTATCTCCGGCTTTAACCGGTACAGTTTCTCCTGAAAGTTATCCGTAGATAATATATCGTCAATGTGGTGCATCATCTTTGAAGCGGCTTCAATACGCTTCTCTCCCACCTCAGCCATTTGTTTAGAGATGACCCCGTATTTTGCTTTCACTCGGTTGAGGCGCAGTATAGCTTCATAAGCAGTCTCGGCAATCTGGTGGCGTGTCATCCACTCTGTTTCGTAGTTCAGGGAATATTTCCAGCTTGGTGATAGCAGGGCTTGGCGATGCTCTTCTAACGTTCGAAAGCGAACATGGTAGCCATGGCGCTCTGGTTGCTCAAAGCCGAGACTACCGGGGTCCAGGAAAGGCGATATCGGAGCAATAAAGAAGCATAGTCTTTTGTCTCCTTTGAATTTCTCTAATAATGAGCCGCAGTAGTCAACAGTATCCATTACCGACTGGGGGGTTTGCTGCGGTAGCCCAATCATGAAAAAAATATCCACTCGTCCGCAGCCAGCAGTAAGGGCGTCACTCAGGGTTTGCTCCAGGGCCTGGTTGGAATAGTATCTACCGGAAGCCCTTCTTACTTCGGGGTCGTGAGATTCAGGAGAAATCTCCAGGCAAAAGTGAGGAGAGGCTAGGCCCATCTGTTTTAAGATATCCCCTGAAACGGGAGTGAATAGTTCAAAAATGAGTTGATTCTTAACCCTGTTCTTCTGGAGAAAGTGCAAAATCTGGTAAGCATAGTCGTCTCCTGGTTGGCAAATGTCACCCAGTACGAAAATAGGTCCCCGGCTAAAACGCTCTATCCCCTTTATATCCTGGACAACTGATTCTGGAGAGCGGAAAGCGGCTTTTTCTCGATTATGGTAGTGCTTGAAGGCAGCCGCCGAACCCCCGCAAATAACGCAATTTTCGGTGCAACCACGGCAGGTAAGCACCGCCGTGATAGGGTAGCGAAGCCAGTCCTTGAAGGGAATATGGCTGGCGAGGTCACGGTGCCTGATGATAGAGCGTATGATACTATCGTAGTGATTGACGGTAACGTTACTGAGGTCTGATGGGACGTGGGAGAAGGGATTTTCCTGTGTTCTGCCCTGGCTGTCTTGCCAAACCAGGTTAGGCACTGTTTCAAGCTCTATCCCCTTCATTATACAATCCATTAGCTGTCGGAAGGGCTCTTCGGTAGAGTCACCTCTTATTATATAGTCAATCTCAGGGTACTCAATTAGCTCCCGATAGAAATAGGAAGAGGAAAAACCACCAAATACTACTTTTGATTCAGGATGGTGTTTTTTTACCAACCTTACCACTTCAATAGCCCCGTGGCAATGCACCATCCAGTGCAAGTCAATTCCAAAGACCGGTGCCTTCAGCTGCTTTATCATTTTCTCAGCGCTGAAACTCCGGTCTTTGAGCATGCGCACGGCCAGATTAACAATGCGCACTCGATAACCGCTACGCTCCAGATATTCGCTGATACTGGTAAAACCGATGGGATACATCTCAAAAACTGGTGAAGAGGGAATCAGGTCACTAACCGGACCGTAAAGAATCGTTTTTTCACGAAAATCATATACACTGGGCGCATGGAGCAAAATCAAGTCAGATGACATCTATTATCCTCTTAATGGAAAATTCAAAAACCAGGCTTGAAACTCTAACTTAGAAAAACCTTTGACAGAATATAGCCGATGCCCAAGAGCAACTGAGTCAATAGAACAACCAGAACACTGTTGGACATGGCTGGTATAAGATTGCTCATCTCTTCCGGCTTCAGTGCACCCCGAATAGCCTTTATGGCAAAGGGCAGAGTCAGCAAAGCTATTAGAGAGAAAGCTGGCATTTGCCCTATCACAACACCGCCGATTATCCACAAGTAAACTACCACCGTCAGCACTGAGTAGATTACACCTGCTTTTGCCTTGCCTATAGTGATAGGCGTGGTCTTTCTACCTACCTTCCTATCGGCTTCCACGTCGGGAAACTCGTTTAGCAGGAGCAGGTTGTGCACCAGAATGCCGGACGGTATAGAAGCGATAATCGCAGGTAGGGTATAGGCGCCGGTCTGAACGAAGTAAGCTCCCAGAATTGGTAAAACTCCAAGCACCAATCCCGGAGCCCACTCCGGCCAGTGTGTCTTCAGGATTAGCGGCGTGTAGAGCACGATACAGAAAGCTGCTACCAGAAGTAATGGTAATAGCTGCCAACCTGTGTCTATTACTATTATAAAGTAGATACCTATCGGGACAGCAGCCAGTAAACTGCCTAAACCCAGCCACAACGCTTGCCTTGGTGTAACGAGACCAGTCGGAAGAGCCCCACTACCCCCGCTGAAGGGGGTTTTTTGAGTCTCTAGGTCTACCCCGCTCTTGTAGTCAAAGTACTCATTAAGCACATCGACACTGATGTGGGCTAGAAGTAGCCCGAAGAAAGCCAGCAGAGCATGACCAAGGTGAAAGGCACCATCATACCAGGCAATACAGGTGCCCAGGAATGCCAGCACCACAGAGAGAGGCAAGAACGGAGCCCTGATTACCATTAACCATTTTTTTAGCTTCATTTTTTCTCCGTATGAGCGGTCGCCACATACTTCTGCCAGCATTTCTCATGCACATAAACAGCGCATTTAGCACAGTAGTAGATATGGACTCTAGCTTCCTTTCTACAAACAGGGCAATTCACTGGCTACCTCCTATTCTTACGCTTACTTCATCACCTACTTTCGCATCAAGCAAGGCACAGGCGCTGCCACTCCTCAAGGCTACCTCCAGATAGCCGCTGCCACCAATAAGCGCTAGTAGCCCTTCACCTTCAGCATAGGTGTGGCTTAACCCAGAAATAAGCTGATTACCGACCTTAATAGTTGTTGTCTCTTTTGTTTGAGGTAAGTCGTCACTCTTAATATTGGTAATCAGATTACCGAAGGTATCAATATGAAGAATATACCCCACAAGTGAGCCATCTGGCCCCCGATACAGTTGAGGGAGTGGTAACATCGTAATTGAGGTTATTACCTCACCAAAGTCTATCGGCCGGAAGCCTAGTGAAAGCCCAGCCGCTACCGGCGCGAAGATGTCACGTCCGTGAAAGGTAGGGCTGACCGGTGACCGCCAGAATTGAGATTTAGTGATAGCCACAGCTTGCAGTTCTTGCCCTAGCTTTACCTGTAGTCTAGCTTTATTCTCTATGGGTTCAGGCTTATTTACATATTGCTTAATAATATAGCTCAAGGCACCATTATCGGGAGCAACGAAATCAGCTAGTGGAGTCCTCAAGATAATAGCCCTCCGCTCAGAGCCAACCCTAGGGTCAACTACTACCAGATGAATTGTCTTCTCAGGGAAACACTGGTATGTCGTGTTCAAGATAAAGGCAGCCTGATGGATGTTCTGGAGTTTAATAGTATGGCAAATATCAACCAGCTTTACCTCAGGATTGATGCCAAGTATTACGCCTTTTATAGCGGCTACATAGGGGTCCATCAGACCGAGGTCAGTAGTCAAGGTTATTATGACATTCATACTCTGTTCTTGGCTTTACCCCAGACGGTTGTTAGCTTACTCTAAGGGATATTATTGAGATAATAATAAATAGCACTACTAAGACGATGGTAAGCTGAAATAGGGTTTTTTCTACACCCCGTTTGGTTCGAAAGACGGTATCAGCCTGACCAAAGATACCCCCTAACCCCCCACCTCGAACCTGAAGCAGGATAGCCAGTATCAAAGCCACCGACAACACAATCTGAGCGATATTGAAAGAAGTTTGCATGTTATTTTTCCTCTAATTTTTTCTTCAGTAATTCATTCACCAGCTGCGGATTGGCACGACTTCTGGTAGCTTTCATTACCTGCCCAACAAGAAACTTGAGCGCTTGGTCTTTACCCGCTTGAAAATCTGCCACAGGTTGAGCATTGGCTTGAATGACCTGACTGACTACCTTTTCGATCTCCCCGGTATCACTAATCTGACTTATTCCGCGCTGGGTAATAATATCAGCAGCATCTTTCTCGGTTTTGTACATTTCCTCAAACACTATCTTAGCACTACTGCCACTAATAACACCTTGAGATATTAATTGAACTAAATCAACTAGCGCCGCAGGGCTAACTTTTCTTTCCATATCTTTTGTATCAGTATTAGTAACATTGAGTAAGTGACTGAACTCGCCGATTATCCAGTTAGCCACTGGCTTAGCATGCTTCTTGGGTGACAAGCTTTGGGGTAGTCTTGTCATGCAAGCTTCAAAATAATCAGCTGTTATTTTAGAACCGGTAAGCAAGTTAGCATCATAGAGTGGTAGGCCGTATTCGGTCATAAATCGGTCACGTCTAGCTTCGGGTAACTCAGGCAGCTTCGACCTTATTTCTTCCACTCGGTCCTGATTTAAGACTAATGGAGGTAGGTCTGGCTCAGGGAAGTAGCGGTAGTCATGAGCATATTCCTTACTGCGTTGCGAAACAGTTACTCCTTTCTCTTCCATCCAACCTCTAGTCTCCTGAACAAGCTTCTTGCCCTCCTCGGCTGCTTTTCTCTGTCGTTTGGCTTCAAACTCCAGAGCCCGGTAGACTGCCTTGAAGCTATTCATATTCTTAACCTCAACCTTGGTCATAAATTCTGGGCTACCATCAGGACGAACACTGATATTGGCATCACACCTGAAGCTACCCTCCTCCATATTTGCCGTGGATACATCCAGATATTGAAGTATGCTACGCAGCTTCATAAGGTATTGCCTGGCTTCTTCTGGGGAACGTAGGTCAGGTTCACCTACGACCTCCATTAGCGGCACTCCAGAGCGATTGACATCTACCAGGCTATAGGCTTCTCTATCTGAGGAGGTGCGGTGTAATAGCTTAGCTACATCTTCTTCAAGATGGACACGGGTTATACCTACTCTCTTCTCTTGTCCATTCACTTCAATATTGAGCCAGCCATCGTACCCAATGGGAGCATCATATTGTGAAATCTGGTAGCCCTTCATCAGGTCAGGGTAGGGATAATTCTTGCGGTCAAACTTAGTATATTTGGAGGTAGTACAGTTTAAGGCTAAGGCAGTCATTATCGTATATTCCATAGCTTGCTGATTGATGGCAGGTAGAACCCCGGGCATACCAAGGCACACCGGGCAGACATAGGTATTAGGTGGGGCATTGGCATAGTCAGTACTGCAACGACAAAACATCTTACTATTGGTTCGTAGTTGGGCATGCACCTCCAGCCCGATAATAGTCTCGTAGTTCATAAGCTTACTTCACCCTTAGTAGCCCATTTAGTATAGCAGTAATATTGGTGACTGACAAGGAAGATATGTGTTATAATTCCTGCTACAGATATGGGGATATAGCTCAGTAGGGAGAGCGCTGCGTTCGCATCGCAGAGGTTGGGGGTTCGAATCCCCCTATCTCCACCAGATTTAAATACTCAGAGAGGTAATAGTGATGGCTAACGAGGCTAAAGAACCCAAGAGAAAGGGAATTAGCGGGCTGGTTTTTGTAGGCTGCTTAATGCTTGGCTTTGCAATAAGCTTTATAACAGGGCAGATCCCAACTGGTATTTTCGGTGGTTTGGGTGTTGGTTTTATAGCTATGGCAACAGTGCGGTATAAACTTGGCGAATGGTAAAATAGCTAAATTATCACCATTCAGAGACCATGCCCCTGTAGCTCAGGTGGATAGAGCAGCGGTTTCCTAATTCTAGGCTAGGTATTCCAAACGGTAGTTTTACCTTCAAACTAGAACTTTTGTGTCAATTGCCAAAATCCTGTTTTGAGGCTAGAGTGCTTTTTGGTGATAACCAGTTCTTTTCAGTTTAACGCTAAATTAACCCCAAAATTACAATTTTAGTTATAATATTGCAGGCTCGATGATATATTTTTAGTCAATAAAATTGTTCCTCTTGTACGTTGACAAACTCCCAGAAGAGAACTAGACTCTAAGTCCAACATATGAAATAGCCTTAACCAGCTCCACTCCTCTAGTTGGAGGTGAAAATGATGAAGCAAGGGCATTGGAAATCGTTTGATGAAGCGGTGGCCAGTGCCTTTTTTGATTTTGAAGGGGAAAAATGTAGGGTGGTATACCTATACGAGTGGGCAAAAAAATATTAAGGAGTACCGCTATGGAGCCAAAATACAAGAGAGGGCAAAAGGTAACAATTCGTTCAGCCAAGAACCAGCATTACCAATTGAAATATCCTGAAATTGAACAATACGTGCGTGAAGCTGGGACAGTTGTCGAATCTTACGGGATAGGAGCGAGTGAGCCTTATCCTGTAGGAGCCGAAGTCCCGCATCTATCCGATAACTACTTTTATAGGGTACAGCTTTACACACAAAACAAACTGGTCACAGTACCAGAAGAAGCATTGGAGCCGTTAGACTCTGAAGACTAACAGTGTTCAGGAACAGTTAGAAGATTCTATCCTAACCTATGCTAACCAAGGCTAACCTAGTGAAGCTTCATAAAACTTCAAAGAACCCTGAAAGCTGTCTGCCCTCGTATATCTCTGCACCATTTCTAGGTTATCCCACCTGCCCAAGTCCACTTCTTTTGTACGAGTATTGACAAACTCCCAGAAGGAGACTAAACTCAAGTCCCAACATATGAAATAGCTTTAAATAATTGTGTAAGCATCAGTTGAAATCTGAATTTTGAATACTATTAATTGGATACTATTAATAGGTAATCATATGACACATAGGCGATGGATGACTGCTCTCATACTAAGTTTTATACCACTTGGTCTTTGGATATTATTTTGGTTCTTCCGACTCACTATGCCCGGCGGTTTAGGGCATGATAGCCTGGCACTTTTCTTTATCATCCCAACTGTCTTTTTTGTAGATTTCCAGATTTGGCTTGCCATTCGTGCATTTATTACATGAATTGGTGGACTATCTCACCTTTTTCTCTAAAGTCATAACTACATTCCACACGTCCAAGGGTTCATTGCTATTTTGACTATTGACAACACCTCAACATAGGAATACACTAGGATGCCAACAAAGGAGATAAAGCCATGTATTTTAATTACCCTCAAGACTTCAAAGAAAAGCATTTGGCACCAGGAGTAGTTCTAAGACTGGTCTGGGGAGAACGAATAATGCTGTCCCATGTTACGTTTCAACCCAACTGCAATATACCGACCCATAGCCACCCCAATGAGCAGACAGGTATAGTTATAGAGGGAGAACTAGAGCTAACCATCGGCAACGATACATATACTTGCAAAAAAGGCGATGCTTATACTATCCCTGACAATATAGAGCATAGTGCTGCCGCCAGCGACAAGTCTGCCGTAGTCCTGGATACATTCAATCCGCCTCGTGAAGATTACAAGTAAACAGACTATTAAACTGGAGTACGCAACCTACCCTTTATCAGCATGAGTTATCATTTTTGTTTTCGTATTTGCACAGGGTATTTAGCGTACCTAACTGAGATACGAAGCCCCATTCAGTAGAAGAACCCTTTCATACCACCGTTTAAACCCCTTCTCGACAAATTCGCCTCAGAACATCGCAGCATACCCCCTCCGTCTGAACAGAATGAGACGAGACGATATAAGGATACCCCTACAAGTTTACTACAGCAAACAAAAAGCACTCCCCAGATAGACCCTCGATGGGTTCTTAATGGCTATAGAATATTTTGAGGTAATTGAGGCATAAAAAAAAGAGTTGGTCTTTAACCGCTTTTACCGCCTTATAAAAAAGGACTTTGCCTCACTAGCTTAAAACAGCTATTTACTGAGTTCATTATTGTCCAAGCACAAGCCTTGCGTAGTGCTACGAGTAATCAAGTATCTTCTGTTAGACAATGTGTTCATGCTATTGCTCAATAGTAAATTCACCAGAACCATAATCCTCATCACTAGTGGAGACTACTAATTCGGCTTTGTGTCTAGTTAGGTCTACCGAAGTGGGAACCTGAAAATAGCGATACCTTTGGTGCGAACTCCCAGCGTTTAGCGCCCCCACACGCCACCCTTCTGCTGCTATACACTTACCTTTTAGTATCAAAACTAGAGTTTCTTGAGTCTTAGAATAGATTTTCACGGAGTCATGTGGTAAAGTCTTAAACTATGAAGTTGATTCGGCGGCGAAGGTTCCCTCACTATGCCTGGCTAATTCTGGCCAGTGTTATGGTGGTCTTCATAGTTAGTACAGCGGTTAGGTTTTCCTTTGGAGTATTGATCGATCCTCTAGTGGAAGCGTTTGGCTGGAGCCGGGGCGGTATTTCTCTGGCCTACACGCTTCAGTTCCTAATAGGCATACCAGTAGTACTTGTGGTAGGACGATTGGCGGAGAAAATTAACTCCCGCTACATGGTGATAGCGGGAGCAGTAATCTTTACGGCGGGTATGCTGCTTACCGCTACGGTCACGCAACTCTGGCAGTTTCAACTCTACTTCGGTATTCTAATCGGCGGATTAGGGTCT
>SDBU01004376.1_pt1 | contig 17332 bp, 15 predicted proteins | sample 2277071 | NCBI WGS metagenome assembly SDBU01 (sample SAMN10397929, study PRJNA504765) | marine sediment metagenome | isolation source: marine sediment core GS08_GC12, 126 cmbsf | place: Arctic Ocean: Gakkel Ridge, Loki's castle | collected 2008 | reverse complement strand
ATCACTCCAGGGAGATCGAGTACTGGAGGACCACTCGATAGTGGGAAACTGGGTATAGATGCCACTGCTCCTCTTAAAGACCGGCGGTGGTATCAAAGAGTCAAGATTCCCGGGGTGGAAAAAGCGCCTACTATATGAGGTTCCCAGGGATTAAGCAATTGACAAAAACAAAATAATTTGTTCGGTCAACTTCAATACCTCGGTAATTCTCAACTCTTAACTCGATGTGACAGCGTGGGCAGTTCATCATGCTCCTCCCTTCAAATCAATTTTGACAATATTTCTCCTTGGCCGATTCTATATACGTCTTACTTAAATATCCCTACTTGTTAATCCTCCTCTACAACGAATATCCGTGCCGGGGCTGCTTCAGCTACCATTATTTTTAGTGGGCATACAAAGAATTTCTTAACCCGTTTTGGCAACTTATCCAGGTTGACCATACCCTCTATGATAATAATGCCAGCTCCTAGAAGAATCTTATGAACAATGAAATCGTCCGGTTTGAAGTTTTTAAGCCTTGCGTTGTATTCTTCAAAGAAGTCAAAGGCCACGGCCTTGGGCTTGTGTTCCACAAGCCATCTGGCCCCTTCTGGGGTCAAGACCGGGGACTTGTGCCAATAAGAATGGTCTGGTGCTGTAAACCGTTTGGCTCCCCAGTCGGTACGGAGAATAACTATGTCTCCCTCTTTTATTTCATTGGCGTATTTCTCTAGGTCCTTGTGAGTAATCTCCTCATCCTCACCTTTATCGGTAAAATCTAACACAACTGCCTGGCCAATGATTTTATCAAGGGGTATTTCACCAACCGTGGGAGAGTTTTCTATTACGTGAAGTGGAGCATCAACATGAGATGCTAGATGAGCGCTGAACGAAAGCCAGCTTGCTTGCCAATAGCCTGGCTCTTTATGAACCGTCTCTATATTTACCTTTTTGGTCAGAGATGGTGGGAGCTGACTATCCCCGTATATCGGCACACTTAAATCGATGATTTTCATTATTGTAAATTCCCCCTTTTTAATTTGAATTTATCGTTTCTTAACTTTATCCCAGATAATGATGTCGGCACCTAGTTTATTCCGAGAGCAATAATTTTATCTCTTCTCTTACCTCACAGTCTGGATAAATTCTTCACCGTCTGGGTGAGCACTTGTGTCCCCTTTTCAATGTCTTCCCAGTTTGTCCATTCTAGCGGCGCATGACTTATCCCATTAACACTTGGCACAAAAATCATCCCAGCCTTCACCTTCTCAGTCATATTTTGAGAGTCGTGTCCTGCCCCGCTATTCATTCTTTTGGCCACTACGCCGACCTGTCTCGCCGAGTTATCAATCATATTAACCACTCTATCTGATAATGTGGCGGGTAGGTGCATGAGTGGTAATGCCGTATGGATATCGACCCCATACTTTTTAGCAATATCTGGCATAGCCTGCAAAGCTTCATTCTTTAGGCTTTCCATATTTTTTGGTATAACATCTCTGATATCTATCCCCATTTCCACTCTTCCTGGAACTATATTAGTCCCATTTGGGAACACATTTAATTTGCCCACTGTGCCTACTGTAGCAGCACCTAATTGCTCTACCATCTCACTGGCTCGTCTGTTGATGAAGGAGATAATGTCAGAAGCGGCGACTAAGGCATCTTTGCGCATTCTCATCGGTGTTGTGCCAGCGTGGTTTTCTTCGCCTAATATAGTTACCATAATCCAGGCTATGCCCGAAATGCTTTCGACAATACCAACTGATATTCCTTCTTTATCTAGAATAGGCCCCTGTTCAATATGCATCTCTACAAAATACTCCACATCATCCAAGCTCCTTGTAAAGGAGCCTTTATAACCAATATTTTCCAAAGCTTCTGCTAACGTTTGGCCCATATCATTTTTTCTACTCAAAGCTTCGTCTACACTTAACTCACCTACTAAGACTGAGCTCCCCAGAAGGGCCGGGCTAAATGCTGACCCTTCCTCTCCCGTAAAAACTACCACTTCAAGGGGTCTTTCATTCTCAAAGCCGGCGTCATTCATTCTTCTCACCGCTTCTACCGCACCAAAAACACCCAGGGCACCATCGAACATGCCACCATTTATAACCGAATCTAAGTGAGAGCCGAACATAACGGTACCTTTATTTGTTTTGGCACCTTCTTTGTGGCCAAAGATATTGCCCACTTTATCAATCTTTACTTTAAGCCCGGCTTCTTTCATATGCTCTACGGCATAATCCCTTATTTTCCAGCTCTCTGCGGTTCCCGCCAGTCTGGTTATTCCTTTTTTGGGATCTAGCTGACCATATCTTTCAATTCTCTTTGGCGGAGTTCTACTAAACTCCCCTGTTTTTATTAAATCTTCTTTTAACCTATTCACCTTAGACATTTACCAGTTTCGCCTCTTAGATTGTACCGATTAGGGAATCTTCAATCTTCCCTTTGACGAATTCGCCTTGGCCAGGTTTTCCTATAAATTCATCGTTTTCCACAATTACTTTTCCTCTAAGGATAGTTACCACCGGCCAACCGGTTACCTCCATACCTTCAAACACACTCAAGTCCGTTTTCATATGCAAATCGGCGGCATTAAGCGAGTGCTTCTTATCCGGATCAATGATAACTATATCGGCATCAGAACCCGGAGCAATTACGCCCTTTTTCGGGTAAAAACCAAAAAGCTTAGCCGCATTGGTACTTACCACTTCAACAAACCTCTGTAAGCTCAGCCCCCTCTTCAAAACACCTTCTTGGAAAGCGACTGGCACACGCACCTCACATCCTGGAAAACCATTGGGAATATCCACAAATGTATCACAGTGTTCTTCCTTTTGCGCTTTGGTAAAGGCAACATGATCCGACCCTATAGCATGCACTATTCCATCCCTTATACCTTCCCACAATGCCTCAATATCTGCTTGCTTGCGGAGAGGAGGGCTACACATATACATAATTCCGTTCGGTAATCCAGGTTCGAATGTATCATCCGTAAGCCATAGATAATGCGGGCAAGTTTCACAAAAAACAGGTAATCCCTTTTGCCGATAGCTCGCAATAATTTCAGGCCCTTCTCTGGTTGATGTATGAACAATATAGGTCTTTGTGCCCAGAACCTCGGCCAACACCATGCACTTTTGGATATCCATATTTTCCACAAAATTCGGCTTTGCGATCCCATGATACTTTGGTTCTGTTTTTCCCTGCTTTACCAGCTCTGCCTGCCTTTCCTCACCAATAAGACCGTTTTCGGCATGGATAGCCATCATCCCGCCCAACTCTTTTAAGCGCCTGAGAATAGAATATAACTGCCAATCGTTTTCATACCATCCTTGTTTTGTATAAATTAAAAATCCCTTAAAACTAGGAATTCCATAGTCCACAACTTCTTTCATGCTATCTAAAACTTTGTCAAGGTCTGAGAGGTCTGTAATTATTGGTGTCGTGGTGTAGTCAATCGACGATAGGTCTTGGGCTCTGGAAAATTGTGCTCTTACGGCATCCATGAGAGATCCCCCTTTCTCCTGTACCGCAAAGTCTATCGTCGTAGTTGTGCCTCCGATAGCAGAGGCAGCAGTGCCTATATCCCAAGTCTCCGGGGGTCTTGCTCCCATGAAAAATAATTCAAAATGAGAGTGGGTATCTATGCCACCGGGAATCACAATTTTCCCATTGGCATCAATAACTCTCTCGGTTTTTGCAAAAGCATTTCTCGATCCAAGCGCAAGAATCTTTTCACCCTCTACCGCAATATCTGTTTTTAGTACCCCCAAAGAAGTTACTACGGTGCCATTTTTAATTACCAAATCTATGGTCATTTTAGCTACCCCTTTTCAGTTATTCTTTCTATGACCTGGTTGGGCTACGTTCCACTCTGCTCCGGCGGGGGGACAACGCCGAGCTGTTGCATCATGCCTAGCTCGTCAAAATTCTCCCAGTGCTCTACGAACTTACCATCAACAATGCGGTTGATTTCAATGCCGGTCACGTTAACCTGTTTGCCGGTGGGGGCAATACCCATAAACTCGCCCCTGTGCGTGCCACGGAACGCGAAGCGGCCCACCACCTTATCCCCTTCGGCAATCATGTCCTCAATGGTGATATTCAGGTCGGGGAAGGCATTGAGAAACATGCCGGGCATCTGCTTGAAGCCCTCTGGGCCTGGCGGGGTTCCAGGCGGAGCCGCGTGGTCCACTGCGTTGGGGGAGGCAAACTCGTCTATCATCCCAAGATTCCTTTTGTTGAACGCCTCTTCGATGAGGCGGCGCGTAAGGGCCTTGTTTTCTTCTGTTGACATGACATGTCCTCCTTCTTATTTTAGGGTGAGCAAAAGTATAGCCCAAAAATTCTTGTTGTGTCAATACTGCCCAGTATTCAGAAAAACAATAGGTCTTGTTTTACCGCTTATTTGGATTGGACTTTTCGTCAGATTGTTCAAAAAAGGAAACTTAATATGCGCCAAAGTAAAATAGTATAATGGTATTAAGATAAGAAAGATGGGAGTAGTGCGGATTATGAATATGTTTTATTTTGTTAGAGGTTTATTATGGATGAGAATTTGCAAATAACGGAAGACACTAAAACGTTAGCTTTTAGAGAATCCCGGTTGAGATCATTAGTGAAATCTCTAATTTACCGGATTATATCAATAGCCGGGACTAGTATTTTAAGTTGGATTTTTACAAGAGATATTAAAGCAACAGTCTTAATTACACTTACCATACAAGTTTACTTGATAATTCTTTATTATTCTTCTGAAAGGATATGGAACAAAATCAATTGGGGAAGAAAAGTAGAGACTATTTAATCCTATGCAAAACTCCGGAGTGTACATCAGCTCTATATCACTTCGAGAACAGACCTCTCTATGACCTGCCCCCCTAAAAGGCAAGACACTTGCTCCTAAGGCTATAATGCTGGCAACACTAACTTAACATGTGGACCAATTACTGGGGGCAGGTCACACCCAGTTTTCGCCATTTCGGATTATGCTGTAAACTAGATCAAGAATAGGGTATTGACAATCACTTAAAAAGGAGTAAAATCAAAGCCTTGATAAGTGAAATAGGAGAAATAAGGAAGTCAGGGAAAGGAGGTAGCGCTCGTGATCCTCGATGAAGCTAGTGGATTTGAGGATTCGTGGGTACCAACTTTTTGCTATTGTTGCGTCGAGGCACCGTGCTTAATAAAGGTACACACGGTTAATGGCGTGGCCATTGACCTCGAGCCCAATGTCGAAGGAGAAGGTTTTATTAAGCAAGCTAAAAACCAGGGCAGGATATGTCCTAAACCATACGGGCTCTTGCAGAAACTCTACAATCCCTACAGGTTCAAAGCACCGCTAAAGAGAACTAATCCAGAGAAGGGGATAGGCATAAACCCGAAATGGGTTGAAGTAAGCTGGGATGAGGCCTTAGCCCTAGTTGCTGAAAAACTAGGAGAAATTCGGATGAATGATCCGAGGAGACTGTTAATAGATGGTTCGCGCCATCAATACTACACTCTTGAAGGGACCGCTGAGGCGTTCTATAAGGCTTTCGGCCCTGTTTCGAAGACTATGGGTGTTGTGAGTAACCATTGTGACGCATGTGAGCACAGCTTTGGTAACATCATTCATGGGGCTTTTGCGTGTGAGCCAGACTTAGACTATTGTAATTACCTGCTACTGCTTGGTAGTAACTACGCAGCCTCAGGTGGAGCGCCAGAGAACGTGCAGTTCGCCAATGCCCAGGCCAGAGGAATGAAGATCGTTGCTGTTGACCCAGTACTTACGGTTACAGCGGCTAAAGCGGACGAATGGCTGCCGATCAAACCGGGGACTGATATGGCTTTTATGCTGGCTTTAATCAATGTAATTATTAACGAAATAGGTGTCTATGATGTCGAATTCCTTAAGAACATGACTAATGCTCCCTACCTGGTGGGCCCTGACGGATGTTTCGTAAGGCATAGGACGACAAACAAAGTTGTGATCTGGGATGTTGTCGAGGGGAAGGAAAAGGAACATGACGACGCCAGTATCAAGGACTTCGCTTTGGAAGGAATATATATTGTTGACGGTGTTGAAAGTAGGCCAGCGTTCCAAATGCTGAAGGAGCATGTTCGAGAATATACCCCAGAATGGGCTTCCAGTGTGACGCATATTGCACCTAATACAATACGCAGCCTTGCGAAGTAATTCGTAAATAATGCAAAGATAGGAAGAACTATCTAAATTGGGGGCGTTAGACTGCCTTACAGGCATGTGGCGACCAAGTTAGGACGGGGAATAACCGGGGTTATGCATTCATACCAATGCGTTTTGGCGAATCATATCCTGGCTGCTCTAGTTGGATGCCTCGAGGTGCCGGGAGGCCACCGGGGAGGGAGTTGGCCAGGGGAATTTGCCATGGATAAGTGTATTGTGCCTGGGCCTGACGGGATGAAAGACATAGAGTCGCACGAATTCATTTGGCCACCTATTTCATATAATGCTATTGAAACCCTAGTCCCCTATAGCAAGAATTATGATGCCGTTATGACTCATCTTACTTTGCTTCATATTGTGGATCCACCAAGAGGTTTACCGCTCCCGCCTCCACCCATGACTTACATAAACTATCGGAGTAACCCTATGACCGGGATTGGCGAACCTGAGATAGTAGCGGAAGCGCTGAAGAAAATCCCTTTCATTGTGTCCATAGCTTATGTTGAAAATGAGGTAACGCAATTCGCCGATATAGTTTTGCCGGAGCATACCGAGCTTGAGAGATATCAATTGCATAACAGGCAGAAGAAGGCCGTTGGGAAAAAGTTCTATAACATAGCTATGCTTAGGCAACCTGTAATAAAGCCGGTGCATAATACGATGGATATTGCCGATATCTTTACTGAGCTTGCCAATAGAATAGGCTTTCTAGACGAATACAATAAAGCTGCAAATGACTACTTCCGTTTAATCAATCCCTATAAACTTGAATCAGGTAATAAGTATGACTGGGTGGATATAGTCGATAGACACTGCCAGTCACTCACTAACGGTGATCACGACTTGCAATGGTTCAGAGAGAACAGCGCGATTTTGAGATTGGGCACCGTAGAGGAACAGTATGACGTGCACCTAGGTATGAAAGCTAACAAGCTCAGATATCCTATCCCTTATATGGAGCACGTGAAGAAGACAGGAGAGAAACTAGCTAGGAACTTGGACAAGGTTGGTATTGACTGGTGGCCAACATCTGAGTACGTTGCTCTTCCTATCTACGTGCCCCCGATACTGGAGGAAGTACCGCCAGAGTATGATTTCTATGTTACTACATGCCGCTGTATGCAGTTTCAGCTGGGGACGAATATAGACATCCCCTGGCTCATCGAGATAGCGGAGCATGTGCGAGGTCAGACAAGGATACTAATGAATGCGACAGCAGCAAGAGCAAGGGGTATTGAAAACGAAGATGAAATCTGGGTTGAATCAGAAGTGGGCAGGATGAAAGGAAAGGTGAAACTGACTCAAGGTATACGCCCAGATACCCTGTCGGTATCAGGAATGTTCGGTCGGTGGGCAACTCCCATTGCCAAAGATACGGGATGGGTTTCTGCGACACAGCTAACTCCTATAAGGCATATCTGGACAGACCCGGTGATAGGCATTATGCAGGGTGTAGTCAAAGCCAAAATCTACAAGGCTTGAGAGAGGCAGAGAAAATGGCTAGATATGGGATGGTAATAGACCTTAAGAGATGTATTGGCTGCCATGCATGCACCATCGCTTGTAAGGCCAAAAACTCAACAAAACCCGGTATCTTCTGGAATAGGGTGTGGGATGAGGAGATCGGTGAATATCCCTCAGTGACGAGATACTTCCTCCCCAGGCTTTGCATGCACTGCCAAAATGCGCCTTGTATTGATCAATGCCCCACGGGTGCTACCTATAGAGAGAAGGATGGCTTGGTCATGATTGACTATGATAAGTGTGCAGGGTGTAAGTATTGCGTGTTGGTTTGTCCCTATGGAGCGCGTTATTTCAATGAGAGAAAGACCGGATACTTTGGGGTAAGTCTTACTCCTGCGGAGCAGCTTGGTTATCAGAAGCGCCGGCTAGGAGTGGTAGAAAAGTGCGACTTTTGCATCGATATTGTGAAACAAGGACAAGAACCAGCCTGCGTCCATGTTTGCCCTACTGAGGCTAGGCACTTTGGCAACCTAGATGATCCAGATAGCGAGGTTTCAAAACTTATACGGTCGAAACATGGTTTCCAACTTCATGAGGAGCTGGAAACTGACCCATCAGTATACTATCTTTCTCCGTAAGGTGATGATTAGCATGTCTCCAGAAAGACAAATGACTTTCGGCTGGTTACTGAGCACTGATATTTTCCTTGCCGGAACTGGAGCAGGAGTCTTTTTGGTGAGCTTTTTGCTGGATATGTTCAATGAATATGAACCTATGTCTGAAATAGGGGCTATTTCGGGTCCTGTATTGGTATTGGCTGGCGTCCTTTTACTCCTAGCCGATCTAGGCACTAAGACCAGAGTCTACAGACTGTTCTTGAATCCGTCATCGTGGATCTCAAAAGGCACTTGGTTTATAGCGTTCTTTATTGTCTTCGGTCTAGGATACTCCCTCCCCGCCTTAAACCTTTTTGCCTGGCTTCCTTGGAGTAAGGCAACACTCTTGGGTGACATTATCGGGTGGGTGGCAGCCGTGGCCTCGGTTCTGATACTCATTTACACTGGCTTCGTTTTATCACTGCTAAAACGCATACCTTTCTGGAGAACACCCGCTTTACCGATTCTATTCCTTTCCTCAGGCTTGTGTGCAGGCATAGCGTACCTCCTGCTAATGACTCCTTTTCTCCAGGCAAGGATGGGCGAGGAAACGGTGGCTGTCCTTAGGATGCTAATGATAGCGGAGACTGGTTTTATCCTGATACAGCTATTGACGATGGCAATCGCCGTGGAAGTAGCTAGGCACGGGGTCACGTCAGCTATAGAGTCCGTCCATTTGTTGAAAACGCCGTTATTTATTGGCGGGGTGATCACAGCCGGGCTACTAGTCCCTTTGTGTTTGTTATTCTATGGAGTCGGAGTAAGCAGCGACTATAGTCTTTCTGTATTGGCCCCGGTAATCGGTATACTTTTGTTAGCAGGGGCATTTCTCATGAGATACGTTGTCATAAGGGTAGGAGTATGCTTGCCTCTGTATTCGGCTCGTGGATGTTCTGCCGGATCAGGACAACGCAGTTTAAAGAACTAAAAGCTATAGATTAGTAATATGGGATTACTGTTTAATAGCCGCTTCAGTCCCAATTCCCTTGATGTATCCAATGGCCTCATCCAAGGTGATAACATCAGCATACTTTGCATTCATATCGAAGAGATTGACCAGATGAGACAGGTCGAATCTATCAAAGACGCATTCTTCCACCACAAAGCAGCGATATCCATACGAGAAAGCATCAACTACTGAGGCACGCACGCAACCTGAAGTGGTGCAACCCGCTATTAATAAACTATCGATTCCCATTGACTGCAGGGACGATAGCAAAGGGGTTCCAAAAAAACCGCTGGCTCTAACCTTAGGTACTACGAGTTCCGAAGGCCAGGGCTTCAAAGGCTCAGGGATCTCGTTCGCTTTGCGATCGTAACTCGCCTTTGGTGCTGCCTCTTTAACGGCACCTACAGTGAACCGCCTAGCTGAAATATCCTGGACGGTGAATACAACCGGAATGTCATTGGCACGGCAGGTCTCCAGTAGCTTTTGAATGCTAGGCAAGGCTACCCACCCTGCTTCCCCGCAGCTAGTTGGATACTCTTCGACAGACTGGAGCACCGGTTGACGCGTTGACCCTATAAACTCTGTGGTTACATCGATGATGAGCAGCGCTGGTCGGCTTCCATACGCCTGCTTCTGCGCCATTCCCGCCTTTTCTAGGAGCTGTCGATCAGCTCCAGTAAATATCTCTTCCCAATGTCTCATGTTGTCCCTCCCGAATATCCTACACGGGTACGAACCACGCCTTTAAGCCTCCCGACCCAGGCGTCTGGACCCCAGAATCAGCCTAAAGCAAACGTTGCAGTTTCCGCTTTGGTTGGCATGGAAGTGTCTATAGATGGTACCATACTCTTGAGAGTATTGTCGTTAATCTCCAAATTTGGGGTAGGATTGTGTTGGCTAGTACAACCAGCCATTAGAACAGCAGCTATACCCAAGATCACTATCGGTAAATAGAATATGACTCTACTCATTCTATCCCCCCATTTAAGAGCTCTAATGCCTACTCTACGATAATTATAACAGGCCAAGCGGCATAGACTCAAAATCTATGCCTCATTGTCGTCTATACGTGGGGCAAGATGTCTATCATCGATAAGCCGTAGGATAACTAAAAGTACATAGCCTAATAGTTGAAACATTTTATACAAAGACCGTACAATAGGTGGAAAAAGGGGGGTAAATATTGTCTAACCTTAGATTGAAGCTAGCTTGTGCTGATTACGACCGTACTAAGGCGCTGAAGTACGGGATAGTGAAGCCCAAAGGAATTGACTTAGAGATTGTCAATCTAGAGGTATCTGAGATTTTTTGGAGAATGTTGCAGTATAACGAATTTGATATTTCAGAAATGTCCACTTCTAACTATCTTACTGAGAAAAGTACGGATAATCCGAGATTCATCGCCATACCAGTATTTCTATCCAGGCTGTTTCGCCACGGTTATATCTTCATTAATAAGAGGGCAGGTATTAAAACGCCACAGGATTTAAAGGGGAAAAAGATAGGGATACCAGAATATAGCATGACAGCGACTGTCTGGATAAGAGGTCTTTTGCAGCATGAGTACGGGGTGGCTCCTTCACATGTAGAGTGGTACATGGGAGGCGGAGAAGGAGCCCGCCGTAAAGGAAGGATAAAGCATGGTATCCCAGAAGATGTACGTATTCATTCTGTCCCCGAGGAAAAGACCCTGAGTGATATGCTAGTAAATGGCGAAATAGATGCCATGGTACATGCTGACGTCCCGCCATGTATCTGGCAAAAAAACCCAAACGTAGGTAGGTTATGGCCCAACTACCGGGAAGTAGAACAAGATTATTACCGAAGGACAAAAATATTTCCCATTATGCATAGTGTAGTAATAAAACGGGAGATTTACGAAGCTAATCCCTGGGTAGCCGAGAGTATGTTTGACGCTTTTCTGGAAGCAAAAAACGTATGCCAAAAGGCGATTGAGGCAAATACCGGTGCATTACTGTACATGTTACCCTGGACCGTGGCTGAATACGAGTCCACTCTCGCAGTGATGGGTGATGACTATTGGGCATACGGGGTGGAAGCCAGCAGACCAACCCTTAAAGCCCTTATCCAGTATGCATATGAACAGGGACTGGCTACTCGTAAGTTCGCGGTGGAGGAGCTTTTTGCCTTAAATATAAACGGTTAGTTCTTGCTTAACTCTTGACAAAGCCATCTCCGCTACTTAAAGTGTGGATTACCGAGTGGTAGTAATATTGCGGTTGGAACACATTGCTACTGACAATTCACAGCTAAGTAATTAAAACTAGCGATAGAGTAAGTGCTGATAATAGGGCACTGCTCAATGTAAGGAATGGCTACCTATGCAAGATATTGCTCCAGTAATAGCCTTCATTGGTATCCTAGTTTTTCTGGCACATCTATTTACCGCCATTTTTAGTCGTACCAGAGTGCCTGATGTTCTCTGGTTAATTATTATTGGTATTTGTGTCGGCCCCATTTTAGGTTTAGCTTCTCCTGAGCAGTTTGGGACGGCGGGAGTAATTCTTACCACAGTCACCTTGATTATAATCTTGTTTGAAAGTGGCACTGCTCTGGAATTGAGTACCTTACGCTCGGCGGTAGGTGGCGCTATGGCACTCACCACTACTAGTTTCTTCCTGACCATGGGAGCTGTTGCCGGATTCACTTTTTGGCTCACTGACTTGGAGTTGTTACCCGCCTTTATCCTAGGCGCTATTGTGGGCTCCATATCCGAAGCGATAGTAATCCCCTTGGTTAAACAACTCAGAATGCGGAAAGATAGCCAGACTATGTTATCAATAGAGTCATCAGTAAATGATGTCCTCAGCATTGTTATTACTATTGCTCTGGTTGCAGCCTACAGGCTGGGTGAATTTCAAGTTGGTCTTCTTGCTGGGAACTTAATTGCCTCTTTTCTCGTAGCAATTGTATTTGGTATCATCGGGGCCTTTGTTTGGTCAAGGTTGCTCAATCGAATACATGCCATCAAAAATACTATGTTTACTACCGCAGCGTTTGTTTTTATCATCTTTGGAGTTGTAGAGATGTTCGGTTTTAGCGGTGCCATTTCGGCATTAGCTTTCGGCATTACTATCGGAAATATAGAGTCAATTCGGTTCTATGTTTTCAGAAAACCCCGGGGAAATGAGCGTGTTGGTCTCAGTCAACCAGAGAGGGCGTTCTTTAGTGAGGTTGCCTTTTTGCTGAAAACCTTCCTTTTCGTTTACCTGGGAATATCTCTGGAATTGATAAGCGGGTGGTTAATTGGATTGGTGTTCATTCTCACTATCCTGGTCTTTGTCCTCCGCATACCGGCGGTTAAACTTACGGTGACTAAATCGATTCCCACCAAAGATGCTTCGATTATGGCGATTATGGTGCCGAAAGGGTTAGCCGCCGCAGTTCTAGCTTCAATCCCCCTACAGCAAGGGGTTATCGGTGGTGAATTAATCAGGAATGTTACTTATGGTGTAATCCTATTGAGTATAGTGATGACTTCACTGCTTCTTTTATTGCTCGAAAAGACAAAACTATCGGATGCTTACGGCTGGATTTTCTCTCCGGGTCTACCAAAACTGCCATTCCAAATAAGACCCCTGGCAAATTTGAAGAAATCAGAGAGTTCCCCGGACAAACTAATAAACGGAAATAAGAAAATAATGCCTATTGGCACTAAGCTGTTTAGTAACAAGGAAAAAGGTGACTGAAAACGCTAGCTTGCCCGGGTAATCACCGGTAGTTATCTCGTCTTTAAAGCTCTAGCCCTTGCTAAGATTACTTGGACATCCGCGGAAATAGGTTGTTCCCCGCGCCCTGTTTCCTCGAAATGTTGCGTTATCATGTCCAATGTTTTCCTTTGGAATTCAGTAATCTCCATGTGACTCATCAGAAAGTCGTCTGGATACCATGAATAGATAATACACCCGGCTGAGTTATTTGCCTTTTTCCATTTCGCAAAAGCTCTTTCCGCTTCATCTATTGTTCCTAATGGCACTTTGATAATCGCTAAATCCCCATCACTATCTAAAATCAATAGCCTTTGCATGTTTGGGCGTGTTTGTTCAGTTGGCGAAAGCCGTTTCAGAACAACAAGTGGATAACGATACTCTGCTTTATAGATCGGTATGGCGACTTCAATACTATCTTCAGGATAATCGGCTAATCTGTTCAATATCTCAGGTGTTGCTTCTGAGAGAGTATCATGCTCTGCCGGTGCATGTTGGAGCTTAAGTTCTTCACGTTTACCTTCACCCAGTCTTATTATCTCTTTGGGATATTTCTTCAATATATCAGGTAGTTTCCTCCTCTTAAGGGCGTGTTCTAGAATATTGCCCAGGGCATAAACTTGCTCTGAACTAATTTCCACGGCGAATGGCACCGACTTACCCGGAGTGATTTCTATACTGAGAGTAGCATAATTCTTATGGGCACGTTCTCGTTCCTGCACATAACTTTTAGCAAGCTCATAAACTGAATTTTCGATAACAGCCGAGCGGATATTCCCTTTAGCGTCGCAATATAACACCCTAATTTTGTCTTCCGGTAGTTGCTCATTTTCTACCTGTATCGGCGTTAGATATAAAACGTCATTAGGATTGTGCCGGTTAAACAACCCCATGGTGCCACCTCAATTGTATCATTACCATCATTACCACGACTTACCGCTTTTGTCAAGAGTATAGATTTAGCTCAGTAGCCATCCCACTAGAAATCGTGTGTCAAGGGGTCAAACCTTCCCCGCACACAGGCAAATAAACCATTCCCCCTTTTTTAATTACGCAAAATAGCGTTTTGTGCAATCAGTTACATAAGGTATAATAAGCCCATAACGAAAGGTAAAGAACTCAAATCACAATGGAAAAAGTAGTAACTGAATTTCGAATTAGTCGCGAAAACAGCTTATCCACAGAAGACGGGAGGGTTCAGCATAAACCGTAAAGAGAACAAACAGATTCGCGTGCACGATGTTAGACCGGGTCTGGGTCACTTTCGCGCGGAGGTCTTAAGCGGCCTGAGCAAACCACAAAAGGAACTGCCCTCCAAGTATTTTTATGATGAGCAGGGTTCGTGTTTGTTCGAGCGTATCTGTGCCCTGGATGAATACTATATCCCGCGCACGGAAGCGGCGATTATGGAGGCTTATGCCGAGGAAATGGCTGCTCTTCTCGGCCCCAACGTCCTCCTCATTGAATACGGCAACGGGAACAGCACGAAAACGCGCATCTTACTGGACCACCTGCGCCGACCGACGGCCTATGTGCCCATAGACATCTCACGAGAGCAGTTGCTGCGCACAGTAAAGGAGCTCGTCTCGGACTACCCCGGGCTGAAAGTGCTTCCGGTCTGCGCCGACTACACGAAAGACTTTGTGCTACCTGTTGCGGATAAGCCATCGGCGCGCAAAGTAGCTTATTTCCCCGGCTCGACGATTGGCAACTTTGACCCTGTTCCAGCCAAGCATTTCTTAAAGCACATTGCTGGAGTGTGTGGTCCCGGCGGCGGACTGCTCATCGGTGTGGACCTTAAGAAAGACCCTGGCGTGCTCCACCGTGCCTACAACGATTGCCTGGGCGTAACCGCCGCTTTTAACCTCAATCTCCTTAAGCGAATCAATCGTGAACTCGGCTGTGATTTTCAAACTAAGTGGTTTGAGCATTATGCTTTCTATAATCCACGGGAAGGTCGGGTCGAGATGCATCTTGTGAGCCTGAGAGACCAGACCGTACACTTTGACAACGTGTCCATCCCTTTTACTAGGGGTGAAAGCATCTGGACCGAGAGCTCGTACAAGTTTACTCTCGACGAGTTTGAACAGATGGCTGCTGCCGCGGGATTCAAAGTCGAGCACGTCTGGACGGACGAGCAGCAATGGTTCAGCGTGCAGTACGTTGTGAACAAGGGCTAGAGGTGTAGTACCTAGCTTCTTTCGCCTTCCAACGCTTTAACCAGGGCAATAGAGCATATCTGGTTTATTTGCAGGGAACTAGCCGGACTATGCTTTTCTCTTCCAGCACTTGTGCCAGCGCCGACACAGTCTCCTTGATATCTTTCTCCGTCGTATTATGGGATAGAGAAAACCGCACCGCGCAGTGAGCCTCCTCTTCAGTCCTGCCCATAGCTATAAGCACGTGGGTGGGCTCTGGAGAACCTGATTTGCACGCTGAGCCCGAAGAAAAGGAGATGCCATATTGGTCGAGGGCTAAGACAAGCGATTCACCACGGAGTCCAGGTAGGGTCAAGTTAAGTGTATTCGGCAGGCGGTTTTCGGGATGACCATTTAATCTAGCATCTGGTATCAGCTTCTTAATATCCCCCTCCAGTTTATCTCGCAAGAATCTTATTTTCTCAGAATCCCTTATGGTGTACAGTGCAACCTCTGCTGCCTTACCCAGACCGACAATGGCGGGAACATTCTCCGTTCCGGCTCGCAAACCATTCTCCTGCTTACCACCATGAATAACCGGCTCCAGCTTAATACCCTTCTTTACGTAAAGGGCGCCAATACCCTTCGAAGCATGGAATTTGTGACCAGAGATGCTGAGCATGTCCACACCCAGGTCGGCAACATCCACCTTGACCTTGCCGATAGCTTGGACGGCGTCAGTGTGGAAACAAATGTCTCTTTCGTGAGCGATGGCACACAACTCCTTAATTGGCAGTATCGTGCCGACCTCGTTGTTAGCCATCATAATGGAGACAAGGATGGTATCGTCGGTGACGGCCTCCCTTAATTTATCAGGGGCCAGCCAGCCGTTTTTGTCCACCTCAAGATAGGTGACCCTGTAACCGAGTTTCTCGAGGAACTTGCACGTGCTCAAGATAGCCGGGTGCTCAATGCTGGTGGTGATAATGTGATTGCCCTTCTCACGCTGGGTAAAGGCCACACCTTTGAGAGCGAGATTGTCCGCTTCCGAGCCTCCGCCGGTGAAGACCATTCTTCGCGGTTGGGAGTTGATCAATTTGGCCACTTGGCGGCGAGCGTTCTCAATGGCATCCCGTGCATGTCTGCCGACGTCATGAATACTGGACGGATTGCCGAGATTCGTATCCAGATAGGGTATCATAGCCTCTCGTACTGCATCGGACACTTGAGTGGTGGCGTTGTTGTCGAGATATATCCGTTTATTGACCTTCCTTGTTAGGGTATGAGGAATGACCTGAGTGGCATCGCATGTCGTTACTTGCCTGCTGGCCGTCAGATGAGCTTTTTTGGTTCCGGGCTCAATCTTTACTAAATCACAAAGGAGAGCCTTGTACACCGGGAAGCCAGAGATCTTATCATAGTTATTGATGTCGGTAAGTTCGTTCACGTTCCACTCCTGCCACGCTTTTGGGCCCACCGGCGTACCGCCCCCCATGATACATTCGACAGCGCCTTTTACAATATCAGTAGTAACCCGGGCTCTAAAGGGCACCGCACCTCTAATCGTCCTAACTTTCACCAGGTCGCCACTCTGAATACCTCGCTTCTGAGCATCCTCAACATTGACCTCTACGGTGGGTTCTGGATAATCCTTCACCAAATCTTTGACACCGTGGTGTTGTGAACGGAAATCGGTTTGGGGTCGGGCGCCGGAGTTGAATACCAACGGGAATTTTTCTGCTAAGTTGGGGCTGCCCAAGGGTCCCTCTATGGGTTCGGTATATTTAGGCAACGGCTCATAGCCATATTCTTCGAGAATTGTGGACCATATCTCAAACTTACCGGTGGGGGTGTCAAAGCCGGGTTTACCATCCTTGCGTAGGCCCGCTTTTTGCCATTTCTTGTATTCCATCATGGGTGTCGGGAGCTTTACCCAGCCGCCCGCCGCTTTTACACCTTCAAGAGTGTAACCAGAGCCTTTCAATATAAAACGGATCATATCTTCTTCGGTCTGGGGGTATAGATGCCCATAACCTAAGCGCTTGGCTAACTCAGCCATTATCAGATAATCATTACGTGCTTGCCCGACGGGCTCGATTATTTTTTCCCGCAGGCGGAAAATAGGTCCATAAGTCATATAGGAGTCGATCTCAAACATGGTGGTGGCGGGGAGCACAATATCAGCATAGGCGGCATCAGCGGTGAGTTGGCGGTCAATACAT
>SDBU01004375.1_pt1 | contig 17332 bp, 24 predicted proteins | sample 2277071 | NCBI WGS metagenome assembly SDBU01 (sample SAMN10397929, study PRJNA504765) | marine sediment metagenome | isolation source: marine sediment core GS08_GC12, 126 cmbsf | place: Arctic Ocean: Gakkel Ridge, Loki's castle | collected 2008 | reverse complement strand
GGTCATCGCACCTGTGGTGTCGCCTAATTGTTTGATGTATCTTCCGTCAAAGGCAGCTAAGGTTGTCTTTATCTCAAAGCGTGTAGCGAGAGTTCCTTCTGCGTAAAAAGTAACAACAGGGTTGGTGTTTCGGGGCGGGTCTCCATCTTCTATATTGGCGAGAATCTCTACCACAAGTCTATCAGTATCACCCAAGACAGTATCCGATGTTAAAGAACCGTGTATCTCTATTGCTGTTTTGCTGTCTGTAAGGACATCGCTGTCTTCAGAGGTGATAAGGAGAGTTTCTGTGAAAGGTGCATCGGCGAGTCTCTTGTAAAATCTATAAAACAGACGGACAGTTTTGACATTCACTCCTGTTGTGGTTTCAGCGTGAACGTGGGAGGAATACACGCCTATTATAAGCTCGGTGAAAGTAGGTTCAGAAGCAGTAGTAGCGAAAGTGTCTATTAAGGTAGCATCTGCTGTTATCGTGCCTATGAATGAACTCTCAGTAACATCGCCCGTCTCGGTTGGGTCCATCACGAAGTAACCACCTATATCAGAGGCAGTGTCATTAAGGAAAAAGTCAAACGCTGCGCCCTCAACAATTTCGTTTATTTCGTTTTTGGTGTAGACAGTAGGGTTCATTAAATCCCAGAAGATAGTGCCATCTGAGTAAATGTCTTTCCATTCAAGGGAAGATGAGCCTAAATCAGACGTATCGTCTTCAACAGGAAGAATAGTTAAAGCCGATAATATGCCGGTGAGAGGGTCATTGGAGGCGTCGAGTTTGAGATACGTAAATGACCCCTCTTCCATCCAACCGCCTGAAAAGAAAACCCAAAAAATAAGTTCGAATAAATCCCATATCATCCATCCATCTTCTGGTTCCGACTCTATCCATTCCTCGCCATCCCACTCGTAAATATATGTATCTGTAAAACCTTCGTAAGTTCCATCAGATATAAACCTATCACCAACCTCAAGGTCTGCCGGTAATCCACCTGAAAAGTCGTGCCATTCTCTTACGGGTGGATCTAACCACCTATCTTCTAGCTGGACATATCGACCATCACCGGTGATCGTTGTATCGACTGTTACATCTGTCCGACCTGTGGTGGCGTTGCGTTCTGCGAGGACATCATCGCCTATGAAATTCAGAACAGGGTCCTGGGGCAGGGTCGTGCCTTCTTCCTGTATTATATGGCCTTCGTTTGACTGGCCATCCACAAATGTTTCGCCATGCGCGAATACAAGATAGGGAACACTGACTATAAGTGCTAGGACTATGAGGTTTTTAGCGAGGCTTCTAATTTTTTTAGTTCCTTCCCTAGTTTATTATCCCGGATTAATTTCCTTACGCGCAATTCAAGCACCTTTGTTTCGTTTCGTTGGTTCACTAGTTCTCCTAGGTTGCGTTTGAGGGTTTGATCCTTTTGGTCCTGCTTTACCTGGCGTGCGTCTAGTTCTGTGTCCCGGGCGTCCTGTCGTTCCTGCCGGGCATCTAGTTGTTCCTCGCGGTCGCCTTGCACTCTCTCGCTACGTTTGATTTCTATTTGGCGATCGCCTTTTCTGGCAAGTTCTTTCTCTAATTTAGCATTTAGTTCTTTGGCCTTCTCTAGCAGCCCGACAGCTTCGTCTTTCGTCTTTTCCGCCTCTTCGTTTCTCTTTTGATACGACTCGATTAGCTTATCAAGTTTGGCCTGGTTCTTCTCGGATATTTTCAGAGATGCCTTTAGTTCTCTTTGCAGTTTGGTGCATTCTGCCTCTTGCGCGTTGAGATCAGCGGCGATTGATTTCAGATTAAGTTGGAGTTTGAGGTTGTTGGCCTGGCCTGCCTTCGCCTTGGCGGTTTGATCATCCGCGTTTGATTGGGCAAGTTTAGCTTTTTCTTCTTTCTCCTTTACAGCAACCATCGCATTTTTGGCCTGGGCCTCTGCATGCTTAACTCTTTCTTGGGCAGCATTTATTTGGAGAGTTAAGGCCTTCTGTTTGTTGTTTAGTTGGGCGATTGTGTTTTCCAAGAGAACAATGGACTTGAGTATCGTTATCTTTCTGTCCTGCGCTCTTTTGGTTTCTCGCTCAGCATCCTGCTTTTTGATTCGGGCAGTTATCGTATCGGCATGGAGTTGCCGCAAGTCTTTTTCGAGTTGCTCTTTTTTATTCATTAGATGCCTCCTATTTTATTTCTCCTCTTTTTATGGTTACATAGACTATTCCTAAGCCATTGGCATACGTGCATTGGACTTTTACTTCATCACCGGCATTGAAGTTCGCCTCGCCTGATGGCCGGTAGACATAATCCTGTTCTGCGACCATCGTTCGTTTAGCCTTTACTGTGTCGTAGTTCGCGCCTTCCTTTGATACCCGGGTTATGGTTACAGTTTCAGATATGGGTATGTTTGCATGGAGAGAGACTTCCTCCAACTTGAACGGCCGGTTGTCGCTGGATGTGGTATAGGATAAGGCCGAAGTAAGAACCTGTGATGCGAATACATCAGACCATAAAAACCTAAAAGGCATTTGTTACCTCGTATAGTCTATGATCACTATTGAGTAGCAACTTTGAGATATAATCAGTCCCCCAGACCTTACGGCTTTCGGATAAGGGAATATTTTATTCTTTGATTCGTTTTTCAGAGATTCCGCTTCGCCGAGTAGGGTTGAGGTATTGGTCATTCCGGTAGCACCACTATAGAGACCTGCTAGCGCACCAGCTGTGCTTCCTGCGATCGGTACTACTGTGAAACCTAAAATCTTATGCCTGCCGGGAACGATAGTCGATGTAGATACCTCGGTTACTACATCAACCCCCGTGTTGTTCGTGCTGGTGTAGGTCATTGATAGTGGGCTGATAGCTTCAACATATTTCAGCCCGATTAACATTAATCCTAGCACCACTACTACTGCCATCAATTTCCTCATCTTGCTGCCTCCTTTTTATATGCCTGTGATATACATAATGCTCCGGTTAATAAATAGACGCTTGCCCGATCTAAATGGAACATGTTCAGTTGAAAGCACGACATGATTCCGATTGCCAATATCGGTATGAGAGCAAGCCTGATTCCGATTTTCCTTATTGAAGATATGTAAAACCATAGCATAAAAACTAGGGCGAGTATTCCTAAGAAAGCCGCGAGACTTAGCCAGTCATTGTGGCGCCAGAGCCAGCCATAACCATCTTGTTCAACCCAGATCATATTGTTGGGATGTCCTAGTTCATGATAAAAGCCACTTCCCACGAATGGGTGTTTCTTTATTTCTAGCAGCAGTTGTTTCCAGACATAGGGCCTGGCCACCCATTTTGTTTTGATTGTGCTTATGTTGGCTGCCGCAAGGAGTATACCTAGATTTATGGATGTTATTGCCCATGTGAATTTTCTTCTTAATAAGAGGTATATTATTATGGCCACAACTATTGAGAATAAAAATGTCATGCTTGCTTCTATCATCGCTCTTTTCACTAGATGGATCATCGCTATGGGAATTAAAACATAAAATATCTTTATGTTTTTTGAGTGCTTTACTACCATCGTTATTAGCAATGCACTGAATAGCGTATAGATAAATCCTTCGCTCATTAGATACATATTTATGTATCTCCTAACTGTTGATTCCTCGCATGGTATAACAAAACTATGAATAAATACGCCGGCGAACGCCCAGAGGGTAAGGAGCATGAGAGGGATAGACCTGTAGTCCCTTCTAGGCTTCAGGCCTATGCTTATGCAGGTTAGAAATATACTATAAAAGATAAAGTATATTTCTTGTATCGTTGTGTCTTTTATGAAAGGTGTTATCAGATAGCCTGCTAAACATAGGTCGAATAGCGATGGCCGGGGGCGGATTAGGCCCCCGAACCATCTGGCTATCTTAGTTGACCAACCTTTCATAATAGATGATCACCGCTGTGTATCCACCAAGGTTGACGCTTAACCCAAGACTTAAATGTTTTGGCCTTGGGAAGATCGTCTGATCCGCCATTAGTGGACTGGTGTCTAACTCATTGGCACTGAACATCGTTCCGCCTGAGGTTTGTGTCTGCGTTCCGGTTGTTGCTGCATCATGTAGTTCAACATACGGATCAACGCAACTTACGCCAAACGGAATTAGTTCATAGCCTAAGATCACGTCTTTGCCGGGGACAATCCCAGTGGTTACGGAAATCTGGGTTTTTGCCCTGACAGCTGTCGCATTGGTGACTGCATATGTCAACAGTTCGCCAGCATCGACAGCAGGCACATACAACCAGCCTAGTAAAAGGCAGGCTAACACTACTACAAATAGTCGCTTAAACATTGTATTTAGCCTCCTTTCTTATAGTCCGGTTGAGGCGAAACCTAATCGCCAATCTGTGATCGCTGGAACAAATAACTGCCAGCCGTCGAAGTAATACCTGTGATGCAGGTTGTCAATCCAGCTAGCAAACTGGGGCTTCATAGACCAAACCAACTTCAGCATTTTCATGCTCGGATAGATGATATACCATGCGATGTCTGATCCGCCCATTGCCGCGCCGAGGTAGATCCACTCTAGGGTGTCATATTTTCCTGCGTAGCGGTTGTACTCCTGGGGTCTGTTATCTATCCCTGGCCGTCTGTCAGCCCTTTCGTTCAGGACTCTGTCTACCTGTCCTGCGAGTGCGGGTGCGAAGCAGATAATCGGCTTTGCCGTAGGGGCGATAGGAATACCGTCTAGGTCAAAGTAATTATCGGAGATTTGTTTCTCGGCAGCTTCTAGGTTGTCGTGAGAGAATGCACCGCTGAGTAGATTGCTATACTCTGTTCCGGTTTCCTCGGGGTTCTTTGGATGATCGTCATCAAAGGTGTTTGAACCATCAGCTGTGATAGCTGAGTCCGAGAAACCATTATACAACTTTGCTGCGGTGGTCCTCTCTAAGATACCGCGTCCGCCGCGTCCTAAGGCTTCTGCACGCACTATCTTTTGCTTCAGCTCAGCATATTCCATCTGATCATTGGCCTGGAAGGTCACGTAGAAATAGTTACGGTATTTCACCTGGGTGACGGATCCTTCATATCCAATTACGAAGTGAGCTAGGCCTTCGTCTGAATCTTCTGTTACTACTCCCCATTCGCCAAGTCCTGAGATGGCGTTGAACTTCCAATCCTTGGTAGGATCGGTTATGACATCAAACACCCTCTGATGTTGCTGGGTGTGTTCGTCAAATGCCATCATCGAGAACTCGTCATAAATGGGAGTATACAGATCAAGCAATTCTTGTCTGGTCATCGTTTATCTCCTTTTCCCATTTATGTTATGCTGCTTGGACGCCAACGTGTCTGAATCTCCCAATCGCATAGCCATATGTGTTGGCTGCTATGGCTGCGACGCTTATGTCAATATCCTCGATGAAGAACGCTATGCCCGTGGTAACGGTAATGTTGAGGGCAATGTTGTTGTTCTCTGAAAGATTAACATATAAGCCTACATCTGCCCGGTCGATTACCTCGTTTGCCTTCACCGGAACAATGTATTGGGTTTTGTCGTCGAATGGATATATCTCCACGCTCAAACCGTCGTCACCAGAATTATCAACGCCAGCAGCAACAATACCCAAAAATGCTGTGGTAATGGCTGTGAAATTGTTGCTAGCGTAACCCGATCCATCATCAATAACTGGATCACCCTTTACTAGGGCATCGGTATCTGCTAGCCTGGTGACTCTAGCTGGAGGTGCGACGATGGGGACAAACCCAGTTGCTTGATATCGTCTAGGCATATGTGCCTCCTTAGAGTTCGTTAAAGTGAATTTTCACTGTCGATGGAACATCATTGACGTCCCTGGCACCATGCCCGTAACCGCATTGAGGACAAACATCCGGCCTGCCTTCATGCGTTAGGTAATGGATATTACCCTTGCATCGACCGCAGGTATAAAAACTATATTTGTCCTTGCTTCTTAAATCAGGCATAGACTATTGAGCATTCTTCTTTCTCAATTTTACTAGGGCCGCGTCAATCATTGTCTGGGAGGCATTCACGTCCTTCATGGTTGAGATCAGAGTTTCCTCTTGCTTGGTTATCTGATCCTTGGTCAGCCGGACTTTTATCTGGCTGGAGTTGATGCCTTTATCACCGGTCAGGATCTCTTGGATCGTTGCTTCCGCATCCTCCAATCTCTTGGTTAGATCGGTGATTGTTTCCTTATCAGCATCTTCACTACCTTTTGAACTGAGTCGCTTTTCCATATCAACGATCATCAGTTCCGGGCCATTCTCGGTATTGAGATATTTCTTAGGATTTTCTTTGAGGAGATCAGCGCATGCGCGGTACTTCGGGTTCTCCTCGCGTATGGTCTTCATTATCTCCTCGTGTTCTTTGCCCTCACCTTTTAGTTCGGTGTAGCGCTTGTCTACGTTTACCTCAGGGTGTTTCTCCTCGACTTTTTTGGCCATCTCTGTTTGCTTGGCTATGAAGTTTTTGGCATGTGTCGCCTGAGATATCCCTTGAGAGTAATAAAGCTTCTCTCCATTCCTACGCATTTCGCGCCTGGTGATCCACGCTTGAGCCTTGCCTGGTTCTTCGGCGAGCCATGCATCCAGCTCGTCATCGTTCATCTCAAGTCGCTTTTCCCGGGGCTTATCCTTATCTCTCTCGATGTATTTGGTAATTCGTTCCTGTTCGGCATTATCTGCATCGGCCTCGGCTTCTGCTGTTTCATCTACCGGGCCGGCGGCAATCTTCTCCTCAAGCTCCTTGTTCTTCACCTGCAGTTCGTCGAGTTCCTTCTGTTTGGATACCGCATCTTCTGACGTCTTATTCTCAAGTGACTTAAGACTAGTTGTGAGTTCATTGATGCGTGCTTGCGTTTCTTTCTTGATCTTCAAAATCTTAGGATCAAGCTTTTTATCCTCGGCGTCCTGATTAATCTTGATGAGTTCGGCCTTTCGTTTCCTGCCTGCTTCGTCGAGATCCTTGTCATCCTTAGTGATGAGGTCGGCGTCTACCTTAGCTTTCGCCTCGGCATCCTTGCGATCCTTCTCGGCCATTGCTCGGTCCTTCGCAAGTTTTTCTTTCTCGGCGGTGGGCAGATTAGCCTCTTTGCCTGCGTCAATGCCTTCTCGGTGCTTCTTTACCAAATCCTCGAGTTCCGTTTTGGCCTCTTTCAATATAACCATGATATCCTCCTCAGTTTATATTACCAGCACACTAAGCAGTGCAGCGCTTGTTTGATACCATCACTTCTTTAGGGGTGAGTGAAGCTACCCTTAATATATTATTTTTTACCTTTACCTTTACCTTTGGCCTTTGGTTCTGGCTTCGGCTTCGGCGCAGGTTTCTCTTTGCCAAATCCTGCAGCAAACTTCTTTACTGCCGCATCCTTCTCCTTGCGCTTATTCTCTTTGGCAATGTAATCTGCTTTACTCAAATGCAGATTATTACGATCGGTGGGCTTGCGCTGACTGGCAGGAACTATCGTTCCTTTATCAGACGACTTTAGCCCTTGGGTTTTTTTGTCTTCTGCCACTACTCACTCTCCTTTCTTAATTCTTCTAACCGTTCTTGAGCTTTTTTCATCAATGCATCTATATCATTAAGCTTACCGAGTATTGCGTAAGCATCATATAAGTTTTTCTCCTTGACGAACGAGTTCATCTTTTTTTGTAAGAATATCTTTCGTTCAAGCATAATCCGGTGGACTGCTTTCGATTGCACAAAAGATGTTAGTTCACCTATCTCTATTATTTGTAAAGATTTCTTTGGCATTATATTGGTGGTGCCTCGGGTAATGGCCCGGGTGGTCCTTCTGGTCCTGCCGGTCCTATTGGCCCTGCTGGGCCTGCTCCTCCGGATGGTCCTGCCGGTCCTGCTGGCGCTTGTCCTTGTGGGCCTCCTCCCATGATTTCACTAGAGGCTAGCCGGTTGACCATCTGTTCTCGCTGCGCGTTCTGCATGAACTTCATTGCATTAATTGTGGTCTTGAATAGATGAGCATCAAAGTTCGGCCGGTATTCTTCATCTAGCTGATCATATTTCTCCAACTTATCTTTGGCATGGCCTTCTAGGTGTTGCAAGGCTAGGGCTGTTTCACCTTCAGGTGGATCGAAGTCTTCGCCGTTCATGAACCTGCGCCATTCGTTGTTTATTTCTTCCTCGGGGAATTGCGCCTTGGGTTGTTCGCCTAGGTAGCGCTTAACGTCTGCGTCGCTTAGGTGAAGTATTTCCTTGAAGGTATCGGAGCATAGTTGCCAGTTGCCCCTTGGGTTTACCTGTGGGTTTAGCCAGAACATCTGCTGTCCGATTTCGAATGCCCATAGTTGGAGTTGCTTGCGGAAGGCATTTGATCCGGCGACTACATCCGGTGTCATCTGCACTACGGCATCGCCCCTCAAGCTATCGATGGACAGGTTAGGGAATAGCTGTTTGCCGTCTTCGCCCATGATCCTTTCGGCCAGACCTTTGGGTGGGAAGTCTTGATAGAGTTCGAACCACATGCTGATGGCTTCGGTGATGTCTTCTAGCAGCCGGGATACCCAGAGACCGAATCTTGTTTCGCCTTTTTCTTCGATTATCTTATCGCGGCCTAGGGTTCCCTGCTTTGATTGTGCGGTTAGGAAGTATGTTGCGGCCCCGGTTGCGCGCTCTAGCATCTCGAGCAGTATTCGGATATCCGCCTCAGCCCATGCCATTGATCGCTGGAGGTTAGGGAAGTAGACATTCCGGGATGGTTCGCCGTCCACCGGGTATGAGACCATTGGCTCTAATTCGTAGGCCTGTTTGTTGTAGCCCTCGGATGGATTATGAAAACCAAATGGGCAGTTGGTTACATATTGGAAGTCTGATTTTTGATTCCATACATTATTGAAGGCATTGATTATTGGGGCGATTATTTTTAGCAGGGAGTCGCCTCTTATTTGCCCTGGCTCTTTGTTTAGTGATCCACCGGCGAAGGGGATCTTGCCGGATCGGTTTATCTTACGGACTGGTTTGCCAGCTAGGAATTCATCGTTCAGCAGGTCTACTGTTATCCGGTAACGTTCCCGGCGGTTGTCTTTGGTGTAGTAGCCATACCATTCATGGAGGTCTATGTTTAGACGGCGGACATTGGCATCGACATATGTTTCAACTGAGATGCCTAGATTCTCCAGCCTTTCCTCTTTAATCTCGCTTTTCTTGTCACTCGATATATGATTGCGCAGTTTCCTTTTGTATTCGGCTTTGCTTTCAGGTTTGAATGTTTTGTCATCTATCCAACCCAATACCTTTTCGCCATCTAGGTGGAGCACTTGGATGAAACAAGAGAGTTCCTGGATGTTCTTGCCATATTCGGGGATTAAGATATCATCAATATCAGGGATGTTCTCCATCACGCCGCGCTGAAAAGTCTTCTTCTTTGTCTTTATTTCCCAAGCGTAAGTTTCGCCGTTGCCAGCTCTTTTCTTGGGGATGCGGACGTCCACCCATTCCTGCCAGACCTTTTTATATATCTTAAAGAATGATCCGCCGGCAACCACGCGATTGTGAATGAAGTCATCTACCTCGGGTTTGGCATTAGCCTCATGTTTGCCCATGCCCCATTTAGTAAAGTTTGCCTGGTTGGTGCGATTATCGATATCGTTCTTTCTGGAGTAGGTGAAGTTTATCGTTGAGGGGTTCCAGCAGGTAGCTAGTAGGATCGCCTGATATGAGTCGGCTGTTGATCGGGCAAGGCCTAGGTTGCGGTCTGACATCCATTTCCGTTTTTTCAGGCCTTCTATCTCCGATGGCCTTTTGCTGTGGTAATGCTTTAGGTCTTGGATCTTTTGGGCGATGTAGTCTTTTTGAACAGCCTCGCAATGCTCTACATCGGCCTTGATCATCTCCAGCAGTTCTTTGCGCTGATCAGGTGAGAACTCATCCGTTTTGGTTTCGAGCTTGATTTCCTTCTGCGTCTTGCGCTCGATCGCGTCCGGGTTCTCTTTCTTTTCTTTCTCTTTGGTCTTGGTATCAGGTTTGGGCATTGTTATTCCCTCAAAAGGTTATTGTCTTGTAAGACTTGATAAAAACTGAAGCCTAAAGTCTTGATTGTCTGATGTGATAATCTCATCTCGCAATGTCCATCAATAATTTCAATGATTTCATGTATCAAAGATTCTTCAACTTGTTGTTTAGTAGCACTAGGGTCTATTGTAATTTCATTAGTGCGATAATTTACTTCAGCATAGCGATCTCTGTCTGAGATAAGGTTAGGTTTGCTTTCTATTGTAAAAACATGACTGCCGATCTTGATAGTTTTAGGAATTATCATTCAGCCCCTCTTGTTTAGCCGCATCGTTTATATTGCGCATAGTCATTTCTAATCCGGCTTTCTTTTCGTCTGATGGTAGGCCATGTGTGCGTTTGATTTTCTTTTGTTCTTCTACCACCTTTTGGGCCTTCTTGAAGTTGCTTTTGTAGCCTGGCTTTGTCATTATCCTATTGGAATTCCTTGATAAGCTCTTCGTTTTCTCTGGCGTTTCCTTTTCAGGAGTTTCTGTTCATGGCTCAGGCGGCCGGGTGTGGTTTTGGCCCCTGGTACTACTGACTTGTAGCGAACACCTGGGGTGGCCTTGCTTCCGTAGGTCCTGGCGCAGTGCTTCCGGGCTTGTGCATATGTTGCTCCCTTTTCCAGTTCACCTCGGATGCATTCTTGTAGGCTCATGTTTTTGCCCTCTTTTTTGTCTTTACTTCGCCTGCATAGCTTCGGCCATTTAGCCAACAGATGTTGATGTATTTATTTTTGCCTACTAACTTTCGGCGTACTCGGCCGCCATTGGCTACGCAGTTATCGAATCCTTCCGGCATTATTTGAACATCCTTTTCAGTCCGCTTATGAATTGCCCTGGCTTATGAATTTTAGGCTTTGATTGTGTTTCGAAGTCATCTAGCGCATGGGAGATCTTGCGATTCAGTTCAGCCCATGCTAGTTGCAACTCTTGCCTGTGACCTCCAAGATAAAGCATTGGGCCGTATGGTGTGCGAATCATGCAAACGATTACTTCGCGCTTTGTTTCTATGAATGATTCAGGATTTGATTGGTAACGCTTCAGGCGTTCTGCTCCTTCTAGTTTCTCTCTGCGATTACGATCCTCATTGGTGTATTTATTTGGATCCATGATTGCAATGGCAGATATTGCCATCAATGCATCATCGGTGAGTTTGCCGTTATCTCTTCCATCTGTTTTTGGCTGATTATCCTGCATCGTGTATTCCTCCTCAGTTATCGTACTATTATGGCACTATGGCCTGTTTCTGCTCACTTAAGGGGTATTTTTACTTAGCATGGCATCAGTATGCCCTCCCGGTTGTGGCCACTTGATGCTCTGTGAAGTCACGCACCGGCCGTTCACGCCGCATCATCCCGGCTATACATCTGGCTATCACAAGGTCATCCTTTTCGCCTTCGGATGCGTGGACCTTGCCTTCCTCGTTTACTACCTGCATGCATTGATGGATCAGCAGCTTATCATTTAGTTCGGTTGAGTTCTCCCGGATCTCTTTTTTGAGGTAGGCGAACATTAGATGCTTGGTTCGCTCATCGGTTATCCAACCGAATTTCTTAGTCTTTTTCTTCGCTTTCTCATCATATCGTTGGTGGAAGTAGATATCCTTTTTCGGGTAGGTCTTGAGTAGATCGCTGACCACGCTGAAGCCTACTGCGTTGCGCTCTACGCCTAGCAGGGTTCCCTGGAGATACCATTTGCCTAGCATCTTTAGGAACTCAGCGAAGGAGTCGGGGTCTATCCGGCCGTCATTGTATGCGGCCATCGTTGAATTGAATTCGCAGTTCAATACTACCGCTGTACTTTCATCTTCATCAATTCCTTCTGCGACATCGGCCCCGATTACGCAATGCTCCTTCGGGTATTCGTAGATGCGCAGGCGGCCTCCTCGTTGTTCAACGAATTCTATGTTGCCTCGTTCCTCTTGGAGTGTGCCTGTTGCTATGGGTTTTTTCATTTCGCATCCTCCCAAAATCCATAGCGATTTTTGTAAGGTTTCTTCCAACCGAGTTTCTTCATCAAATAAGTTTTCTCAGCTTGCCATTTCAAGCGTCCGAATTGATAAGTCAACTCTTGTAACCCATCAAACTCTTTTCTTAATATGAATTTTCTCCCACCGAATTCCATCTCTGCGTAAATTTTGCCTTCATTTGGAAGCCTACCCATTACTTCTCCTTCAATTGATCCTTCAGGCCTGCGAAGAATTTATCGCCCGACTTCTCACCGCGTAGCTGAGTCCTGAGGGAGTGCATATCAAAGTAGGGGTTGCCACTCCCGAGGAAGCAGTCGATATCGTTCTCCGGGTATTGCTCTATGAATTGCTCAGCCAATGTTCCTTGCTTCGACTTGCGCCATTTCATCTGGGGATAGCTTAGTGCATGATCAGTCATGAATTGGCGTTCGTCTTCGTTCAGCCAGTTCCCGGCCTCTATCATTTCACGTTCTGCGTTTGTCAGAGGCATTGCATATTCGGGGTGATAATACCAAGGATAAAAATGCGCTTTGAATTCACTCTTGTCGCCATAGTCAGTTACTTTGTAGCCAGCTGCGAATTGATACAACTCATAGGCATAGCCACCTACTCCATTGGGTGTGGTTTCTAGGACTATCTTGCCGTCACCTTCCGGGACTGCCTCAAATGACGATGCGCACTTCTTTTCGGCATCTCTAACAAAGGCTACCTCTGAGACATGGAGGCGGTTGATGGTATCGCTTCGGGCCTCCATGCCTACATAAATGGTTGAGTTTATCTCTTTGAAGAACAGTTCATTCTTATTGTAGTATTCAGCTACTGGCCGATGTTCCCGGGGCATTTTATCGTAGGCGAAGTGGATCATCTTGAATAGTTTCTGCACGTCTTCACGTTTGTGGGCGAAGATGAATGTGGTAAAGTTTCTGTTCCAGATGGTTTCGTCTAGGTCATCGATCAGGCAGAGAGTTGAGAAGCCTATCTTGCGGGCTTTGAGGATGAAGTCCTTCTTGCTTCGGTTTTGCCAGTAGTGCTTTTGAATGGGGTTTAGGATCAGGTTTACTGTTTGCCGGAGCTTATCTTTTATCTTATAGAAATGCTCTATGCGCCATAGCTTGTTGCCTATGGTTTTTAGGTAGAGCCTACGTTCCTCAGGCGACCAGTCGTCAACCGGTCGTTGACTTAGACTTAACTTGGTTTTTTTCAAGGGCTTTTACCGCCTCCGCTATTTCTGATCCAACGAATGTCTGATTGATTTGTTTGTCACCCTCTTTAGCATCACGCCATCCGGCCACATTCTTGAGGGTAAAGATACTCATTGCAGTGTTTGTTTTATTGGCTAGAGCAAGGATCACAAGTTTATGCGCCTGTTCATCTTTGAGCTTTTTTAGGGCATAACTTAATCTTTCATGACTCTGCGACAATTGCCATAGTTTCTCAGAGCAGTAATCCTTGTCCTTGGTGAACTCCCAGATGAATGGCACCATTTCACAGGTATTTACATAGTCCAGCAGAGCATCAGCTTCTTTATCAAGAAACTCCTGTGTGTACTTGCTCGGACCTTTTGGTCCTGGGTGTTTGCGTAGTTCTACCGGGATGCGCTTATACGGTATGCGCTTCCGCTTTGGAAGTTTTACTGAGCCTTGGCTTTTTACCATTTAGCTTCACCGCTTTGTTTTTAGTGAATTCCTCATATCTTCCGACGATAACATCACAATAGACTGGGTCTAGTTCCATCATATAACATTTGCGCTCTAGTTGTTCTGCAGCCAGTAGTGTTGAACCTGAGCCTCCGAAGAAATCTAGCACGATGTCACCACGCTTGCTATTCCTAGTAATTGCACGTTCCGCAAGCATAACTGGTTTCTGGGTTGGATGTTGGTAATCCTGACTTTTATCGCTTTTGATAGACCAAACATCTAAGCACTCCTCAAAAGTCTTACGTTCTAATGACCAAAGTTCTTTTTCAGTATTAATAAAATAATTCGAATAACGTTTCTTACCCTCTTTCCAGCCAAATAATATCGGCTCATACACCCTATGGTAGTCTTGGCCAAGAGCTAAAATCACGCGGCTTTTTAACCAGATAATAGTTTGTGACCAATGAAAGCCAGCGTTCTTCATTGCATCTCGGAATTGCTGTTGTGTCCGGGTGCAATGGCAGATGTAGATGGCCATACTATCTGTAGTATGATTATAGTAGTTTTGGAAGGTTTTTAGGAGAAATTGATAGAAAGCCTCGGGGGTTTGATTATCATTGAAGATTCCGGTTCCGCTTTTGCCTGCGATGCGTTTGCTCCGGGGAGCGCGAAACTTATATTTGCCATCATAATCATATGAGACATTGTAGGGTGGATCGGTAAAGACTATCTGTCCCTTAGCCCCGGCCATGAGCCTTGCGGCATCTTCAGCCTTGGTTGCGTCACCGCAGAGCAGCCGATGGTTGCCCAGCTGATAAAGATCGCCTGGGTTTGTAATCGCCTTCTTCGGAGTGCCAAACACATCCTCGACTGTTTTGTCGATGCCGAATATCTTATCTAGCTCCTCACTCACAAAACCTACCTGCTTTAGGGACGCCTGATCAAAGTTGGCTAAGAGATCGAAGTCCCATCCGCCTAGGTTCTTGTTTAGCCTTAGATTCAGCTCCCTCTCGCGCTGTGCATCCGGGATGTTCAGGTAGACTACCGGGATTGTTTTGTAGCCTAGGTCCTGGGCAATGCGCAGACGAAAATGGCCCCCGATCACTTTGTTTTTGCGTGTGGGGGCCGAGTTTACTATTATTGGGTCTATTAGGCCAAAGGCCTTTATGGAGTTGGTCAGGTCTTTGTAGTCCTTCTTCGAGGCCTGCCGGGGGTTATACTCTGCGGGCTTCAGATCTGCTATATCAACCTTGTGGATCTTTAGTTCCTGGGTCTTCGCCATTAATTCGATCTCCCAAAGTCCACCAGACCATCCATACTTTTATGCGTAATACATCAATAGCTGCGAGCAATAAAAAAAAGTAATGATCATATGCACTGTTAAACCATCCGGGGAAGCATTTATGTAATACGCCAAATGCTATGCATGATGGAAATAGTACTATAAATATCCACATATATCAGTGTCTTCTTCGAACATGCCTAGATCGAACTACGCTCATTATGTGTGAATACATGCTTGATCGGCTGCCGGTCTCATCTGTTTCATTTGATGCAAACCTTAGGGGTAGATGGCGTTCTCTTAGCCACGTAAAAACACTTATCCTATAATCCCGATCCAGATTAAAGTAGTATTCCTCTGCGTATGTCAGATATGCCATGCTCATAGGAGTCGCCAGAAAAGAAATCTCGAGGCCCTTCGAGCCTCTACTATATAAGTTATTGGGAATTTTTAGGCTTTTTTAGGAATTTGATTTTATGTAAGGCTTTTGTGAGGTAGGAGTTTACAGTTTTGTGGCCGACTTTTGGAAGTTGGGAAATTCTATGCGCGGTCATCCCGGCTACTATGTTTAGGATCAGGTATGCTTTTTCACGATCACCAAGGTTTTTGAGGGGGATATTTTTTACCGGTTCGATGATCTCGGGCAGTACTATCTTATGGTGGGCATCGGCCGATTGTTCGCATGCTAGGCACTTCTCGCGGTGTTTCCTTAGGGTGCAGGTGAGGCACTTCCGCAAAATCACTCTCCTTTAGGGTTTTAGTTTTAGTATCTCCTCTCGTGGTAAAATTGTTACTATTTTTCGGTTGGTGCTTGAGACTATTACGCAGACGCCGCCTAACTCATAGATGCGCCGGGTGTCTGAGAGCTTGAGCATGTGTTTGAATTTCCCGGGTGGGAGTTCTACTAGGCCGAAGCGTTGCAGGAGTCGCTTCCTGGCATGCCTGGTCATGGTGTATTTTATTTTACCGATCAGGACTTTAGTCATTGCGGCCAAAAACATTAATCTCAATGCGAAAGTATTTTCCTTCTTCACGAAGTATTGGACGAAGAAACCGTTGCCGATATTGGAGGGTTGCATCAACTCCACGATCGGACACAGAAACTAGGTCAATAGTATAAATTTTCTCAATGTCTTTGAAGGCTACGGCAGAAGGACTATGTGTCCGGTAAAACTCTGTCTCCCCGCGCAAGTCTTCTATGATCCTCTGTTGGCGGGCGCTACCAAATACCGCCAATGAAATTATTGCTACCACCCCCAAAATTCCTATAGCCTTATTCATTTTCCACCACCTTTCTTATCCTCGTCCTAAAGTACGATTATCAATTATCTTATTGAGAAGTTTGTCGGCTTTTCTCATTTCTCCCAAATGGTTTTCTATAACTCCATTACCATACATTTTAGGTTCTTCAATTACTTTTCCCATTATCCATCTGCTCTTTATTGTAAAATACAATTCTCTATTTTCATAAACTTTTCGTCCTTCGTGTCTTCTCCATATAACCTTGTCCCCTGGTTTTAGGCTCTTGAACATCTTGGGAAAGTCTGGGCCTATCGAGATCGCATAGCCGTAGATCGATCCATGATAGAGCTTATACTGCCCAGCACCCTCGGGGATAATCAGGCCACTTTTGGTTTTGGTTTCATAGATCGGCCGGACTATTACTTCATCGCGCATTGCCTGGAGCATGTTGGTATTCCTTTCTTGGTAGTTCCTTTCTTTCTATTTCCATTCTCAATGCCTGTTCTTGCAATCCCACCCAACTTGGGAAATCCTTACGACATCTCGGACGCTCATCACAATGGTTATAAATTTCTGTTGATACCTCGTAATATGCTTTTTTGTAGTAATCTCTTTGGCGGTGTATTTGCTCATATTTTGCATTGTCCAATACGCGGTGTATTTGCTCATATTTTGCATTGTCCAATACAATGGTGGGTGGTTTTATTACGATAGGCTTTGTAAAAATCTTATACCCAAAGTAGAACATCGGTAGTAAGCAAAGCACAAAAAGAAGCACAATAAAGTCAATCACGTTTATCTTCCCAAATAACCTTCCTCGTTCATCAATTAACATCTTCTTACCCCCAGCAATATTGCTATCAGAATACCACCTACACAAAACCCTGACAAGAACACAGAGATTGTATAACCTATCATTTCTCCCTCCTCCCATTCAAATAACAAATTAACATAAACACAAACACGACCACTATCCAGCCTATACGCTGTAGATAAGGAAAGCTATAATACCAAGCTTCAAAAGTGTTAATCATTTCTATCCATCGCCTCTTTGATTGAGTGGGCAAACCATTTTGGATTATTAAAATCACAATCCCCTTTCATTTGTTCTTTGTGCCATTTTATCCAGTCCGCTTCCGTCAACTGCTTGCTGTTGTGCCAAGCAAGGATTTCCTTTTCAGCTTCGTCTATGTTGTAGCCGTATAACCTTGTCAGTATCTTCTGAAGTTTA
>SDBU01004374.1_pt1 | contig 17332 bp, 5 predicted proteins | sample 2277071 | NCBI WGS metagenome assembly SDBU01 (sample SAMN10397929, study PRJNA504765) | marine sediment metagenome | isolation source: marine sediment core GS08_GC12, 126 cmbsf | place: Arctic Ocean: Gakkel Ridge, Loki's castle | collected 2008 | reverse complement strand
TCTTTTGATTTGGCAGAAGTCTTTTCTTTGAAGCTCGAATTGATACAAATTCCAAGATGAAAGATCTGACCCTCAAAGACTTCAGCCTCAAGTGCAGCGCTCCTCTTGCCTTTTGCCCTATGTTTACCCCGCACGCCCCGTTGAACCGGGCACCCTCAGGGTGTTCAACCGGGGTGAAATTCGGAGACTATTCCACTGAGGCGCAGCGCTCCTCTTGCCCTTTGCGCCTTTGGCCTATATTTCTTGACATTTCAGAAATTTAAAAGTATTTTCACTCATATTTGGGAGGTTTCTTTCACCTGTAAAGGAGGGGTGAATGTTTCGGCGATTCTTTAAGCAGGTATGCCATAAAGCTCCATCAACTCACAACGAGGGTGGAGCTTTTTTATTTTGTCTGCCGCATGAAGCTGGTTCTTGGGCTTGACGTAGGACGTTGGAGTGGGCTTTTGAGGGTTTGGAACAATTCTCAAGAATCGAGATATGACCCCCGATGACATTCTCCTAAAGAATTTATTCCTTAAGAAACAAATTAAAGAGACTTCAAAAAAGTTATGGAAAATATATTTGCTCCAGGTGCGAGAGTTGTCGTTCGAGATGCTGAATGGCTGGTTCGAAGGGTTGATCGTACCTCTACTGGCGGTCAATCATTAAATGTCATAGGCATATCTGAACTGGTGAAAAACAAGGAAGCTATCTTTCTCACCGAGATTGAAAAGACTATTGAGATCCTCGATCCTGCTGAAACGAAGTTAGTGCCGGACAAGTCCAGTTCTTATCAGGCATCCCTGCTTTATATGGAAAGTTTGCTTCGGCAAACGCCTCCTACTGATGAGAATTTATATATTGGCCATCAGGCTGCCATGGATTCCGTTCCATATCAGCTTGCCCCGGCTATTCAGGCTTTGCAGCAGCCAAGGCAACGTATATTGATTGCCGATGGGGTTGGGCTTGGTAAAACCCTAGCGTGTGGTGTTCTTGTTAGTGAGCTTATTCGGCGCGGAAAGGGCAAGCGTATTCTGGTGTTGGCGGTCAAGAGCATGCTGACCCAGTTCCAAAAAGAAATGTGGAGCCGTTTTACCATTCCTCTTGTCAGGCTTGATTCTGTTGGTATTCAGCGAGTTCGTTCTCGGATCCCCACTAACCATAACCCTTTTTATTATTATGACAAGTCTATTATCTCCATTGACACCCTGAAGCAGGATGCTGAGTACCGCACCTATCTGGAAAACGCCTATTGGGACATCATTGTTATTGATGAGGCTCATAACGTGGCTGAACGTGGAAAAGGGTCTTCACAAAGGGCAAAACTCGCCAAACTGCTTTCCAGTCGTTCGGACACTCTGATTATGCTGTCGGCCACGCCCCATGACGGCAGGGCCAAAAGTTTTGCCAGCCTTATGAATATGCTTGATCCCACAGCCATTGCAAACCCCGAAGATTACGGGCCGGAGGATATTAAAGGGCTTTTTGTTCGCCGCTTTAAGAAAGACATCCAGGAGCAGGTACAGAACGCTTTTAAAGAAAGAGAAATCAGCAAGGCCTATTGTGAGGCCACTGATGCCGAGGAGATGGCATTCGATGTTTTTGCAGATTTGAAGTTTGAGAGACTGGATCAGAGAAAGGGAGCCGGCCAGCTATTCAAAACAACTTTGGAAAAGGCTTTATTTTCCAGTCCTGCCGCCTGTCTAATGACAATCAAGAACAGGATTGATCGTCTTCAGAAGGATATCGATCCTGATGCAGAAAAGGATATTGCCCGGCTTGAAGAACTTGCTAAAAAGGTGGAACAGATTACACCCGAAAAGTTTTCCAAATATCAGAGGCTGCTCTCTATTCTTCGGGATAGGAATCACGGCTACCAATGGACAGGCAAGATTGCAAATGACAGGCTTGTCATCTTTACAGAGCGCATCGAAACATTACGTTTTCTGCATAAGCATCTGCCAGAGGATCTCCAGCTAAAAGATAAAGAGGTAGAGATTCTGCATGGTTCAATGCCGGATGTGGAACAACAGAGGATTGTTGAGGATTTCGGCAAGGAAGAGGCGTCTGTTCGTCTGCTTATCGCATCTGATGTCGCCTCTGAGGGGATTAACCTACATTATTTGAGCCATAGACTCATCCACTTTGATATCCCCTGGTCGCTTATGGTTTTTCAACAGCGGAACGGAAGGATTGACAGATACGGCCAAGAGCAGACACCTTATATGCTTTATCTGGTCAGTCAAAGTAACAACGATAGAATCAGAGGCGATATGAGGATTCTGGAGCTTCTAATCCGGAAGGATGAAGAGGCAGTAAAGAATATTGGGGACCCTTCAGCATTAATGGGTGTTTACGATATTGACGAGGAGGAAAAGATCACTGCAGAAGCCATTGAGTCAGGAAAAAGTGAGATCGAGTTCGAACAGGATTTGACTCAGAAGGCTCAAGAAACCTTTGACCCCCTGGCATTGTTGATGGGTGGATCAACACCATCTGCAGGACAGAACCCAGAAGACAAAACAAGATCTATGCCGACACTCTATCAAGATGACTATCATTATCTAAAAGAAGCCATCGAGCATTTAAAGCAATCAGAAACCCTCCAGACAGATTTTGTTTCCGATGAACAGCAGATAATCCTCACTGCGACCAAAGACCTTAAACACCGGCTCAGATACATAATGCCCAGGGAGGTGTGGCCTGATGACGATACCTTTGTACTTTCGGCAAACCGCCAGATGATCCAGGATGAAATAAAACGCAGCCGTAGCCGCAAGGATGAAAATGCGTGGCCTCGCATTCATTATCTATGGCAGCACAACCCGGTTCTCGAATGGATCAATGATAAGGTTGTTGCTGGATTTGGAAGGCATGAAGCCCCTGTGCTAACGCTTTCGAGCATACTCAACGCAGGAGAAACCGTGTTTATCCTATCCGGACTTATCCCGAACAGAAAAAGCCATCCCCTTGTCCAGCGCTGGTTTGGTGTGACTTTCAAAGATGCAATCTTCCAGCAGATAGAAGGGTTTGAATCATTGCTTGCCCGAACCGGTTTAGGCAAGACGCCGTTCCCAAGCCGGATTGACAATATTAACATTGAAGCTCTCAGGCAGCTCCTTCCAGAGGCTGTGCAACAGGCCAGGGATTATATGAGTAAGGAACGGAAAGCCTTTGAAGAGGTGATTAATGAGAAACTCAATGAACAGCTTATCGCACTTGAGCGCCTGAAAACCAAGCAGTATGAACAACTTGAATTATTGTTCATGGATAAACGGCAGCTAAGCAAAAAAGAGCAACACAAGCGGGAGATTGACCGCAAATTTGATGAGTTCATGGAATGGGTAGAAGACACTATGACCACTGAAGACAATCCCTTTTTTCAGGTTATCGCAGTGTTAAAGGGGGCAGAATAATGGCTATTGATATCACCGGCATCACTAATGAAAAGGAGTTTTATACCCATCACTATCTTTCTGCCATCCTTGAGAATGACTTAAAGGACGTTTTCAAGGAATGGAACCGGAAAACAGATGAAGAAGACATTCCGCAGCCATATAAGAAGATTGGCAGTCTGCGAAAAGACTATTTTGCCATGCAGAGCCGTCTTGAGCGGGAACGTAAAGTCGAAGAAAGGCTGGCTTTGCAGAGGGATTTTGAGGAACAGCTTCTACTGGCTCTCGGTTATGAATATCACCTCCAACTGGTGGAATTGGATGACGGGGCCAGCATTCCACTGATTGGCGGGATCAATAGGGCTGATGGCTCTCCTGAGTTATGGATTATTGAGGCCGTGGATGCCTTTGGTGAAGAAAATGATCCATTGGAGTCGTTTCTGTTTGAGGACCAGTATCCTGCTGATGATGAGATTGATAAAATCCTGGATATTTCGCTGGAGGAGATTATCACCCGCTATGTTTTCAGCCGGTCAGAACCTCCTCGCTGGGTGATCCTGGTCAACACCACTCAGTTGTTGCTTCTGGATCGCACCAAGTGGCATGAGAAGAGGCTTTTGCGTTTTAATATCCGCGAAATATTAGATAGACGAGAGACTTCCACCCTGCAGGCCATGGCCGCTTTATTGCACCGGGATTCAATTTGTCCCAAGGACGGCATGCCGCTTCTGGATACCCTGGATGAAAACTCCCACAAACATGCCTTTGCCGTTTCAGAGGATCTGAAATATTCACTCAGAAAGGCAATTGAACTCCTTGGCAACGAGGCCGTCTGGTATCTCCGGGAAAAACTTCATGAAAAGATATATGGACGGGATATGGCCGGGCAGCTTACCCGAGAATGCCTGCGCTACATGTATAGAATGCTCTTCCTGTTCTATATCGAGGCACGGCCTGAACTGGAATATCTCCCAGACAAAAAATCAAAAGAGTACCATAAAGGATATAGCCTTGAGTCATTGCGTGACCTGGAGATGGCCCAGCTCACCACTGATGAGTCAAAAAATGGTTTTTATCTTCATGAGTCCATAAGTCTTCTGTTTGAATTACTTTATGATGGACACCCCAAAAAGGGGATAGAAGAGAATCTCGATCTCATGGCAATTGGCACGGACCACCATACCTTCCGTATCGCACCTCTTAAAAGTCACCTTTTTGATCAAAAACAGACGCCATTGCTCAACAAGGTCAAGTTCCGTAATTTTGTGATGCAGGAGATCATAGAGTTGATGTCGCTTTCCAGGCCGAAAAAAGGAAAGAAGAATCGGCGTGGACGGATATCCTATGCCCAGCTTGGAATCAACCAGTTGGGCGCAGTATATGAGGCCCTCCTTTCATATCAAGGTTTTTTTGCTGAAACAGAGCTTTACGAAGTCAAGAAAGCAGGCGAACAACATGATGTGCTTGAGACAGCCTATTTTGTAAAACCGGAAGATGTTGAACAGTACACTGAAGATGAGCGGGTCTATAATTATGATGGCACATTGGTTAAATATGAAAAAGGAACATTCATCTATCGTTTAGCTGGCCGCGACCGCGAAAAGTCTGCATCCTATTATACACCGGAAGTGCTCACACAGTGTCTAGTGAAATATGCCTTGAAAGAATTGCTCAAGGATAAAAGCGCTGATGAGATCCTTGAGTTAACAGTCTGTGAGCCTGCCATGGGTAGCGCGGCGTTTTTGAATGAGGCAGTGAACCAGTTGGCTAAGGCCTATCTGGATAGGAAACAGAAAGAAATAGATCAGACCATCTCTCATGAGGATTACCCCAAAGAACTGCAAAAAGTGAAGATGTATATTGCTGACAGGAATGTTCACGGTGTGGACCTTAACCCTGTGGCAGTTGAACTAGCTGAAGTATCTTTATGGCTCAATACGATTTATGAAGGCGCTTTTGTTCCCTGGTTCGGGATGCAACTTGTCTGCGGCAATTCATTGATTGGCGCAAGAAGGGAGATCTTCAAATCTGGCTTGTTAAAAAAGACGAAGAAGACTGATCCCCTCTGGCTGGATGAAGTGCCGGAAAGGGTGATGCCGGGAGAGAAAAGGCCTGAAAACACAATCTACCACTTCCTTCTGCCGGATAAAGGTATGGCGGACTATAAGGACAAAGTCATAAAAGATATGGCAGAGAAGGAAATCAAAACAATCAATGAGTGGCATAAAGAGTTTACAGAGCCGTTTTCAAAGAGTGATATTGTACAGCTTGAAAAACTTTCCTCTGCTGTGGATAAGCTCTGGAAGCGTCATGCAAAGATGCAGCGAGATATTGATGATCGTACAACAGACTCTCTACATGTATTTGGCCAAAAGAAGCCGGATGAAAAGCTGCAAGTCACAACAACGGAACATAAGGATCGTATATTCCAGCAAGAGACGTTTTCCAAGAATGTTCGCAACTCCAGTCCCTATCGGCGGTTGAAACTAGTTATGGATTATTGGTGCGCTCTGTGGTTCTGGCCAATTGAAAAGGCGGATTTATTGCCAAGCCGTGCTGAATATCTCCTTGATCTAACTCTTGTTCTTGAAGGGAACCTATATGATGCTGAACAGACGGACGAAGCTGGCCAAATGCAATTGTTTCCGGATACCCGCCCGAAACAGATGTCATTGGATATGGTAGATGAGTTTGGTTTCGTGGATGTCGATAGGCTCTGCCGAAAAAATGAACGGTTTGGTTTGGTTCAGGAGTTAGCGGAAAGATATCGTTATCTCCACTGGGAGCTTGAGTTTGCGTGGTTATTTGAAAGCCGTGAAGGGTTTGATTTGCTGTTGGGAAATCCGCCATGGATCAAGGTTGAATGGGACGAAGGGGGCGTTATGGGGGATCACGAGCCCCTGTTTGTGCTCAGGAAATTCAGCGCCTCCCGTCTTGCCGAGCTGAGGGAAGAGACCCTCAAAACCCGCCATCTCAAAGGCGCCTACCTGGAGGCCTTTGAAGAGGCGGAGGTTACCCAGAATTTTCTGAATGCAAGGCAGAATTACCCGATGTTGAAGGGCATGCAAACCAACCTCTACAAGTGCTTCCTGCCCCAGGCCTGGATGATCGGTACGCACGAGGGTGTTTCCGGGTTCCTCCACCCGGAAGGAGTCTACGACGACCCTAAAGGGGGCAAGTTCCGGCAGGAAATCTATCCGCGGTTGCGCTCCCACTTCCAGTTTCAGAATGAATTGAACTTATTTGGAGATGTGGATCACCATGCCAAATTTAGCATCAACATCTATGGCAACCGGCCCTTATCTCCGAGCTTTGATCATATCGCGAACCTATACAACCCAAAGACGGTCTATGCCTGCTTTGACCACAGCGGGTATGGCCTGGTCCCCGGGATCAAGGATGAGGACAACAACTGGAACGTCCAGAGTCATTTAAAAAGGATCATCCGAGTTACCGAAAAGGAACTGGCCCTGTTTGCAGGGCTCTATGACGCCCCGGAAACCCCGCCGCTTCAGGCGCGGCTGCCGGCTCTCCATTCCCAGGAACTGGTCAGCGTACTGAGGAAGTTTGCCCAATATCCGCGCAGGCTGGGTGATTTGGAAGGACAATACTTTTCTACTGAGATGTGGCATGAAACAAATGCTCAGAGGGACCACACCATCCGGCGGGAGACCCGGTTACCCGATTCGCCCGAACAGTGGATCCTTTCCGGGCCGCATTTTTTTGTCGGGAACCCCTTTTACAAAACCCCCCGGCTGTTGTGTGCGCTCAATTCACACTACGATGTGCTGGACCTCACCGTGCTGCCCGACGACTACCTGCCCCGCACCAACTATGTGCCCGACTGTGACCCCTCCGAGTACCTGCGGCGGACACCGAGAGTGCCGTGGAGGGAAGGCAGAAAATTACAAACCGAATATTCTCGTATGGTACATCGCTCAATGCTCAGTCAATCCGGTGAGCGAACCTTAATATGCGCTATTGTGCCAAGCACAGTTGGAAATATTAACACGGCAATGACGACCTCTTTTAAAAACAAACAATTACTTATAGATGTAGTTGGTACCTTGCAGTCTTTACCGGCTGATTTCTTTGTGAAATCAACCGGCAAGCCTAAAGCTGATGGCAGTATGCTACAAATATTACCATTGGTTGAAAAAAATGATCCTTTAAGGGCGCGGGCACTCATACTTAACTGCCTTACCACCCATTACGCCGACCTCTGGCAAGAATCCTGGAACGAAGCCTTCAAGTCAGACCGCTGGACCAAACATGACCCCCATCTTCCTGACACCATCTTCACTAACCTCACCCCGGGCTGGAATCGCAACTGCGCTCTCCGCACCGATTATGCCCGCCGTCAGGCCCTCGTGGAAATCGATGTCTTGGTATCCATGGCCCTCGGCCTGTCCCTGGATGAACTCAAAACCATCTACCGCTTCCAGTTCCCCGTCCTCCGGCAGAACGAGAATGACACCTGGTATGACCAAAAAGGTCGCATCGTATTCACATGCTCCAAGGGACTTCCTGGAGTCGGTTTTCCCCGCAAAGCTACCAAAACAGAACCCATCGGTTGGGAAGAGATAAAAGATATGCAATTTGGCACCGTTGAACGTACCATCATGGACGACACCATGCCCGGAGGCCCTTTTGAACGAACAATCACTTACGAAGCCCCATTCGACCGATGTGACCGTGAAAAGGACTATGAAGTCGTCTGGGCGGAATTTGAACGCCGGTTCAAGGAACAGGAAGGTGGGATATGATCCCTTCTGTCCTAGCCCAGCATGTTGAACAGGGAATAAAAGACTTCTTACGCACTACCTTCCCTGTTACCACACCTTTCTTCTCCAATATGCTTGAACGATTTCTGAACGAACCCGGAAATGTCTTCAAAGGACCATACCTAGACATTCAACTGCCATTTCAACAGGAAAAAGGCGGATCAGATTACTTCCCGAACCTGCCGATGCAATTCACCCCTTATCTCCATCAGATAAACTCTTTTGACAGACTTTCGGGGCCAAACCCTAAATCAACCATTGTTGCAACAGGGACAGGATCCGGCAAAACGGAATGCTTTCTTTATCCCATTCTCGACTATTGTTACCGGCATAGGGGAGAACCAGGGATAAAGGCTATTCTCATTTACCCCATGAACGCCCTGGCAACAGACCAGGCAGGTAGGCTTGCAAAGCTCATCCATAACAGCAAACTTAGAGGTCATGTCAAAGGCGGTATTTACGTTGGGCAGAGGGAAAAAGTTCCGTCTATGGTTATGAAGCCCGATAATTTGATTTCAGACAAGGGCACCCTGCGGCTTTCACCTCCGGACATCCTGCTTACCAACTATAAGATGCTCGACTATCTGCTTATCCGTCCTGATGATCGGCCACTTTGGGAACATAATAAGTCTGAAACCCTCCGGTTTCTTGTTGTTGACGAATTGCATAATTTTGACGGAGCCCAGGGATCGGACCTGGGTTGTCTGATTCGTCGCCTGAAGGCGAGACTTGCGACAGAATCCGATTACCTCTGCTGTGTCGGTACATCTGCGACATTGGGAAGTGATGAGGAGCAGACAGGCTTGCTTGATTATGCTTCGGCGGTTTTTGGCGAAACATTCAAAAAGGATGGGATAGTTTCTGAGTTACGTCTGAGTGCAGGCGAGTTTCTGGGTGACAGTCTGATATCCCATGTGGAAATCGTTTCTCAAGAAAAATCAGCTGATCTTGATCCTGCGAGTTTTGATGGATACGAAGAATATATCCGGGCTCAGCACAGGCTTTGGTTTGATGAGGATATCCAGGGTGAATTTGATGATCCTGAATGGCGAATTGAGCTTGGGGGTAAGATTAAGGAACATCTATTCTTCCAGAATCTCCTGAAGGTTTTGAGCGGTAGGATTTATCGTTTTGATAGCATTTTCCTTAAGCTGGAAAACATAACCAAAGGCCTGAAGAGCAACGATGCCGCTTACCGGGTGAATGTGCTAAACAGCCTGCTGGCGTTGGTTTCTGAAGCCCGAATTAAGGTTATTACTAAAAATGAGGACGGGAGTGAAGAGGAAAAAATAAGACCTTTTTTGAATGTAAGGCTGCAAATCTGGCTGCGTGAGTTGCGCCGTATGGTGGGTGAGGTGGCTAAGGAGCCTCGATTGCGTTTTGCCGACGACCTCAATGAAGACCAGTTAAACACTCATTTGCCCTTGGTACACTGTCGGGAGTGCGGCTGTATGGGGTGGGCTGGCCTGAAACGTAAAAACAGCTCTGCCATCATGGGTGACTTGCAGAATTTTTATTACAGCTTTTTCAATCATGACCCCAAGGTGGTGTATCTTTTTCCGGAGGAGAAAGGTGCTCGCGATCAGACCCAGAATATCGGCATGAACTATTTTTGCCCCAACTGTCTGAATGTGACCACCAAACCGAACCCTGATCAGTGCCCTTCATGTGCCCACCCTACATTAATCTTGGTCTATATGCCTGACAGCAGAAGGAAGCGTGGTAACCGCCAGATCAGTGTTAATGATTGCCCTTATTGTGATGCTCCGAATAGTCTTACTCTTCTTGGTTCCCGCGCTGCGAGCCTGACAAGCGTCATGATCGTCCAGCTTTATTCCTCCACTTATAACAATGACAAGAAACTGCTAACCTTTTCAGACAATGTTCAAGATGCCGCCCACCGGGCAGGTTTCTTTAATGGCCGGACCTTTCGTTTCAACTTTAGGACCGCATTGCAGAAAGTGATAGTATCTGTGGGTGACGGCCTGACATTATCGCAGCTTCCGGCTGCTTTCATAGAATACTGGTTCAAACAAATTGATGAGAACAAGTATATCTCAACCTTTCTGGCTCCTAACATGGAATGGTTCAACGACTATGCATATTTGAAAAAGCACGGTGCATTACCCCGAGGTTCTACCTTGCGGAAAGATGTAGACCAGAGGATCGGATGGGAGATTATCAGTGAATACGGCTTTCAGGCCAGGATCGGCAGGACCCTTGGGAAGACCAGTTCTTCTGTTGCCTATTTTGACCAGGAATTACTGAAAAGCTCTGTCCACAAAATGCTTGACCCAATCCGAAATGAGATTGGAGGGTTTAGAAAGCTTGATGAAGACAGGCTTAGACGCTTCCTGCTTGGGTTGATCGTACATATTAAGAATCAGGGCGGCATATCCCAGCCGGTCTTAAAGCCTTATATCGACGGCTTTGGCAATACTTATGTTATTAATAATAAAAATTGGATGCCCAATTTCGGCCCATATTCCAGGACACCGGCCTTTCTCACCACCCGCAAGGGGACCCGGTTTGATCAGCTCTACAGCGCTTCCCCCACTCATCGCACCTGGTATTTGAGCTGGGCGGAGAAATGTTTTTTGGAACTGACTCCGATGGTGCTGTCAATATCAAAGCCGTTGTACGACCTGGTGCTGAAAGTGCTTGTGGATGAAAAAGTGCTTGAAGAAAATCGGGTGAGAGGAGATGTGGTTTGGGGAATCCGTCCGGAAGTGCTCAGGATATCAGCCCGGGTCAGGCAGTTTCGCTGCGAGCGATGCGGGCATAATATCTCGGTTGCTGAAGAAGAAACTACTTTTTTTGAGGATGCGCCCTGTCAGCGGTTTCACTGTTATGGGAGATACAGACCACAGGAAACCGGACTAGATTATTATGGGAAACTATATGCTACGGGAGATGTGCAGCGGATATTTGCCCAGGAACATACCGGCTTGCTGGAGCGGGATGAGAGGCAGGATCTTGAAGAGCAGTTTAAAGCCGAACCAGGGGAAAAAGAGCCTTGGTTTCCAAACCTGCTTTCCTGCACGCCTACCCTTGAATTAGGTATAGACATCGGTAATCTTTCATCATTGATACTCTGTTCAGTTCCGCCAGCCCCGGCGAACTATCTGCAGAGAATTGGCAGATCTGGACGAAGAGATGGGAATGCGCTAAATCTTACAGTAGCCAATGCTAGACCGCACGATCTGTATTTTTTTGCCGAACCTGAAGAAATGCTGGCCGGTTATGTAGACTCCCCTGGCATATTTCTTGATGCTTCCGCAGTCCTGGAAAGGCAGTTTACGGCATTCTGCTTTGACCGATGGGTTGCTGCCTACCGTTTGGCAACTATCCCAAAGAAATTGGGGCAGGTATTGAACAACCTGGAACCTGTTGATCAGAATAAATTCCCCCACAATTTTGCCCACTATATTGAGACGAATCAGGCTGATTTGTTTGATCTGTTTGTTGCTCTTTTCACTGACAATGTAAAACTTAGCCTTGAATCAATAAATAATCTCAAAATATTCATCGAAGGTGACAGAGATTGGCAGGGGAGTCTTAGGTATCGCATAATGAACGGACTTCACAGTCGCAGAAAGGAAAGAGACTCTCTGCGGAAAAAAGTCCAGATTCTGAACGCTAAGATCAATAAGAAAAAAAAAGGACCAAAAGACAAAAACTTTGAAAAAGATCTCCGGGAACTAGGTATCGAAAAGTCTGCTTTGCAGGCCTTAATTAAGAGCATTACTGATCGTGAAATTTATAATTTTTTCACTGATGAAGGTCTGCTTCCAAATTATGCCTTCCCTGAAGTGGGTGTCATGCTGAACTCCCTGATATACCGAAAGAAAATGCAAGTCCAAGACGGGGAAAGCAGTTATGATTCCTGGAATTACAAATATGAAAGACCAGCGGTTAGTGCTATTGAGGAACTAGCCCCGGCAAACACATTTTATGCCAGTGGACGGAAAGTTAAAGTGGACCAGGTGGATATGACCGTCTCAGAGCTTGAAACCTGGCGTTTCTGCAACAACTGTTCGCATAAGGAACTGCTCGGTAAGGAGGAAGATAAAAAAAACTGTGCCATATGTGGAAGTCCGATGTGGGGTGATGAAGGGCAGAAAAGGTTGATGCTCAAGATGCGGCAGGTATTTGCATCCACCCCTGACCGAACCAGTCGGATCAGTGACGACAGCGATGACCGTGATCCCTCCTTTTATAACAAACAGATGCTTGTTGAGTTTGATGATAAACAGATTACGGAGGCTTATAAGGTTGATGCCGATTTTCCTTTTGGTTTTGACTTCCTCTCCAAGGTTGACTTTTGTGAGATAAACTTTGGAGAAAAGGCCGAGATCGGTGAAAAGGTATCTATCGCAGGCGTGGAGATGCCACGGAAGGGTTTTGCGCTATGCAGGGTGTGCGGCAAAATTCAGGAAGAACATAAGAAACCTGCACATGCCTTTACCTGTACAGCACGTGACCAGGACAGCGATAAGGACATGATTGAATGTGTTTATTTATACAGGCAGTTCACATCAGAGGCTATCCGGATTTTGCTCCCGGTAAGCATTATTGTCGAATCGGAAAAAAAACTGCAATCTTTTATTGCTGCATTGCAGCTAGGGCTAAAGCGAAAGTTTAGAGGTAAGATAGACCATTTGCAGACTACCGTGCATGAAGAGCCTCTGCCTGATTCCTCTTTCAAACGGAAATATCTAGTTCTTTATGACACGGTGCCTGGCGGAACAGGCTATCTTAAACAGTTGATGCGTTCTGAAGACCAGTTGATGGAGGTTCTTGAGTTATCCCTTGACGCGTTAAGGTCATGCCCGTGCAACCAGGAAGAAGATAAGGACGGCTGTTATAGGTGCCTATTTGCTTACAGAAGCAGCTATAATATGCCTAAAACGTCCAGAAATACGGCAATTGAGCTTCTTGCAGAAATTTTGAGTTACCGAGACAAACTGGTCCAAACGGATAGCGTTAGAAACATCCCTTTGAATACGCTCATTGAAAGTGAACTGGAGGCCAGGTTTATTGGGGCTTTAAAGCTGTATCGTTCTAAAGAATTATCTGTTTTGCTGACAAGTGATTTGGTCAACGGAAAGCCTGGATATTTTCTAAAGATTGGAGGCCGGGCTTATTATATTGAACCGCAGGTTAAGATAGGGAAGCTGGACGGAGTAAGTATCCCGTCCAGGGCGGATTTTGTTATTCGGGCAGCCCGGTTGAATGATGCAATGAAACCGGTGGCCGTCTTTTTGGACGGGTATACTTATCACCGAGATCGCATAGGTGAAGATATGGCCCAGAGGATGGCTATTGCTCAGAGCGGTAAATTCCATGTCTGCTCTCTGAGTTGGCATGATGTTGAAAATATATTTAAATCGCAAAAAGATTTTTATGTGGACTACCTTGATCCGTCCGTGCTTCCTTCAGGGGCCAATTTCGACAAATTGATGACGGGGTATGGTTTGAGTGATTTAAAGGGCCTGAATAAGCTGAATAGTTTTGATTTATTGGTACGCTTTTTACAGAACCCGGAAGAGGATAAATGGAGGATGTTTACCTTTGTATTTTCTTTGCTCTATGTTGATGCGGTACGGTTTGCCAAACAAGAAGATATTGAAAAATGGATTTCAGATGTTGAAGCCAATATGCCGGATGAAATTGCAGAAAAGGTCAAAGGGGTAAATTGTCCCTGCTTATACGGACTATTAGAGTCGAAAAACCTTGAGGACAAGGTTGATCTGCAACAATTTGTAGTTACTGAGCAGGAAGCAGTGACCCCTCCTGGCAATACTTTCGGGGTACGGGTTTGTTGTTGTCTAAACGATGATGAGTCCTGTAGGCAAAAGTCCGAATTTCAAGCCCTTTGGAATGGATTCCTTCGTCTTTATAATCTGCTGCAATTTTTGCCGTTTGCCTTCTTTATAACAAAAGAAGGAATTAGTAAGAAAGCCTATGACGGGATTAAATTTTTTGACGAAAAGATTTCAGCCATGGGTGAAGCATCTGTTAAAACTGAACAAGGAAGTTGGGATGAAGTCCGGGAAGTAACGGATGAAAACCTGCACGGCTTACTTGATATGCTCAGAAATAATAATTGGCCGATTCCAGAAGCAGGATATGAGTTGGAAGGTTCAGATGGGGAGATTATTGCGAGTGCAGAACTTGCCTGGGAGGAATTAAAAATTGCCTTTCTTTTGGATGAAGAACTTGAATATGAAAGCAGTTTTACGGGAGCGGAATGGCAAATTTACCCAATGAAAGATATCCTCAAAAATCCTGACAAATACATATCTCTAAATAAAAAAACAGGAGGTTTAAACTAAATGGCGGCGATAAGTGGGGTAAAAGTTGCGATTGCATCGGAATTTTTGAATGCATTTGCCAGTATCCCGAAGAAGCAACAGGGCAAGGTGCTTGAATTTATCACAAAATTTCGGGCTAATCCTCTGGCCTCCAGTATTAATTATGAAAAAATTGCCAAATTTCGAGACCCTACATTACGCTCTGTCCGAATTGATCAAAACTATCGTGGGATTGTGAAGAAGCCGGACTCTGGGAATATTTTTGTGCTCCTCTGGGTAGACCACCATGATAAGGCGTATAAATGGGCAGAAAATAAGATATGCAATATTCATCCTGGAACTGGAAGTTTGCAGATATTTGATGTCGAGGGTGTGCCGACTCCTCAAGAGTTATCAAGTGAGCAGGAAAAAAAGGTTCCTATCAGCATGTTTGCAGATATTCGTGATCGGCAGCTTTTGCAGTTGGGTGTGCCGGAGATACTTTTGCCATTGGTTCGCTCCATAGAAACCGAGGAGCAACTTGATAATGCAGCAGAACAACTTCCCCAAGAAGCCTATGAAGCCCTTTTTTTCCTTGCTGCTGGCTACTCTTTGGAGGAGGTTTTTCAGGAAATGGAGAAATCAGAAGAACCACAGGAAATAGATGTCAATGACTATGAATCGGCACTAAAAAATATCGACTCCAAACGCCGCTTTTTTGTTGCTGACGATGATCTGGAGCTGGCCGAGATCCTGAATGAACCACTTGATAAGTGGCGTGTCTTTCTTCATCCATCTCAGCGGAAACTTGTTGAAAGAGAATGGAACGGCCCCGTCCGAGTTTTGGGAGGTGCAGGCACGGGAAAAACTGTAGTGGCCATGCACAGGGCACGATACCTGGCACAACATATTTTTTCAAAAGACAATGATCGTATTCTTTTTACAACATTTACTAGGAATTTGGCCGCAGATATCCGGGAAAACCTTGCAAAAATATGCCCGGATAAGATTATGCGCCGTATTGAAGTTGTTAATCTTGATAAATGGGTTTCAGATTTTCTGCGCCGCAGTGGCTATTCTTATGAAATTGATTATGGGAGAAGAACAGCATCTTTGTGGGAGAAGGCTCTCAATATGGCGCCCACTGAAATTGAATTAGACGAAACTTTTTATAGGGAGGAATGGGAAAGGATCATTCAGACAAAGGAAATTGAGACCCTGAATGATTATTTCAAAGCCTCAAGGGTGGGGCGTGGCGTCAGATTGAGTAGGAAATCACGGAAAGGGATATGGCCAGTTTTTGAAGAATACCGTGTTCTTCTTAAGGAAAATGGTCTTAAAGAAGGTGATGATGCTATGCGGGATGCCAGGCAATTACTGGAAGGCAAGGGCGAAATCCTCCCATATCGAGCCATTATAGTGGATGAAGCCCAGGACATGGGTCCTCAAGCGTTCAAGCTTATTCGACAGATGATAACAGGAGATGCTGTTAAGAACGATATATTTATTGTAGGGGATGCACACCAGCGCATTTATCGGCATAAGGTTGTTCTTAGCCATTGCGGAATTAATATCCGAGGCCGTAGTAGAAAACTACGGATTAATTACCGAACAACGGACGAGACCAGATCCTGGGCTGTAAGTTTGCTCAAAGGAGTGGTAATTGATGACCTGGATGGTGGTTTGGATGACCAGAAGGGTTACAAATCCTTACTTCACGGAGTTGCACCAGAGGTCAGAAACTTTGAGTCTTTTAGAGAAGAAGTGGATTTTATTATAGGGTATCTTATTAAAATAAAAGCAGAGGAAGACGGTCTTAAGGAGGTATGTTTGGTGGCTCGCACCAACAAATTGTTGAAACAGTACGAAAGCTCACTTAACGACAAAGGTATGTCCACTTTTCGTATTCGGAGGAGTGAACCAGAAGATCGTATGGCTCCAGGGATACGTCTCGCAACGATGCACAGAGTAAAAGGTCTTGAATTTGATCGCGTAATCATAGCTGGCGTGAATGCTGGAATTGTACCTTATGAGGGATTGGGAACAGATTCTTCCGATCCTATGGTTAAAATTGAATCAGAAATACATGAGCGGGCTCTGTTGTATGTCTCTGCAACCAGGGCCAAGAAAGAAGTCCTTGTGACTAGTTTTGGAAAGCCGAGTAGATTTTTATAACAGAATAAATCTAAGCAAAATCAGCAGGTAGGAGAAATAATCATGAACAAAACGGATCTAGTCAATGAAGTAGCCAAAGTGGTCAGCACCAAAAAAGAGGCCCAGGAAGTGGTGGGGCGTTGAAAAAAAAGATACAGTTACCCTGACTGGTTTCGGGACCTTTAAGGTGGCACAAAGAAAGGCCAGGAAGGGAAGGAATCCAGGGACCGGGGAAGAGATAAAGATCAAGGCCAAGAAGGTAGCCAGGTTTGTACCGGGGAAGGCTTTGAAGGATATTGTGAAGTAAGGTCTGAGGTGGCCAATCTGAAAGCAGGGTCAGTATGACAAAGGAGACGCTGGTAGAGAAGATTAAGGAGATTCTAAGAACAGATAATAATCTGGATTTTCTGTTAGAAGTGAAAAAGGAAGAGCTTGAGAGGCTGGTTGCTTGTATTAGAGATAGGGTGGATCGGATAATTCAGATAGAAACTATTTGATTTTACGGACTTTTTATGAAAATATTAGGAGGATATAGCAGGTAAGAGGACAGAGTCAGATGAAGAAAGGAAAAACGCTCAAGAGCTTATGATTAATGTAACAATTGTGGAATTTGGCTAGATTTCAGGTTATGGCACGTTATGTTGTGAGTATAATTATGTTGTGAGTATTTAGTTCATATAATTCCAAAAAGATATGAAAGATCCTTATAATTCTTATAATT
>SDBU01004373.1_pt1 | contig 17346 bp, 15 predicted proteins | sample 2277071 | NCBI WGS metagenome assembly SDBU01 (sample SAMN10397929, study PRJNA504765) | marine sediment metagenome | isolation source: marine sediment core GS08_GC12, 126 cmbsf | place: Arctic Ocean: Gakkel Ridge, Loki's castle | collected 2008 | reverse complement strand
AGTTGGCTTATTAACGGCTATTTTGGTAATTTTGATGTCGGTTAGTTGAGGGCGGAAGCCCTTGGTGCGCCGATAACGTGATTTGGCTTTGTATTTATAGACCCTTATTTTTTTGCCTTGGTAGTTTTTGATAATTTGATAGTTAACCTCGGCGTTTTTTATCAAGGGTTGGCCGATTTGGACCTGATCGTCTTCGACAAGAAGAAGGACTTTATCGGTTGAGTCAGTTTTGCCTGCCTCTAAGCCGAGCTTATCAACGGTGATGATTTGATCTTTTTCGATTAGGTATTGACTGCCGGAAATGGCGATAACAGCGTAGTTCATACCTGTGGATTATAACATAGGTAAGGAAAAAAAAAGGCTGTTTTAGGAAGAAAAAATTATACCGATGGCAAAGAGCAGAGAGATGATAGAGGAGCCGCTGACAGACAGGAAAGGTAAAGGAATGCCGGTAACCGGTAGCATACCGAGATTCATGCAGATATTAATAAAGGCTTGCATCCAAATCTGGATGGTGATACCAAGGGTAAAGATAAGCTGGGTTTTGTTGGAGCTTTGGAATCCCCTTTTTAGAAGGGAGCCGATGAGAAGGAAATAGGAGAAAATGATCAGGGTGGCGCCGGTGAAGCCTAATTCTTCAGTGGTGGCAGCAAAGACGAAATCAGTGTGTTTTTCTGGGAGAAAGAGTAATTGACCTTGACTGCCTTTTTTGTAACCTTTGCCGAAAAAACCGCCGGAACCGATGGCTATTTTGGACTGGATGACGTTGTATCCTTGACCAAGAGGGTCTGAGGCTGGGTTTAAAAAGTTGGTGATGCGTTTTTGTTGGTATTGATGGAGGAATTTATTCCAGATTATGGGAGAGATGAGGATGAGACTGACGAGGGCAATCAGGCTAAGTTTGAATAATTTTTTGTTGTATAGGATGACAGGAATCAGGAGAAAAAGGATGGATAGGGCACTGCCAAGATCGGGTTGGCTTAGTACGATAAGGACGGGGAGAAGGTGGAAAAGCAGTCCGACAAGGTTGTTGGTGTTGGCAAGGTAAAGCATCAAGCCTGGTTTGACTATTTCTGATGGTTGGAAACTGAGAATGCCTAGGTTTATCCAACGGCGAGAACCTCGGGTGATATTGTTTAGAACAATTGGTAGAAGAAGTAATATACAGGAGCTAATATAAATAGGCCATTTGATGGAGGAAAGTTGTTTGGGAGTAAATTGTTTGCCAATAAAAAGGAAGATTATGCCGATAAACCAAGCAATTAACTGTTTGGCAAGAAGATGAGGGGCAATAGAGCTGATGATAAGAAGATTGAGACAGAAGAGAAGTAGAAGACTGATAGCGGTAGGTAGCCAGTGTTTATGGAACACAGTTAAGTTTATTATACTTTTTGGATTTTGAGGGAGGCACCTTTTTTGATGTCGATGGCAACGGTTTTTTGCATGATTTGGTTTTTGAAGCCTTTTGGCCAAGAAGGGGCGGTGATTTTGATGTGATCTTTGAGGTTTAATTGTTGATTTTTGCGAAGCTTTTGGATTTCTCTGACTAAATCACGGTATTGACCTTCTTTTATTAATTGAGGGTTTAGTTTAGTCTTAAGTTTGATTTTGGAAATGCTTGATTTAGACTTGACCCATTTGATTTGTTTGATATTGGTTTCGTCTAGGATAATTTGGGTGAGTTTTTTCCCCAGAGAAAGATTACTGGTGATGGTGACTGAGGCTAATGGTTGTCTGACTTTGATTTGGGCGATTTGTCTTTGAGCGTGGATAAGACGGCAGATTTCCCTGACCTGTTCCATTTGTTTTTCTAAAGTGAAATCTGTTTGTTTCTGACTGGCTTTTGGCCAAAGCGAAAGGTGGACTGAGATGGGAGTTGTTTTATCGTTTAGGCGCAGGTTTTGGTAAATTGCTTCAGAAAAGAAAGGAATGATGGGGGCGATCAGTTTGGTAAGGGTGGTGAGGCAGGTATAGAGGATGGGGAGGTTGTCATGGCGTTGACGGTTGCGGCGGATGTACCAGGTGGACAGATCGGAAACGAAGCTTTCGATGGAGGCTGTAGCCTCGGATGTGCGGTAACTGTCGAGGTGTTTGCTGGTTTGGGAAATGGTGGTGCTAAGACGAGATAGAATCCATTTGTCCATAGTGGTGAGTGTTTTTTGGGTGGGTTTTTTTGAGGGTTGCCAGTTTTGAGAGTTGGCATGGGTGATAAAGAAGCGATATGAGTTCCATAGAATGAGGAAAAAATCTTTTTTGACTTGGTCGGCGATGCTGGGACCAAAGTTAACGAAGGCGTGTGATTTTTGGCGACAATAAAGCCAACGCATGGCGTCAGCGCCCATTTCTTCAACGGCTTGGTCGAAAGGGATGCTGTTTTTTTTGGTTTTACTTATTTTTTCACCGACTTCGTTTTTGACTTCGGAGTAGCTGAGAACGTTTTGATAGGAAGGTTTGTTTTCGAATACTGTGCTAAAGAAAAGCATAGAGTAGTACCAGAGACGAACTTGTTCGATCATTTCGCAAATGAAGGTGGCTGGGAACCATTTTTGCCAATATTTTTTGTCTTCAAGATATTTTAGGGTGGAAAATGGAATGACTCCAGCATCAAGCCAGCAGTCACCGACTTCGGGAATACGATTGACTGACTTGCCACATTTGGGGCAATTGATGGCGATTTTGTCTATCCAGGGACGGTGGAGACTTTTGAGTTGGTCAACTTTGTTGGGATCTGTGGCTAGTTTTTTTAGCTCTTTTTGGCTACCAATTACGGTGAGCTGACCACAGGAGCATTGGTAGAAAGGTAGAGCTAGGCCATAAAATCTTTTGCGGCTGATCATCCAGTCGCCCATGTTATCCAGCCAGTTTTGGATGCGGCGGCCGACATATTTTGGTATCCAGTTAGCTTTTTTAGCATTGGTTTTGAGTAGAGGTTTGATGTCATCACATTTGATAAACCAATTGTCTTCAAGTCTGAAAAGGCATTTAGTTTTACAACGCCAACAGTGGGGATAACGGTGTTTTATTTTCTCAGTTTTGAAAAGAACCTTTTTGTCTTTGAGGAATTTTATGACTTGAGTGGCGACATCATTGGCATATTTTCCACTAAGGTCTCCGTAACCTTTGATAAAATGACCAGTTTGGTCGAGGGGGGCTAATATATCAGCGTTTTCCCTGTTTCCCAGGTCAAAGTCTTCACCGCCGCAGCCGGGGGCAACATGAACAATGCCGGTACCTTCATCGGCGTTAGCTAGATCCCAGTCGACTATAAAGTGTTTGACATTTTTTTGGACTGGAATTTGATAGAGGCTTTCATACTCTTGACCGATTAGTTTTTTGATGTCGATGGTTTTGTGATTGGTAAGCCCAAGTCGATCGGCAGCGGCTTTAGCAAGATAGAGAAATTGGTTATCGGATTTGGCCAAAACATATTGGGTTTTAGTGTTGACTGCTAGAAGAACATTGGCAGATAGGGTCCAGGGGGTAGTGGTCCAGGCTAGTATATATTTATTTTTACTGTTTTTTAGTTTGAATTTCAGATAAACTGAAGTGTCGGTAATGTCTTGGTAGCCATCGCTTTGTTCGTGCTGAGAAAGACCAGTTTCGCAACGGGGACACCAGACAGTGGCGGTTTTCTTTTTGTAAAGCCAGCCTTTTTGGTGGATGATTTTTAGAAAGTGCCAGATGTAGAGATTGTTGGTGGGAGACATGGTGTAGTAGGAGTTGTCCCAGTCCATAAACATACCCAGGCGGATGGATTGTTGGGTTTGGAGTTTGGCAAATTTGGTGACTCGGGCGATGCAAGTTTGAGTGAATTTATCCAGACCGTAATCTATGATGTCTTTTTTGGAGTTGAAGCCAAGTTCTTTTTCGACTTCGACTTCGACCCAGAGGCCTTGGCAATCAAAGCCGTTTTGGAATCTTTGAGCAAAACCTTGGGCGTTTTTGTAGCGTTGAAAAACATCTTTTAGAGTGCGGCCACGGGCGTGATGGACGCCCATGGGGCCATTGGCGGTAATAGGGCCATCAATAAAGGAGAAGTGTTTTTTGGAGGAGTTGTTTTTTTGAAGATACTGGGAGACAATATCGTTTTTTTTCCACCAGTTTAGAGTGGAATTTTCTAAGGCGGCTAGATCAAGTTTGGCGTCTACGGGTTTGAACTTTGACATTGGCTTGATTTTATCATGTAAAATGATTATTTTTTCCTGAGGAATGTGGGAATATCTAGTTCGTCGACGATGTCAATTCCTTCGGGAATTTGTTGATCACCTAATATTTTTTTGATGTTTTTGTCGCTAATGGGGACGGTGGCTGGTTTGATTGGTTTTAAGAGTTTTTGATTTTTGGGTTTAATAATGTTTTTAATTTTGCTGATTTGAGATTTTTGAGTGAAATTAGCAGGACTTGATGGTTTATTTTGGGAGACTCCGGTGGCGATTAGGGTAATTTTGATGGAATCTTTGAGGTTTTCTTCGATGTTGGTGCCAAAGATTATGTTGGCGTCTGGGGCGGTATATTGGGTGATGGTTTGAGCGGCTTCTTCGATTTCGGCCATGGTAAGGTTGGGACCACCGGTGATATTGAGAAGAACGCCTCGGGCGCCAGTGATATCGATGTCAATTAAGGGGGATTCAATGGCTTTCTTGACAGCTTTTTGGGCTCGGTTGTCGCCTTTAGCTTCCCCTACTCCCATGAGAGCGGAGCCGGCATTGCTCATAACTGACTTGATGTCGGCAAAGTCAAGGTTGATTAGTCCAGGTTGGGTGATTAGATCGGCGATAGCTTTGGTTCCCTTGCTGAGGACTGAATCGGCGATTTTGAAGGCTTCAATAAGGGTGGTTTTGGAGTTGACAACATCAAGAATTTTTTGATTGGGGATAACTATTAGGGTGTCAACGTGATCTTTGAGTTGAGAAATGCCCTCTTGGGCATTACTCATGCGACGGGTGCCCTCAAAAAGGAAAGGTTTGGTAACGGTGGCGATAGTTAGGATGTTGAATTCTTTTTTGGCAATTTTGGCAATTATGGGGGAAGCTCCGGTGCAGGTGCCTCCACCCATACCACCGGTAATGAAAATCATGTCTGTATCTTGGAGGATTTCTCTGATTCTGTCTTGAGATTCTTCAGCGGCTTGTTGGCCGATTTGAGGATTGCCACCGGAGCCAAGACCCTTGGTTAGTTTTTCACCTATTTGAATTTTTATGGCAGCAGGACAGTTTAGAAGGGCTTGGGAATCGGTGTTGATGGCGACAAAGTCGACGCCGTTAATATTGTCGTCTTTGATCATTGAGCTGATGGCATTGTTGCCGCCGCCGCCGACGCCGATGACTTTGATTTTGGCAAATTGTCCTGAAAGGGTTTTTATTAGTCCCATATTAGTTTATGTTTTTGTGATTTATGGTAAGAGGGGCCCAAGTATTTTTTTAATGCGGTCGGTGATGCTGCTAAGTGAAATTTTGTTGGTTTTGAGGTCGTTTTTTGGAAGGTTTTCTTTGTTTTGGCAGTACATTAAAAGACCAATGGCACTGGCATAGGCAGGATTTAATATGTTATCAACTATACCGCCAACTTTTGGTATGGTGGCGATTCGTAATGGCAGGGGAATGGTCTGGGTACAAACTTGGTGGGTTTTGACTGTTTGGCAACCACCACCAGTGAGGACCACCCCTGAAGGGATGGAGTTTTTGAAACCGCTAAGGTCGATTTGTTGACTGACAAGGGTGAATATTTCTTCTAGGCGGGGTTTGATAATGCCATTGATGGCGGTTTGGATGGAAATTTTTTGTTGGGGGTTGGATTTAAGACCAAATTTTGATATTTCAATTTCGTCTTCAAATTTTTGGTTTTTTAAAATTTTGCTTAGCCCCAACTTGATTTGTTCGGTGTCCTGAATGGGCAGGCGGAGGCCGATGGCCAGGTCGTTAGTAATGAAGTTGGCTCCGATGGGGATGACCGAGGAGAAGACGGGTGAATTTTGGTTAAAAATGGTGATGCTGGTAGTAGTACCGCCAATATCAACCAGGGCGACACCAAGTTCTTTTTCGGTGGCGGTGAGAGAGGCGGGGGTGGCGGCTAGGCCCGAATAAACTAAGGAATTAATGTTAATACCGATATGGTGAAAACATTTTTCGATGTTTTTGAGAGCTGGACTGGAAGCTAGAATGATGTGAGATTCGAGTTCTAGTCTAACCCCACTCATGCCGACAGGATCGGTAATCCCCTCTTGACCGTCGACGGTAAAGGTTCTGGGGATGACATGGATTATTTCTTTTCCGGCTGGCAAGGTGATGGCTTTTGAGGCTTCGATGACCCGGTTGATATCATTGGTTTCAATTTCTCCACTGGGGTTGCTGATGGCGACTACTCCTTGTGAGTTGAGGGATTGGATGTGAGGGGCGCAGATAGCAATTGAGGTGTTGTTTATTTGGAAACCGGCCATTCTTTCGGCAGACTCGATGCTTTGGGTGATAGTGTCAGAGGCCTGTTCAAGGTCAATTATCTGACCTTTTCTAAAACCGGTTGATGGAATGGAGGAAACGGCGACAATATTGAACTTATCTTCATTTTTGAAGTATTGACCAATGATAGTGGTAATTTTGGAGGAACCTAGGTCGATTCCTTTAACGATGTTTGAATGTTGCATAGGGGTGATTAGTACTAAGATCGATAGAGACAACTGTTTTCCCTTTTATTTTAGCTGTTTTAAAAAATTGTTGCAAAGAAGCGATTTGAAGGTAGGGGTCTTTTTGACTGGAGAGAATGATGTGTGATTGGCTGATTTTAAATTCGACTTCCTTTTGAAAGTCGCGGATTTGTAGGTCAGTAATATCCAGTTTAGCAGTGTGAATGGCGTGATTGAGCTTGGAATAGAATTGGTTTTTGGAAGAAATGGGATTGAGTTTTTGTTGGAAGAAATTAAAGTAGTAAAGGCTGGCGGTGAGGGCTAAGACGAGGCTGGTGAGGATAATTTTTTTAGACAAGTTGGTGGATTAGTTTTAGTATTTGGTAGTTGCTGGTAGCCTTGATGGAGTTGGTGGGGGCAGGGATGAGGGAGAGCTGTTGAATACTCTTAAGAAGGATTTTATGGTTGAGTTGTTTTTGATCGATGATGATGGTGTGGGGTAGTTGTTTTTTGACCCAGAGGGCATTTTTGAGCTGCTCTTTTTGTTGAGATTGGGGTAGTGGAATTAAAATGGCCTTTTTTTTGAGTTGGACCATTTCTTGACTATAGTTGGCACCTGAGCGATTGATAATGATGGAGGCATTGTTTAGGACCCAACCGATATCATCGATGTCAATAAAGTCGGTGGGGTAGTAATGCGTTAAATTTTGAGTAAGGGATTTAATTCTACTTAGGTCAATTTTTCCGGTTTGATGAATGATGGTGTAATCTTGGGTAAGTTTGGGTAGTAAAGGAAGGATGTTATCGTTTATAGTGACAGAGCCCTGACTGCCGCCGGTGATATAGAGTAGGGGTTTTTTGGTGATTTTGAGCTTGGAGAAAGAGACGGTTTTTTGCTGGTATATAAAAGATCTTAATAAATTTCCGGTGATAATTATTTTTGAGGGAAAAATTTTGCTGATGAGGTTGGAGCTAGGGAAAGATAAAGCAATTTTTTTGACAAAAAAACTATTGATAATAGTACTGAGACTTAGGGTGAGAGTTTGTTCGTGGGTAATGGCGGGAATGTTTTGACGACGGCTGGCAATGATTACCGGGACTGAGATGTAGCCGCCGAAGGAAATGACGATATCGGGGTTGATGCGTTTGATCAAGAGATTGGCAGTTTTGGCAGCTTTGATGATTTGAGGAAGATTTATGAGGGCTTTTATAGGTTGATAGCGATTAAATTTAATGCTTTCAAGTTGGTGGAATTTTATTTTAAGCTGGGAGATGATAGTCTTTTGAATGTGGGATTCGCTGGGGTGGGAATGGCCAATATATTCTATGTGCCAGTTGTTTTTTTTGTCATTTTTTAGCTGTTTTATTAGTTCGATGGCGGGGCTGTGGTGGTTTCCGGTTATCAGGATGGAATTTGTCTGCATTGACTGAGTATAGCAGGGAGGGGTTTTGTTTTTCGATATTTCTGGCAATACCGATACCGGCTAAAAGACTTAAGAGTGATGATCCGCCGTAGGAAATGAAAGGTAGGGGGACTCCGGTTAGGGGGATTAGAGCCACAATGGCGCCGATGTTTATCAGGCTTTGATAGGCGATCCAGCAGGCAATGCCGGCACAAAGAAGGGATTGAAATTTGTCAGGAGCGGCAGATGAGATGACAAAGAGATGTTTTATCAATAAAAGATAGAGATAGAAGATAAAAAGGACGCCCAGAAAGCCTATTTCTTCACCAATGACGGCCAGAATGGAGTCAGTTGATATTTTGGGGATGAATCGATATTTTTGGTCGGAAGAGCCAAAGCCTTTGCCAGTCCAGCCGCCGGAAGCTAGGGCAAAAATTATTTGATTATGGTGATAGGATTGATCTTGGCTGGTTTCAGGAGACAGTAAGGTTTGGAGTCTAAGCCTTCGATAGGGAGAAATGAAGATGAGCAGGCTACTAAGAAGGACGAGAATGAGGCAGAGGGTTAGAAGGGGAAGGATTTTGCCTCCAGCGAGGTAGTAGATGGAGATGACGATAGTGGCAAGTAGGATGGCGGAGCTTAGATTTGGTTGGGCGATGATGAGAAAGAAGGGCAAGAAGAGATGAATGACCAAATTTTTAATGGTTATTTTATCCGGTCGGGAAAAGAGGAAAGAGAAGTAGATAATGGCGGTGAATTTGAGAATCTCGGAAGGTTGAATACCAATGAGACCCAGATCTAGCCAGCGGCGGGCTCCCAGAGCTTGGCTACCGGTTTGAGGGATGAGGACTAAGATGAGACTAATGAGGGAAATAATGTAGAGGGTAGAGGAAATTTTTTGGATGGCTTTGAGTTTAATGGTGGAGGTGAGGTAAAAAACGGCCAGACCCAAAATTAACCAGATGGATTGTTTTTTGACGAAGAAGTATTTGTCACCAAAACTGGAATTGGCCTCAGCCAGAGAGGAGATGGAAATAAAGGCTATACCAATGAGGATAAGGATAGCGGTTAGGGGGAGAAGTGGAGAGACTTTTTTATTGATGGACACCTTGGAAGAGTTTTTGAATGGTTGCCGGAGTGAGACTTACAGGTTTCTGTTGGCTGATTTGTTTGATGGTATCATCTTGTTGGTTTTTGCAATTGAGTTGAAAACCGACGATGTTTTTGTTGTCAAAACGTTTTTGTTCTTGGAGAAGATCAAGGTTGATATTGGATTTAATAGGCAAGAATTGGGCTAGATGAAGAAGGAAGAGGGGGGTGATATTGTTTTTTTGTTCGAGTTGGTGGTAAAAAGCAAAGGAGGCAGTTAGGCGAGGATTGCATTCTTGAAGGTATACTTGGAATCCATCGACCAGAAAATCGAGACCAAAGTAACCCAAATAGCCAAGATCATTTAGGATGAGAGCAAATTTTTGGCTAATTTGGTGAACTTGTTTTTGAATTGGTGGTGGTGCTCTGCTTGGCCATTGTCGGCCAACGGTGGCCAGGGGGTTGGGGCTAAGAAATTTGATATTAGTGATTTGGCGAGCTGAAGGGCTTTGAATTAGGCCTTTTTTGGTAAGACAGCAGTTGTTTAGAAGGGTATAGGCGTTTTTTAAATAAGGGGAAAATTTGACGGTAGTGTCGGTTGGTATTTTGTCTTTAATGTCGGACCATTGATGTGACAAGTGGGAGCTTGAACCGGCCCAGCCAAGTCGGGTTTGAATGACTAATTGACCAAATTGTTTTTGGTAGCGGTGGTAGTTTTTTTGAGTAAAAGTGTTAATTGTTGTTGGTGGTATGGGGATAAGGTGGTGCTGGCAAAGTTTGGTAAATTTTATTTTATCTTCAAGGGAGCGGGCCAGTGAGGCTGGGTTGCTAATTTTGGTCCAGTGATGTTGGCGACAGACGAAGTCAATTTTGGCTGAGGGTTTAAAGGGAATGATGGCGGCCTGATGGTTGTTTTTTTGGCAAGTTTTTTTGATATAGCTTTGAACCTCGGACTGAGCTAGAAGTTTGCCGCTATTTTTGATCAAGGGGTCGGGACGGTGGTCTTGGAGACAGAAATAAGGGGCTTTTTGTTTTTTGGCTAAAGATAATTGAGGGCAATTTTTGGCAAAAATGAGATGAAAGTTTTTTAAGTGAGGATAGAGTGAAATACTGAGAAAAGGGTCGACAACCAGAAAGTAGAAATTAAAATTACTAAGGTTTAATGTTTGGAGAAGATTATAATTCATCGGTTAGTTCCAGTTAATAGAATGACAGGGTAATTCCCTATTAAGAGATTTAGTTTTTTGGCTTTGTGAAAGCCAGCCAGAGCTAGGGCGCCTTCAGCAGAGCAGTGGAGTTTGTTTTTTTTAAGGTAGTTAAATTGGGTTAAAGCTGATCGATTTTGGACTACTAAACCAGAGCCGTGGCTATTTTTAATAGCGGCGACGATTTTGTTTTTAAGAGGTAGGGATTTAACTGATAATGAGGTAGTAAGGGTGGTGTTTTCTTTTTGAAAATCCTGATCAAAGATAGAGCTAATGGGAGGATGACAGGCTGGTTGAATGGCAAAAATTTTGGTTGACTTTGGCAGAGTTTTGGAAAGACCAAGGAGAGTGGTACCGGAACCAACGGGTATAAAGAGGCTGGAAATTTGGAGTAACTGTTTTTTTAGCTCTTGGCCGATTTGACTGTACCCTATTAAGGCGGTAGGGTCAATGGATTGGCGAAGGTTGTAACAGTTGGTGGTTTTGGCATATTTAAAAGCGTCACTGATGGGTTTATTAGAGACTATGATATGTTTATGTTGTTTCTTGATTAGTGCTAGTTTTTTGGAGTTAGTTTTTGGAGAGAGGAAGATAGTTAGCTGGATGTGATGGATTTTGCAGAAATGGATAGCAGAAATGGCAGCATTGCCGGTGGATGATATGACGGCTGATTTAAGATTGTGCGACATTAGATTTTTTACCTGTTCTTCCATGGCTCGGTCTTTGGCTGAGCCGGTGATGTTGTGATCTTCTCGTTTAAAGTAAATGTTGTCTATCTTGACTAGTGGAGTTGAGGACATATAATATTGTAGCTTGTTTATTAGTTTATGGCTATTTTATCAATGAGTGAGAATAAGAAGAAAATTAACTGTCCGGATTGTGAGGCTGGGATTGAGGTAAAAAATAGTACCGAGGTGGGTGATATTTTGGAGTGTGAAGAGTGTGGAACTGAAGTGGAGGTGGTATCTTTAGATCCACTAAAATGTGAAGAGTTAATAGAAGAAAAGTAGTTAATGCAGGCAGTTTAGACGGAAGAGACCGTCTCCATTTTGGGGTTTGAAGAGGCTGCTGTAGGGCTGATTTTTTAGGGTTTTGTCAGACCAAATTTGCTGATCGAGAGTTTTTTTAGGATTAATAATTGTAATGGTACCGGTATGGACTCCCCTACTCTGAGTTTTTTGAGAGTTGTGGATGTAGTGGACGAGATTATTTTTGATATTTATTATAAAGAGGACATGACGGCCGGAATCAGTCCGAATTAAATCGCCGATTTGAATTTGGTGATAGTTGTTTATGGGGCTACTGTTAGGGGAGCTGGTAAGAAGATGGGCGGATAGTCTTCTGGCACCAGTCTTACCTTTGGTGCCCGTTAGTTTTTTGGTGATACTTTTTTGGTTTTTGAGTTGATAAAGATAATTTAAAAGATGAAAGGTGAGCCCGGAACAATCAATGCCAATTTGGTGTTTTTTTTGGAAATTATAAAGCGCTTTTGGGGAAAGTTTTGACAGATTAAGATTTTTGGTTTTGGCGATTTTTTGGCTGTATTTTTTGATTTGTTGCCAGGTGCCTTTGCCAACTTGGGCGGCTAATTTTTGATGGGGGTTTTGAGGAGTATTGATGAAATAAGGTAAGTTGAGATATTTTTGTATCTCAACTTTGATTAGTTTTTCTAGTTTAGTCCTATCCATAGTCCAAAAACAGCCAGTATTATGCCGGTAAGCCAAGCGCGAAAAACAATTTTTGGTTCTTCCCAGCCGCGTTGTTGGAGGCTGAGATGAAGAGGGGCGGCGGGGAGGATTTTTTTACCAAGATATTTTTTGGAAAGAATTTGAAGAGCGCTGCTACCACCCTCAATAATGATGGGTAGACCGATGATGATAAGAGGGACGATGCGGCCTAAAAGGATGGCAATGACAGCAAAGGTGGCGCCAAAAGACAGAGAGCCGACGTCTCCCAGCCAGATGCGGGCGGGATAAACATTAAAGTAGAGGAAGGCGATAAGTGAGCCTAGCCAGAGGGAGAGAAAGAGAGAGATGGGAGTGTCAAGAGAGTTGTGAGATAGAAACCAGAAGGCAAAAAGAGCAATCATTAGTAGGCCGCAGGCAAGGCCGTCAAGGCCGTCAGTGATGTTAAAAAAGTTAGCAAAGAGGACGATAAAGCTGGTAGAAATGGGAATGAAAAAGAGACCAAGACTGAGAGGGCCAAGGAAGGGAATGTAGATGAAATTAATGCCGAGTCGGTAATAAATGAGAGAGGAGACAAGCAGAGCGATGAAGATTTGAAGGAAGAGTTTTTGTCTCATGCGGAGGCCAAAAAATCCGGTTTTTTTGAAGTCAAAGAATTTTAGGATGTCATCATAAAGTCCAAGGAGGCCGAAGCTTAGGAAGGTGATGAAGATGACTTCAAGTTCGCGAGTGATATGGTAATTGCTGGAAATAAAGAGCTGGGTAAATTTTAACAAAGGCAGAAGGAAGGCAAAGAGGATAGTGACGGAAAAAATAATCAGTAATCCCCCACCGACGGGAGTGCCGGACTTTTTTTTGTGGAATTTATTAAAAATGGGGGTGAGTTTATTTTGAAAGTCCCGGGTAATTTGTTTTTGTCGTTGGAATTTTAGTCTGTAGAGAAGGTTGATGAATGGGACTACCAGGATGCTGGTGGTGAGGAAGGAAAAAAGGAGCAAGCCCAGGTAGAGATATGTCATATTTGAGTATATATTATTTTTGTTTCTTTGTTTTGATGTATTCGATATCAGCGCCAAGGGAGCGAAGTCTTTGGGCTAATTTTTCGTAACCTCTTTCAATATATTCGACCCCATTGATGGTACTGGATCCGGAAGCGGTTAGGGCGGCTAGGGTGATAGAAGCGCCCGAGCGCAGGTCTTTAATGTCGAATTTAGCTGGTTTTAGTTGGCAGGGGCCATAGATTTTAACTCCATGGAAGTATTTAGGGTGGTCACTTTTGGGGTTGAAGTGGTAATAGTTTTTTTTATTTTTGACTTTGGGGTTGAAAAATTTAATTTTAGCCCCCATTTTTTGGAGGTGAGTGATGTGGTGAAAACGTTGAGGGTGAACCCGTTCGATAATAGTGCTACTGCCGCGAGCTTGAGTGAGAAGGACGGAGAAGATAGCTTGCCAGTCGGTCATGAAGCCGGGTTCGGGGGCGGTTTCTATGTCGATGGCTTTAAGTGGTTTAGTCCAGCTGATGGTGACTTCGTCGTTTCCCCTATTAACCTCGGCGCCCATTTTTTCGATGGTGGATAGAAAGGTGTTGATGTTGTCAGGATTGGTTCTGAGGATGTTAACGGAGCCTTTGGTGGCCAGGGCGGCGCAGGCAAAGGTGACAGCTTCGTTTCGATCGGAGATAACTTGGTGACGGGTGCCATTTAGTTTTTTTACACCACTTATGGTTATTTGTTTGGGGTTTTTTGGATTTCTTTTGATGTTGGCACCCATGCTGTTTAGCATAATGATCAGGTCATCAATTTCTGGTTCTAAAGCGGTGTTTTTGAGAGTAGTAATACCCGGGGTGAGACTGGCAATCATTAAGAGGACTTCGGTGACGGTGTGAGAAGGTTTGGGAAAGGTGTAGGTAGTGGGTAAGATTTTTGAGGTTTTAAAGTAGATGAGGTTATCTTTAATTGATGTTTTGATGTTCATGATCTTTAAAGCGTCAAAGAGACGATTTAAAGGTCGGGTTCCTAATTTGTCACCGCCGGGGATAGGGATGATGGCCTGGCCGGTGCGAATTAGAAGAGGGGCGGCAAAGATGAATGAGGCGCGTGATTTTTGACCAGTACCGTGAGGGACGGTTGATGAATTAATTTTTTTGGTTTGGATGCTGAGGCTGTGTTGGCCGGTTGATTTGATATGACTGCCCAGGGTCTTGGTTATGGCAAGAGTTATTTTTACATCTGAGATTTGAGGAACGTTTTCCAGGTGACAGATTTGAGTGGTGAGAAGAGAGGCGATGATTTGTTTGAAGGCGGCATTTTTGGCACCCCTAAGTGAGACTTCTCCTTTTAGTGTTTTACCGCCGTGAACGACATAAATTGACATAGGCTGTTTTACTTTAATCCTTTTGGTTGATCTTGTCTACATTGTTTACATATTGGTGGTAATTTTTTGGAGAGTTTTTAGGCCGGCAAGTCCACCGGAACTAAAGTGAATTAGGATCTGTTTTGGCTCGAGAGTGGTAAGGTAGTGTTTTTGGATTTGTTGATAGAAGGGTAAATAGCGGAGTTTGGTTCCAATTTCCTTTTTAAAATGACGGACAGTGGCTCGGTCATTTTTGCTGATTTGTGAATGGTAGGTTAGTTTTGCCAAGATGACTTCGGTGACTGGCTTGAAGGCAGTTTTTAGGTTTTTTAGTCCTTGCTTTTTTTGGAGAAAAGAGGCGTGGGCTTCAAAAAAGACCTTAATAAGATGGTTGGGGTAAGTTTTTTTAATGGCTTGAATGGCTGTTTTTATTCGGGGGGCTGATTGGGCAAAATCATCTATGATGATGGTGTTTTTGGTCTTTTTTAGAATTTGGAGCCTTCTTTTTAATCCCCGGTAGTCTTTGATGGCAGCTTTAATGATTTGATTATCGATGTTAAGCCTGCGGCAGAAGGTAGCGGCGGCGGTGATGTTTTGTTGGTTGTGGTTGCCTAAAAGGGAATTTGGGTATGTGATATTGTTTGAGTAGGGTAGGCAGAGACCATTACAGTATTTTATGAGTTTTTTTAACTGGCGATCTTGGGGGTTATAGATCAGCAAACCATTTGGGGGTACTTTTTGGATTAGTTTTTTGAAAGCAGTTATTTGAGAGAGATGGCTGGGGTAGCTATCTTTGTGTTCCCAGTCGGTTGAGGTGATAATCAGATGCTTGGTGGGGTAGTAGAGAAACTTGGCTTGTTTATCAAGACCGTTTATAGATTCGTCAGCTTCAACGATTGACCAGTTGGATAAATTAATGGCAAGAGAGGGGTAGTTGTTTAGAGAAGTGGCTCCAAACATATAGCTGGGTTTGAAGTTGGCCAGTTTTAATATGTGGACTAGTAGGCTAGTTATAGTGGATTTACCGAAGGATCCAGCAACCAAGATAGAGTTGGTTTTGATTAAATTTTTGGCAATGTATTTGGTGACTGAGATATAAGGAATTTTTAGTGATTTGATTTGAGAGAATTCCTTTTTGGTTTGAGTAAACAATTTATAGGAAGTTCCAATAATGGCAAGATCAATGTGAGAGTTGATAGGGGTGGAATTTATAGTGATTTTGTTTTTGGCAAGAAGGGTACTGATTGGGGGATAAATAAGTTGCTGATCGGAGCCGGTGACTAGGTGACCCTTGTTTTTTAATTCGACTGCCAAGGGAGCGGTCATTTTGCCAGCGATACCAAGGATATGAATATGCATAACTTATATTAATTTTTAATTTTTGAAGGGTTGCCAGGAGTTGTCGATAAAATGCTCAAATCCCGGCATGTTGCGTTTGTAGTAGCCGTTGTTTTTGGAAAAACGGCCGAGGTAGCAAAATTTTAGGCCTGATTTTTGACTGTCGACGATGACTTCTAAAACCAGGCGGATGGGGAGGTTGCTGTGGTCAACTGAGGGATGATAGAAGACATAGGCAATATGAGAGATAGTGGCAGAATAATAGCAAATGGCGTAGGCGATAGTAATATTTTTAGTGTTTTTCCAGATATAGAGCTGATTGAAGATGTGGTTGCCAAAGATAGTTTTTATGGAAGAAGTGGGAAAGTCCCAACCGAGTTGTTTTACCCAAGAAGTGATTTGTTTTTGGATTTGGGGGCTGAGAGTAAAGTCTTTTAAGGGAATTTTTTGGAAAGAATAGTGGGTGGTTTTTTTGAGAATGCGGCGATTTTCAGAGCTAAGGGAGAAGTCCTTTAGGTTGGAGCGACTGCTGGTTTGGCAATAAAAGAGTCCTGATTGGTTTCTTTGAGGTAAGAGGCCTTGTTGGTAGTTATCTTCAAGTGATTGATTGTTTTTGATATTGAATTGGGTCATGTTTTATTTTAACCGAAAAGCAGTGCGGAAGGCTTCTGACTCGGACCAGGGATAGTCGGTTTTACCATGGAGGATAGTAGTCTCATGGCCCTTACCACAGGCAATGACAGTGTCACCTTTTTGGGCTATTTTGATAGCTAGATTAAAGGCGTCTTGGCGATTGGGGATGTTAAAGTAGGTGAATTTCTTTTGGCTGATTTGTCGGATTTGTCGGATTTGTTTTTTGGAGCTGATTTTTTGGAGTTTGCTAAAGTGGCATTTTTTTTGGTCGATGCCATCTATTATTTGACGGTTGATGTCTTCTACAGCTTCGTTTCTGGTATCGTCGGCAGTGATGATGGCGATGTTGGCAAGTTTTGAGACTATCTGCCCCATTACGGGGCGTTTGTTTTGATCACGGCCTCCGGTGGCACCGAAGATGACAATCAGCTTGTTTTTGGTAATTTTGTTAAGTGACGATAAAGTTTTTTCTAGGCCATTGGGTGTGTGAGCATAATCGATTATGGTTTTGAATTTATGGTGATTGGGAAAAATTTCTCTTCTACCTTTGATCTCGGGGAATTTTTTGATGGCTTTTTGGAGTAATTGGGGTTTGATTTTTAGGATATTTAAAGTAGCCAAGGCGGCCAGGATATTATAAATTTGGTAGTGAAAAAGGCTGTTAGTTTTGAAATTGAGAGAGTTTGCTGAAAATTTTAGGCTGCGGGGACTGAGTTTGATTTTTTTAGCTTGGATCTGAGAGGGGGAGTTTATACTGTAGGTAGTGATGGGGGTTTTGATGATTTTTTTGATGATTTGATATGAAGGGTCGTCTTTGTTTAAGATGGCATGGCTTGATTGTTTAAATAGTAGGGCTTTGGTTTTGATGTAGTCTGTTATGGTGGGGTGGTAGTCGAGATGCTCGTGAGAGGTGTTAGTAATAAGCGAGACTTGGAAGTGGCAGCCCCAGAAACGATATTGGTCGAGGGCATGAGAGGTAACTTCGCAGACGGCATGAGTAACTTTTTGCCGAACCATTTGAT
>SDBU01004372.1_pt1 | contig 17348 bp, 17 predicted proteins | sample 2277071 | NCBI WGS metagenome assembly SDBU01 (sample SAMN10397929, study PRJNA504765) | marine sediment metagenome | isolation source: marine sediment core GS08_GC12, 126 cmbsf | place: Arctic Ocean: Gakkel Ridge, Loki's castle | collected 2008 | reverse complement strand
GTACTTGTTCACTATCGGTCATCAAGGGTATTTAGCCTTGCCCTGTGGTCAGGGCGGCTTCCCACAAGATTCCTCGTGTCCCGTGGTACTCAAGTACAGCTAAGGAGCCTCTCCCTTTCATTTACGGGACTGTCACCCTCTATGGTTACCCTTTCCAGGGTCCTTCAACTAGGGTTCGGTTTGTAACTCCTTGACCTATTCTGAGTTCAGTCCTAACTGCCTTACAACCCCCTATAAGCATAGGCCACAGAACCACTTAGCTTATAGGGTTTAGGCTTTTCCCTTTTCGTTCGCCACTACTAAGGGAATCTTCTCTTTTCCTCAGGGTACTGAGATGTTTCACTTCCCCTGCTTACCTCCTCCCAGCCTATGTGTTGAGCTGGGGGTACTCAGGTTTTACCTGAGTGGGTTGCCCCATTCGGGTACCCTCGGCTAGGCTTGCTCGACAGCTCACCGAGGTTTTTCGCAGTCTTGCCACGCCCTTCTTCGGCCCTTGATGCCAAGGCATCCACCATGTGCCCTTACCCGCTTGACCTGCTTCAGATTTGACATTAGTCCTGATATTCAATTGTTAAGGTGCTATTATAATTAAAAAAATGGCTCGGCGATAAATCACCAAGCCATTCGCTTGGTTTCTAATCACCGTTCTTTTCTTATGTATCTATCCTCTTCATTTTCGCTAGCAGTATAGCATACCTCTACCACCTTGTCAACTTCGTCAATTACCTTATAATCACGATGAAAATGTAGCTGAGCAGATGCGAGATAAGCTTGCCAGGATAAGGCGGGGAGACAATGTTATGGATTATACCCTTGAGTGTGCTAGAGCTGATTGCACCGAAAGGGAAATGCGTAGAGTATTCGTTGACGCCTTTGGCTTGTGGAAATCACATATCTATGTATAATTAGTTCAAGGAGATAGTTTCCAGCATAGAAAGTGCCGTAGCCTCTAAAAAGAAGTAAGGAGCAGGTAAACATGGGGAAATTAGATGGTAAAGTAGCAGTGATTACAGGAGCAGCTAGAGGGATAGGCAAAGCTGACGCTCAGCTTTTCTGTCAGGAGGGAGCATCTGTGGTAATATCTGATATTGATGAAGAGCCTCTTAAGGAAACAGCTAAGGAGATAGAGGCTGCCGGCGGCAAGGTTGCCTGGACTACTGCCGATGTAACCAAGGCAGAGGATACTGATAAGCTGATGGGTTTTGCGGTGGAAAAATTTGGCGACTTGAATATTCTGGTTAATAATGCCGGCATATCCAGAGATGCCCTGATACATAGAATGACTGATAAGCAATGGGATGCGTGCGTGGACATCATTCTTAAGGGGTCGTTTAATTGTATCCGCTCCTCCGCCAAGTATTTCATGAAAAGAGGGCACGGCGGTAAGATTATCAATATATCTTCTGTGATGGGTTTGATGGGCAATATTGGGCAGGCCAATTATTCGACAGCTAAAGCTGGAGTCATCGGACTTACTAAAACAGTAGCCAAAGAGTGGGCGAGATATGGCGTAACCTGTAACGCTATTGCTTATGGCTTTGTCCATACTAGATTTACCGCTGAGAAGGAGGCTGGGGAAGAGGTTATGGGCGAAAAAATGGGCATACCCAGGAGGCTTAGAGATAGGATGCTTGAAGAAATTCAAGGTCAAGTAATGACCCCGGAGCAAGCAGCCAAAACCGTTTTGTTCCTGGCTTCGTCTGACTCAGATTTTATTACCGGGGATGTATTAAACGTTAGTGCTGGAATATATATGTAGCAAGCTCGGGAAAAGTCCCACGAGTGCATAGGACAAGGCCTAGCCTTACGAAGCTATGAGGGCTTAAAAGCTAAGAAGGTTTGTAACTTTTTCCCTTCACCGCGATGCAGGAATTCAACGATGAGGGGCATACCAATTTTTATAGTTTCCGGCTTACTTGCCTCAACCCCTTCAATGCGAGCGTCAATCTTTACCCCTTCCTCCAATTCCACAACTCCACAGCAATAAGGATGCCCTCTACCATACCCCTGCTCTATCATCCACGGAGGGCCGATATTTATGGAAGTAAAGGTAACAAGCTTCCCCTTCCCTTTCATTTGGTTCCACTCCATCTCATTAGCATAACACTTGATACAAATAGGACGAGGAGGTAAGAAAATGGCACCACATTTCTTACATTTTGAACCCATAAGTTTCTCTTCATTGAGAAATCGGTTAAAATAAATGACGCTAATAGGTCTTCCCTCCATATCTTTATCTCCTTTCAAGAATAGTAAATACGCAAGTGCCTCCGTTTCCTCCAAAGCTATGGGCTGCCCCAATTCGTAAATTCTTATTTGGAATTTGCCTTTCTCCTGCCTCACCTCTCAACTGTTCCCAGACCTCATATAGTTGGGCTATACTTGTTGCTCCTGGAGGATCTCCTTTACATTTAAGTCCTCCTGAGGTATTAATTGGCATCAGACCATCCAGTCTGGTTAAGCCTTCCTCTACCGCTTTATACCCTTCTCCTGCCTTGAAAAAGCCAAGGTCCTCTATGTGAATGATTTCAGCGATAGAAAAGCAATCATGTACTTCAGAAAACTGAATATCTTCAGGCCTAAGACCTGCCATCCCATAAGCCTCTTTGGCAGCATTTATATTAGCTTCAAACGAGGTAAGACTCGCTGTGGTATGTAATGGTCTGCCACTCCCCTGTCCTATGCCACTAACATATATCGGATTATCGGTAAAGCTTTTGGCTATTTCCTCAGCTACTAATAATATACAACTTGCTCCATCAGTTATAGGACAACAATCAAAAACCTGTAATGGCCAGGCAACCATCGGATTAGCCCTGAGGTCTTGAAGGAATTCCCATTCATCTCTCCATGTTGGTACAGCTTTTCCTCTCTTCTCAGCTCGCTCAATCCAGCCATTCATAATATCACGAATGGAAGCATTAAATCGTGCCTTTGGGTTAAAACGACCATTATTATGGCTTTTTATGGTAATATTCATAAGATGCTCATGGGTGGCTCCATATCTTTCAAAATAAGCATTAGCCAAAGCAGCAAAAACGCCGGGGAAAGTGAATCCAACTATGCCTTCATAGGGCCAATCAAGTGCCAGCGCCAAGCCTTCGGTAGCCTTTTGGAGAGTAACATTCGACATCTCCTCCAACCCACCAACTAAAACAATGTCATAGAATCCAGAGGCTATAGCGAAAACGCCATCCCTAAAAGCAAGCGCACCTGAGGCACAGCCACCCTCTGTTCTTGTTGCCGGTTTTGGTGTGTGCCCAAGCAAATCAGCTACTATAGATCCCCAACTTGCTTGATGCACCCAGAAATCATTCGAATAATTCCCTATCCACATAGCTTCAATATCCTTGGGGTCTATTCCCTTATCCACTGAGGCGAGCATTTCATTATAGGCTTCAACCAGTAAATCCCTTGAATCTTTATCCTTAAACATGCCAAATTTGGACATTCCAGCGCCAACAATAGCTGCCCCTCTTCCCAGTTTCCTTCGCTTTTGCACTTAATGCCTCCTTAATGTTTGAAACTATTTAGAAACTCGCTCACCCCTATTTGCTAGAATTCACCCTCACTGTGGGTATCTCAAAGGTTGGGCAATTAAGAAAATGCCCAACCACATCTCCCCCACTAATTCACCTGAACCCTTGCCGCCTCCTGGATTGAGCAAGCGTCACCAGATTGCCATAGCCAGCACCTCATTGTCAATCTTCTATGCTGAAGTGACAAATGCTGAAGAGGCAGCATTGCTGGCAAAGGGGACGGGTGCGGCAAACATCCTTGGCCAGGCGGACCAACAGGGCATGGTATTCATTGAATAGCCCGGCATCAGCCGGCAGATTATGCATAAAAAGGGTCTGATAAGCAGCGTAGCTATTACCTTCTGGCGCTAGACCGATACGATTAATAATACGACGGGTATAAGCATCAATAACAAAGATTGGCTTGTTGGCAGCATAAAGGATTATGGAATCGGCTGTCTCTGGTCCAATGCCGCGAATAGAAAGAAGCTGTTGGCGGATGAAGACAGTATCATTGGCAAACAGCTTACCAAGGTTATCGTTATAGTGTTCTTCAAGCCAGTGAGCAAAAGTTTTAAGCTTAAGAGCTTTGGCATTATAGTAGCCACAGGGATGAACAAGCACAGCCACTTTAGAAAGGGGCAGACGGCGTATTGCTTTTGATGATAATACGCTAGCTGATTTTAGATTGGCTATAGCCTTTTCTACATTACCCCAGGCGGCTGATTGGGTAAGGATGGCACCGACAATTACCTCAAAAGGCTCCTCCGCCGGCCACCAATATTGAGGTCCGTAGTGCACCATAAGTCGGTGGTAGATGTTTAGTAATGTCTGGCTCACCGACTGGTTATCCATAGTGGCACTTTAGTAGAAAAACTCAGTTTTTGAGGGGAAGTCGTTAAATAAAAACGCTAACCCTTCGCTGCTGGGAGACACACTTAGCCTAGCTTCCCCGAGAGGGCAAGGATACAGTAGCCGTGCCTCGGTCGCGACTCGCTCCCTCCTGGTTTTCCACCCCGATTTCGAGGTCAACAAGATGCTCGCCGTTCTCCGTGTATTTTTTGCTTACCTTCCCCTTGCAGATGCAGGTTTCGTTCTTTAAAATAAAGCCACGATACTGGATACTCACCCTCTTGATCCTGCCCGCATCGCCAATCCAGTGACGCAGCATGTTATGCAGGTAGGCAAACCTAAGATTCCCCATCGCAAAAGCGCCAGATTGCCCAGCGGCCTTGCCAGCTTCGTCATCCATATGGATATAGACAAACTCATCATTAACGGCGGCATACCTGTTCCAGTGCATGAAGTCTGTCTTCCTCTCGAAGACAGGGACCTCCTGCCCCTCCTGAACATCTTCAAAGTAAACCTTTACCTCTGCCATTTTTCTGTCCCTCCTTTGACTTTACCCTTAGTAGGCGCCCCCTGTCCCCCTGTAGGTCTTGACCAGCTCGCCCTTTTGATTGGTCCACCGAGTTTCCCTGACCAAAAATACCATAATCCCTAGCCGAGTCTCCCTCTCGTAAAGGTCGACAAGCTTGTTAACTAAGGTTATGACCTCACCCGGTCGTATGGGGAGGTGATATGTAGCTTCGCCTCCCAGGTTTATTGTTACACGAGTTCCCGGCACCATGGCGGCTCCCGTCCCTGCCGGCCTTTCTATAGGCCAGGCAAATGGATTAAAGTCTTCCGGGGCGATGATTCCGCCATATTCGGTAGTCTTAGCGTATTCCTCGTCCCAAAAGAGGCGAGGCGGCGTCTCCGGCCAGTAGACAGCGATAGCCCATTTCCGAATGTCACTCAGGGACACCGGGGGTGACACTCGGCGCTCTATTTCCACTCCAATCTGAGCCTTCAGTTCATCGGTAATATAGGTCTTTTTCTTCTCTTCTGCCATGTCCCCTCCTTTCGCCTACTAATTGTTTTAATCCCAAATGTTTTAGAGAATATCATAACATACCTTATTACCTTTGCCAAGCTACTGTATGCTATAATTTATACATTAGCATCTATGCTGCAATTGATTACAGGCAATTACATGAGCCCAACACGAAGATTATTATGGGGAGTATGCGCTCTTGTTAGTATCACAGTAGCTGGTGTTATCGGCTATGTGATTATTGAGGGCTGGTCATTTATTGATGCCCTTTATATGACCATCATAACCATAACTACTGTTGGCTATGCTGAGGTTCATCCACTTACTGCTGCCGGACAGATTTTTAGCATTTTTTTAATTGTGGGTGGTGTTAGCGGGGCATTATATGTTTTAAGCGTAATAGCAGGGTTCATAATAGAAGGTCACTTGGGTACTACACTGGGGAGGCGACGAATGCAAACAAACATAGCCAAACTGAAGGGACACTTTATTCTTTGTGGTTATGGTAGGGTAGGACGAGAAATAGCTCGTATCTTTGCTGAAGAGGGTGTGCCTTTTGTCGTTATTGACAAAGACCAAGAAAGCATTGCTGATGCTGAGAAGGATGGCTGCCTCTATGTGCTTGCTGATGCCACTAATGATGAGCCATTAAAAGAAGGCGGTATTGAGCGGGCACGGGGTCTGGTGATTGCAGTTGGTAGTGATGCCGATAGCATCTATATAACACTCTCAGCTCGCGGGCTGCGCCCAGATTTGTTTATTGAGGCTCGTGCCTCTAATAGCGCCGCTGAGGCTAAACTAAAGAAAGCCGGTGCCAACCGTATCATATCACCATATAACATTGGTGCTCGTCGTATGGCGCAGTTAGCTCTACGTCCGGCAGTGATTGATTTTATTGATACTGTAGTCTCTCACCGTGGTCGAGAGTTGCAGATGGTAAATATAGCAGTAGGCAGCGACTCAGCTTTAGCCGGTCTAACTGTAGAGGAAACTCGCCGTCGCACCAAAGTAGTTATTCTGGCAATAAGTAAGAAAAGTGGCAAACTGTTGGCTAACCCATCCCCAGAAGAAGCTATCGGCAATGGAGACCGCCTGATTACTCTGGGTACCAGGGAGCAACTGACAGCACTGGAAGAAATTTGTGAGAGGTGTAAGTCTGATGAATAAAACTAAAGTAGGTATTATCAATGTTACTGGTTATACCGGTGTCGAGCTGGCAAGGCTACTGTATCAGCACCCGCAGATAGAGCTGGCTTCGGTTACCGGGCGGAATGCTGCCGGGCAGAGATTAGGCAAGGTCTTCCCCCATCTGGCTAGCCTGGACCTGGGTATTGAATCTGAATTAGGGGAGGTTGATTTAGCCTTTTCAGCTATGCCACATAAGGAGAGCGCCAAAGAGATTATACCATTGCTTAACCGCGGTGTTAAGGTGGTGGATATTAGCGCCGATTTCAGGCTAAAGAATGCTGCCGAATACCAGAGCTGGTATGGTTTTACTCATCCCGCCCCACAGCTGCTTGAACAGGCGGCATACGGTCTGACTGAGTTACACCGGCCTCAGGTTGCCTCTGCTCAACTGGTGGCTAATCCTGGTTGTTACCCTACCGGGGCTATTCTGGCTCTAGCTCCGGCGGTTAAGGAGGGGCTAATTGAGCCTGACATTATTGTTGATAGTAAGTCCGGTGTATCGGGAGCCGGCAGAACCCCCAGCCTGATAGCTCACTACTCAGAAGCTAATGAGGATGTCACTGCCTATGCTCTAGGCGGGCACCGGCATCTGCCTGAGATTACTCAAGAGCTTGGGCTGCTTGGTTCAGGACAGTCGCTCTCAGTGACCTTTGTCCCTCATCTGATACCGATGACCAGGGGAATATTAACTACCGGCTATGCCCATTTAACCTCAGGCAATCTTACCGCTGGCAAAAAGGGGGAGGAAGAGCTAAGGCAGCTTTACCTGGACTTCTACAAGGACGAGCCCTTTGTCAAGGTAGTAGAATCCTCTCCTCACACCAAACACACCTGGGGGAGCAATCTTTGTCTTATTTATCCCACCATTGACCACAGGACAGGAAGGCTGATTGTTATCAGTTGCATTGACAATCTAGTCAAGGGAGCAGCCGGCCAAGCTATCCAAAATATGAACCTTATGCTCGGCTTACCCGAGACGATGGGGCTGGACAAACCTGCGATTTATCCTTAATCCCTAAAATGTAATCTGGAATTGATTACTAGAGGCAAGTTGAAAGGGTATCTTTATCGAGCTGTGGCATTGGTAGTTGAGCATATGCATTAGTGCCCGGTTATGTAGTCAACTGACCCAATGGAACAAACGAGGCTGGCTTGCCAATATCAGAGGTAGAGTCGATTTCAGACGAAGCATCAAGCGCGCATCACTCGAGTATTCCCTACCTCGGTAGCTGACACCAAAGGACAACTGGGGTCCGCCTCCAATGCATCTCCTAAGAGTATCATAGTGCGAGCTAAGCAGCCGCGACAGGATTCAAACTGTGGGCACTCTCCACAAGCTCCTTTTCGCACACCTTGGTCAGCCCAGCTGGTGAGCACGGCACTCTGTTGCATCCTCCGCCATACCTCCGCCAGAGGTTCTTCACTTGCATTCCCAAAAGTAAGTTCTGCGGTAGAGAACATACAGGGCCGGACACTACCATCGGTCTGAATATACAGTGAATAGGAAGCGGCACATCCTTTTACCTCCGGTATGGTAATGCCGCTATCACTGTTGCTTACAGGGAAACCGTGCTTGTCGGAGAGGTTCCACAGGAAGGGCTCGTCGTAGAAAATATCCAGCTTGCTCCCACAGCTATATATTTCCTTTACCACTACCTCCTGTTCCTTTGGAGTGAGGGCATATTGCCGATAATAGCTACGGGAAACCTCATCCTTACCAAAAGGTTTCAACGGCAGAAAGATAATCCTCTCCCCTCCCAGGCTTTCGGTTAATTGGATAAGCTCCCTAACTTGTCCCAGGTTGATCTTGGAGAGAACCGTAGTTATTCCGTGGAAAATTCCCAGAGCGGCACATTGCCTAGCCCACTCTTTAGCAACCTCAAATTCGGCACCTCTCTTCGTGTATTCATAAACAGTATCATCAGCTCCGTCAATACTAAAGAGAACCTTGGGCGAGAAGGAGGCTAATTCCTGCAACCTATCTTGGTTGAAGGCATTACCATTGGTTATCACAAAAACATCGATCCCTTCTTTATTGAACATTTCTCCGATCTGGCGCAGGTCACGGCGCAGTAAAGGTTCGCCACCCTCGAGTATCACCCACCCTGGTGACAGTCCAATAATATCCTTAGCTATCTTAATGGCTTCATCATGGGTGAGCTCTCCCTCTTCCATCCCAACACAATGCCGACAATTTAGATTACACACGCTGGTAATCGCCCAGTCTACGTACATCGGACAAGTCATATTCTCTCCTTCCAATAAACATAATCGGTAACAGATCCTTCCGCTTTATCTATCATCATATGCTTTACCAGCGGCTGATAATACCCCCCGTATAACCCGTTGCCCACTATGGCATAGCCTTGAGCGGCTGCCTTACTCCTGTTTGAAAGCGTAGGTAATGGATTTACCTCATATCCTAGCTCCTCTAAGCAAACTCTTAGCGGATGGTATATGTTTTCATACTTGGTCAATCGTCCAGAGAGATAGACTTCGCGGCTCTCTAATAGAGCCCGTTGACTGCATACGGCAAATAGGACACCTTCAACAAAGGCGTTAAATGCCTCAAGGTATGATTCTTTAGTGAAGTCTTCTATGGGAAGGCTCTCTGAGTTAGCCAAATGGCTGGCACCTCCTTCAAAAAGCAAGGCCTTCTCGAAGCCTCTCAGGAGGTAAGCAATCTCGCCATCCATAGCTCCGGAATTCATAAAACTGGGGCCGGGGAAGAGAGTGCCGCCGATGCCGTTAATTATCTTACCTTTCTCTACTGTAACAACGCAATTATACCCCCCACCAATCTCAACAACAATATGATTAACCTCAGAATAAGTTACCCCCTTCTTCTGGGAGATCATTTCCACAGAGAGAGCACCTATGCACAGCTTGTCTGCCGTACCCATATCTATCTTATTGAATTTCCGCCACCGAGGAACAGTAGGAAGGTGAATCACCCCCGGAAGGAAAAGAATCTCCAAATCGGCTTCTCCAACGATAGTGAAGAACTTCTTCATACCGTCAAGAACCGGTATCCTCTCCCCTTCCCGAACTAGCGTAAGTTCGAACATCTCCCTCTCGCCGATTTCACTCAGCTTCCGATTGGGAAGCCCATAACCTGAGGGAGCTATGATAACATTAGGCTCCAAACTGAGGCACTTCTCCGCCATATCCTCGGGTTTCTCGGCTACCACGGTTGATAGAATACTCTCTTCAAATCTGATCTCCTTCTCATCAAGGAGACAAAGGTCAAATGAGACAGTCCCCGGGTCAATACCTAATATTTTCATCTTTACCAGCTCCAAATTGTTTGATATATTGCCCATAAAAAGTATATCTGCTGCTGGGGGCAAACTCAAATCAGCCCCAGCTATACCTGAGTATCCTCCAGATATGACAGCGTTAGGTTGCCAGATGATTTATTCTACCCAGTTTAAAATGTTGTTTGCTGGCTCTGCCTCTGCTATGCTTTGGTAGGCTAAGATGAGGAAAGTAGTAAGTAATACCGAAACAGGCACCGAAGCCAAAGAGTTTGGCTCTGTTGATTACATCAAGATTACTATCTTTGGCTTTGCCCTGAGTGCCCTTTGGGGTAGCCTGCATACCATTATTATACCATTGCGGCTACTGGATTTTGTTGCTGAATCGGAAAAGAATACCTACCTTGGGCTTCTTACTTTTACCGGATTAGTCCTGGCTATGGCAGTCCAGCCCATAGCTGGGGCGATTAGTGACCGCTCTGGCTTCGGCTGGGGGCGCCGACGACCCTACATCCTGCTTGGCGCTATACTGGCTATGCTGTTTCTGCCCGGAATAGGCTTCTGTGGTAGTTATGCTGCCATTTTCATCATTTATTGCCTGCTGCAGATTTCCAGCAATACAGCACAAGCTCCGTATCAGGCATTTATTCCTGACCTGGTACCTGGAAATAAGAGGGGGCTAGCTTCAGGGGTAAAGAGCTTACTCGAAGTCGGAGGTGGGGTTGCCCTATTATATCCGATAGCTCTCTTTATGGACCGCTACTCCGCCGGTGAGGGAAGCTCCTGGCTATGGCTAAGTGTGGTGGCACTGGCTGTTGTCCTGCTAGGAACTATGCTTATCACCATCCTGTTGGTCAAGGAGCGACCCGGGGCTGATGGCGCTGGATTACCCTTACTGTCCACCCTGTATAAAAGTTTTAAGATTGATGTCAAGACAAACCGCAATTTTGTCTGGTTCCTGGTATCTCGCCTCTTTATCATTATGGCGTTCATTACCTTACAAACATTCGCTTTATATTTCCTTAAGGATGTTATTGGTGCAGCCGACCCAGCAGCAGCAACGGCAAGATTTTCAATAGTGGTTGTCGTTTGCATGCTAGCTATAGGCTATCCTGCCGGGCGTTTATCTGATAGGGTAGGCCGCCGACCAATTGCCATCTTTTCGGGACTCCTTGGTGCTTTAGGAATTGTGGTGCTATTTTTCTCACCTAGCTATGGTTCAGTAATATTCTGCGGTGGTCTGGTGGGAATTGCCTTTGGCGCTTTTATGAGCAGTAACTGGGCTCTGGCTACAGATTTAGTGGTTACAGGTGAGGCGGCAAGATACCTTGGCCTGACCAATCTGGCTACTGCCGGTGGTTCTGCTCTAGCACGCCTCATCGGACTGGCGATTGACCCTCTTGAAAAATATAGCCCTGACCTGGGTTATAAGGTCATGCTTCTGGCTTGTTTTACCTATTTTGTTGTTGGCTCATTGTTGCTACTGAAAATCAAGGAGCGTGCTTAACCAAAGTATAACAATATAGCTTCCCATCCCCAGGCCGCAGCCCATACCGCGCCTACATATAGTATGGTTCTGCCCAACCAGCATAGAAGAAAAAACTTCCAAAAGGGGAAGCGAAGGGCCCCAGCAGCTATCCCGGCTAGGTCAAAGATAAAGGGGAACACCGAGAAGATAAAGATAATTATAGCTCCCCACCGCCTCACCCAACCCTCCACTCTGATATATATTTTGCTTCTCTCTAGAATACCTCGCCCACTATAGCCTGCCATATAACCGGTTATCTCACCTATAGCTGCCCCCACGCCACCAGCCAACCCAACCAAAGTAGCTGAGGGTAAAACAGCACCAAGAGTGCCAAGTAAGAGGATATTGCCCGCAGGTAAAATGACGGTAACATTGAAAATCAGGCTGCTAAGGAAGGCACCCAGATAGCCATAGCCTTTCAGCTCGGCAAGCCTTTCCGGGTGGCGGCCATAAACAAGGAAGATGCCAACCGTAATAGCAATGACAAGAAACAGAGTTAATAGGGGAATAAACTTCTTCTTTAGCTGATATCCCTTAGCCATCTTGTCCTCTCAGCTATTGTAGCACACCACGAGAACAACTTCTTTCTTGATTTACCAAACAAGAAGGCTGTAGGGCACATGGCACCTACAGCCTTTACTCCGCCTCGGACTTCGTATCCCGCATATTGATTTCCCCCAGGACTTTAGCGGAATTGGGTATGTAACGGTGTGTCAACCAGTTTAGTAGACGGGGTTTCTGTCTGGCGTCGATGACTAAATAGCGGACGACGCAGGAAAGAGGGAACATCTAGTTCCTCTTCACTCTTCAAGCCCTTAAGGAGCTGGGTAAGTTCATCCTCCCGACTAAGTCCTGCCATTCCTACCTTTGAAGCGAATCCAGTAGCAATTAAAGTAATCCTTACCTCATCATCCATACCAGGGTCATGAGCCACTCCAAAAATGATGTTAGCCTCGGGGTCTACTGCTTGCTTAATTACCTCAGCAGCTTCATTAACCTCAAACAGGGTGAGGTTACTACCGCCAACAACATTGAATAACACACCCCTTGACCCATCGATAGTAACATCCAACAGAGCGCTAGATAAAGCTTCCTTAGCTGCATCTACAGCTCGGTTTTTACCTGAACTGATGCCTATGGACATCCAAGCCGGACCAGCATCCTTCATCACTGCCTTAACATCAGCAAAATCAAGGTTAATCAGCCCGGGGACAGTGATAACTTCAGAGATAGCCTGAACACCGTGGCGTAGCACATCGTCAGCCAGCCTGAAAGCATTATCCACCACTGTTTTCTGGTCACAGAGGTCAATCAAGCGGTCATTAGGAATAATAATAAGAGTATCAACTTTACTTAGCAGGCGGGTAATACCTTCATCGGCTACCTGGCAACGGCGGACACCCTCAAAGGTGAATGGTTTGGTGACTACGGCGATAGTGAGAGCTCCTCCCTGCTTGGCTAGTTCAGCAATAACAGGGGCAGCCCCAGTGCCGGTACCACCACCCATACCACAAGTGATAAACACCATATCCGCCCCTGAGACAAGCTGACTAAGTTCATCACGGCTCTCCTCGGCTGCTTTGTGACCTTGATTATGGTCGCCACCTACGCCTAACCCCCTGGTAAGCTTCTCTCCAAGCTGGATACGGGTGGGAGCTTCAGTAACCCCCAGGGACTGGGCATCAGTATTCATAGCGATGAACTCCACACCCTGAATCTCCTCCCTGACCATACGGGTTATAGCATTGCAGCCACCGCCACCTAGGCCGATAACCTTAATTTTAGCCGGGCTAGGAACAAAACTTGTTTTTGCCATTTCCTCCTCCTTTCTCTATTAATGTTTAGCTAAACAGATTCTTAATTCGGAAAACTAAACGCCGTAAACGAGTAGCAAATCGGTAGGACCGCCAGGTTTGCGCGCTTGTGTGTTTTGCTCCCCAGAGCAAGAGACCAACACCGGTAGCATGTGCTGGATCATGAAGGGTATCGGTGATACCATGCATTTTGGTAGGCACGCCTATCCTCACTGGTAATCGTAGTATATCTCTCCCCAGAGCGGCTATACCAGAAAGGTTAGAACTACCACCAGTGAGTACCAGCCCAGCGGGGACTAACATTTCATATTCCGAGTGTGGTAGCTCAAGCAGGATAAGCCTTACGATTTCCTCCACTCGAGCCCTGATGATTTCACACAAGTCTCGATGGGAAACCCCGTGTCCATCCTCTGCCATTGTGCTGGGAGTTTCTGCCTTACCTTCGTAAACTGGCATAACATTCCCATACCTTTTCTTCATCTGCTCAGCCACATCGAATGGTAACCCCAGACCAATAGCCACATCCCTGGTGATTTGATAACCGGCTACAGGCAGAATAGAGGTGTGCCAGATACTACCTTCTTTGAAAATAGCAATATCTGTAGTACCACCGCCTATGTCAGCTAATATAACACCCACTTGTTTCTCATCTTCAGTCAATACTGCCTCACTGCTGGCTAAAGGTTCAAGGACAAGGTCTTCAATATCTATGCCAATACCACGAATACACTTTACTAAATTCTGGACGGAAGTTACGGCGGCAGTAATGATGTGTGTTTCTACATCCAGTCTGAAGCCATGCATTCCTATCGGGTTCCTGACTCCCGCCTGACCATCAACAGCATAACCCCGAGGAATAACATGGAGCAGCTTTCTATCCCTAGAAACTTTAACACTCTGGGCACTTTGAAGTACTCGCTTCAAGTCATCAGGACGCACCAGCCGGTCATTACGAGTAATAGCTACTACTCCTTTATTATTCAGTGAGCTGACATGTCTACCGGTTACACCAACATAGGCTGATTCTATCTTATAATTGCTGGCTTGTTCCGCTTGCTTCACTGACTCACGGATTGACTCTTTGGCGTCATTGATATTGACCACCAGGCCTTTGTGTAACCCCTTTGACGGGGTAATGCCTACGCCTACAACTCGGATACCACCCCCGTCATTTAGCTCAGCTACAGTGGTGCATACCTTAGTGGTACCAACATCAATGGAAGCTAAAGTAGTCTGCTTTTTCATCTATCCCCTCCTTACTAACTAGATTCTACCCGTTTTAGGTTATGTTTATAATTCACATTTTCAAACCTCCATCTTAATAGTCCCCCCAATTTTGTTTAAGACATTGCGAAAGCCTGTTGAAGCTTCTTCAACAATGCTGGTCTTCTCCACCCGTTAGCTTTCCCCTTCATTGAAAAACACAGTTTTTCAATAGTCTTATATTGCTCATCGTGATCAATAATGCGTTCAGCCGCCCTTAACTTGGCACTACGGCTACGCGGATTAAGCTGAACCTCAGCCGAAGAAGGAGTAATAACCTTCTTATTGATTAACCTCAAGCAGGCGGTATGCCCACAAACACAGATTGGTGTCCCTGGAGGGCAAATACAGTCCTTTGATTCTCGATGCATAAGCTGTTTCACTATGCGGTCTTCCAGAGAATGATAGCTAATAACAACCAGCCTACCTTCAAACCCAAGGAGGTCAATTGCCTGTTTCAGAGCTGATTCCAGGTACTCAAGCTCCCGGTTAACCGCAATTCGTAGTGCCTGAAAGGTTTTGGTGGCGGGATGGATTTTACCCCGTCTACTTCCAATAGCCTGCTCAATAATCCGAGCTAGCTGAAGGGTAGTTCTTATGGGGCGTTTGTTTACAATGTGCTGGGCTATTTGATGGCTATAGCCTTGCTCGCCATATGTTTTTATAATGTGCGCCAGTTCAGTCTTAGGGAAGGTGTTCACGATATCAGCGGCGGTGACCTCCTGACTGGGACTTAAACGCATATCCAAAGGTGCATCATGCTGGAAGCTGAAACCACGACCATCCCTATTAAGTTGAAGAGAAGAGAGTCCCAGGTCAAACAAGATACCATGCACCGGCTGGAAGTCATGTTTGATACAAATAGCCTGTAGGTTAACAAAGTTTTCATTAATAAGAAAAGCTGAGTCACCATAGGCTTCAAGCCTTGCCCTGGCTATTTTTACAGCTTCAGGGGTAGCATCAATGCCCAGTAATTGCCCACCAGGTGAGCTATGGTCTAAAATAGCAGCGGCATGACCCCCAGCTCCAAGGGTGCAATCAATATAGCGACCTCCAGGCTGAACGGCGAGAGTCTGGATGGTCTCCTGGAGAAGAACCGGGGTATGAGTAAGCGGTGACATCTTTAAACCCATCAATGCCTCTCCAGGCTTTCTATAATTTGCCAGGCTTGTTCCTGGCTAATAGTCTTTTCAGATTCCCATTGCTCTTTATTCCATAGTTCCAGGTAATTATTAACTCCGACTATAACCACTTCATCCTCAACCTCGGCATACTGTCGCAATGGAATGGGTAAGGCTATTCTGCCTTGTCTATCAATCCTGAGCCTAAAGGCGGTGGCGAAAATAGCCCGATTTAGCTTCCTCATTTTGCTGGGGGTGATTGAACCAGTAGTAAGGGTACTCGCCAGCTTTTTCCACTCAGCTAGCGGGTAAGCAGTGATGCAATTTTCTATCCCCGGGGTTAATACCACTTCATCTTTTAGTTCTCTTTTGAACTTAGGTGGGATAGGCACCCTGCCTTTTTCATCAATCTTATACTCAAATTCACCAAGAAACATTTTTTAACCCTCCCAGTCGCCGGGCTAAAGTAGCCGCGACCGGTTATTCTCGCTCCCCCCCTTTGATGGCTAACTCCCTGCGCTCCAATCCAGACCCATTGAAGTAAAGCTTAATTAAGAGTCGGATAAAGCCAGAACTTTTTAATCCAAGCTTCCTTGCTTCCTTCTCTACTCGTTGTTTGTCATCTCCGTCAATTAAGAATCTTACTACTTGTTGCATCCTATTTCACCACTTTCCCCCACTTTTTACCATTTTATAGCACGATTACTCCCATTTGTCAAGCCCCTTTGGTGAAAATTTTTAAAATTGCTTGATTTTACTATAGGGTTAGCTATCAGGCCACCTAGAAATTGTTAAAATGGTAGCTCCTAAAGCAGTACTTTTTACCTAGAGCTAGTAGTACTTTCTACCTAAATCTAGAGGTATCGACTTTTTAGATAGTCTGCTATATACTATAATGGGTATTTATAAAGAGGTAGGGTTGCGAAATAAAAACCTATATACTTGGAGTGGTCTTGGTTTACTGGTTGCTGGTAGCCTGGTATCTCTTGTATCTTACTTTATTCTCCTTGTAACCTGGCTAACTGCTCTAGGCATCTCTATGCTTATCCTATCATTCATTCTCCTCGCTTTGGGGAGGACTATTCCCAAGTTACCACCTGAGGTTAGTGCCCTGCTCCTCCAAACTGGTATTGATAACATGGCCACACTGGTGGAAGAACTGGGAATTAAATCAAAGGCAATCTATCTCCCCTCCTCTATAACCAATGGCCGACCGCAGGCTCTTATCCCTCTACATTCCAATCCCTCACTACCCATAATAACTAAACCCCTCCCCCAACGGCTTATTGTTAAATATGGAACCAGTCCTGATGATATTGGTCTGCTACTCTCTACAACCGGGACTACCGCCGTTGGTATGCTGGAGTCAACGCCGGGGTCTACCTCAGCCGAGCTTGAATCGGCGCTGACCTCTCTGTTCGCAGGAATACTGGGCGTGGCCGATAGAACCGGGGTTACTTACCGTGAAAATCATATCAGTATAGAAATCTATAACCCCCGAATTGAAACCGAAACTACCTGGTTCCATCAATGCCTGGGCGGACCTCTAGCTTCGGTAGTTGCCTCGGTGGCTGCTGAAGCCTGGGATAGACCAGTTACTATTAAGCAGGAGGAGCACCATAGGGGAAGGTGCTCTATTGAACTTGAGGTACTAGGTGAAGGTATATAATAGCTATATTCTTACTATTGCCATTTTGCTTTTGCTAACTACCGTCATCCTGGTTGCTATGGGGCAGAACGCACTCGATGTCTACTACTCCATCTATATTATAGAAACCCTTAT
>SDBU01004371.1_pt1 | contig 17351 bp, 20 predicted proteins | sample 2277071 | NCBI WGS metagenome assembly SDBU01 (sample SAMN10397929, study PRJNA504765) | marine sediment metagenome | isolation source: marine sediment core GS08_GC12, 126 cmbsf | place: Arctic Ocean: Gakkel Ridge, Loki's castle | collected 2008 | reverse complement strand
TATAATTTTTTTCAAATTCTTCAAATCTTAAATGCTTTCTTTTACCATTAATTGTTTTCCTAATTTCTTTATATCTACTAACTGGAATTAAATGATTTGGAGTACAATTATAAAATATCCTTCTATTATTTTTATTTTTTTTGTTTTCAATTACTTTAAATAATTCATTAGAATAATATTTTGATTTATCTATAACTTTAGAGGGTAAAGTTTTATTCCCATCTAATGAAGGACTTATAACTTTTTCACCTATTTTAATATCTTCGATTTTTTTCCAATCCCCATTAGACATTAATACTTTGCTACCTTTTTTTTGACATTTTCCTGTGCCTGTGTCACCATCAATGAAACCAATCCAATTTCTTTTATTTAGTAATCTGAAATGGCGGTCTTTTCTAAATAGTTTTGTTAAATCAAATTTTTTCATGCCGACTGCTTGACGCCAATCTTCCGGCAAATCTTCTTCTTTTGTTTTTCTGAACCAATCGTATAATGGTGAATCTGAAAAGGGCAATTTAACCACCCAAAATTATTTCCAAATCGCTTGTGTTCAATTTGTTTTCTTTATTTTTTGTATTGCCATTCATTTTTAAAATTCGTTTTTTTGATAATTTGCAAGCAATGTTCGCAATATCCAAACATTTTTGGTTAGCCGTTCCCCTGGATTTTAGGCACATTCTTTTCGTTCCGGCATCAAAAAAACAAGTCAAAATAGCGACATATACCGTAACGGGTTTTCTTCTGACTAAGATCGTGTGCATTTTATCACAGTTATAAGTTTGCGATCCAGATTTGGATTGCGTCAATATTCATGTATAGCATTAAGCTAATTACAATCAAAAATGTAACAAGAACCAACATGCTTATTGCGATTACAATTAAAGGTATTTTTAATCCGTGTAATGCTTTCCTTGTTTCTTTTTGCAAATTATGGGTTACTTCGACTATTAATTTTTCGCCCCTGTATTCTTTTTTAACTATAAAAACATTATCTATTTCTTCTTTGGGTTCTTCTTTTGGCTGTTGCATTATTTCTTTTTTAGGTTCTTCTTTTGGTGGTTGCATTTACTCGTCCTCCTCTTCTTTTGGTTGTATTCCAGACTCTCCAATATTTAAATCTATTAATCCTGTTGAGAGTAAATGGAATCTTAATTCGTTATAGGCTTTGTGACACCATTTTTTAAGTTCGGTTTGTTTAATTTTTTTCCCGTCTATTGTTATTTTGTCACGCCAGTAAGCACAATCGTTTAGTTCTTTAATCCAAAAACTAAGCGTGTATAAATCGAAATCCAAAAAAGGAGTTTTTTCCATCAATTTTTCTATTTCTTCCAAATGTTGGTTTGTTAATTTTCTTTTTTCAGCATTTAAATTTGAATCGTTAAGCAGTAACTTAAATGCTAGTTGGCCATCTTCAAATATTTCAAGAATATCTAAAACTTTATTTTCGTAAGAATCTATTTTTTGCCAAAGGTAAGCAACTTCTTGTGAGGTCATTGCATAATCCTCCAATAACTCGTTTGCTGATTGTAAATAACCTTTCTTTTATTGATTTCTAGGGTTTCAATTTTTTGTTTGGATTTCCGATGTTGTGTTTTCTTATAAGTAACGTCCTGGCCGTAAATATCCTTTAATTTTTTCCCGCCTAAATTTATTGTGCAGTTCTCATGCTCCCTTACAATAATTATTTTTTCATCCTTTATTATCATGGGGCTACCACCGACCAAACCATATAAATGGTAAAAAACAAGGCCACGAAAAAACCAATTAAAAGCAAAACATAATCGATAAACGGGTTATTCTGTAATATTTTTTCATTTCTTGTTTGCTTTGGCGGTTCTCTGAATTTATATTTTGAAACTGCTCCTATAATAACTCGTTCTTCCATTATGGTCTGCCCCCGCGCGGAGCAAATTCACTTTTTCTCTTTATATCTTTTTGTAGTGGGCTGTCTGTTCTTATTGCTTCTTGCACTAACCCGCCTACTTCTTCCCAAGCCCTCAATCCAACATCAAGTTTAACATCAAACTCAATTTTTTCTGATAATGTGCTTCTATCTATTTCTGTGTCGCTTAAAGAGTAAATATAAAATTTGAAAAAATCAATTGCTTTTGCGAGCCAGCGAACATCACCATTTAATCCCCCGTCTATTTCATCCCTTTTTAATACTGCTATTCTATATTGGGCTGTCCAGGTTTCAGGCTGTAATAAGTGAAATTCATTTTCTTTTGGTCTAAAAACGACATAATGCCTTATTAATGAAATAACACGGGTTTTTTTAGCGATATTTTTTTCTCCTGTATTTCCTTCTATATCTTCTTCTTCTCCTTCTTTCTTTTTTTCAACTCCTAATACTGCGTGGCCGACTATCCGGCCAAGATCCCTGCCTTCGGCTTCTTTGGTTGTTGCCCTATGGAGTTGATAATTATAAATTGATTTAGGGCATTGTTGTTTTGCAAAAGTGACTATGTCCTTGTAATTTTTATCAACATAATTAATATGTTTTTTTCTAAATTCAAGATATTTTAATAATAGAAAAAGCGAAGCTACAAGAAAACCGACTGCAAAAATAAATACTCCGATTATAAAAACAATAGTTATTAAATCAGCCATTAAAATCTACTCCTAATCTGATGTAAAGAATTATTGCAACGGTGCTTAAAATTTGCATTAGAATAATTGGGAAAACAACGTTTACCATTTCAAAATCTTCTTCTTCCGGCTCTTGATCTTTTTGTATTTGCGCTTCTTTTAATTGCTTCATTTCTTCTCTTAATGTGCCGATTTCCCCTATTAAATTTAGTTCCATTGTTTGCAAATCGCTTTGTGTTATTCTTGCTGTAGGTTCAAGAACTTCCGCGTGAACAAAATTCTGAGGAATTATAATAAACGAACCTAAAAATAAGAAAATTAACAATGAAGCATAAACTCGGTCAGAATTGCCTTTTTTTGCATTATAAATTTTGTAAGCTATAAAACCAAATATTGCCATTGTTCCAATTAAAACAATTCCAAGAATTACATATAAAATATTATTTAATAAAATTTTGCCTAAAAAATAGAATACAAAAAGCCCGGCAAATAAACAAGCCACAATTACAATTAGTTTTAAGTCCAAATAAATCCCCTGAAGTTATTCCATTTTTTAAAAAAAAGGAATCAATATTATTAGGTCATAGACGTATTTAAATCTATTCATATGCGGTTGTATAAATAAACCCAAGCTATTAGTCGAATAAGAATAAGCAATGATGCGAGCATTAAAAGATGTATAGGGACAAAATACCATCCTAATAATGGCACAGTTGCTATATTTATTACTATTAAATAAATTGAAGTAAACCCTAAGTCTAAAGGGGCTATATTAAATAATTCATATAATGGCGCAAGCACGCCATTTGTTAAAGTTGTTACAAAAAAAGAATCTATTAAAAAAACAACCCAATAAATAGTTAAAGCCAATTCTTTATTATCTCCAGCTAATTTAAATGGAAGTATTAAAATGCCGGCCAAAAAAGCGCCTATTGAAGCAATCGCCGAAATTCCCCCGGCAAATAAACCAATTATTCCACTAATGGTTAAAACAGCCATTATAAATTACCTCTTTTTAGTTAGCATAACGTAAGCGAATAATAAAATTATTCCGACTAAAACTAATCCAAAGCTAAATACAAATATTTCCGGGGTCGCGAAAAAATCGAAAGTACACCCGGCCATTCCCTCAACGCTACCTATACATCTGCTAAAAGAAGTATTTAAAGGCTGTAAAGGTTCTTTCAGCAATACTTTTTCGCTAAATTGGTTTATTTGCGGGGTTAAACAATTTCTCCCGGAATTATAACATAAATCTACTCTAAGGGAATAATCGAATTGTGCGACTTGCACGCCGTTAGTATCAATATATTGATTATAATTTAGGCGATCAACCAAATTATTTGGTAATTCAATAGTTTTTATTTTTAATCCGTTTTGGAAAACATCAACAATCGCGGGCTGTTGATTGCTTATTTTTAAATCTAAATCATTCTTCAAATATTTCAATATTTTTTGGTCTGGAATCCGTGTGAAATCAATTTCTGCTGTTTTTTCAAAATCTACTACGTTTATAGGGCGTAAATTTCTAACTTGGAATTTTAAAAATTTTGTTTTTGGGTTTATTGTTTGTATCGTATTTAAATCTTCTCCATTAAAAAATAAATTTTGTATATCTGAACTTAATGTATTGCTTTCATCCATAAATTCTTGTATGTTTAAATTTCCTAATGAGCCTAAAGCACATAAATATCTGCCTATTGCATCAGCGCCAAATTCAGATTTACAAGCGGATGGTGATTTTGCAATTGTATCGTTTAATCCATTCAACCCATCATTAAAAATAATTAATTCTTCGCCAAAGGTAAAATCCATGTATTGTTTAAATTCTGCTTGTGTTTCAGTTAAATCAGAATAATCATTATAAACATAAACTCTTATTGTATCGACATAAAAAGATTGATCGACCCACATTAAAGTACAATCTCTATAAATCAAATCAAGAATAACGCTAGAAATGAATCTTATACCGCCCTCTAAAAAATAACCTATTGGATTTAATGGGGCTAATGAAAGTGTTGAAAGAGAATTTAAATGCAATCTTTGTTCTACATCATTATTTGCCGGGGCAGTACAATATAATGAATTCAAACCATTTTGATCTATTATTGGAGCATCTAAAGTAATGCTTTCATCTATTTTTATAGATACTTCATTATTTTGTTCAAATGCATTAGTGTCAGACTCCCATCCCCCCGTGCTTGTGTCCCCTGAAAGTGTTATCGGGTTAATATTTTCTCTTTTTTTCGTTGAATCATTTACAACCACGAGTAAGCGGTAAAAATGATTATTTTCTAATGTTCCGTCAAAATCTCTCAATCTTCCAGCCCAACCATATCTGTTAAGGCCTTTATTAACATCATAATTGTAATAATCCCAGCTAGACGCCACTATGTCAAACGTGCTTAATGCATCTCCGTTTCCATTAAAATCGGCTGTCCCGAGATCCCAAACTCTCAACACTATATTTAAATCGTCTCTCGTTGGAAAATTCAGATTATCCTTTATGTTTAAAATTAAAGGGATGCGTTCATAACCTTTATAAGTTCGGACATCTCTCGAATTGTTGTATTCGTTTAAGTATCTCCCAGCATACCCTATATGGTACGCTTGTAAAAAAATTATTTTGTTTAAAAGGTCATTGTTATAATTTAGTTCTTCGGTTGTAACTTTTATTGTTGCTTGTGCAGTATAATCTTGTGCTGATTCAAAAGCCCAATCACTTAACCTAAATCTGAAAGTACAAAAATCCGCGAAGCAATCAAAATCTGTTCCTTTGTAAAATGTTTCATTAACATCGCTATTAATTGCGCTTCCGCTTGAATCGAAAACACTAATAACAACGTATTGGATTGCTTCAATATTATCTGTTTCTACAAAAAATTCTCCTTCTGGGCTTTCCCCCACAAAAAATTCATCTATGGTTAAATTCAGCAAAAACTGTTCTGGGGAATATGGGAATTGTCTTAAAAATAAATTTCTTGTTTCTTGTTCTGCATAACAAACCGGTTCATTTGTTGCCCCGGTATCTACTCTTTTACCGCATAAACGTACTCTTATTTTTAATTTTGTTAAAGGTGGTAAATCAGAGTTTGTTGTTATTATTCCGTTAAATAATTCATTAAAAGTTATTGTTGTTTCGTTCACAATATCTTCTAATTCTATAATTATTTCCTTTTCAAATATTTTATTTACATCTGATACATCGTATAAAAATGCTTCGACTATAAAAATGTTCAAATCTTGATCGTTCCCTATGCCCCTTTCGTATATTTTGGTCGTAACTATAAAGTCCTGGCCTTCGTCAAGAAATATTATTGATTCATTTGAATCATTTATTAAAGTCGGCAAAGGGTTACCAAATTTATTAAGCACTTCTAATTCTTCTGCAAAAAACCCGCGTTCTACTAAAGCAAAGTTTTCTATTTCTAATTTTTGAAAAGTGGTTGCTGTTGAGGTACTTATATTCATGTCAGCCCCATTGAAATTAAAATAATAAGTTGCCTTTTCAGTTGTTATTGTTTCCGTGTCGCCATCAACTATAACGTCTAAAGTTCCTGAGTCTACTGATGCTGTAAAACTTATTACATAATCAACGTTTGAAGTGTCTGAACTTGTAACTTGGGAAAATTCGACTGTTGGTTCTATTAGAAGCCTTGAATATTGGTTAATTGAAAATTCGTCTATTATTCTATCGTCAATTTCTTTTTTTGCAACATAGCCCTGAACAGTAAAGAAACCCTGATCTGTAAAAGATTTAAATTGAATTAATGGTTTTTTATAATCCAATTTTATTTGCTGTGTTTCTAATATGCCAATGGATCGGCTAAAAGTATGTTTGTAAGTTTGTGCTTCTGAATCCCAAAGCCTTTGAACAGTTGAAAAAGTTAAAGTATCATTTAATAAAAAATTATTATCTGTTGGTGCTTTTGTATAAATTATTGGGATTCTTGTCGGGTCATTATCATAATTATAAGTTGTTTGTTCGGCCTTATAATTAACGTTAAATGAATTTGTTAAAAGATTTTCTACTTGGTAAGTAAAACTTTTATTTGTAATAAATGAACCATGCTTGACATTTACAGAATTAAAATCTACTCCTATATTTGTATTTTCTATATTTGTAATTATTAATGAATCTCTGAGATCATGTGCAACTTCAATTAATCCTTCATCATAATCGGTTAAATCGTCCACGCCATCATTATAAACACAAGTAACTGCATAATTAAAATCTCCGGCAGTTACAGGGGATAAAAAAGTTATTTCATGCCATTGGTTTGCTTCACTCCAAGTCATTGATTGGAAAACTGAATTATTAAAAGATGCGTTACAATCGTCTGCTTGGACAAACTCTTGCGTGCTTGTAGTTTCTTGAAAACGTATATCGTCAATATATACGCGCCTATTTGTTCCTGTAGCATTTCCGTTTAAATCAAATAATATTCTGTCACCAATTGAGAAGGTGTCTGCTGTGTTTATTAAATACCCGTTTATAACTTTCCAGCCGTTGAAATTTTGATATACAGCAAAATTTAAGTCTGTGGCTGGAAGAATAAAATTTAGATCCGCGTAAGTGTTTTCTAATATGCTAAAAGGTGCGCTATTAGTAATAAAAAAAGGATCGGTACAGTTTGGTTCTCCGATACCAATAGAAGCACTATTACCTACTGCACACACCATTGTAAGACTAGAATCAAAACCGTTACAAAGTTGTCCTTTAAACCTTGAACAAAATGTACCTTCAGAACAGCCTATCGTTACACCATCTATTGAATCGCCATTTTCTACTACTTCTGTAACTAAAGAACTACAATTTAATCCTGTAAAACTTTGAACACTCCAATTTGTTAGATCGCTTGTTTCAAAACCGCCATTAGTTACATCTTGCATTGCTTCAAAAATATCACCATCTAAAAAGGTCACTACTCGTAGTGTAAATTCTGTATTTGTTGGCACGGGTTGGATTGGTTCTGTTATAGTATCAGTTATTGAGTTTGCACTAAAACAATAAGTAGCAAAAAACAGCGTAATTGCTATAATTGAAATTAATAACATTTTTTTTTTGCTTGAATACATGATTTTCACTTTAAATAAAATAATTTCAATGGTTTCCTTTTAAAGTTGGGGTTTCTTTAATCGGACAAAAAAATTAAAAACTCTTTTTTCAACAATCAAGAGTTTTTAATTTCAGGATTTCTTCACAGCTCCCATGCCTCTTACATACAAACCGATAGCTGATCCAACAACTGCAATTCCTATAATTCCTATGATTGCAAGCCAAGCCAAACTTGAGGAGTCTCCACCTTCAAGAACGAATAGCCCTGTTGCTGATGTTACTGCATCTTCCAGGCCATCATCATCGACACATCCACCTGCTACGTTCAAGTCGTCTGAGATTGAACTACAAAGCAAATCAACATCGCCGGTCGCACCCAGAACACTCGGAGCAAAGAACGCCAAGATTAACAACATTGGAAGAATTTGTTTAACATTCACTTTTTCTTTCACCTCCCTTTTAAGATCCGAAGAAATTAATAGATAATAGAGGTTTGAAGGGATATATTAATTTTTCTATTACTGTCTCACTAACTTAATATACCGTCTACGCCAATTTTTACGCCTATAAAGATTAATAAAACAAAAAAAAGTCCGACTGCCATTGTGCTAAAACTAAGTATGGCGACCATAAGGGTGGATTCTAAAAGATCAGGCAAGTTCTCTTCAAAATCCAAAAAGTCCTCTTTGACTGGGATCTCGGGATCTATAACGCGGTCAAGTGCATATGCATTTGTTATTATCAAGAATAAAGCCATGATTGTTAATAGTTTACGCATGTTTTAATCTCCTATAAAAATAATATAGTATTCCTAAGATTATAATTATTACGAATAATGCTATTGCTCCTGTTAAAGCTATTTCTGGCACATTATTAGTCATAAAACTAAGCGATTGCACTAAAGAAAAGTTTTGTAATTTTTCAGCATTTACCGTAAAACTTTCAAGGTGACTTAATCCTTTTTGTTTTATTTCTAAGGTGTAATTTGCGGTTTGAAAATAACAACTTTTCAATTCTCCGATGCCACAAGCCCTTAAAAATAATTTTGCACTTACTTTCCCGGAATCGTCTGAAACTATTCTATACTCTAATGTTTGGATATTTTCAGGTATTGTTCTATAGTATTCAAACCCTGTTGAATTTTCAACATTTTCCGTATTTAATTTTGAAAAATCTAGCCCTTCAAGTTTTCTCGAAATAAGTTTGACGGTATAATCTTCTATCAAAATATTTTGATTGTCATATACTCTCAGGTGAACGTGCGTATTCTCGCGCGTGTTATCGTCAGTATCATTGAGAGTAAAGTCTATTGAAAGATAGTCGTTAAGTCTGGGCTGGGTAGTCATTCCAATATTTGTTATTGTATAATTAAAATCCATTTCATGGATAAATTCGTCTGCATAAACGCTTGAAAATAGCATTAAAAGAAATATTAAAATAAGTCGTTTCATTTGTTACCCCCCCTAAATATTGCGACTAAAATTACAATCATAAATACCATGAGAATTAAAAAAATAATTATAAATATAATTAAAGGATTAATTAAAATTGAAAGAATTAAATCTATAATAAGTACAAAAACACTATCTTCTCCAAGAATATTTCTCGCCGAATTAACAAAACCTTCTTTATATGCAAACGCCATGTCTTTTGAAGTAGCTGATATTACTAAACATTCTGTGCCATCCAAACTTACTTGGTCGCAACTTTTTGCCGGGATGCATTGGCCGGTAATATCTTGTAATTGGCAATCATTAACAAGATTTTTTTTAAGAATATCAATATTTGCCGAAGTCATTACTTGGCTAGCTAAGAATATTAGAAATAAAACAATTACTATTTTTCGCATTAAAATCGTATAAACTAAGGCTTAATTAATATAATAAATTTTCTATTCAAAACTTTTTGACTTTTTCGCTAAAAACAGTTTTTCCTTTTGCTGTAGCGCTTACTCTTACACCTGTTTTCTGTATTTTGACCTTAATTAAACCTTTTTTGTAATCAGATTTAGTTCTTTTTGATAGTGCAACCCCGCCGAATATTTTCCCGGATTTGCTCTTAAACCCGCCTGTCGCTAATCTAACTCTTCTATCTAAATTAGCTACGCGTTTTGCAGATTTTCCGCTAGATCTTTTACCCATGAATAATTAGAGTTCATAGTCGTATTTATTACTTTCCTTTCTTTTTTTTGCAATGTAAAAAGTAATCCCAGGCATTTTGTAAGTCTTTAATTGTTACATCGCCCCAATTTTTATTAATGTGATAATATTCTGAATATGCGCTTTGCCAAATCAGAAACCCGCTTTTTGCTTCCCGTTCAGCTTCTTCAAAACTAGATCTTATTACAAAATCACAAGGAGTTTTTATTTGTAAACCACGCTTTAAATCTTCTTCTGAGAGATTAAAAAATAAGTTTTTTAATCGGTTAATTGGGTGGCCTACAGCCTTTAAGATTTCATGTTTTCCTGTATACCCTATTAAAATATTCAAAACTTTATTAGAATAAATTTTGGTTTCATTCCCTATAACTTCAAAAATATTTTTTACACTTAAATTTAATTTTTCGGGGGTTGTAGAAACCATGTTAATTTTTACTTTTTCAGCACGAATAAACTCTCTTTGCCTGAGATCTTCAAGACCTTCTAAATAGACTTCATTTAACCAATTTAATTCTTCTCTGCTTCGTTTGAAATTTTCTTCTGATAGAACATAAACGCTTAATTCAGTTATTTCTTCTTTTTTTAAAAAATATTCTATTGTTTTTTTTAATATTTTTGCGCCTTGCTGATGGCCTTTCTTTTCAGAAACGTTATTTTCTCTAGCCCATCTTCTATTACCGTCTGGAATTAATCCGATGTGATAGCCCATATAATTAATTATATTTATCATTGTATTTTAAAGTATGTTGGATGGGCTAATGCAAATATTTTAAAGTATGTTGGATGGGCTAATGCAAAAGCTAAAAAAGAAGAGTGAACATAATGTTAATACTGTATAGCTATAGCATTGCAGATAATAGAAATTTTGGGACGCTTGACTTCAATTAAACAAACATTTCAACAATGATTTAGTTTAGTTTGAGGGATGTCCCATAATTTCACCTATTTCTTATTATAACTGTTTTTCTGCAATTGTCTGTTTTTATTTCTAAATAGTAAGGATCGTTCTTTATTTTTTTTCGTGAAATGTATTGGTAATGATCCCCTACCCTGGTAAAAGATATGTCTTGAAGCAATGGAATTTTACCTTTATAAATCGAAAATTGTGGGTTTGTTATAAAATCCCCTTCGTCTGTAAAACCGCTTAATGAAAACTGTGGATATTGGTCTATATAAAATTCTACTTCTAAATCCAATAAGCATTCTCCTGTACCGGTTATAGTTGGGTCTTGAATGGCATTAAGTGCTGTAAAATTATAATCTGAATTATCAAATGAACTTGAAAAATTGTCAGCACTAGTTTCTGTAGCAGTACAATCCATACTATAAACACCATTAGCTAAATCCGTAGAATCAAATGTCCCGTTTCCATTACCGCCAGATTCTAATTCTAAAGCTGTGGTGTTTGTATCTCTGAAAATAATATTAACATCATATGTCAAAGGATCATTGTTTGGATCGGTTGTAAAACAATTATAATCTACTACTGCTCCGTTTACATCCGCGCCGTTTATAGGTGCAAAAACAAGCGGTGGCTGTGGTGGGTTAGGTAATAAAACATCAGTAGCGTTTACATGTATTATGCTTAGTGATCCCCCCTCTATTGTTATTGTCCCAATATCAGTTTTCGCCCAAAGATTCAAATTCACAGTTGTAGAATTTACGTCCTCAAATAAATATTGTAAAATAGCCACGCCAATAGAATTAGCCCCATTTGATTCTCTCATTGTTAAAAGGGAATTAATATCGTAAGTAGTATCTGCTATTTGGAGTTTAGCGTCAAATAAACAATCGGCTTGATCGCACGAAAAAGGAATAACCGCCAAAACTCTAAAATCTCCTTCGGTGTCAAATAAGTTTAGATCAACTTGTTTTATTATTTCGTAATCTGTTGCGCTTGTAGTTACTCCGTTCAAATCAACTATTTCAAATTCTCCAAGCCTTTGGTTAAGTTGTTTACTCAAATAAGTAAAATCTGCGATTAAAGTGCCGGCTGTTGTTTTCGCAAATGTTTGAACAACATAAGGGTTCAATGCGTTTACATCTTTGAATATACCGCTATGCCCGCCTACTCCCGTGCTTAAAGCGCTTACAGTTCTCGGATATTCTACACCATTTGAATCAGGGACATTTTGAAGCCCCCATTTTAAAATCCCTGTCCCACCCGTTATACCGTATTCGTATAAAAAATCTCCGTAATGGTAAATAAAACCATTGAACGAATCAGTCGTCATGCTAAATGTGTCTATGCTTTCAAATTCTGTGTTGCTCGTTGAGGCATCTATAACGTCATTATCAAAATCAGGTATGAAAAAATTGTTTTGATCTACATGGATAATAGAATGGCATACTAAGTCGTCAGTTGTTATTGTGAAATTTGCGCCATTATCTCTTTTTTGTTGTACTCTGAAAAAATGGTTTCCGTCAGTAACATTAAAATCGTTAGTTTGCATATATATTGATCCGGCTGTTGTTAAGGCTTCAAATGTTCTTGTGGTTTCTTCTTCAGTAACCCATAAAATAGCATCTTCACTCGTTTGTATTCTAAAATCAACGTTTCGAGAAGCAATATTATTCGTAGTAGTCCAAAATGAACACCCGACATCGATCGCAACAGAAGCGCCTACGCTTGTCGAGTATTGGAAAGTTTCTATTGTTTGATAATTTATTGACTCGGAAGCAAAAGGCGTTGCCCTTTCAAATTGCGCCATAAGAGGGTAAACAAATTTATCAATTGTTTTTGTTAAAGTTTTGTTGGCATCGACAATCAAAACAAATGTGTTCCCGTCCGACCATTGGTTTTTAGTGATTGTAACTAAGTAATGCCCTGCGTTTACATCGTTCACAATAATAGGGGAATTAACATTAGTTTGGTCGTAAGCATCAACATTGAAATCTATATCAAAATTGCTTAAATCCGTTTGCACCCCCGTACCTTGAAAGACATTAAAAGTAATATTAAAATCTTCTGTGCTTTGTTCTTGTGATCCGAAAGTAATTAGGTTATTATTGTCAGCGTTATATAATAATTTTAGTTCGTCAAGAGAAACATTGTAATTCAAAAATCTTTCAGAATCAACAACATAATCAGCAAAGTTTGCGGCTTCTCTACCAATCAAATCAGTAGCTTGGTTTAATGTTCCTACAACTGTAGAGCCGGTATTAAAAGCGTTTGCGTTATTAGAAATTTGATTTCCATTTACAGAGTCGTATGTAGCCCCATAAAAAGTCCATACTCCTGTCGAAACAGCATCGCTTCCTATTTCTGATGCTCCGCTTGTATCACCGACAACTTTCCAGCGCAAATTACCTAATCCTGATGTTCCGGCGGCCAAATAAAAACCTTTGCCGTTATATTTTCTCCAAATATCTGAGTATGCAGCTCCACTAAAAGAATCAACTCTTACCCATCCGATCATTGAAAAATCCCCGCCAAAAGTAGTTCCAAGAACATCACCCATATTTCTGGATTCTGTATTATCATAATCGCCACCGAAACCGATTTTTCCCTCTACTTTGTCCCCTGTGTTTGTGGAAGAATCTATGTTATTGCTTGTTCTATCGACCATTTGCGTGTTGTCTGCTTGATCTTGAAAGAAAAATGCTTGGTAACTCGAAGGGTAAGCGCTTGACCCGTCAGAATTATCGGTGTCCGCACCGCCGTAATATATCCATACTTCTAAATTACTTGCACTTGGAAAAGTTGGAGTAATTAAAACGTGCGGGATTGCTTCTTGTTTTGTCGCGTTAAAATCTTCCCATTCAAAATTTAATTCTGTTAATTCATCTGCTTGGGCGAATGTAACGCCGTTTCCTGTACCATAACTTTCATTAGCCCAAAAATCTGTATTACTCGGCGGGATGAATAGGGGTAATGTATGATCTGCTGTAATATCAGAACCTAAACTAATCCCGCTTGTGTCTAAGGTTATTTTTTGTCTAAAGGGAAAACCTGAAATAAAAGGATCGTATCGAAAAAGCTCATTTAATTGCAAATCATAAATTATTATGTCTATTTCTTCCCTTAAACCAATTTCGTTTGGGTCAAATAAAAGCGTAATATCCACATAAGTTAAAATGTTTTTTACATTTATGGCGCGGTTAGAAATCCAATTAGTAGTATTTTGCGGGTTATTATTTTCTATTTCTGCATCTGGAAAAACAATCTTTTTTAATCTAAAATTTTTACCCTCAGATTCCACTCCAATTCTATATGTTCTTCCAATTAAATTTATTTTATCACGGAAATAAATCCGCATTGTTATTTCCCCTTCTTTACTCCCATAAAAAACTTTGTCTGAGCCAATGACAAAATCAGAATCGATTAAATCTTTATGAGTAAAAAAGGATTCCCCGCCATCTTGAATATTTACAAAATCGGAAGTTTTTGCAGAATAAACGCTAACTGCTAAAAGAATTATGATTGTTAATAATAGTAGTTTTTTCATTTAATCGCCTTAAATAACTGTTTAATAATAAGATTTTTATACTAAATAAATTTATCTATTGATTTTCCAAAATGAATTTACTTAGTTTATCGGTTATATATAGGTTATTATTGAAAGTAGGGATTTTTTCAGCAACATTATAAATTTGACCATAAGAGGCCGTATTTCCGATGAAAAATTCTATAATATTGACCAAATCTTTTAATTTAATTAATTGTCTTTTAGCCATGCCATACCTTAAAAAGCGGTAAGTATTAGCGGTGAACAAGTAAAGTTTTCTAACCAAATCGAACAATTTTTCTTCTCTGAAAATCCAGGCAGACCTAAGAATAGTTATGCCAAAATCTTTTTTATATTTTAAACACGTTTTTTCAGCGCTTAATTTGGTTTCTTCGTATTCGTTGCTTGGGAATGGAGTAGTTTCTTCAGAATTGGCTTTTTTAGAATACCCGTAAACTTCGATAGAACTAATATAAATCAATTGCTTTACTTTATTAAATTTACAGGCCAAAGCAACATTAGCCGAGCCAGCAACATTAATTATATTAATATCTCCGGCGTTTTCATCGAGCCTACTGGCACAATGCACAACCACATCTATTTTATAAAAAGATTTATTCACTTGTGTAAAATTAGTTATATCGCAATTAGAATGCGTGCAAGCAAATACTTCATGCTTTTCTTTAAGTTTTTTCACAAGCGCTTTGCCGAGTAAACCTTCGCTTCCAGTTACCGCGACTCTCATTTTATTACATCCTTTTCCTGCAAACTATTTTTATATCGGCATCAAACAAATCGCTATGTTTTCCTTTTACCTCAAAACCTTGTGCCTCAAGAACAGCCACTATGAAACTAGGTTTGTAGAGCCAGCGATGGTCGTAATGATAACCGCTACTGGCGGGAAACTCTCCAAACAAATATTTTATCCTGGATTTCCAGTTAAAACAATTTGGAACATTAAAACGAAAAAAACCGTTTGGCTTTAGTATTCTTTTTACTTCGGTCACAAACTCGAAAAAACCAATGTCAAGGTGTTCTATTATTGAATTAGCTAAGACTTCTTCAAAATGATTGTTGGGGAAAGGTAAGGGTTTATTCGCATCTGCTATTATATCAGCCTCATGTAAATCAAGATTTACCCACCCTTCCCTATAATCTTGTCCACAACCAATATTCAATTTCATTCGGTTAAGCCTCTTGTAGCATTAAATTTCTGTTGGGAGGAATTGACCGCCTTTATAAGTTTTTTTACCTATTTTTATTATTGTTCCTCCTTTTACTATTCTTCTGCCTATTTTATTGAATTTAATACTTGCTAAGAATTGATCTTGTGCGATTATTTCTTTTGTGGCCTTTTTGATTCTTAATTGTCTCTTTTCTCCGAATCTTTTAAGGCTTTTTTGTATAGGATCTATTTTTTGCATTCCTAAATCTGCTAAAGCATAATCGTATAATTCCTTTTTTGTAACGCCCTTCATTTTTCTAAGGTTTTTGGCCTGGTCGTCTGAGCCTTCAAACAATTTTTTGAATATTTTAAATCGTTCTTCGTCTGTTTTTGCCTTTTTCAATTTAGCTAAATCGAGTTTTTTTATTAATCTTCGCCAGATTTTTTCAAATTCGTATTCAGTCATGTTTAGCACTTTGAAGCAGTATTATATTCTATTATTTCTACCGTTTCTTTAAAACCATCTTCTTTCTTTGCCTTTTTTATTTTTGTATTGTAATGCTCATTCAAAAATATTCTGTGAGCCGTACTTATTTCTCTGCTATTATATCCTGTTTTCATAGTAGTTATTAGTTTTGGTTTCTTTCTTTCTCCTTTTTGGGCTACTCGTAATACCCATCTGCGCAGTCTAAAGAGTCGTGGTGCTTTTTTGAAACCCGGATCGGCACTTGTTGAACTTATTATTTCTACGGCTTCCCACATAGGGAACTTGTCTAAACAGATTGCATGAAAACTTTTTTCTATATCATTTTGGAATATATAAAAATTTGATAAGCCAAATTCTCGCGCCAAAAAAGTTAATTCCTCCATTACTTCGTGATATTCCAGGCCGTCATAATCTAAGAATATTATGTGTTTTCCGTCTTTTGTTCTTGATGTGATGCCATAAGTTTCTTTATTAGGGGTTTTTACAATTAGAAGGCTAACATTTATTGCTTTACGAGTCGTAAATTTGAGAGATATTGTTATAGTAAATAGTTTAAATGTTAAAAGCATAGAGTAATTATAAGTAATTACATTTAATAATTATTGTTATTAAGTTTTCTTTACTGCTTTCATACCTTTTATGTAAAGCGCTATTCCAAAACCAGCAATTACTATTATAAGGAATCCTACAATTGTTAACCACATTAAACTTGAAGAATCTCCTCCTTCAAGAACGAACATCCCTGTACCGGATGTTACAGTATCTTCCAGGCCGTCATCGTCAATACATCCGTTTGCTTGTGCAAGATCGTCTGAGATTGTAGCGCATAGAGTATCTTCTTTTGATAATTTGATAAAATTAAAACTGCCGTTTGCATCGTGTGTCGTGTCTGAATCGTCTCTAGCACTAGCCACTATAAAATAAGACCCAGAAGCCGGGGCTGAAGGTTGCGAGAAAGTAAAGGAAAAACTACATTGGGAAGTAGTTGAAAAATCTGTGCTGTCACAATTTGCTAACAATCCATTTAAATCTTTTACAATGACCGTTCCTGTTTCTGCTTCTGCGGTGGTGGAAAAATTGAAATCAAATAGCATTCCGATTGCGTCTGTATCAGCATCGAAAATATTAAAATCAATTGTTATTTGCCTATGAGAGTAAAGAGTTTCGCCAATTGGCGCAGTAACGTTTATGTCAGGTGCTACTGCAAAAGCGTTTGCTGAAATTAGCAATATGAAAAGCATTATTCCTAAAAATTTAATTTTTCGCATGATAGTAATGAGATTACGTTATATTTAAATATTTTGTTTTTAGTGTCTGCCGGCTTCTCTTTGCTTTTGCTTATATTTTTCCCATTTTTCCTCTTCAAACTGCAAATCCTTTATAGAATCGTCAATTACTCGTCTAGCAGTTTTATAAGCCCCTTCATTAATTAGTTTTTTTATTC
>SDBU01004370.1_pt1 | contig 17351 bp, 20 predicted proteins | sample 2277071 | NCBI WGS metagenome assembly SDBU01 (sample SAMN10397929, study PRJNA504765) | marine sediment metagenome | isolation source: marine sediment core GS08_GC12, 126 cmbsf | place: Arctic Ocean: Gakkel Ridge, Loki's castle | collected 2008 | reverse complement strand
TCCTCCCAGTCATCAACACTGTCCTGCTGCCTGCCTTGAACAATTACCTCAATGCCGGTAGTATTCGCAGTTCCAGAAGATTGACAAACAGCAATATCAAGAATTGATCCCCATGAGGCACTGACATCAAAATCTGAACTTACTGCTACTGCTGCGGCAAGAGCACTTGGCGTTAATATTGCCCAGTTATCACCCTGATTAGCCGTTTTGGTAGGCGTGGTTATCGAGGTAGTCCTCAATAATCGTGTTCGATAATGTACTCGCCCGCCGTCTGGGTCAAATGCACCATTATATATTACTCTCGCAGCCTTATACGCCAACGGAACGGCGATACCAGTAGTATACACTGCCGAATTAGTGGCATGATCCTGTGTGTAGACATCATCAGCACTATCTTTTGCGAAAAGGATGCCATCCAATACTTGAATTGTATCTATTGCTATTGCCATGATTTACTCCGTAATTCCACCTGCTAATAATCTTGTCATTGTTACCGTGCCCGTCACATCTAACGTAGATGTTGGCGTTGTGTTTTTTATACCTAACCGCTTATTTACATCGCCCCAGAATAGTTCACTAATCTCCGTATGCACCCACTGCTTGAGTGTGTCATCCCAGAAAGCCAATTGGCCCTGGGCAGTGCCAGATTCTAACCGCGAATCAATTAACGGGTGCATTTCCATTTATTTACTTCTAAACTCTTTCTTTAATTGTTCGATAAAACCACTTGCACCAATTCTTTTAATAGCTATATCAAAGGCTTTGCCGTAATTAGTTTCCCACTGTCGCTCCAATGATTTGATTTCATCTTGCCCCTCTTGAGAAAATTGTTTCAGAAATTCAGGAACATCCTTGGCTGCCATATTCCCTAACGGCGAATTGTTTTTCGCCGATTGCAAAAACGCTTTTCGTAAGTCTTTGAGTTTTTCTGGTTTCGTATCTTCGACAATACCAACAATATAGTCCGCAGCATCCTCCACGTCACCTACAAGCACTTGTCGGGCTATCAATTCTAAACTTAAAGTACGCGGGCCGGGCAATCGTTTTGTTCTGCTGAATATCACGCGCCCAATCGTTCTTTCGAGTTCCGTGAGATCGCCTTTCTTTTTGCGAAAATCAAAAGACCGTTTTCGCCATTTAGCATAATTTTCTGTAAGATTATTCTCATCGAAAAACGTTCTATCTATTCTGTCAAGCACACCTCTTGCTTGCTTTGCTGCCGGTATATCATCAAGTAGGAACATTTTCAATCCATCAATGGTTGTAGCCGGGTCAACCGCTGCGGCAAAACCTCTTGCTCCAATACTCTCAATAGACCCAACGGTTGGGCCAAAAGTCCAATCGCTTAAACCGTAAGTTAAATCAGCTAACATTCCGACAATGCCACCATCCACAAGAGCATTGGCTACAGATTTCGCTATGTCTTTTGGATTTCTACCATCTTGGTCAGTTAGAGTTGACAGTAAAGATTCGTCCTTGTCCGTCAAAAAATCTCTGGCTATATTGTACAATTCTCCTGCAAGCCAAGTACCTATTATAAATCGTGCCAACCGAGACGGATCACCTGTAGCAACAGTATATTCCAAAACATCCTTGTAAATAAATCGCATCTGGTCGGCAGGCCACACTTTGAATTGTGTCATTGTTTGCACAAACGGGCGATTGCCCCACCACATACGTTTACTGGCGAGAGTTAATGGAAAGGCTGAATCGGTTACAACCCTATGTAAAACTTCTGACATTGTATCGTCATCAATTTTTTCCTGAGACAAAGCATCGGCTAATTGCTCATTAGTAAGATTAGTGAGAACCCTCTTCCGGGTCTGAAGTTGGGATTTCCCTACCACTGCAAGCAAACGATCGTACATCTTGCCTACCGTACCATCTTTGCCGCCCATTTCGTTAAGTCTCTTTATGTCCGCCTCAAGTTGCATTTTCTTGACAAGAGCGATATATGTCTGATTTCCTCTTTCGCTTAACGCAAATGGCTGACCTAAGAAGCTCTGGATTTTTCCTCCGCCCGCGAATCCTTCCGAAAGATGACCATGCCCTAAAACTGCTCCACGACGTATCATCTCATCTTGAATTCTCTGAGATGTTTTCATCCACTTATTAAGGAAGGGCGGGAACTGTACAGTTGCCCTGATATTAGTTCCTATTGTGCCGTGAGTTAAACCCTTGGCATATCTGTCAAGCATGTTCCTTGTAATAGTTAGAGGTGAAAATGCTAACTTGCCAACAAACTGAACTGACCTTGCTCGTTGATTCCATTTCTTTGCTGCAACGGAAGCCCTTGATTGCCCATACTGAGCTTTAATATAATCTTCAAGCAAATTCGCTTGATCTTTCCCAACTTCACCCCTGATACGTTCTATGGATGTTCTTATGTCTTTGAAATTACCGTCTGGAGTTATGCCCCATTGTCGTGCAGCTTCGATATTTTCCCACCCACCTTCGATAATACCAGATAAAATTCTATCTGGACTCCATTCCCTCATATCCAAATCAAGCTCAACTTTTCGTTTGCCTTCAAAATATCCTTCTGTTCCACGAAGCCGAGTCTCTCGATATTTCTGGAGCGCCGCTATAGCAGCATCGATAGTCTTGAACCCCTTTTTTCCTTTTGTTTCCTTGTGTACATTCACTTGAATTTGTGCCCATGCAAATACTCTGTGGGATTTAGCACCTTTAGTTTCAGCCTCTTCAAGAAAAGCCTTACCTTTTTCATTGGGAACTTGCGGAAACGCCTTACCTGTCAACTCTCCTTTGCGAAGTCCTACGTCTTGAGCCTCAATCTGCATTAAGTCAAGTTCTACCGTAAGCATCTTTGCTCGTTTTAGAAGTCTTGAAGGCTGACCTTCTTTGCTGACTGCCTTATCAGTTAATTGTGCTACGATAATCCTTTCTCTGGCGCTTAAGCCCTTCAATATAGCCTTGATATTTTGTGATGTATTTCCTACATTCATCGCTGTTCGAGCCGAAATCTCCCGCAAATCTCTTTGTACTTTCTTGCCCGCCGTCCCCCAATGACCTACAGCATCTTCGGCCCGTGATACATTTCTTCTTATAGCATCAAATGTTCCGGGTGCTTCGACAGCAGCCTCTTTGGTGTTAGCTGCTATACCTTCGGTTTTGGTTGTAACAGTATTCTCAACAACTGTCTTTTCTATTTCTTTAGGAAGAAACGGCTCTTGCATAAACTGTCGGAACTCCTCTTCGCTCACTCCGCTCAAATTCGCCAATGCTCTTGTACCATCAGTTTCTATTGGCCGAAAAGGTTTATCTGTGCGGAATATCTTATTGGCCGCAAGCGAAAAACCTCCTGGAACGGCAAATATACCGGCCTCTACTAATAAATCTTCCATCGACGGCAAAATTGTATCAAATTCTTCCAGCCCTGTAGCAACCCGTAATATCCTGCCAAGTTGTTCTTCTCCCATTTCTTCAAGGATACCATCATAACCAATCTTTGTGGCACTGGCCTTTAGAAAATCAGACGCTGTCCTTGTTATACCTTTTGCGGCGCCCTTGGCGATCCATTTTTCTCCTAATTCTTGTGTAAACTTAGTAAGCACAGGAAACTTCTTAACTAATGTACCACCTACAAATTGCACGCCTTCACCTAACGCTTTACCAGACACCTCCGTAAGATTTTCAATGTATAAATCCACAAAACTTCTGGACAAAGCGCGGAACGGCGATATATCAGCATCAGCAAAAGCTATTGCACCGTCGTCAGTAATAGTTATTCCTTGCGTCATGTTTTCAGCAGCACCAGCCATAATACGAGGCACATTGACACCCGTCCTTATCAATGAACCAAAACCTGCGGCAGCCACTCTAATCGCCAACTTACTCACGCCTTTTTCGGCAAATCGACCCAGCAGTTTTGTTGCTGCCGCCTTAGCTGGCGCACTACCAATCTTAAACAGTGGACCCGTAAGAATAAACTCTACCATAAAGGCAGGTAATTCCGTTATGCCATCAGCAATTCTGCCGCCGATAGATACTCCCCTTGCCTGTTTTTCTTCAAGTTCAATGAGCCAGTCTTCGACAATCTTAATATCATGTGCCCGCCTATCCCTGGCTTGAACTCTCGGTATCATTTTCAATGAAGGAACAAAATGCATCTCTAGCGTCATAACATCCCGAACCTGCTCGTCCGGTTCTTTCGTAAGGTTCCGGGCAGCCTCAAATACATTTGCCAACCTATTGAGTTTGTACAATGAACCGACAAAAGGCAACTTTTCCTGAACCCGCGTATTCCTTAACATTTCCACAAAACCGATTGGTTCCGCCGTACCAAATCTCGCTCCCAAATCCTCCTGCATTCTAAGATAATCAAAATCAATGCTTGACGGATCTTCAGCGGCAAACTCCGGAAACTCCATGAAACGAGTTACGCCATTATCTCTTTCCGTTGCAGAAAACGGTGTTTCTTCGGGGAAAAAAAACGGACCCAGTGGCGGCATGTCTATGCCGTCGGCCTGCAAACTTTTAGTTAATTCTTGTTCGCGTATATCAAGGCCCGAAGGCGCAGACGGCAATACTTCTGTGTTGGCGAGAGATGCCGTTAGCTCTGCCTCTCTTGCGTCCAGTTCCTGCGGTGTCCTTTGTTCTAATGTTTTTGCCATTATCGTATAAGCTGTTTAAGTTCTCTGATTCTTTGCAATTCTGCTTGCTTTTCTTCAGTTGTCATTTCGTCAACTGGAACATCTTTTCCCACTTTCCCCGCAATAATCTTTTGTTGTTCTGCCCTAACAGCAGACTCCAACGTTTCCAAATTAAGGCGTTTACGTCTTTGATATTGCTGAAGAATACGTAGGGATTCTGCTTGAAATTGTTTCGTGTCAGTTACCTTGTCCTTACGCATCTCCCGAAATCTGTCGTCTACTGCGCGCTCATACAAGTCTCTGTTGGCAATTTCTGCCTCCCATCGCCTGTTTATGCGTTTTTTATCTTCTTCTGACAAGCCGGGAAGTGCAAACAAGGCAAACAAGTCATCTGCCGATCTGATACCAACGAACTGAACACTCATCAGCCCCCGACCCTCATTGTACGCGTTAGTGCGGGCTGTACCTATAACTTTACTGGCAATATCTTCCAAATTCGCAAATACATCTGCCCTGTCGGGACCGTCTAAAAATTGATATATTTCACCAATTCGAGTTTCCGCTTCCAGTCTTGTAATGTCCCCTGCCTCAAAATCTGCCGTAATTCTCCTTATTTCTCCTACTATAAACGGGTCTGAATTTTTGGGCGGAGATGTTTCAAGGCCCTGTCGCATAAACTTAAATTCTGAATCTTCTATAAGACCAGCAAGATGTCGTTTATCTAACTCTGCCGGTGTCAACTCATCCCTGAAATACTCTCCTAAAGTTTGACTTGTTGCCGTATCTTTTGCTAATTGTATCGCTTCCCTTGCTCTCGCCGAAAAGGATGTTTCCGCAGACTTAATGGCATTCCGCAAAATTGTTTGGTCTTTCTCTGGAATACCAGCGTTTGTTGCAAGTTGCCTTGCTATGTCAAAATTACCTGTTTGGCTTGCAGCTTCCATCGCAGCATGTACACCATTTATAAGATTGTCAGCAAACCCTCTTTCCCCCGCCGCTACCGCAACAGCTTTGTTCTTCCTTCCTTCTGCCGCATCCCACAATCGCGGAGCCGCCTTGTCAAATTCATCGTTTGCTATACGCTTTTTGTTCATATCTCCAGATTTAACGGCATCTACAAGAGCAAGTATTACTGCACCTCTTGTATCGTCAGCCTCTCTGGTTGCGGTTGCCGTAAGCACTGACGCTGCTGCCGATCGACTTGAAATACTAAAGTTTTCCTCCATCAAAGATCGACCCTTGTTGGAGAAGGGCAATCTATCGATTTTTGCTTTAGCCGCCACCATCCCCTGTTCCAAATCTTTTTCCCACAGAGTTGTATCAGCGTTAGATGCCCTGAAGGTCCGATTATTATCTACCGCTTCGTCGATAAAGCTGTTTGCAGTAGCCGTAGAACGCGTATCCTGATTGGCCTGCCGTATCTCTCCTATCCTTTGCAAAGTACTACCCACGGCCAGCCCCGCCTGCCCGATCGCTGCACTGACTGCGCCTGCGCCCGTTCGCGTGTCTATGTTGGCGCGTACAACCGTTGACGGGGTAAAGCCTAATTCTTGTCTTGCTGGAAATATACCCTGTGCCATTAGTTGAATCCCGTCAATAAGGTTGTGCCAATCTGTGTGCCAAATCTTATATTAGCCACACGCGCCGCACTTTTCCCTCTTTGCTTTGCCAGCTTGCCGCTCAATATATCGAGTTCTGCCTGCGACTCGGCCCGTCTCTGCGCCACTTCACCTTCAAATCCTATCAAGAGATTTTCCAGTTCAAGTTCAGCCGCTTGTTCGGCAATAAGGTCACCAGCCACAGGCGAACCCAATCCGCCACGGGCAGCAATGTCAGCAGTTTGCGCACTTCTAATCTGCGCAGCTTTCTTGGCTTGACGTTTAGAGGCAAAGCCAGCCCTTTGTTTAGCGGCCACACCCTGTTGTTTTGCGACAGCGGCATTGAAATTGGCTATGTTCTGTGCAGATTTGCCCTCAGCCCGTAAACCTTTCGCCCCGCTTAATTGTTCAAAGATTCCACCCATATTATCCCAACACTTTCCGTTTGCCTGTGTCCGGTATTAAATTGCCAGTCAGGAACGTTTCCTGCCTGCCACGTGACCTGCGTTTTCTGGCCTGTGTTCCTACTTCATCCTCATCTACCACAGGAACAGGTGGCGGCGCAGGTACGGGTGGTGGTTTCACAACTTGTGGTTTGTCTAATAAACCGCCCATTACATTATCCTCGCATATAAATAAGCATCACTTTTATCGGGACACTGCTGTATCATCAGTCCTTCTTGCCTAAAACCGAATGCCTCTATCATTTTGATAGCCTGCGGAAAATCAGACCTCACATACGCCTCTGCCCGATGTAGATTATTCACTTCAATCAGATACTCCATTTTCTCACGAATAGCGTACAAGGCCCTGAAGCCGTGTATGCCGTCCTTTTTACAGTCAGTAGTCAACATAAGCCATAGCAACCCTACGCCCTCCCAGCGGACGCACAGGCCGCCTACGGCCACAATAGCACCCTCGTATATCACACAGTACGTATTATCGTCAGGAACCTCCATATATGGATAGTTCTTGATTGCGCCCTCGTAAGGGTTCTGGCGAACAAAAGCCAAATCTTCTTGTGTAGCTTCTCGGAATTCCACTTACGCGTCATCCAGCATACCAAAAAATTCAACTGTTGCCGTACACGCTATACTCGCTACCACCGACACGTCTATCTGTAATACCTCACCAGCCGTGTACTCGATAGCCTTAACAGTTGTTGCATTGGGTATGTTTTCAAGCTTGCCTGTCGCCGCCGCCGCGTTTAGCCCTGATAGCGTTTGCGTATTAAGGAAATCTGTCAAAGCCCCTACCTGACCTATTGTAACCGTAGCGTTAGTGGCATTTGCGCTCAGGTTCCTAATTCGCACATAATCTAACACGCACTTCATACCCACGGGCACGGTAAATATGGTCGTTGCGGCCGCAGCATTCAAATCAACAGAATCCACACTCCCAAGCAATGCCACACAATTCTTTCTTAAACTTGCCATTATTACTCCTTACACTGAAACCAAATTATCATCTAAACTCACTATTTCATCGTCCACAAAACATATCCTGTCTGCATGGAAACTCCCGTTTATCGTTAAACTTTGCTCCGCTACAGTCGATGCCATGATGCCGTACATTAAGGATTTGATCCTCGTATCCGCCTCGCTGCTTCGCAAAATACTATCGATGATAAGCCGATTGTCTTCTCTCTCGAATCTACCAGCCTGATTACCTAATCCGATACAATTAGAACCGCCACCTTGCCTTAACGCCTCTGTGCCAACAGCAGTACTCTTCTCGCCACCGCCATTCTGCCGTCCTGCACCTATACCGATGAATGTGTTATTGTCCTTGTTGTTCACCATATACCCGGCACCGATCCCGACAGCGGTAAGTCCGCTATAAGTAGCTGCCGTCGACGTCTTAAAGGTAACGTCTGTTACAGAAAACCGTGATGCATTAGTTGGCGTAAAAGTCAAAAGACGAGACGCTGCATTAAACAACGAAGGCGTTACATTCCATGTAAAAGTACCATCGCCCGACCTTACAGTATCGGTCTCACCACCAAAAGTCACAGTTACCGAACCAAGACCATGCGACAGGATTGTATATTCAATCTGGTAGGTAGTCCCAACTCCATAATCAAGATAAGCTGCTCCAGCATCAGTCAGCGTTGCTGTTAATGTCCCTGTCCCGTCACTGCTCTTATCCACTTGATTAGCGCCGTTGTTTACTGCCCAACCTGTGCCAAGTGTCCAGCCGGTAGGTAAATCTGTTACCGAAAAGTCTCCGTCAAGGATCTGATCGTCGTGAATATTACCATGGCCGGCTTCATTCCCAACAGCTACAGAATTCTCCGCTGAAGTACATTCCAGCATAGCAGCTTTGCCAAAAGCGTTGAGTTGCGAACCGTCTACATTAAGGTTCAGAGCGTTTCTTCCAACGGCAGAATTATTTTTACCAGTAGTATTCTGTCTTAGTGCCCCACTACTGAAGGCACTGTTCTCGTCACCGGTAGTGTTATTCTCTAACGCCCTGTACCCGAAAGCATTATTAGCTGTGGCGAGATTTTCTCTCAAGGCACGTACCCCAAAGGCCGAATTAGTAAGACCGGTGAGATTCTTTTCGCCAGCCTCTGCACCGACACTGGTATTGCGAACTCCGGACGTGTTTTCTTTTCCGGCCCTGAACCCCATAAAGGTACATTCTCGCCCGGACGTAAGATCTTCACCGGTTTCAAAACCCTGAAACGTATTTTCAACCCCTGTATTCACAGCAAACCATTCGGCCTTCCACGTTTGAATCTCTTTCGAGAAACTTACACTACCGTCGCCGGAGAATATCTGGAACCTGCCTGCATCTATTTCACCGGCAATCGTTACCGTCTTTCCTGTGTCAATACTAAGCTGTGCACCCTTCAGGAATACCACATGGACCGTTGCACCAATCGTTATATCATCGTCAATTAAATATGTACCTCCGTCATCAGGGTCAATGGTAAACACTAAAGTACCGCCAGCAGCGGCGGTGGCGGCTATGGTTATTGCGGCGTTTGCAGAAGTAACCCCATCCGGCACTGCTCCATAAGCCCTTACGTCGTGGACAGGACTCTTAATTATTACATCGTCCCAGAAGGCATTAGTCGTTGAGAAAGTGCCGGAACTATCTGTTACAGTTACATTGCCACCGGAGTCAAAGCCAAGGTTCTTACTTGCCCTGTCTACAGAATTGGGTATTACCAGGTCAAGTGCTGTGGCGTCTGTAGAAGGCGCACGCAATGACCTGTTCACACCGTCTCTATTATCTATCGCCAGTTTAGTAGTCTTGTCGAAAGCGTCCTCGATATTCTCGGCGTTATACGAACCGCCCTGCTCCAAATCCAGTGGCTGCGTGCGAGGAGTGTCTCTTATGATGTGAATTTCATCGTCAGTGGATATGGCCGTTACAGTCGTGAGCGTTCCGCCGTTGTCGCCGTTAATCTCTATGGTGTAGTTTGTGGTTTCAACAAGGTCTGTCTCTACACCAGTAGACGTGACCCTGCTTATCACAGTCAATTCACTTGTGACTGTAATTGGAAAACCAAAAGGGACCTCTTGCCCAATTGCCCCGCTGCCTACCGCCGATATTCTGTTTGTCTGATTTGATACAGTCACAATATACTCCTTATCTTCCTGTAATATCTAATCTTGCCGTGATCGACCGTAGAGTACACGGTAACGGGTCAGAACCTGAAATCACTATATTATCTTCGGTCGAAAACCCGCCGTCGAAAGTCAGGTTGTCCGTAAGTCCGGTAAATAACTCAGGTGGCGAACCATAAGGTTCCTCTGTACGGAATGAGATCGGAGAACTATCTGTACCGTCGCCATACCTAACGTTTCCGGAAGCGAAGAGACTTAATACGATTTCAGATACCTTTGAAATACTGCCAAGGCTGGACCCTTTCCGTGTGTTGATATCCAGCCGCATCGGACTTACCTGGTAAGTGTATGGCAATCCAACCACTACCCTGTCGCCGGCTTCAGTTATTGTTATCTGGCCGCCCGAAACAGTTTGCCTTGCCTGCACAGCCCCATCGACCAATACAACGACTTCTTCGCCTTCTAAATGGCCCAACCCTGTTATTGTTGCTGAACCGCCTGTATCGACAATTCCGGCATCTGCAAAGAATGAGTTAGTCGCGTCAGTCGTCGAGCCCCAATCTCTCGGCTGCATGTCTTCAATGGTTCGTACAGTAGAGCCGTCAATTGTCCTTTTAACTGTTAATGTGATTACGTCTTCACTTGTACCCGGCGTAACAATTACCGATTCCGCTATACCATCGCCGCCTAATGGATGATTCGCAAATGCCACTACATTCTGTTCGCGCTCGTATGTCATCGAAATAAGATATGGACTGTTAGCAATCGTCATCCATATAATCGAATCAGGATTCCTCTGGACCGCAATGCTTGTAATACCGCCCGCTGTAATATCTTCTGCCAACGCAGTCAAGTCCGGTGATACGTATTTCTGTATCGGGTCACTGAACGTATATTCCCTTATTTTCCTTGCAACGAAATCCACAAACAGAATAACATCATTTACCTCCAATGCCTGTATCTCTGCACTGCCACGTTGTGTCTGTTTCTTCATATCGACATTCTTTGGAGTCAATGCCTGGTCGAGATTCGACGCCCTTATCCGCCATTCATCTCCCGCTGTACCGGCGGCCAGAGTTTCGAGCGACCCCAACCATCGGCCCCTATTGGCCGTTCGGAGAGTTAAGGCAAAAGAATCGGAATCATTTAGGCCTGCCTCAAAATCTTCAAAATCATCAATCTCGCTTAACCAGATATTCCGAGTGTCCGAATTGGTGAATCCGTATACTGCCCGTTCTCCAAAAAATGTAATGGCAGACGGATAGCCCCTGACACCGGACCACGAACCTTCCGCCCATCGCGTAGCAGCTACATTGTCCGGCGCAGCTATAATTGCCGTTGCAGTAGCAGAAACCCCTGAAGCCACGGCAGTTACCTTGAAAATACTGTCTTGCGTACTCTCATTTACTTTAAGATTGGCCGATATGGTGCCGGACGTGTGTTCGGTTACAAACAATCTAAATTGAACACCATTGGACTTTTCAATCTCCGTCTTTATCAAATTACTTGACCCGCCACCGGCAGTTATTGTTGATACAAATGGGGTAAAGGTTTCCCAATTAGTACCATCTTCCAGTCTTTGTATTTCTAATATGGCATCGAAAATTCCACCCGTAATAGCAGTCCAACTACCCTTAACATCTATCGGCTCTCCTATGATACCCGTGTCTGTGCCAGAAAGACTGCCTTTGGTTATTACCTTTAATCTTTTATGGGTTATCTTAAACAATGCCCCAAGATGGCCACTCTCGAACGTCGCGGACGATGCAGTCAATGTCACCTCTCCGTCATCCACCATAATCTGACCGTCATCGTCGCCAGTCGCTATAGTTTCGTTTGCAAATATCGTAACCGTTGTCCCGACATAAGTAGTAGCATCGTCGGCGCTTACCGTATAGGCTGCGTCGTTACCCGTAGAATCGGTAACGTAAAATCGCCGATTGGCAGGGAACAGACCGGATATGTCCGTTGCGCTCTCTATAGTAAAACTGCCCACTCCCACTGCGCCGGCAGTGGCAGTATCTACAGTCAAGCCCGTTACAGCTATTGTAACGCCGTCATCTTCGGCAATATCATTCCGTTTAATAAACGGGCCTTTCTCAAAAGAAATGACATCTAATGAAAAGTCCGTCGCACTTACCCTGCTTAACTTTCGTGACTTATATGACGAATGAGTTATCCACATCACGTCCGCCGACTGCCTAAACTGTAACTGAAACAAATCGGCTTCGAGATAGGGTGATACAATACCGGACTGAATCAATGTCTCTTCAAAATATACATTGATGATCTGATCGCTGAACTCCAACTTATATGCGATAGTTGCCGAGAATATAAAATCCACCATTTTAGATTTTACGTCATTATCTTCTGCGTCCGCAATCTTTTTCGTGCCCGGCCTGCGTTCAACATCTCCATAAATCAGAGCAATCATATTATCGAGAATTCTGCACCCGCGCGCATATTTCTCCACGTCCGATCTCACATCAATCAGTGGAGTCAGTTTCCCTGAATTAAACGAAACTACAGCTATATTCGGCATTTACTCTCCGGGCCCAAGTTCAATGAAAGTTGAACTTTGTTCGGCGAAAACAGTATCCAATTGATCGGACAAACTCTCCAATGTATCGCCATCTGCACCGATAAGCGTATCCGTAAAATCGGCGCCTTCAATAAGTACACAATCAACTTCTGGCCTATACTCGCCAAAGCCAACCTTATTTGTGCCGTCATCTACGATTGCGACATCGCCCGCTACGATTACCGCTGGTGTACCGAAGTACACACCACTTGTGCCAGTTTCAGTCATCGAAATCCCCGTCTCCCTGAGAGTGGTATCTGCCTTATATACCTCGGCAGTTAAAGCCTCGCCGGAACGCCAACCAAATTTGAGTTCGTTAGCCATTAAAAACTCCCGCGCCGAGCACCACTTCTGCCGGTCCTCATCTCCCTGATGTCGTTCCAGTCTATTTTACGGACAAGTTCCGCCTCTTGCCTGCTTAGCGATCTGACTGACGGCATCAGCAATTTCAAATCATCCTTCAGGCTTTCCCTTATCTTCGGAGTCGCACCGGCAAGAGAAGTCAATTTCAAAGCCAACTGTTTTACAAATACCTCCACAAATAAAGGGTCAAACTCTGTTGGGTCGGTTATATCTTTGGTGTATCTTATCTGTGATGTGGAATCATTCGTTAAAAGTCTCTTCCCTTCAATTGCATGCCGGTTCCTGGACTTTCCCTCGACTGTAAAATTGTCCGCGAAAATAGAGCGCAAATACTTAAAGTCATTTGGAAGAATAAATTGGTTATCATATTCAAAATCAGGATCCTCGGCATCTTGCGAGAGCGTAGCTCTGCCAGCGGCAAACGGCCAGTAATGCGAACGCAAAAGTGCATCTTTCGTCGGCTCATAGTGAAGCCTGCAAGCAATTGCCTGTGGTGAACTATCCGTCTCGAAATCATTTATTCTCTTGATCCCGACATCCGACAGGGCAAGATTGCATATTTGTGTTACTGACAGTGCCATTATGATTTTACCTTAATTTGAAATTCCAGTTCGGCATTATTATCAGCATTCACCAGCCACGCTATACTCGTAGCCTCGTCCTGACTAAGTTTCAGGTTCTTGATGTGAATATTGTCCCCATTGGTCTGGGTGCGAAATTGTACCTGATCCGCCTTTGTGTGAAATATAACTTCTTCTTCTACTTCTGCCATGATACGCTCCTATACTATTGGGCTATCGCCCGTAAAACCTTCGACATAAAGCGTGAATGATGCACCGGGGACATTACCCAGAACATATAGCGCCTTGTTATCAATAAGTTTCAACGGATTCTGCCAGTCTTTCTTAAACAATCCACCACCATCAGATTGCATTTGTATCGGACCATATAAAACTGTTCCATCCTCATCTTGCAAAGTTATCTTAACATCTTGTATCGTTACTACTAAATGGGCGCTCATCGTAATATGAGTCAGATACAGAGCCTTGCCTGCCCCCGGAGCAGCCTTGACTTCGTGGGCCGCGCCGGTTTCAACAACGTGGTCATTAACGGCCCACGGTGCATATCGTTCTATCGGAAAGATTCCTGCACCAGCAAGCACAGGTGTAGTAATCGCCATGATAGATTCCTTAAACTATTGGTGCTTGACCGATAAAGTATTCACCGTAAATAGTAAATGCCTGACTATTAGTAGCAAAAACATCGAGAGCCTTGTTATCCGTCAGTTTCAAGGGATGTTTCCAGTCTTTTGTGAAGTTCCCGCCACCGTCAGCCTGCATCTGGATAGGTCCGAACAAAACCGTTCCATCTTCGTCTTGCAAAGTAATTGCAACGTCAGTGGTACGGCCACTCATCGTAACGTGAGTCAGATATAACGCTTTACCTGTGCCCGGCGTTGCTACGAGTTGAACGGCCGCATCGGCATCGTCCTCGTCGTTATTAAACGCAAACGGACCAGACCGTGCAATTGGTAATTCCGCAACTAATGTAGGTGTTGTAACCGCCATGACTAATCTCCCGAATAATGTGTTTCTGGATAGTGAGACTGATCGGCGGTCGCCTTAGTACCGACAGCAGTAATGCCAGTCGTGTCTGCTAATCCGCCTTTTTGCGGCCATTCCAAAGTGTCGTAAGTCAAGGGGTCCGTAGTGGTAAGCGAACTCACCGTTGCGTTTACTGTCGTAAAAGCTAACGCATAGGCATCCAGATCGTCTTCCGTCATTGCCTCAACAGATTTGTGCCTGTTGTTCTTAATCCAAAATATGAAACCCCATAACGTCTGATTTTTTGTTGCAGCCATTATTTATCTCCTTTACTTTTCTTTCTTCTTTTATTGTCGTCTGCTTTCGCTTCGTTCGGATGCTTGACCCGAAACTGTCTTGTCAGGCAGCCGCCGCCACCTTCCAGTCGGATTCTTACGCCAAGCGGTGAGAACTCTGCATCCATATCAAACTCTTTTTTCTCTGCCATTGTAAATCTCCTTAATCAATTAACTCGCCCTGCTCATTGCGGGGCCATAAATTTAACTTTGTTTCACCGCAAGGTACCGTAGCCATAATTTTACCTGTCCCCCGCACACACTCGCCCTGCCTGTTCGTCAAACCAGCCTTGCATGACCGAGCATTCATTTCATCCTGCAAATCCACGTCCGACACACTGGCGGGGATTAGTTCCTCGTCGCCACGTCTCATTGCCTGTCTGTCCAATTCGTCCATCGGCATAATATAACTCCGAAAAGGTGAAGCGCCGTTAAGCGCTCCACCTCGAAACACTTTAGAACGGACTTATTTGTAAGAAGATAAACGGCGGATTGTCAGAACCCGGACTCGTGTTATCAATAACAAAACCTGCCCGCTGAAGACCCGTTTCGGCAGTAGAGTCCTCGGAACCCAAAATGGAACCATCGCCGCCAAAGTAGACCTCGCGCCACTGTGCCGTATCAGCAACAGGTAGGGCCGGTACAATCCAGCATCCACCCCAAGTCTGCATCCAACCAAAAGACTCAGATGCTACTTTCGCTGTAGGCAAACCCATAACTGAAGTGAAATTGTTATTGGTTTGACGCAAATTGAAATACGGGTTCTGGATTACTTCGAGCATCTGAGTCGCGTCCGTTGCTCGTATCAACGGACCATCAAGATAGACTTTGATAGTCGCACCAGTGGCCCCTTTTTCATGCCCGGTGATATGTCGCATCATCTCCGGATCGCCCGTTGCCATAACAACCATGCCACCAACCATGTTGTTTTTAGTTCCGAACCATCCCGATGCGCCAGTAGTGCCGTCAAGAAGTATGTCGATCCATGTATCACCGATAGACCTCGCACTTACAACACCGCCAGTGATGTTATTAGATGCTCCAAAATTCTTGGCGCCATAACGTGGTACTATGGCAGCACCACCTCTGCCAAACTTATAAACCCTATCGCCAATGCGATAACGAGTACCAAGTATGAACTTCCGTACCGTTCCTGTACTGTAGACTCCAAATCGCGTGGTATCTGTAGCATCTATGTGTAACTGTCCCGCTATCGCGTTTGGAAAATTCACTGGTTGAGGTTGACTCATAATATATTCCTTTCAATTAAGTTTGTCTTAATCCTTTTCGATTAAGATTTCTTCAGCGAAATTTCGACGACTGCCGGGCCTTCGACCCGTACTGCACCGAAACTCATCTTCACATACGGCTGGACGGAATAACGCTTATCGTCCCGTTCCGTAACACGGGTTGTGATTTCCTTACCGACACCAAGATCGATAGCGTCTTGCGCCCAGGCATAACATTCAACCGCTTCATCGTCGGCCTCAATCTCACTATCGCGCAGATGACCCTTAATCTCGTCCTGGAAATTCTGCAACATGAGAAATTTGAAACCCATGAACGTGTCAATCTTGCCCATCGCCAGCGCCTTGACAGTGTTGAAATCGGCGCTCTTGACTTCAGTAGCATTGAGCAACTCATTCAGATTGAATGGGTTTGTTACAAAGAATCGCTGCCGTTCAGGGTCAATATCGCCCTCGTCGAGAAGCTGCTTACACGTCAACAGTTTAGCGATAGTCAGACCAGTAGACACAGCCGCCGAATGGTTGGACCCTGCCGCCACTACTGTACCATCACTGTCAATGAGACGGCATTCGCCGGCATCGTAGTTGTTGACAGAAGTTCCACCCGATTGACCTGCAAGAGCTATTCCACCGAGGGCGTCGTAGATGTGCTTGTCAATACGCCGATTTGCAGCGGCGATTGCGTTACGAACATAGGTGCTGAGTGGGTCGATGAGCATTTTAATCTTATCGAGATCGTCGATAAGGTCTGCCCAGTCCCAGTCCACCATTGTTCCCTTGCGTCTTGAGTGTGGAGTAGAGATCAGAGGCGTATCGCCGTGCCTGTCCTCAATATCCGCACCAGCCGTTGCTCCGACCCGTTCACCATAAAAAGTCCGGCCAGTAACCGACTCTTCTATGCAAGTCGTTCTCAAGCGGCTTTCCATTTGCTGACTCAATAACAGGATGTTAGCCCTGTATTGCTCAACAAATGCTACTGTAATTTCAAAACTCATTTGATAACCTTCCAAAAGGATTAAATTGCTCGGAACGGCTGCCCCTGACGGGACCTATCCTACCTAACGCTGGTAAGCGTGTGGACTACCACAATTTCCGAGACCTTTTAGAAAGGCTACCTCTATACTATTGTTTCATGGGCTTTACGCCCAAAGCTTTCAAATAACACACATTGCAAATCTTAAACTTAATCTTGCCAAATACCTCCATAACTCTTTCTTTTTCAGGATGTCCCAGCAAACGAACCACAATCGCTGCGTTTGCAAAGCCACCATCGTCTTTCAGACTATAACCGCATACATCGCATTCTATAGGCATTTACATTATCTCGCTTTAGGGTACATACTCTCGTACAGTTGTTTCACTTTTTGTACCTGCGCCTCATGTTGGGCTTTCGTAAATCCATGCGCCTTATAATCTGCACCATGTGATTTATGCGCCATTGCTTCGGTGATCTGCGCCTGAATATCGCCGATAGTTGGAATTATCGCTATCT
>SDBU01004369.1_pt1 | contig 17352 bp, 14 predicted proteins | sample 2277071 | NCBI WGS metagenome assembly SDBU01 (sample SAMN10397929, study PRJNA504765) | marine sediment metagenome | isolation source: marine sediment core GS08_GC12, 126 cmbsf | place: Arctic Ocean: Gakkel Ridge, Loki's castle | collected 2008 | reverse complement strand
CGTAGTGTCAAAATCAAGATTTTGACACTTAGGCTAATCAACCAGTTACCCTTGTGAGTCACCCCACAAGCCCCTTCTGATTCTCGGATGAAGCCCGACGACTTCGTCTTACGGCGAATCAGGAGGGGTGATTGACATTCAGCTTAGTTCGCCAATGTCACATTTTCGCGTAGTTCAAGATTCTATCGTAGCCGGATCCCGAAGTCTTGCGACTTCGGCTACATTCGGGATTCGGCTACATTCGAGATTCGCCAACTTAGTGAGTCTACGATTGAATCTGATTTCTAATTACGTTTTTCCCGTGCGACCTCAAGCAGCGCGAGAATATTCTCCGGAGGCACATCACCCTGAATAGACTGCGCGGGAGATAGAATGTAGCCACCGCTCTCCGACATTAGCTTCCGGACAGCGCGTGTCTCCTCACGAACTTCGCCCGGTGTGCCGTAGGGAAGCGTCCTCTGGGTACTGATGCCTCCCCAAAAAGCAAGTTTATCGCCGTAATCCCTTTTCAATCGTGCTATGTCCATCGCCTCAGGCTGGACCGGGTTGAGTACGTCCAGACCCATCTCGACCAGCGATGGAATGATAGCTTCGATGCAGCCGCAGGAGTGGACCCAGACATCCTTCCCATAAGCGTGAATGAGTTCGTATTCTTCCTGCTCGCCGGGGCGGATTAACTCCTCCCATGTCTCCGGCGACATCAGAAGTCCCCGTTGCGAACCCCAGTCGCTTCCCAGAAGCACTCCATCAATCTCCTCCAGAGTGAGGATATTCTCTAGCATCACAATATTCTTCCTGATGATGGTATTGACGAGTTTTTTCGCAAAGTCAAAATGTCCGCCGATGTCCGCGAGAAAATTTTCAAACCTGCGGGCAGAGTTGGCTTTCTCGAAATGACTTCCATAGATTCGCAAGAGGAAATACTTGTCTGACTTTTCTCTCCTCTGCTTCAGGGATTCTATAAGAGAAGGATAACTGCCCGTGCCGAGAACCTTGGCCGGCGAGAGCGGCGCATCCATCCCTCTCCAATCTTCACCCAGTTGGTGCCATGTCCACCAAGGTGGTGAAAAACTCTCAACATCGTTGTCCAGAAACTCCTCCGAATTCGAGCAATCAGTTCGCTCCTTAATAACCTCCCAAGCATCAGGGGTAAAATCAATGAGATAGGGAACACGTTCCGCTTCTCGGTGTTCAATTGCTGCTTTAACCAGTTCTCGTCTCGTCATTTTTCTTTGTACCTCCACACTTTATATTTCTGCTGCTGTTTTCAGTATATTTTAGCATGCTTCGATGATTTGACCAACAAAAAAATCCCGACTTTCGTCGGGATTTTTATTCTCTAAGCATCGGCAAGAATTGACAGAATGCAGTTATAATAAGAGTTGTCTACCCCGATTTTGAGGATTTTGCCTACACTTTATCAACAGGAATACCTCTGAAGTCGGTTGCGGGGGGAATAAGCTGAAATACTTATCTTGACTTTGGTAAATTAGAACGCCATGACCCGTAGCCTAGCCCTTTATGGGCGTCGTTTGCCCCACTATGGATGTTGGTAAACATAAAACGGGCATAAAGCCCTAGACTACAGCGTCGGGGAACGAAATCTACCAAAGTCAAGTTATCAATCATTAAAAATTTTACGAGGAATTTGACAGATAATTTGTATCCAAGATTATTTCCTGACATTTATAACTTGTCCTAATTCCTCGCCAGTTGTCGGCTTGTAAACTTCTTTTGGACCTATAAATCCGTTAAAGAATCCATTTTCTACCAAAAAGGCTCTTAGCAATTGGCAAAGGTGCGAGGAATCATGGTATTCACCTCTCTTAAAGCCTTTTTCTTCAGCAAATTCCAGAAGTCCTACAACAGTTTTCTCCACTAGAATTTTTACTACAGGGTTGTTTTTGCAGCCATCAGGTTCTTGTGTTTTTCTGACAATATCTACAAGGGAATCTTTTTCATTACCAATTGTTCCCATTATGATACCTACACAACCCGAGCCATAGAACACATTGCCATAAGGGTCCACATGAATATTATCAAGATTATCAAATCTGTTTTTGCATGGACTCCCCATACAGTTGCCATCTTCAAACTCTTTAATGTCTGTTTTAGGAAGAAAAGGAGCAATAGCATAAGCAGCATTGCCTGTTTTGGTTATACCTTTTAAATGACCCCTATCATAAAGTTCTTGTATATCGGTATCCTCTAGCGGATTAGCATCAGGGTCAAACTCTCCCACATCTTTATCCTGAAAGGATTCTGCCACAAGATAAGCAGCTAGATTTCTCCTGGTTCTTGAAACATTTCTGTTTGGTCCTCCACCTGGTATGTCTTCTGCATGAAAGCTATCTCCACTTACACCGATACCTTTAAATTTACCTTTAAAAGGCTTAAGTATTTCCCTGCCTCTTTCCTCAGTAACGGCCCAAAAGCCACTTGTCTCACCGACAATATTTGTTATTCCATATTCATTTATAGCAATATCTAATATCTCCAAGAGCCTATACTGATATAAAAAAGCATCTCCACCAGTCAGATGCACACTGTCAACATTCATGGCACTGAGCCCAGAGAAAATATTGTGTGCTGTCTCCATAGACATCTGGCCATTATCTGGACCACCTTTGTCAGGACCACCTGTATACCTACAGTGCCTACAGGTCAGAGGACACTTGTAGGTGATTAAGATTCCTGCAGATCTAAGTTTGGGCATTTTATCCATTATACTTAATCAGACCTCCTCTCTAATTTAAAATTTCCGTTAATGATTATGAAAAGCAAGAAAGTTCTTATACTCATCTCCGTTAGTTGAAAAGCAGTAATGACTTGGTCAATGACCTAATTTCCATGCCGAGAAACTATCTATCAGAAGTTCGCTTCGACACCGCGACTGAGAAAAAGACAACGCAAAGAATGCCAATGGATGATTCCAAGCCAGCAACCAATTTGCCCCAGCCGGGTTTTGTATAATCTCCATAGCCAAGCGTGGTAAATGTCATCACGCTAAAATATAAATTTGAGCAGAATTTGTCCCACATCGAAACCACCGGGGCGTTCGATTCAACCACAGTTAAATCAAACGCTGTGAAAAGGAATGCAGCGAGTAAGAGGACCACTAAACCCCATCCCGCAATGCGCCAGGGGCGCTCGCCGTAGCCATAAAGAAGATTAAAGATAGCCGAACTCACATACTTGACTGTGTATTTTATTCCCAATCCTACAACTTTGACCCATTTCTGCCAACCGGTTTGTTTTTGTAACGTCGGATGATAACACCGGAGCCAACAGAAATATGCTCGTCGTTCGTTCTGTTTTTCCTTCAGATATGCCCAACTGATATCTTCATTGTCGCCAAGGCTGCGAGCGTTGTTCTTCAACATACGATAGATGTGCCTGGCGTAGTGGAAATCCCCGGTTTTCTCTTGGCTTATATGCTTGCCCAAAAGGGATTCATGCCAAAGATGTCGGAGTCTTTGACTCAATCTCCCTCCTTTTGAGGGCAATGTTCCTTTAAGGCTATCAAGGTCAATATGTGTATTGAAAAGTTTTGTTTTGAATAAGTGGGCGTTGTGAAGTTTGGCTCCGGAGAGGTCTGCTCCTTCTAATCGTGCACCAGTTAGGTCTACGTTCTTCAATGACGCGCCAAGCAGATACGCCTCCTGTAAATGAGCGGTACTTAAATCAGAATTGTCCAGGCGCGCCAAGCTCAGATTCGTCTTTTCCAAGCGCGCCCCGATGAGATTCGCATCTTCCAAATGAGCGCCCGTCAGATTAGCACCTTCCAAGCGTGCTTGGCTCAACTGAAATCCCCGCAGGCTTTGCCCATTGCGCACCATCTCCTCTAATTCTGCCTTGACTGTATCATCTCGCGACTTATCGACCGATGCAGCGTGCCAACGACAAAATTCATGAAATTGTTCCGCCGGATGCGGGCAACTTTCGTATCGACATGATTTTTCCATCGTATTTGTGTCAAGGGGACACCCGTCTTTTAAGCGGGTGGGGAATTGATTTCTTGACTTTCCCCGTGTTTTATGATATAATTTTATCAAACTTAGGGCTCGGACGGAGTCTTCAGGGGCTAACGTAACGGGTTGCCGTATGCGTTCCCTGAGAAGCCCCCTGATTCATCAGGGGGAGTCGTCACTTACAGTTATTCCACCTATTCTGATAGGAACCAGTTTTTTTAAAAAAACCGGTTCCTATGTACATTCAAACGAATGCTTTAAGAATCTCGGTCTGGACTCGTTGTAGATTTTCGGCAGCGATGTTTAATTCTTTTGTTTTCTCCGCTAGTTGTTTATAGAGTATCAGTTTATCCAATCCATTGCGAATAAGCAAAAGTAGCTGTTCATTATCCCAGGGTTTTTCAACGTATTGATACAATCCAACCTCATTGATTCCTTTGATAGCATTCTCCTTGTCCGCGTAAGCCGTCAGGAGAACGCGGATTGTTTCAGGCTGGAGTTCCTTTACCTTCAGCAGGAACTGGATGCCGTTCATTTCACCAGGCATCAGATAATCGGAGATAATCAAATCAATCTCTTCATTTTGAATTTCTTCGAGCGCTTCACCAGGTGAATTAAAGGTTAAAACATTATATTCAGTTTCCAACATCAGTAATGTGTCGATGCTAGTTGTCACCATTTCCTCATCATCAACTATAACGACTGTATATTCTTCGTTATTCACGTGCTTCCCTCCTGTACTAATCAAATCAATTTTCCGTACTCTTCGGTCAACTGCTTCAATAGCGAACGTTTTTCCAAGCCCTCCCGAATAATCAGAAGGAGTTCTTCACTATCCCAGGGTTTTTCGAGATATTTGTATAATCCTACTTCATTGATAGCTTTAATCGCATTCCCTTTATCGGCATGGGCAGTTAGAATCATTCGTATGGAATATGGATATTTCTTTTTCAACTCCAAAAGGAATTCGATGCCATCCATATTGCCCGGCATTAAGTAATCGACAATCGCCAAATCAATCTCATGTTTTTGAATCGCTTCAAGCGCTTCCCTTGATGAAGTAAAGGTCAACACGTTATAGTCTGTTTCTAAAGCTAAAAGAGAGCCGATGCTCGCGATTACATCAGATTCATCATCAAGCACCAACACGGTGTATTCGGCTTCGTCCTTCACGTTTTTTTCCTCCTTCGGTTCAGAAACCAGGTTTTTCGCAAAAACCTGGTTTCTATGTATGCAATTTCAAGCGCTTTGGTTTTCACTAGCAGGGGTTGTGTTCAATCGGCAGGGTAATTGTGAATGTTGTCCCTCTTCCGACTTCACTTTCCACCTCGATTTTGCCGTAATGTTCTTCAATAATCTGCTGACAGATGGCTAAACCAAGTCCTGTGCCTTCGTCACGCGGCTTCGTTGTAAAGCCGGGTTCAAAAATCTTCGCTAAATTTTCGGGCGGGATGCCTTTACCTGTGTCCGTAAACTGTACTTTGATAGTGGCATCCTCCTGAAATGTTTTGATAAGAATCTTGCCTTCTCCCTCAATCGCCTGTGCTGCATTCACCAGAATATTCATAAATACACGACTCAAGCGACTTGGGAAACAATCACATTTAGGTATATCACCGTACTCGCGAATCACTTCAATGCGTCCTTTTATCTCATGATGCACAAGGACCAACGCGCTTTCCAACCCCTCATGAATGCCAGTTTTTTGTAATTCCATCTCATCAACACGGGCAAAGTTTCGCAGGCTACGCACAATCTGTACGGTTCGGTCACAAGCAGTTTTGTTGACATCATTCAGGTTGTCTAGCACGGCAAGCACACGCGTCAATTGCCGATTTTGACGGACCTCTTCCGGCATCCCCTCTGAACTAAGTAAAGCCTTGATTTTGTTAAAAGTGCGAGCAAACAGGTCAATATTGCTATTGATGGAAGCCACGGGGGTATTAATTTCGTGGGCGATGCCCGCTATCAGTTGCCCCAAGGTAGCCATCTTCTCAGATTGCATTAACCGTTTTCGTGTGGTTCGAAGATTTTCAGCAGTTTCATGAGCTTCCGTCAAAATTTGCTCAATTAACTCTCGTGGAATCGGAATTTCCTGGCATGTGCAACACGATGGCTTATCGTCGGAGCACGCGCTAAGCACTTCGTCTTCACATTCCTCCACAAGACGCGCCAACTGTTCAAGTGTCGTCCCCCGATTCTCGGGATGGCTCCGCTCATTTGCTGTATCATCTGGCATCAACCCCGCTGTGCGGGATTTCACTTCGTTCAACTTGCGTCCTCCTTTCCAGGTTCAAAAATCTGATCGCCCACCTGTCGAACCTTTCGCGCTAACGATTTGAATAAACCTTGTGTGATTTCAACATAATCAGCAACGATTTCAAAAAATTCTTCTCTATCAATTTTCAGCAATCGCGTCGGCTCAAGGGTTGTCGCGCTGGCAATGTTCAAGTGTTCGTTATCAAACAGCGACCAAAGGCCGAAACTACCTTTCTCCTCAATTACCCCGTAATCTTGTCCATCTCGATCGAGACGGATTTTGCCTTCGACCACAAAATAGAGCGATTCCGCCGGTTCACCCTGTCGAATGATTGTCATATCCGGCTCCAATTCAATTTCCTCTGTGATAGATGCGATATGGCTTAACTGTTCTGTTGCAATCTCTGCAAACGCCTCAATATCTTGCAAAAATATTACTTTTTCAATAATGGTTAGCATAATTTGTCCTCTACTCTTGTATGTAGTAGCGTATCATTGTTTCTCAACATTTCGAATCATGACTTTGGTATAATAATCTCCTCCACAAGCCTTATTGGGTGTGTCGCATCTCCCGTTACTTCTAGAATCTGGATAGTGATTTTATCGGGAGCAATATCCACGAGGGAGTAATGATAGATTTCTTTCTGCTTCACTAAGAGCACATCGAACCCTTCAGCACGATAGTTTTGACAGCATAACTCTATTTTCTGGGCGTCACTGGGAGAACGTAGTGGAGCGCAGCCACTCCCATTTACGATAAAATGGATTCCATGCTCGGTTTGATTTCCATATGTAGGGTCGGGGCTCTGTCCCCGACTACGAAGGATGGTGTGTTCATAAAGATGTTCATGACCATGTAACACTAGCTGGACTCCCTGTTCATAAAACAACTTGATGAGTTGTTGGCGTTTCTTCTGTAGATTCCTCCCCGATGAGGGTTTGGTCCAATCCGAATAGTGTTTCCCTAAAGAGGCAAGAGGATGGTGCATAACAACAATCTTGAAAGATTGGTTTCGAGATGCCAATTCTTGTTCTAACCACGCCGGCTGTAATGACTTGTTTTTCCGCAATGCAGTACTCGCGGAAAAACATAAATCTGAATCCTCCGCAGAAACAAACCATTTCTCAAACAGTGCATCCTGTTCGTCATCATCGATAAATTGATACTGGTCGATGATAATATTAGAATCGACGACAAAAAGAGCCGCATCCGGGAAATCCAACACGTAAAATTGTGGATACTCAAAAATGGCTTCATAGTTTGGAAGGCCATAAATCGGATCATTCACTTTCTCATGATTTCCAACAACCGGCAAAAATGGGAAGTCTGACACCAATGGTCGCTCTATTTTGTTCTCCCTTAGAAATTTTGCCCAATGCGAAGGTCGTCGGCCGTCACCAATCATATCACCCATATTGAGGATGAAATCTATCTTCGAGCGTTTAGCCTCGGCGTATATGGCATCTCGTACCATCCAGCATCCCTGGATGCCGTAATCTGGTGTGTGCTGTAACCAGTTAATTCCACCGGCGAGTCCATTGCCCAACCAGTAAACCTCATAAAAGGGAAAAAGCAGCATCTTCCAGGTAAGCCAATTTTTTTTCTTGAGAAATTTCTCGTTAACCCGCCAACCGGGTTTGCTATCCCCATAAACGATAAACTTAGGATTCTTATCCATCGGCTCATCGGGCAACAATTTGGGCACACGGTAGAAATCGCTAGAGTATTTTTCAGCGACCAACCCTTTTTGTGCACAACCAATATTGATGGCGAGAAGCCCAAAAACCAAGAATAGACTAAAAACTCGCTGAATTAACGTTTTATATTGTGTCTGAACCATCGCAGCTATCACCTTAATCAAAGAAAGTTTTATGTCTCCTTTATGCTTCTGAATAATGTTGTAGCTTATGGATAAATCCAAATCCATTCCTACTCTAGAGCTTTTTGTTGTAAAACCGGGGTCAAATATTCTAGCCAAATTTTCAGGTGGAATTCCCCTGCCCGTATCAGAAATCTTAATATAAACGTTGGTACTATCTGTGAAGGTTTCAATTTTTATCGTGCCCTTATCTTCTATCAACTGTGCGGCATTAACGAATAAATTCATGAATACCTGATTCAACCACCGGCGGTTGCGGTAAGCTGATTATTATCTTCGAGAATTTTTAATGAGCGCTGGAATTGTCTATTGTTTCTGACATCATCTAAAGTTTCGCTGGTTTTTAGTATACCCGCGATTTTAGGGACTTTCATCAATCGGAGAGTCTCCCCAATGGTATTGCCAGCCTTGGGTGGTTTTCATCGGCGGCGGTTCCGTGGCAACCTGCTCCTGCGCTGCCGCAAAAGTTAAAAGTAACCCGCTCAGAAAAACAAGAGAAAATATGCCTCCATGTAAAATGTTAGCACGGATGAGATAAAATTTAGCTCTCATTTTTTGACCTCCGAATTGGGCGCACCATTTTGTTGATTTTACTTCCGCTTTAGTAAATCTGCGTCAAAGCAAATTGTAGTCAACACACTCACCGTTTCCACCGAATATCAACAGCGCTCCCTTCAAGAGGCGATGTGTCTGTGGACGGACTTTCTCCATGTATCTTTTCAATTGCTTCATTCCGTCGTTCTTCACTTGTTCAATCTCTCCCACATCTCCTTTACGAATATATTTTAACTCTAAAACCCACTCATAATCAACTGGAAATTGCGGAAGTTCCCGCAAGAGGACATCAACATATCCTCTCTCTGCCTCAAGTTCGCTTTGGATGTAATACAAGCCGTTTAAAAAGAGAAGTGTCAAAATATGGATCTTCAAATGTCCTTCCCTAAATCCTCGAAAATCTCTGTTTGACAATACTTTCTTCAAAAAGTCCTCTACTACCCTCACAAACTTATCAATTTCTCCATCATAAGCCATAGTCTCAACTGCATCGTCTAACTCCGACTTCCTCACCCGAACAGAATATCGTTTCTCCAGCAATTCGTAAAAAAATCTGTAATATAACTCACCTATCACGTAGTTTGGCATTTTGAAAACGTACCGATTACCTCTTTGACGTTCTATCGTGATGAAACCTGTGTAAAGCATAAGTGAGATTAAATCATCTCTCTCGAACTCTCTTTCCAAATTAAATTGAATAGTCAAATTTCCCAGGATTTGTTCTTGTTCCATCAGATCTTCCATGATACTTCTACCCTCCTCAATTTCGAGGAGATTGAATAAGTTACCTATTTTTTTGTAATCCGATGCTATGTTGACATCAATTAAATCCTGTGGTGATTGGTGATAACGTTGGTAATAACTCAAATAGTATAAAACCATGTTAGGGTTAAACAGCCTGCCATTTTTGCCATTTACGCAAAATTGGTGTCCGTTGTACCAATCAGACATCTGATGGTATATACCATCCAAATCTATATTCGTATTGCCTTGAGAACAGATAAATTCAACCAGTGAACGGGTTTCATCTTCAGTAAAACCTAACATATCGTGAAATTCTGCATCTAACGAGAGATTTCTGCCGATGTTAAATCCACTGGTAAAACTATCCAATGTGATAGGAGTTACGCCGGTGATGAATATTCGATCGATTATTCCATCCCGTGTGCCAGTTTTTATCACTTCATAGAATTTCCTTACAAAACCAGTCCGAGAAACTAATCCCTTAAACAGACCTACCCTAAATGCCAACAATTCATTTGCAAAATGGTCATACTCGTCTATCAACAGGTAGATTGGTCTGTCAGTCTTTCTCCTGATTACCACTAACAGTTCACCTAACATGTGTTCAGGCGCCGTTTTGCTCAACACTTTTTCTTTCTGCTCATCGTTTAGCAATTCAAAATATTTGTTACAGAAATCCATTATTCCTACCTTCGTCTTCTCAAGAAATCCTTCGTATGTTGTTTCCTTCGTTTCTGTGCTTATTCCACTGAAATCAAACATTAGAACAAGGTAATTGTTATGCAGAGACGTCGGGTGCTTGCCAATGTAAAAATCGCCGAACAACCGCTCGAAATTCTCCGAATGCCTGGTGTCATAATAATATTCAAGCATTGAAACGAACAGACTTTTACCAAACTTACGAGGACGCAGAAAGAATAGATATCTTTCTCCTAAACTCTCCAGCTTTTCCACAAACGGTGTCTTGTCAACAAAGATATAGCCTTCCTCTGATATACTTTTAAAATTTGGCACCCCATACGGTAACTTTTTTCGTTCCATATTTTCACCTCTATACTTTGGTTGGGCTAATTGTAGTCGAATTTGGCGCTATCGACTTTTGTTCTATCGGCAAACTAATCACAAACTTCGTTCCGTTTCCAACTTCACTTCCGACTTTTATTTCTCCGTTATGTTTATGAATGATATTATATGCATTGGGCAACCCCATTCCCATTCCTACTCTGGATTTCTTCGTTGTGAAGTTGAGGTCGAAAAGTGCCTCAAGTTGTTCAGGCGGAATGCCCCTGCCTGTATCTGAAATCTCAACATAAACAGAGGTATTATCTGCAGAAGTCTTGATTGTAACTGTACCTTCATTTTCAATGGCTTGAACTGCATTCGTTAATAAAGTCATAAAAACCTGATTGAGTTCGCCCGGATAACAGAAAATATTCGGAATATCACCAAATTCTTTAACCACTTCTATTTCCTCTCTGATTTCATGCCGAATTAAAGTCAGGGTACTTTCAATACCTTCGTGAATGTCGGCTTTCTGAAATTCGGTTTCATCCAACCTGGTAAAGTTTTTCAAACTGCTTACAATTTTTGCGATTCTATCACCGGCTGATAATGCGACCCGACTATTTCTTTCGAGGATATTAAGGAACTTCCGAAAATCGCTGCTATCCTGAACTTCAGCAAGTGTTTCACCGGACTCCGTAATCTGCTTCATTTTAGCGGCACATCGAATTAAGATGTCCATCGTGCTTTTAAGGGCTCCCACTGGATTATTTATCTCATGGGTAATTCCCGCAGCAAGCTTTCCCAGTGACGCCATCTTCTCTGATTGCACCAGTCGCGATTGCGTTGATTTCAGTTCCCCAAGCGTGTTTTCCAGCGTCTCGTTCTTTTCTTGCAAATCTTGTGTGCGTTCTTCGACTTTAATTTCAAGACCCTTTGAATAATCTTGTAATTGTCTGTGTGCTTCAGCAAAACGGTGTTCCAATACAAATCCAAGTGAGAAAATGAAAGCTAACATGCCCCAGGGATAGAATACCCCAGACCAGGAAGGAATTAAACCAAATCCGCCGCCAATAATATCGTAGAGCCCGGTTATCCCCAATACCACAAAACCCGCAGTAATAATTCTAGCTTCAGTTTTGCCCCTGATAGCAGCGATAATGCTCGTACTTAATAAAATGAGCATTGTGAAGAAAAAAAGTATAAAATAGCTCTCGGAAAGCTTCTCCAGATAAGAAAGAGGAAATACATCAAGGAGCAGTATGATAATAGATACAACTGCATAGCTCAAGTGGATTTGCCATAAACGACGGATAATTGATTTGTAGCCCGCTCCAAATATCTGTTCAAAATACATACAGAGTCCTACAGGCGTGAAAAATGAAAATATAACTAAGGTAAAAAACAGTAAATCGGGTAAACCGAAAAATAATTGTAAAAGGTCTTCGGACTCACCCATTGTCGCCATACCGATACTAAGGGCAAAAAATCCAAAAGCAAAATAGATTTTTTCCTCTCTAAGTTTCGAGCGCAATTCCGATTTCGCTATCGAAACAAAATGCTTTCCAATAAAAATCAAAAGTGGAACGAGACCTATCGCAATAAATAAAAATCCCAAAATGATAAGTTGAATCTCATCTTCCATCATTTTTTTTATAAAATCAGACCGCGAACCGATGGATACCTGTTCAATACCGATGATTCGCGGCTCGTCAGAATAGATTCTGAAGTATAATATTTCATTTTGAAAATCAGATTCAATCGGAACGATATGCCAGCGGGGAACAATACTATTGCGGTCAACCGGCTCATTCATTCCTTCAGATTGATAAATGTTCTGCCCACCAAAATAAACTTCACAGGCAAAAAGCACATGGTTAATGAAAATATGCGCGTCCCTCCAATTTCCTTCAGGTAATTTGACTCGCAACCACAATTCCTTTTTTCCATGACGGTCTGGAGGATTCATGACACCTTTTTTATAAGTAATCGTTTTCCATTCACCACTTGGAGTATCTTCATCAATCCAAATAGGTACGCCTGCTTCGTTGAGGGGGGAATCTCCCCAACGGTATTGCCAGCCTTCAGTGATTTCTATTGGCGGTGAGTCCGTGGAAACCTGCGCTTGGGCAGGTACAAATCTCAAAAAAACTACACTTACAACAACGAGAAAAAACATGCCCCTGTGTAAAATGTTAGCACGGATAATACAAAATGCCAATCTCATTTTTTTAGTTCCGAAAAAGGTGTTCATAAATTTTGCTCTATTCGTATCAACTCAAGAGAAAACGAACGCCGGTTGAGTAGGTTTTGAACGGAGTTCAAAACCGTATCGAAACCAAGTGAGCGACCGCAATACACTTGGTCTTAATAAGCCCTACGCTTGGTTTCGATATGTGGTTTCGATACGCCTTCGACTACTCAACCCAAGCCTTTCAGGTCTACTCAACCGGCGCTATGGTCTGCTCGATTAGCGTTTAAAAACCTTAAGTTGAGCCCAATGGTGCTCATAAACTTTGCTCTATTGGTAAAACAACGGTAAACTTAGTGCCTTTCCCAATCTCACTTTGAACCTTGATGTCTCCATGGTGCTCCTGAATGATGTTATAAACTGTAGATAACCCCAAACCAATACCCACGCCACTCTCTTGGGTCGTGAAGCCTGGGTTGAAAATTTTCGGGCGATTTTCCGGTGGAATCCCTTTTCCTGTGTCCGATATACAAACGTAAACCTGCGTCTCATCCGTGGATGTTGCTATCTTGATGGTTCCTTTCTGTTCAATGGCTTGGATTGCATTTCTCAACAAATTCATCCAAACCTGGTTCAGTTCACTGGGATAACATTGGATTCGAGGAATTTCACTATATTCTTTGATAACTTCAGCCTTATCTCTCAATTCATGCTGTAGCAAAGTCAGCGTTGCATCAATGTTTTCATGGAGGTCAGCTTTTTGAAACACTGCCTCATCCAACCTCGCGAATGCTCTGAGACTTTGGACAATCTTAGCTACTCTATCGCTCGCAGTTGTGATTACTTTGCTATTCCTTTCAAGTAGGTTGAGTGACCGTTGCAGTTGTCCCTCGTCGTGATTGGGCTTGTCCAGTTCTTGGTTCTTTTGTAATAGGCTCCTGATTTTGCGGATACCTCGCGTGGCGATGTCTGCCGCGCTGTGAATCGCTCCAATTGGATTATTCATCTCGTGAGCTTCCTCGCGACTAAATTCCCCAACGATGCCATTTTCTCTTGCATGATGAGTTGGTGTTGTGTTGCTCTGAGTTCCCCCAAGGTTTGCTCCAATTCCTCATTTTTCTCACTCAACTCCTGCGTGCGTTCTTCCACTTTCTGTTCCAGTATCTGGCTGTATTCCTCCAGTTGACAATGTGCTTGAGCAAAACGATATTCTAAGATATATGCAAGGAAAAGAATGAAAACAAACACCCCCCATAAGAAAAGCATGCGCCAGTAAGGAATTACACCGAACGAGACAAGGATATCATGTACGCCAGACAACATCAGAATCACCATACCTGCACTGAGTATTTTTGCCTCGAAATTACCCTTGAAGGCAATTTTGGCAGTGATGGGAATCGCAATAAAGATACCGACCATCAGCAAACCAAAAAACGCAGGTACAATGGACCACATAGGACGCACATTGGTAATATCTAATAGGGAGACACCTATTGCAAAAAGGACATGCACCTGCCATATCCGACGGATGAGTTTTTTGTATCCTGAACCAAGGAGCTGTTCAATGAGGATGTAGAGGGCAACTGGGAACAGTAGCCAGGAGATTGCGACCAAATAATACCACGCAGCATTAGTCTCAATAAACAGTTGCCTGATGAAGCTTCCTGATAGACCATTAATACCGATACAAGTTACAAAGGCGGCAAAAGAAAGAATAAAGTAAAACTTTTGTTTTCTTCTTCTAAAATAGACAAAGACCGAAAACAGACCAGCAAAAGTAAAAAAGGAACCTAAAACGAAGTTCTCAATGTCAAGCTTGATGGCCACCTTGATGACCTCTGCTTGAGGCCCCAGCCATACTTCATCCCCTTCTATTCCAATATGCTGAGTAGCAGAATAAATCCTTAAAAACAGTGTGTTGTTCTTAGTTTTCGCTTCAGTACTCTCCAGTGGAATGAAATGCCACCTGACAATCCAGTATTTGTTACTATTTGAGGGCTTGAGTTCTCCGAATTGGTAAATACGTTGATGATTTTGATACACTTCAAAATTTTGAGATACGGCTGGGAGTAAAAGGGCAGGATATTTCCAATGTCCTTCTGGCAGTTGGATTCGCAACCAGAGGAAGTGGTGTTTTTGCCGGTTTCCCAGCAAGTATGAACCTCCCTCGATATGTTTCCATTCAGGGCTTGAAATATCCTCATAGACCCAAAGAGGCATCCCCTGGTCATCCATAGGAGAATCTCCCCAACGGTAGTACCAATGGCTTTGAGGGATTTCTTTGACGGGTGAATCCTGAGAAGTTGAGAGCTGGCCGTAACTGGATAGTGGAGCTATCAGAGATGCGCCAAGCATAACATAAAAGAAAACGCCTAGACTAGCCAGGCTGAAACGACTGAAACAAAAACTCATTTCTGGAAACTCCTAATTGGTTAGAGTTACTCATTCAATGTACTTCATGACTTTGGTATTAAAATCTCCTCCACAAGCCTTGTTGGGTGTGTTGCATCTCCCGTTACTTCCAGAACTTGGATAGTAATTTTGTCAGGAGCAATATCTACGAGGCAGTAATGATAGATTTCTTCCTGCTTCACTAAGAACACATCGAATCCTTCAGTACGGTAGTTTTGACAACAGGCCTCTATTCTCTGGGCATCACTACGAGGACGTAGTGGAACGCCTCCGCCACCAGTTATGACAAAATGGATTTCATGCTCGGTTTGATTTCCATACGTAGGGTCGGTGCTCTGTTCGCTGTGCTCAGTGGTTACTTCGTGAACCACCCCCCGACTACGAAGGATGCTGTGTTCATAAAGATGTTCATGACTACATAACACAAGCTGGACTCCCTGTTCATGGAACAACTTGAGGAGCTGTTGACGTTTCTCTTGGAGATTCCTCCCCCATGAGGGTTTGGTCCAATCCGAATGGTGTCTCCCAAAAGAGATGGGAGGATAATGCATGACAACAATTTTGAAAGATTGGTTTCGGGATGCCAGTTCTCGTTCTAACCACGCTGGTTGTTCTGAATCCTCCCCAGAAACAAACCATTTCTCAAACAGCGCATCCTGTTCGTCATCATCAATGAATTGATATTGGTCGAGGATAAGATTAGAATCGACGACAAAAAGAGCCGCATCCGGGAAATCCAACACATAGAATTGTGGATACTCAAAAATGGTTTTATAGTTTGGAAGACCATAAGTCAAATCGTTCGTTTTCTCATGATTGCCAATAACCGGTAAAAATGGGAAGTCTGACACCAATGGTCGCTCTATTTTGTTCTCTTTTAGAAATTTTGCCCAATGCGAAGGTCGCCGACCATCAGCGGACATATCCCCCCCATTGATGATGAAATCCACCTTCGAGTCTTTAGCTTCAGCGTATATGGCATCTCGTACCATCCGACGTTCTTTAACGCCGTAATCTGGTGTATGCCGTAACCGGTTAATCTCACCGACGAGTCCATTGCCCAACCAGTAGACCTCATAGAAAGGAAAAAGCAGCATCTTCCAGGTAAGCCAGTTTTCTCTCTTAAGGAATTTCTGCGTAAGCCGCGAACCGGGTTTGCTATCCCCATAAACGATAAACTTAGGATTTTTATCCATCGGCTCATCGGGTAGCAATTTGGGCACATGGTAGAAGTCGCTGGAGTATTTTTCAGCGACCAACCCTTTTTGTGCACAACCCATACTGGCGGCGAGGAATCCAAAAACCAGGAGGAGGCATGCCCTCGAACGAAGTGAAGGGACAGAAATACGCTGAATGAACCGGTTATATTCTGTATGAATCATCTTCAATGTCGCACCCCAACCAAAGCGAATGTTTTGGAAGCGTCATCTGAGCGAAGATAGACCTTCACCGGCTTCATCCACTTACCATCGGTACCCCGTTTTGTACGGAGCTTTAACTCCCATAGACCCTCCGTAGGGGCGGTGGTGGGATTAATTTCCGACAGTGGGATACATGTCTCTTTGAAGGATTTGGATTCTCGGACGAGTGTACCTTCACGTCTTAAATCGTAACGATATTCCGACTGTTCGGCAGATTCAAGACCACTTTCTACCCCGATATCCACGAAGCATAACTCTTGTTTACCATCAGATGTCTCCTGAAGTTCAAACTTATCCAGAGGATTCACCCGGCTGAACCAATACCGTCCAACAATATCTCGCCGTTCGATAATTATTTGAAGTAGAAAATCGGGAGCTTCTGGATTCGAGTATTGCCCTTCTGCAACAGCAGCTTTAATCTGTTCATCGGTGAAAGACATCACCTGTTTTGCACCCCAGTATCCATCTTGATGCGTCATATTCTCAAATGCTGGATTCGGGAAGATACCTTTGTACTTCTGGGGATGAAAAATATCCGACCTGAAATATCCTATCGAGGGATAGCGAATCGGTTCGACCTTTTCCCAGGGATGGACATATAACCCCAGGGTCACTATGTTCTTGAATATCTCGTGTGGGTCGAAGGTGTTTTCATGACCAATCTCGGGTGGCATCGGTTCGTTTCCCTGGCTGCCTAACGTGGAACCAAAGTCAATAAGGTAATGCTTCATGTAACCCTCTTTTACATACACGTCCAGAGAGTTATTTGCTTTCGTATCGAAATGGTTTAACCACGCCGCAATGACCCGGAGCCCCCTAAGCTCCCGACGATGTTGATGGGGGATTACATCATTGGGGTCATCCTTGCGGGTACTTTTATATTTGAAAGGCCCTTTGAGTCCCCCGGCGAGGTACTT
>SDBU01004368.1_pt1 | contig 17354 bp, 14 predicted proteins | sample 2277071 | NCBI WGS metagenome assembly SDBU01 (sample SAMN10397929, study PRJNA504765) | marine sediment metagenome | isolation source: marine sediment core GS08_GC12, 126 cmbsf | place: Arctic Ocean: Gakkel Ridge, Loki's castle | collected 2008 | reverse complement strand
GAAGGGGATAACTCTACATTGTATCAGCGGAGTAGAGATAGCCTTGTGGGACATAATTGGAAAGTACAGAAATCTTCCTGTTTACGAAATGCTCGGGGGGTTGTGCCGGGATAAGGTCAAAGCTTATGCCAGCCTTCTACGATATCAGAAGCCTGAGGAAGTAGCTAGTATCGCTCTTCGTTTTGTAGAAGAGGGGTACACCGCCATAAAACTTCATCAGACTGATGTGGAGTCAGTGAAAGCGGTACGCCAGGTAATACCAGATGACATTAGCCTCATGATGGATATTAATGGCGCTTGGACGCCCAGGCAGGCAGTGGAAAAACTTAAGGAGTTGGAACAATACAGGCTGTTGTGGGTGGAGGAGCCAATCTGGCCCATGGATGACTATGACGGGCTAGCCTATGTAAAGGATAAGAGCAACATCCTGATTGCGGCGGGGGAAAACGAATATACCCGCTACGGCTTTAGAGAGATGATAACCAAGCGGGCGGTGGACATTGTTCAGCCGGACACAATAAAATCGGGGGGGCTATTGGAGTGTCGCAAGATCTTGGCTCTCGCTGAGGTGTGGAACCTCCAGTTAATTCCCCACTCCTTCTATTTCGGTCCCGGGGTCGCCGCCACGTTACATTTTGCCCTTAGCAACATGGGAAGTGAGTATATCGAAATCAAGGCAGTTCCCCTAGAGGCGTCCTTCATCCAGCCCTCCCTTCGCCCAGAGAGGGGATATCTTGCCCCACCGGATAAGCCCGGTTTGGGCATTGAAGTAGATGAGGATGTAGTCAAAAGGTACCTTTATACTGGTCAGTAATAAGCAAAGCGGCAGGCACAGAACCTTTAGTCGCTTATGAGAGTTGCTAAAAAAATTAAAAGCAGAGCTACCAGACAGGGCTAATCGGCGGAGCCTCTGCCTTGACCCGACGGAGGGGGTAAGTGAAAGAGGAGGGTGATGGGAGAGATACTTATCGGCACTTGCTCCTGGACTGACTCAACGCTTATAGGCTGCGGCCGCTTTTATCCAAGTTGGGCCAATTCAGCCAAGGCAAGACTGCTACATTATTCAAGTCAATTCAGGCTTGTGGAAGTAGACAGCAGCTATTACTCTATACCTAATGAGACGACAAGCCGGCTGTGGGTAGAGCGCACACCTGATAACTTCACCTTTGATGTCAAAGCCTTCAGGCTCTTCACACAACACCCGACACCATTAGCCGCATTGCCGACCGACCTCAGATACGCTCTGCCGGCTGGGCTGAGGGGGAAAACCAAGGTCTATCAAAGGGATCTGCCTGATGAACTGGTCGGGGAACTCTGGCGAAGGTTTGAGCGAGCTCTTCTGCCACTGAACAGCATGGGCAAATTTGGGGTCGTGCTTTTTCAGTTTCCACCCTGGTTTTTCCCTGGCTCGGCACAGTGCCAATACATCCTGGAGTGCAAGGAGAGGCTGACACAATACCGCTTGGCAATAGAGTTCAGAAACAATGTTTGGCTGAATGAAAGGAACAGGAAACAAAGCCTTGATTTCCTCAGGGAAAACGACCTCCCATTGGTGTGCGTCGATGAACCACAGGGCTTCAAGTCAAGTGTGCCTCCCATCGCTGAGGTCACCTCAGACATAAGCCTGGTAAGGTTTCACGGTAGGAATCGGGAAATGTGGGAGAGGAGGGAAATCACACCGGCAGAGCGCTTTGATTACCTTTACACTAAGGAAGAATTGCAGGAGTGGGTTCCTCGTATCAGGAGACTGGCCACTGAGACACAGCAGCTGCACATATTGTTCAATAATTGCCGTGACGATAAAGCAGTAGTCAACGCACGGCAGATTGGCTTTATGCTAGATTAGGAGAGACAAGGTAGTATAATGACAAAAATTATTCTGGCAAGACACGGAGAAACTGAGTGGAACGTAGAGGAAGTATTTAGGGGCAGGATTGATGTTGAGCTGAATGAAACTGGAATCAAGCAGGCAGAACTACTGGCTGAATATCTGAGTGATTCAAGGATAGATGCCATTTACTCATCTCCATTAAAACGAGCCTTAAAGACTGCGGAAATAATTGCTGGCTATCATAAACTCAATGTAGAAGTTGCCGCCGGTCTCATAGCCCTTGATTATGGAAAATGGCAAGGCTTGCTCCATCAAGAGGTGAAGGATAAATATAAAGAGCTTTACGCAGAATGGATTAATAGCCCCGACAAGGTAAAAATGCCGGCTGGTGAAAGCCTGAATGATGTCAAGAAAAGAGCTACCGGGGTGATGGATGAGGTAATAGCCAGATACGAGGGGACTGTTATCCTGGTATCTCACCGCGTGGTGAACAAAGTTTTAATATGTGCTCTATTGGGGCTGGATAATTCTCACTTCTGGAACATAAGGCAGGACACTTGCGGAATTACCACTTTCATTTATGAAAACGAACGGTTCATACTCACCAAGCATAATGATACCTCTTACTTGAAGCCTCTCCACAAAGCCCCACCCAGTGATTTTTAGTTGCTCCCTTATTAGCCCCTTAGTCTAGCCCTTACTTGGTGGATAAGTAGTGGTATAATAGAGAGGGAAGTAATATTCAAATTTGCCTTTAAGGGGAAGGTAAAATGCCCGAAATAAGACACCGTCAGGTGAATGCAAGCCCTGAAATTGAATACGCTGAGATATATATTCCCGATGATAAAATATTAGGCACGGGTAGTTTCAAAACAGTTATTAATCCTGGTGGTTTGGCTAAGGGGAAAGTAGTCTCCAGCATAATGATTAATCTGCCTGTTTTTCAAATATCAGTTAATCTGAATCCTTCAACTGGAGAAATCCCAGTACTTTTAGGCCTTGCAGACAACTCTGCTCCAATTTCTAGTAGAACGTTTATCTTCCCAGATGATGTGGATTTTTCAGATAAACATGAGTTTGAAGTTACGTTCGAAAGTTGGCGGGTTGTAAAGCTATGTATGGATGGAATCACATTGCGGAGCCCACCAGAGGGGCTGTTACCAGCCGGTGTACCAATTCCTGAACCTGAAGGCACATTACAACTCACAATTCCAAAGCATTATTTCCCTAAAGAAGTCCAAGATAAAATTCTCGATGATATATTTGATCTGAGTAAATTCTATACTCTTTATCAAACCAAATGGGGCAACACAGAGATTAATCTGTACAGGAACATGGATTTCCACTTCGTCTACCGTCACTACAATCCGACCTTTGGGGAGAGGGAGATAAGAATTGACTTTGCTGATGCAGAAAGAGAAGGGGCTCGTGCATTCTTCCTCGCTGCTACATGGTCACCCGCCAAGAACTGTTTCTATGTAGGTCTAATTCATCCGAAGCCAGAATTCGCTCAGCTCAGAAGTGCTTTTGCCCTGACTGAAGACAAACTGAGATTAATTAAGGAAAACATTGAGGAGTTTGAGGAAATTTTAAACTCAGCTGGTGGAGAAGAAGATGCTCACCAGTTTCTGAAAAATAGCGGACTTATCTTGGATTTGACTTCAACGATAGACCCTATCTCTAAACTCAAACTAGGCGATGACTACGTAACAGATTTTGTGATACATGATTTACCTGACGGCTACATATTCGTTGAAATAGAGAGGCCCGACATAAGATTATTTAAGAAGACTAAAAGAAACAGACCGCCAGAGCGGACGCAGGAGTTTAACCATGCAATTGAGCAAATTGAGAATTGGAGAGCATGGATAGGTAAAAATCATTCTTATCTCTCTAGCAAATTAGAGGGGGTATCTCCAAACCCAGTTTGCTGGTTGATCATTGGTAGAAGAATAAGTTTGTCTCACGGTGAAAAAAGGAGACTCGCAGAGATTAACGAAGAATATAGAGGTAATTATAAGATTTTAACTTATGACGATTTGATAGATAGAGTAAAAGCTGTCATTAGTAAAATGAGTTAACAATGTGATAATGAGCCTATGAAAAAGCCGCTTTTGGTGCTGTTTGATGGCAATGCCCTGGTGCATCGTGCCTTCCACGCTTTACCCCCGCTGACGGTGAGTAAAACCGGTGAGATGGTAAGCGCCGTTTACGGCTTTGCCCTCATATTGATGAAGACAATAAATGACCTAAAACCTACTCACTATGCTATTGCCTTTGACAAGAAAGCACCCACCTTCAGGCACCAAATGTTTGACCAGTATAAGGCACAGCGACCCCCGACCCCTGATGAACTGGTCAATCAACTGGGGCGGGTAAGACAGTTGGTTGAAGCCTTTCAAATCCCCATCTTTGAACTTGATGACTACGAGGCGGATGATGTTTTAGGCACCCTTAGCCACCAGGCTAGCCACCAGGACATTGATACTATCATCGTTACCGGCGATGCCGACACTATGCAACTGGTGTCACCCACGGTAAAGGTACTTACCCCGAGGCGAGCCCTTGGCGATACCATGCTCTACGACGAAGCTGCCGTAAGCCAGAGATACGGCGTTGAGCCTGGGCAGGTTGCCGACTTTAAGGGACTGATGGGTGATGCCTCGGATAATATCCCTGGCGTCCCTGGCATTGGTGAAAAGACTGCCGCCAAGCTCATCCAGCAATTCGGCACCATAGAGCAAATCTATGCCCAAATAGATGAGGTGACGCCACCCAAGCTCCAGGCTCTATTGCGTCAAAATGAAGCCGCCGCTCGCCAGAGTAAGGAGCTAGCTACTATCGTTACCCGGGCACCGGTTACCCTTAACTTGGATGACTGCCAGATTAGCCATTATGACCGACAGCAGGTAACTGAGCTCTTCCGTGAACTTGAGTTTTTCAGCCTGCTGCCTAAATTGCCCGAACCAGAAGAGGTAGCATCCGAAACTACTGCCCAGGTTAAAACTGAGCCACCTCCTCAGGGAGAGTATCATATTATAAATACCACTCCAGCCTTTGATGAACTCCTAAACCGTCTGTCAGAAGCCAAGTCCTTTGCCTTTGACCTGGAGACGACAAGTGTAAACGCTATGTCGGCTCAGATGGTAGGTATATCGCTATCGCCAGCTCCGGGTGAGGCTTACTACATCCCCATTGGTCATGTCGGCTGGGGACAGGTGGAGCAACTGCCACTAAGGCAGGTCATCGACCGGCTTAAGCCCCTCATGGAAGACGTTACCCTAGCCAAGCTTGCCCATAACGGCAAGTATGATATGACGGTGCTGGCTGAGTATGGAGTAACCGTCAACAACCTGACATTTGATACTATGGTGGCCGCCTACCTGCTGGGTGAGAAATCATTAGGCTTGAAAGCCCTTGCCTTCAGCAAGCTGGGCATTGAGATGACACCTATCACCGACCTTATTGGCTCAGGAGCCAAGCAGATTTCAATGTCACAGGTCGGGATAAATCAGGTTGCCAATTACTCCTGTGCTGATGCTGACATCACCGGACAACTAACCGAATTGCTAAGGGTAGAGCTACACCAGCAGGGGCTATGGCAACTATTCTCTCAGGTCGAGATGCCGCTGGTGCCAGTGCTTATCCATATGGAAAGGAATGGGGTAGCCCTGAATACCGACTTACTGAGACAATTGTCCTACCGCCTCGGTGAGCAGTTACTCAAGCTGGAGGCTGAGGTTTATAACAGTGTCGGTCACCGCTTCAATATAAACTCGCCCCAGCAAATAAGTTCCGTCCTCTTTGAAGAGCTGAAACTACCATCGGCTCGCAAGACTAAGAGTGGGTTTTTTTCTACCAATGCTTCAATAATTGAGGGACTCCGCGGCGCACATCCTATTGTCGATAATCTCTTACAATACCGCCATCTATCTAAATTAAAATCAACCTATATTGATGCCCTGCCCAGCCTAATAAACCCCAAAACAGAGCGGGTGCATACCAGCTTTAACCAGACACAGACAGCTACCGGTCGGCTTTCCTCAAGTGAGCCTAACTTACAGAATATCGCTGTCCGTGACGAGTTAGGAAAACAGATTAGGCAAGCTTTCATTGCTCCAGATGGCTCCTGCCTCCTGGCTGGAGACTATTCACAGATTGACCTCCGCGCTCTTGCCCACCTGTCTCAGGACGAGAGCCTCCTAAGTGCCTTCCGCCAGGACGAGGATATTCACAGCGCCACCGCTGCCCAGCTCTTTGGCGTGGACGCCTTACAGGTAACACCAGATATGCGCCGACTGGCTAAAACAGTTAATTTCGGCGTCATCTACGGTATGAGTGACTACGGACTGGAGCAGGCAACTGAGCTATCACGGGAAGAGGCTGCCCAGTTTATTACCTCTTACTTTGAAAAATACCCCGGGGTAAAGCAATATCTTGAGTCTACCAAAGAGCAGGCAAGGAAAGCAGGCTTTGTTCAAACGCTACTGGGCAGAAGGCGCTCTATCCCCGAAATCAACGCCTCCAACCGACAGGTGAGGGAGGCTGCCGAACGCATGGCAATAAATATGCCAGTGCAGGGCACATCAGCCGATATCATAAAGGTGGCTATGATTAACCTATACCGAGAGATGGACAAACGCCAACTGAAAAGCAAACTCCTGCTTCAGGTGCACGATGAGCTTATCTTTGAAGTGCCCAAGGAGGAGCTGGAAGAGATGCGCCAACTGGTGCCCCAGGCAATGTCCACTGCTATAGAGCTTAGCGTCCCGTTAAAAGTAGACATCAAGACCGGCAGTAACTGGGGCGAGATGGAATAACTGGAAATGCCTGAGCTGCCTGAAGTAGAGACCATAAAGAATGAGCTACAACCCCACCTTGTTGGGCATCGCATCACTGGCGTTACCCTATTCTGGGAAGGAATAGTGCGCCAGCCATCTGTTGAAGAATTCTACTCCCGCCTCATTGGGCAAGAAATAACTCAGCTAGCTCGACGCGGCAAATATCTCATCCTTAGCCTAACCAGCAGTGAGGTATTAATTATCCACCTGAAAATGACCGGCTCTTTACTGTTAAAGCCAGTCTCAGCTGAAGCTAATAAATTTACCCGCGCCATACTCCACCTGGACAAAGAAAACCAGCTTCACTTTCGTGACCCACGCAAGCTGGGGGTAATGTGGCTGGTAGAGGATAAAAATACCATTATTGGTAAGCTTGGTCCCGAACCCTTGAATGCCGATTTTACCCCTCAACTTCTGATAAAGCGCCTGAATAATCGTACTGCACCGATAAAAGCTCTCCTCTGTGACCAGAGCTTCATTGCCGGCATAGGCAATATGTATGCCGATGAAGCCCTGTTCGCTGCCAGAATCCACCCCCTAAGGTTAGGGAAAACTCTGTCCCAGGATGAGGTAGAGCGCCTTCACAGTGCCATCCGTAAGATTTTGTGGTCAGCTATCGGCTACAAAGGAGCCAGTGTGGATACCTACCTCCGCCCCGGTGGTGAGCTGGGAACAGCCCACTTTCAGTTTCAGGTTGCTCACTACCTTAGTGGCAGGCTCTGCCCCGTTTGTGGCACCCCCATTGAGCGTATCCCTATCCGCAACCGCGGCAGCTACTTCTGCCCCAAATGTCAGCCACGGGAAGTCTAAGAGGGACGTTAGCCCCTCTTTATTAAATTCCCCCCTCTCCTTCAAAGGAGAGGGGGATAAAGGGGGTGAGGTAGACACCCAAATAATACCACAAATCTATAATTGGCTTTGTGCTCAAGCATATGATACAATTAACCATAAATCGTTTAATTTACAGAAAAGGACATCGCCATGAGTAATAAGCCTCTTCCCGACCTGAAAACCTTCATTGAAAATGTAAACAAGAAGGACAAGCCTAACGGTCTAAAAATTCGTTTTGCCTTTACCAAGCGAAAAAGAAGAAAGTAAGACGACATAGCCTCATTTTAGCTTGCCCGCTTCCGAGGAGAACGGCTCACCTTCCCGTGCAAAATCAGGTAAGTAATTCTTCGCTGCGCCCATCCCCTGCAACCACCCGTTCTCCAAGCCCAGGTCATCTATAAGCCTGGTGACCTCTGAATACTCGGCTGGTGAGATTGTCCTTGCCAGCAGGGGAAACTGTGAAGCCCGGTGTGCCGGAAAGTATTGGGACATAATACTCACCGTAACCGTAGGTGAAACCTCATGAGCCAACCAGGCAAGTGAATCCTGACTACCCGCCAGCCGATTAGGGAGAATAAGGTGACGCACAATCAGTCCCCTCTGGGCAATACCGTCACCATCTACCACCAGGTCGCCAACCTGCCGGTACATCTCCTGAATAGCGGCGCGAGCCATCTCCACATAATCTGAAACCTGCGAAAACTTCTTGCCCCATTTGTTGGATGCGTATCTCAAATCTGCCAGGTAGATGCTTATTACGCCGTCAAGCTCCCTCAGTGACCTGAGAGAATCGTAGCCACTGGTATTGTAGACCAGCGGCAGCCGAAGCCCCATCGGTACTGCCTCCAGTACCGCCCGTACCAACTGCGGCACAAAGTGTGAAGGCGAAACAAAATTTATGTTGTGACACCCAAGTTCATCCTGAAGGTAGAGCATACGCTCCGCCAGGGTATGAGCGTCTATCTCTCTGGATTGCTGCGCCTTATAATCCTGACTTATCTGGTGATTCTGGCAATAGACACACCGCATATTGCAGTTGCCCAAGAATACCGCCCCCGACCCCCTGCTCCCGGTGATAGCTGGTTCCTCTCCATAGTGAGCACAGACCACAGAGACCACAGGCAGGCAAGCTGAATAACAAAACCCCAGTTCATTTTCCAGCCGATTGACACTGCACTCCCTCGGGCATATATCGCAGGAACGCAGCCGTGCCTCAAGCGCCTCGGCACGGCGCTCCAACTCACCCGACCAATACAGAGCAATATATCCGGGTTCCACAGCCCCTGTTGCCGATACCACAACTGTTGGGCTACGCTTTACTTCCAATGTCAGCTTCTTCATTCCTAAAATTTCTACCTCCTCACCAGCGTCTATATTTCCACCAACCGATTTTGCCTTCCAGTATTCACCCCCAACCCTGATAACTCCAAACGGTGTCAACGGTTCTATCACCTCACCCTCGAGGCCTATCATCCCCTCTGCGCCGGTAACTTTCTTCTTATGGAAACTAGGTATAATCACCTTATGGGTTATGAAGGCAAAGGTACCAAGCAGCAGTGCGATAACAATTGTAACCCACAAGGGCATTTTTATCCCGAGAACCCACAGCACTAACAGAACCAGCGCTAATGCCGCCGCATCGTCCAATAATAATACTAGAACTATGAGCCAGTCCTTGGTAGTTCTGTTCATATGCCAAAGCAGATTAGAAGAATAAGAATCATAAACTAAATAACACCCTCTATTTGGGCAATCGAAAAAGTCTATCTAACGCCACTTTAATTCGCTTCAGGCACCGCTCCTTACCCAGCACTGCCATAGTTTGAAACAGGGGTGGTGCCGCCGTCCGACCAGTGGTAGCGACCCGCAACGCACCAAAGAGCTGACCAGTTTTTAGTCCTAGCTCCACAGCCAAAGGTCTGAGCACAGCTTCTAATGATTCAGCATCAAATACCTCTAATTGCTCAAGTCGCTGCTGGGCTGCCTCTAAAGCTTGGGTAGTTGATTCCCGACTCATATTCTTACCAATCAGCAGGTTAGTATCATAGTCAAGCTCTTCAACGAAGAAAAATTGAGCCAACTCAGCTACCTCAGCCAGAGTTCTAGCTCGCTCCTGGGTAAGAGGCAGAACATTCCTCACATATTGTTCATTTGATATTAATGTCTCCCCAGCCAGTCTATCCATCATCAAATAGGGTTCCACTACTTCAAAAAACTCCTCAGCGGTTAAGCTACGAATATATACTCCATTCAGCCAGTTGAGCTTATCCCGATTGAAAACCGCCGCCACTCGACTAACCCGCTCCAGGGAGAAGTTATCTATTAGCTCCTGCCGAGATAAAATCTCGGTTTTATCATCCAGAGACCAACCGAGCAAGGCAAGGAAGTTCACCATAGCCTCAGGCAGATAGCCCTGTTCACGATACTCGGTTATAGACACCCCCCCGTGCCGCTTGCTCAATTTGGTACGGTCAGTACCCAGTATCATCGGCAAGTGAGCAAATTGTGGTGGTTCAAACCCCAGAGCCCGATACAAGAGAACATGACGGGGAACACTTGATAGCCACTCCTCAGCCCTAAGGATATGGCTTATCTCCATCAGGTGGTCATCAACTACATTGGCCAGATGATAAGTAGGGTAGCCATCTGATTTGAGCAATACAAAATCATCAAGGGTATCATTTTCAAATACCAACTCCCCCCAAATTAAATCATTAAACCTGGTCTGCCCCTCAAGTGGGGTCTTGAAGCGAACCACCGGGATGATGCCTTCGGCTTCCTTTTCAGACCGCTCCTCGTAGCTTAGATTGCGACATTGTCGGTCATAACCCGGCGGCTGCCTGCGCCTAACCTGCTCAGTCCGCATTTCGGTTAGACGCTGAGGAGAGCAATAGCAATAATAAGCATCCCCTTGAGAAATCAGGCGCTGGGCTGCCTTGTGATAGAGCTCTAAACGCTGTGATTGAAAGTAGGGAGCATATTTGCCACCCACCTCAGGTCCCTCATCCCAGTCCAGTCCCAACCAGCGTAGACTATTAAGGATAGCCTCCACCGTACCCTTAACCTTGCGAGTGACATCGGTATCCTCAATGCGGACGATAAAGCTACCACCGCAGTGCCTGGCAAAGAGCCAGTTAAACAGGGCGGTCCTGATATTGCCCACATGAGGATAACCAGTAGGACTGGGAGCATAACGGACTCTAACTGATTTAGTCATCTTCTTTTTGAATTAAATTCCCCTTGGCGCAGTTGGAGACAAACCTATTCCGCGTATTTCAGGTGAAAAGTAGACTAATATTTTTCTTCTTTAAATTCCAGATCATTATGTGCTAATTCATATTCAACATATTTAAGAGGCAAACACTTATAATTTCTTTTGTTAAATTCCCTAAAACTGTTAATAACATCGTTGTAGTAAGGTTGAGCCTTGTTATCTATTTTCATTGAGATTAAAACAGGTTGTATATCGCTAATCCTATTAGGTATGTAATATTGTTCAAGCCAATTAACGTATCTTTGAAGTTGAAAAACAGTATCTGTTGTTGCCTCATTCGGCTTCAACTCGATCGGCATAGCAATTCTTATGTTATCTTTGATAATTGACAACATAACGTCTATCCTTTGCATGCCAACTCCGCATGAAACTTCATTACCAATCCACTCTAAAGGTAAACCGTCCAGTAAACATTTGTCCAAACCTAGATTAGTGTTTCTACCTATATTTTGTACAATATAAGCCTGAAAATGAGCTTCAAAAGCTTTTCCTTCGCTATATTTCCTTATTAATCGTGGTAGAATATCAATTATTTCTTTTCTACCTGTATATGGATGACTGTTATTATCTAATCTTATCTGCTGCCTTGAAACATCAAGAGTAAAATTTGTGCCACTTAGGGATTCCCTAGTATTCTTGTCTCTTAATAGTTTAAAAAGCCGTTCGCTTTCGTAAATGGTAATCATTGTATTACCACGATTACCCTTCAATTTTCTGTAAATTAAACTCCAAAGCATCTGATTAGGTGATTGGATGTATTTTATTTCATCCAATGCTTCCCATTCAGTGACACCTTCAGCATAAACTTCATATGGTTCAATTAGTGTTCTAAAGGTCAAGGATTTTACTAGCTTATCTTTAAGAAATTGTCTACTGTCATAGTTATCTAAGAATGATAAATCTTCTTTGGCTTTGAATATCCCGTAAAATTTACCCTCGAATACTTTTTGAGAATAATTTTGTTGTAAGTAAAAGATGACATAATCATCTTTTCGAACTCTTTGCGAATCTGCAATCATATTAACTAAATTATCTTCAGTTTTTGGATGAAAACTCGTAGTAGGTTTTGAGTTGAAATCAATATAGCGCTCCGGAGTACCTTTTGGAGGAGCAGCTCCCGTGCCTGCAAACTGATACTCTATATGGTATTTAAATGTATTAGTGTCAACTATAAATACGTGTGTTGTTTCCATATCCCTACCTCTTTTTAAATAGCATTATGTATTCATGTTTGAATACATAAAAACCACCGACTAGCGCTCTATATCGCCAGAGCTCTTTCTGATTTCTTTTCCCCCTAGTTTCCTCGAAATTCTTTACAATTACACTTTTTAATGAATATCCTCTTTCCAACACTTCATTCATACAGCGAAAACCTAAAGGTATCCATTCACCCTTGGAATATTTATCTCCTATCACGAGAGCGAAATATCTTCCCTTCTCTAAAAATGGAGTTGCGTTGTCCACCACATCACCAAACATCTTCAAGAACTCATCAACATTTTTAGCCTGGGAAAGGTCTCTACGGTCTTTAGAAAAGTCAATAATATCGTAATAAGGTGGGTGCATAATAAGAAGTTGAACCTGTTTCATGCCATACTTATCAAGAATTCCTTTTATATTTGCCGTTCTGCTATCATCAGGTATAATCTCAGTGGTTACATTGTATTTATTATGTTCCTTCTCCACCAACTCCTTTGCGTTCCCAGCAACATCAGAATTTAACTCTATTCCAATTCCATTTCTCCCTAGTCTTCGGCACTCAATCAAGGTTGTCCCACTACCAACAAAAGTATCTAATATCCACTCTCCTTTCTTAGTATATCTTAGCATCATTTGGTGGGGAATCTGTGGAATAAAGTTTCCCCAATACCAACCAAGATGAACTCCTGAAGTGTCTCTTTTATCCAGCACCCAAAGGCTATCAGTGATAATGTCATCATATTCCTTCCATCTGAGAAGATTTATGTCGCTAACTTTGTTAGTTTTAATCCTTTGAACTCCATCTTCTAATCTTTTCAAATAATATTTCGCTCTCCCGATGGTTTGTACTTCTAAAATCTGATTTAGTTCAGAAATAAGCACATCCTTACGCAAAGAAACAGTATCTCCGTTTGAGTCAATGTTTAATATGCCTTCGCGGTCGCCTCTGGGAAAAGCTATAATCCCCCTTAGGGTGAAGACTTTATTCTTTAACAGAGCCAATTCAGCTATAGCACTGCACTCCTTTAGAATCTCTACAAACCTCTCCTTGTTCAGAATAGCAGCACCAAAAGTCGGGGCTGTTACCTCTAAATCTTCAAAAAAGTTTAATTTTGCTCTGCGGTTAGTTTTCATAGTTTTTTCTTTCCCCCATTCTACCACCTCACCTACCAAGATTCTAGGCAATATCCTTTAGTGCCTGCGCCAAATCTGGGGGGAGGTCGGAGGTGAACTCTACATATTTGTCAGTAGAGGGCAAGCTAAAGCCGAGGCGAGAGGCATGTAGAAATTGCCGTGATAAATAGGCTGACTTTATTCCATACACCGGGTCTCCCACCACCGGATAGCCAATAGCCAAAAGGTGAACCCGTATCTGGTGGGTGCGACCGGTTTCAGGTCTAACTTCAAGCAGAGTATAGTTACCTATATACCTGACTACCTGATATTGAGTGCGTGCTTCCCTGCCTCTGCCCTCAGCCACTACCGCCATTCGCTTCCGGTTGCGGGGGTCACGCCCGATAGGTGCCTCAATAACGCCATGCTCTGGGGTGAGGTGCCCTTTGACCAATGCCAGATAAGCCTTTACTACAGAACGGGTCCTAAACTGGTTAATCAAATTCAGCTGGGCTGCGCTATTCTTTGCCACCAGCATTACCCCCGAAGTGTCTTTATCCAGCCGATGCACAATCCCCGGTCGCAGTGAGCCACTAGTAACAGGTAAGTCAGGAAAATGGGACAGAATAGCATTAACCAGGGTATGACTATAGTGTCCCGGTGCCGGGTGAACAGCCAACCCGGCTGGCTTGTCTATGACCAAAAGGTCATTATCCTCGTAAATAATATTTAACGGAATAGCCTCAGGCGACAAAGGACTGGGTGACGTAGGCGGGATAACAATATTTACCCTATCACCTATATCAAGTTTGAGCCCTGCCTTAGCCACACGGTCATTAACCGTGATATAGCCATCACCAATAAGCTTTTGGGCATAGGTTCGGGAGAGTTCTGGGCACTTCTCAACAACATACTTGTCAAGACGAGCACCCTGCCTATCAGCTACAAAACTATATACTTTGTCCATCCCCGTGTTTCTCAGCCCTGGCTAAGGAGCAAAGAGAGTAAGCAAGTATAATAACACCGACAACTATAGCTGAGTCAGCTATGTTAAATGTCGGCCAGATGCCAACATCAATGAAGTCGGTAACATAGCCAAAGCGCAGCCGGTCAATCAGGTTACCGGCTGTGCCACCAAGAACCAAGCCAAGGGCTACCTTGCTTAACCTATTATCTAAAAGGGGAAAATGACGATAAAAAAAGAGGGCATAGGCTAGGAGAGCGGCGACGCCAACTAAAGCAACTATGGTCAAAGCGAATGACTGACCTTGAAACAAACCAAAGGCAGCCCCAGTATTGTGAGTATGGATTATCCGAAAGAATCCCGCTTTAAAAATCGCTTGCTCTTCGGGATAAGACCCTATCCACATCTTGCTGAGCTGGTCGGCAGCCACTACTAGTAATGCAGTAAGGAAAAAGCCCACATTCAGCCACTTACCCCGAAGAGATTTTGCCTTTTGCATTCTTTGCCTGATGAGCCTTACAACTCAAGCACAGGTTCGCCTGGGGAAGTGCTTCTAATCGGGCTGGGTCTATAGGCTGACCGCAGATGTCGCACAAGCCATAGGTTCCTTCCTTAAACTTATGTAAAGCATGCTCCACCTCAGCCAACTGCCCTCTTATACGCTTCTCTAAAGCTAGCCGCTTCTCCAACTCAAGGCTTTCTGTAGCTTCCTCCTCCCTTTTGCCAAAGGGACTGCCCTCTCGCCTCTCCTCAGTCGGACGGACGCTAGCTTTTAATTGCTCTAATTGCTCAATTAAACGTTTTTGCTCACCCTCCAAACGAGAGCGAAGTAGATTAGAGTCGGTAGTCATTTCTTTTTCCTCCCTCCCACCTGTCAAGTTTGATATAGGCTGTTTCTAATTTTCCTTCATTTAGATGCTGACAAGCTATTATTCTTAGTATTACTTAGAGAGCAATAGTAGGCAGGTAGATTAGTCCAGCATCATCCACAGTTGGCGAATGGTGCTGACTGCCTATGCCAGTGATTGTTGGCGAAAATAAAGGTCTTTTCAACTACCCTATCCAGTTTTTGAATCTTAGGCAGCCACTGGCTGAGTCCTTGTGGCGTATAGCTAAACCCTAAAGTGCCAAAGTATATCACGTCTCTAGTATAGCCCATTTACCTCATTTGGTCAATATTATGTACTCGTTCATATTTCATGATGGACTATTTATCAACCTATGTAGACAAAACCCGCCTACTTAAGCTATGATAGTAAAAAATCTATATAAATACTGAAAACTGGGGGTAGCCATAATGAAAGAGCAGGTTATTGCCGAAATACACGTCATCCCTTTAGGTACAGCGACTACCAGTTTGAGCCGTTACATTGCAGCCTGCATTAATACTGTTAAACAAGCTCAAGACATAAGCTACCAAATAACAGCTATGGGAACAATCATTCAAGGACCTCTAGAGCGGGTACTTGAACTGGCACAGAAAATGCATGAGGTGCCCTTTGCTATGGGAGTCAAACGAGTAGTTACGAGCATCAATATTGATGACCGCCGTGACAAGTCAATAACCATAGACAGTAAGGTCAAAGCAGTAAGCCAAGCAGATTATGGTTCATAGCTAGTTAAGCAAACAAATGTGACAGAACTTATTCGTTAAGTGGGTGCAGGATAATTACAAGCAATTTCCCTCATTTTAAAGACAGTAGGACACCCGGATATCCAGGAAAGACCGCAACTTCTCCAGCGGCATCATCCAGCCTAGAGCAAGGTGAAGCCGCCGGTTTTTGTAAAAGTCCAAGGAGCGGAATGATTCCTTCCTCATCTGGCACCTTTCCTACCCCCTGCCAACATAAAATTTGACAAATATCAAAAATAATGGTAGCATAAAAGGTTGTAATTATGCCTTTTAAGGTTTTACCTTTTTATATCTCTCTATTAGCCACAGGTCCCACTTAGTACCACGGTAATGCAAAAATTCTGTGCGACTGTTTTAAGGAGTAGAGTTAAGGATGGTTTTTATGTCACCAACACAGTCTAGAAAGAAAATGCCTGCTGTTTCTAGAAAATCTTATGCTAGGTTACCCCAGATACTAGACGTACCTAATCTAATTGAAGTTCAATTAAACTCATTCCTCCGGTTTCAGGAAAAGGGACTAAAGCAATTGCTGGAGGCGGTGTCGCCTATCAAGGACGTCACTGGCAACAGGTTCGAGCTTAGCTTCACAGACTACGAGTTCCGTATCCCTCCCATCTGGAAAAATGAACAGGAGTGTCGCCAGCAAGACCAGACCTACCTAGTCTCTCTCTATATCAGAGCAAAGCTGCTGGTTAAAGGAACAGGAGAAATCAAGGAACAAGAGCTATTTTTGGGCGACATCCCCTTAATGACAGCTAAAGGCACCTTTGTTACCCGTGGAGCCGAACGGGTAGTAGTGAGCCAGTTACTCCGTTCTCCGGGTATTTACTTCACCACTGAAGAAGATGCCACTAGTGGCCGTGAATTATGTCATGCCAAGCTAATCCCTAGCCGCGGGGCTTGGCTGGAGTTTGAAGCCAGCAACCGAGATGTAATCTCAGCCAAGATAGATGGCAAACGGAAAATTCCCGTTACCACGCTGCTACGCGCTATTGGCTACAGCAGTGATGAGCAACTGCTCAGCTTGTTCACCAAAGAGGATAGCTCTTCGGAGCACCAATTTATCAGGTCAACTATAGAGCGTGAGCCTTTGGTCAGGGATGAGTCTGAGGCTTTGATTGATATCTATAGAAAATTACGCCCTGGTGACCCACCTAATATTGAAAATGCCAAAAAACTAATAAACGACCTGTTCTTTAATTCCCAGCGTTATGACCTGGGGAGCGTAGGTCGTTATAAGCTTAATAAGCGGTTAGGGCTTGAAGGTAAAGTTAAACAAGATGAACGAACTCTAACCAAGGAAGATATTATAGAGATAATCAGGCACATCATTATGATTAATAATGGTAATGATACTACGGATGATATTGACCATCTGGGAAATCGGCGAGTGCGCACTGTTGGCGAGCTGATTCAAGAGCAGTTCCGTATCGGATTATTGCGCCTGGAAAGAGTAGCCAGGGATCGTATGAGTATTATCAGCAATGAGGCAGTTACCCCCAGAGCTCTGGTCAATATTCACCCCGTAGTGACAGCTATTAGGGAGTTCTTCGGTGGCTCACAGCTATCACAATTTATGGACCAAACCAACCCATTGGCTGAGCTAACTCATAAGCGTCGCTTATCAGCAATGGGACCGGGAGGTCTCTCTCGTGAGCGCGCTG
>SDBU01004367.1_pt1 | contig 17354 bp, 18 predicted proteins | sample 2277071 | NCBI WGS metagenome assembly SDBU01 (sample SAMN10397929, study PRJNA504765) | marine sediment metagenome | isolation source: marine sediment core GS08_GC12, 126 cmbsf | place: Arctic Ocean: Gakkel Ridge, Loki's castle | collected 2008 | reverse complement strand
CTGCATAGCCGGGTCAAAAAACTGCGACTGGAAATTCTGGTTTATCTCATTCGGGTCAAAAGTATAAGAAGCTGTCTGGTTTTGGGCCAGATTACCCATGTTTTGCAAACCTTGACCAATAAACGGATAATATCTATTCATTGCCGCCATGGTGCCTTGTTGCGCGCCACTGGGCCATGAATAATTCTGGTCCCGTGGAGCTGTGGGTATAGTACCCGGGCTCGTACCTTGCTGCGTACCCGTCTGGGCAAAGGCATTGGGCTGTACCGTCCACTGACTGCCCGGGAAGGTGCCCTGGTTCGGTTGGCCCTGTAAAACAGGCTGAGTGCCTGTCTGAGCCGTCTGAGGGGTTTTATTGTCTTTCGTGTCACTGGCCCCTACCGGACCCCCCTGAGCCTTACCCAGGCCCGCCATAGACATAGCCGGGGCGATCAGGGCGTTGGCAATATTGTTCAGGGCTTCCTGTATGCCCCCGCCCTCGGGCGTAAACATTTCCGGCCCTTGTTCGCCGATCATATTTTGCTCACCGCCAGGGGCTATATGCAATTCCGGGCCCAGTTCACCGACTAATGACGGTTTGCCCGCTGGAGGATTGCCACCCTCGGCGAAACCTTGAGCGGGACCGAAACCGCCCCTGGTAAGTTGTCTTTCTAAATCAGAGCCACTGACTTTTTCCTTTATCTTACGCCCAATTTTATCAAAACCAGGCGGGGCAATCCCTAATTGCCTGAAATAATCATAATACAGTAAGTCAGCCAATGTCTGTTGTTGTGGCGTTTGTAGCGTACTTTGTTCGACCGAAGGCCGACTTAACAATGGCGTCCTGCCAAATCCACCTGTTGTTCCTAAGATAGGCATGATATTCTCCTTAAAACGAAGATAAAGTTAATGGTTTTATACTGCCGACCCCGGTACTGAGTCTGGTTAATAAAAAGTGGTCGCTCCCGGAGGTCCGAAAAGCCAGTTGGCCCAGATCAAAGACCGATAGCCTGGTAGCTGATACCTCGGCGTTCATTCTCTGAAACCGGCTCTGCCCCAGGGCAAGATCGTGGTAGATATTATTTAGTGACCGGCTTAGGACCTGGTTCAACTGATCCACGTAGCGGTTAATTTCCTCTTGAGACTGCTGAATATCGTCCGATAGAACGGGTGCCGGAGGTAAATTTATTTTCACCACATGTTTCATTAGTGGGCACTCCCTTCCTCGGTTTCAAGGCTAAACCAGCGCACTTCAAAAGTGCTGGAGGCGGCGGCATCGTAAAACTGGATATACATTAGCTGCGATCCTATGGCCGAGGGGAAGTCCACATAATATCGTTTCCATGCACTTGTCAGGGTTTTGACCTGTACGGTAGTAAACGTAACCCCGTCAAGCGAGTATTTCACTGTAACATTATCGCCTTTGGCCTCGAAGTGGACCCCTTTCCACATTGTGTATTCGGTCCTGCCCTTTTCCCCAGAGAATGCTTTACTAGTCCACCATGCAGTGATAGGATAAGTGGCCGAACCGTCATTCTTCTCTGATATTCCCATTTCGTAGAAGCCGCCGTCTTTGTTGCCGAATTGAACGCTTCTCTGTAGGTTCGTTTCGGTACCCGCCGTTACCAGCCCCCCGTAAGAAGTACCCGCCGTTATACTGGTGGATAGCCCGTCAGCGAAGTTCCATATCGACCATGTATTTTCATGGGGGTCATAGACAAACGCCTTATCGGGGTAAGCATGCGCCCCAGCGGCGGTCGAGCCGGTGGGGACACAGAGTAATACCAGATTCTTTAAGATAACGGGCAACCAGAAAGTACGCCGGTGGTTTACACCATTGCTTTTTTCCAACCAACTGTCGCTGAATAAATCCGTTTTTATCGCATCGCCTATGGGTTCCATCTGGTTCATCCCGGCGAACCGGTAAATATTGGTTTTGCCCAGCCAATAGCAGAAATCGCCCAAGACAATGACCGCCTTGGCGCATAACAGGGAATCTTCCTCATAGACTGTGTGATATGCAAAGACCACCGATTCGCCGCCGAGAAAGGCTTGCTGCACAATAGCGTCGGTCTTAAATATGTAGTTGTTTCCGCCTATTTCCTTGGCGTTTAGTATCCGCCCGCTGGTATCGGCCAAGAAAGTAGTGTGAGCGGTGCCCGCCGCCCATTCCTCAGCTTCCAGTAGGTTACTGACCCGCACTTGCAGGTTCATATCGACGGCAGCGCTACCGGAGGCTGTTTTTTCGTTATTGGCTAATAGTTGCAACCGTTTGGCAAAACCGCTGAGGGCATGGGCCTTATGGTAATCGCTGCCGTTGGTATTGTTGTTATATCCTTTCGTGGCATTGTTGGCCCCGTCAATGGCGAACCATCTGGTATTGGAAACATCGTTATTTATGTAGCGCACATAATGGGTGGCAGAAAAATTAGTCGTTACTATATAACTTTCAGTAGCCCCGTCGATAGAAGCAACCAGGCTGGTACTCAAGGTCGGATAACTTTTAGTGGAGTTGGAATCCAGTCCCAAATCCTCCACTTCTTCAAAAGTCAAGGCGTCGATATATATATACCAATCCGTACCTGCTTGGTTTGCATTTATCCAAATAGCTATCAGTCTATCTTGACTGGTATAATCCCCACCTAATTCGTCATCTAACTCTACGGTAAAGCGAGTCCAGACGCTAGTAATATTACCGGTGTGTTCTACTTTTGTTACAGCGCCATATCCCAACTCAACCGTAGGACCGCCGGTCTGGCGCATAGGAGCGTCGTATTGACTGGCGTCATCATCGAAAATCCGAATGTTGAAGGTAAGGGAAGTTAAGACAAACTCAGATACCTTAGCATAGAAAGTAATGCGTTTAACGCGACTCCAATCCTGCGCACTGTATCGACGCCAGGCGATAAATTCGCTATATTGCGAGCCTGCGTCTTGTGGCACGGTGATTTTCAAGCAATTGCTGCCTTCGGGAATACCGCCAACGACATTATCTTCCTCTACTTTTAGAGGGTCGCCGTCACTGTGAAAAGTAATGTCCCATCTATCGCCTACCGAACGGCCGGTAGTGGCACTAAAATAGACATAACAATAATCCGTACCCGCGTTTGTCAATAAAATCGGCAAACCCGTAATAGGTTCAAGGGTATCGACCCAGGCGCCGCCGTTATTCAAAGACCACTTAAAGGTGTCAGGGGCGCCAGCCCCATCGATCTCCACCCTCAAATCCATATCCCCTGCCGTTTTATCGATTATCGATATATGGCAATCATCCTGAGAACCGCCACCGTCAGTATAAATCAATTTCGTAGCAGCGCCGCGATTCCAGCCCGATGTCGCCCAATCGGTCCAGGTTTCCGTATCAGCAGCAATAATTTTTTCACACATGAACCATTTACTATTGGCCGGGTTCCAATAAAAAGCATCGTTTGTACTAAAGGCATAAACCCTTTTTGTTGGCGTCGAGACATTTAAGTTACTTTCATGTACGGCCATGTCTGCAATTTCTTTGTCATATCCGGTAGGATAATTGGGATGTCCGGCATCGTGATCACCATACACATCATAAGTTACTTTTATCGCCCCATACCCGAACCGCTTTTTGATTATCCCGTTTTCGAAATAAACGTTCTGACAATCAGAGCAATGGCGCGGGGAAATATCGGCGTCGGGGATATGGCCCGCCAGTCCCCGGTCAGGCCTTGCTACTTCCATGTATTCGTAGTTAGGCATTTAAATTCCAAAAGCAGAGTATTCTACTGTTATTCCTTTGGTCTTACTTCTCACTCTCACCTTGGTTGTGCTTTCCACTTGTATATACAAAGCCTGTCCATGCGATAAATGTAATATCCCGGCCACAGAAACATAAAGACCGCTGTTCTTTGCGGCGCTATGGCAAGATACACAACGCAAATAAACACCGCGCCTGCTGCTCTGTAGATTACTTAAGTGCAAATATGACGATGCTTTGGACAGATAAAAGGTTTCGCCAGCATTACGAGTAATACCGCTAGTAAGATCGCTGTCGTCTATCACTTGTGTATTACCGACATTCTGGTATTTCAGTCTCAAATCAACTGTTGCTATTCCTGCCATAATTATCTCCTAGCTATAATAGAGCTTCCTGCTCCACATATAATAAAAGTCGGGGTTGGGGGTGACAGTAAACACTTCCTCAAGGTCCAGCCCGACCTCTCTTATCATGGGGATGAAGTCGCGCGGCGCAGACTGTAAAATATTCTCACAAAACAGAATATGGCCGCCCGGCTTCAAGTGCAGGGTAATATCGTCGTAAAACTTCCTGTGTACATTCCAGCCGGGATCATAGGTCCGTATATCCCATAAGGGCGGAATTTTTGTACCGTTCGGCATAGTGCAGAAATGCGGTGGATTCCCTACCACCAGGTCGAATTGCTCACTCTTTGGTATATCGTCAAGGCAATCCGATTCATATACGTTTACTTCGTCTTGCAGGTTATTCATTTCCACGGTTTTACGACAGGCCGCCACGGCTTCCGGGTTTATATCCGAGAGGGTCAAGTGTTTGCATAGACCAAAAGACAACAACGCAAAACCAATATATCCCGGCCCGGCAGCAAATTCATAAGCATTGTCAACAACGCCTATTTTGTCTTTTACGATTCTCATAAAATCCTCGGCCACCGCTGTCCCGCCCCCGTCAATATACTCGTCATAAGTTACTCTGATAACTCTATCGGGCGACATGATTTTCTTACTTATCTTGTGACCAATAACCTGATTTCCATACATATTCTTTTCTTCGTCAGTAAATATTGCTGTTGTCATAATAGGTTCCTTTATATTGTTACACCTGCCCCGGCCAGATCGACGTGCAGTCCTTCCTGTTCGGTACGGGCGCTTAATCGCTGCGTGCCGTAACGTAAAACAAAATCACTGATATTTGTCTCACTTTGAGCCGCCCGTTTCATACCCTTGTTATAACGGCTTATATAGACCTGTATTTTCTTGAAGTCCATTAACGTCGTAGCCCCGTACCAGCTTGCCCTGGCGATAAGGGTCTTTTCCATTCTCGGCAGCGGACACTTGGCGTCCTCGTTGGCGTCGAACCTTTCCGGCCACTTCAGACAAAAAATTTGTATCTGCTTACCGGCTAAAGAAGCCCTGGGGTAGAGTTTCAGATAATCACCTTGCCAGGTGTACCAAAAGGGGATATCGGACCCATCGTTTTCGGGGTGGGGTGTCTGCTTGAGCAGAATATCCGGTTTTTTATATATAAGCGTGCGCGAATTTATACCATCGACGTACTCGACATTAAATATGTCCTTTACCCGCTGGGGCATTGCATACCAGTTGGCGTCGGCACGGGTCTTGACCGTATTAGTGTCAAGGTCCAGCATGGCCTTCCAGTTGAATACCTCAGTCATATCTTCCAGGGAAAAATTGAGCCAGTCGATAATATTGGCTTCGGTTATATTAGCACGGTTTCCCAAGTTCAGGCGCACGTGAGCTTCCATCTCACTTCTAGTAAGAGTTGCCATAACACCGCCTTCCTGCGCTCAGCGCTATTCAATGAATAGATCAGCGGTAAAGTAAGTATGAACGCCACAAGATTCGGCAGCCCTTCCAACGGCATTTTCTTTAGTCACCTGCAATACGGTCGAAACAACACTTCCATACGGAAATACGGTTTCACCTGCGTTTATAATACCTGATGAGGCTCCAAATACGACAGCCGGGCCCCTGGTCTGGACCAACTGATAACCGGAAGCAGTCGAAGAACAAGTAGTAATACCGGCAATAGCCGCTTTACCATGCCACAAACTGGACATAACCGACCCTGCACCCGCTGAATCGTGTTGATGGCAACCATAATACGGATTGGGCGTAATTAAACCTCTGCCGCCTACCCCTAACTTGGCGTTTATGGGATCGTTAAGGTATATTCTGGTAAGTTTACCTGCCTTACCCGTTTGGTAAGTGTCAACTTCGTATATACCGGCGGCGCTTACGTTCCAGCCGCTTCCCTTAATCATAAGAAAACCGTTTTGAAAACGACTGCCAATTATGCTGGTGGCGCTATAAACGTCAACTTCATGCTGGCCTGCCTTATCGCCCTTATGGTTGACAGTGACAGAACCCCACTGTGAACCTGAAATAACAACGGCGCTTGCCTGGATACCGGTTTTTATTACAGTTATCCCTCGTTTGAGACCGGCTTTTAAGTGAGCCCAACGATACCTTCGAACACCGTCCTCTACTATCGTACCAACAGGGATACCTTGATTAGTCGGTTGCGAACCTTCGTAAATCAATTGTTTCGCACTTTTTCCTGTACTCATTATTCGAGACATTTCTATACTCCTAAATATTCTATGGACAGGGCAAGCCTGCCTTTCAACAGACCGCCCGTCCAACAAAAGGAACCTATATTTATTAAAAACCTGTGGCGGTAAAAGTGGCGTTCATGGCACCGGGCGTACCTGGATTCAATGACGAATTTGGGCCTTGTGTTTTTGTACTTCCTAAACCGAATACTTTTATCAGCCCAAAGCCGTTTTGAGTTCTCGACCCTTTATATGCAACCAACCAACCACTACCCACGTTCACTTCAATATTAACGCACTTACGAAAGAAATTTTCAATCGGTGCCGCTGAAAAAGCAGAATTAGCCGATAAGGTAAGTCTGCCCGCCACGGTCATTTCGTGACCGCCTCTACCGCGCCTGTCAGGTTTTCCATCCAAAGTTACTACCGGTGTACCTTGTGTACCCATAATTACTCCTTTCTAAAAACCCGTCGCGGTAAAAGTGCCGCTAACGATACCGGCTTTGCCTGCTATCAGTCCCGATACGGTGCCGATAGCAGAAAAATTTGACGCACCGAATATCCGCATAAGACCGTAATTATTTACGGTTCTTGAACCTTGATATTGCACCAAAAAAGCTGTGCCTATGTTAATATCTATATTGGTACATCGACGGAAATATCTTTCAATCGGTTCGGCCGAAAAGATAGAATTGGCTGATAAGCCAAGCCTACCGGTTATGGTCAGCATGTGTCCACCTTTACCGCGTCGTCCGATTCTGCCGGTTAAATCTACTACTGGTGTTCCAGCCATGATTACTCCTTTCTATTCGATGAATAAATCGGCGGTAAAGTAAGTTGTCTTACCGCCCGGTGCGGTCAGGGCTCTACCGATTGCCGGAACCGAAGATACTATAGTCGAGAATTGACTCCCAACCACAGCAATCGCTTCGCCAGCGGCTATTACCCCGGTTTTGGTATTGTGTACCAAGCCCGGTCCCCTGGTCTGGATTAACTGATAGCCAGACGCGGTTGACGAACAAGTAGTCACCCCGGCAAGAATCGAAGGACCGTGAAAATTACCGGATATAAAATCTGTCCCGTCATTCTGAGTCAAGCCATAGTAAGGATTCGGTACGATTAGGCCGCGCGCAACAAGGGGATTTACCCCCAATGCACCATTTATCCCATCTTTCAAAAACAACTTGGTAGTCTTGGCGTTTTGGCCGGATTGATAAGTGTCAATCTCATAGACACCGGCACAACTTGTGTTCCAACCGCTACCCTTGATTATAAGAAACCCGCCCTGAAAGCGACTACCGGTCAGAGATACGCAACTATGAATGTTGAGGACATGGTCTCCGATTGTGTTACCGAAACCTTGCCCTGCGCCAACCGAAGTCCAGCTTTTATTGGCCGAAATCACAATTGCACTTTTCGCAAGAGCGTTTTTCAATAACGGGGCACCGCGTTTTGATTTTGCCGAATGATGTGCCCAGCGATAACGCCTAACACCATCCTCGTATATCTGCCCCACAGGGATACCCTGATTGGTGGTCTGCGCACCGGCACTGATTAACTGTTGTGCACTTTTGCCTGTGCTTATTACTTGAGCCATTTTATATACTCCTTAATGAGTTTTATGATTTTAGTTATGCACCGGTCTCGGAAATATTGAACAAACAGCCCTGCGTGCGCCGCTCTGTCATTCCGAACTGGAACCGATTAACTATCTGCTTGACCTCCAGGAACGGAACGTCCGGCACTTCCTTGAATCCCGTCCAGGCGAACCAGAACATCGGGTCGGCAAACATTTTCATGGTGGCCGAATCCACAAACCGCATTTCACCGGAGGGGGCCAGAAGGTCGAATATCATGGCGATAGTCTTGTATTTGACCATCTCGAAAGAAACATCCCCGATTTTGGTCTTTTGGAGAACCACGTAATCGAGCATGTTGTTTTCGTATATTTCCTCGGTCGCCTGGTCACAGAAGATGACGTCCGTGTTGCCGCCGTATGCCGTTATGGTATTGACCATATTGAGCATGTAAGTTTCCAGCTTGGTTGAAGCGGCTATGCCCGACATATTGGTTGCCTGTGTACGCCAATAGCTATTGGTCGATGGGTCTTTTCCACCCACCGATGTACTCTGGCTCGCCGGGACGGTCGCCGGGATAAGAATCGGTAATCCGGTTGCGTTTTTACCCTGACCGTTACCGGTCCACAATTGAGAATTAAGGGTATCCCGCACGGTCTTGACCGTATTTGTGATATGGTAATCGATAATACTGAACAATTTGCCCTCACCGCGATTGACTGCCTTGGTCGCCAGGTCATGGCGAACATTATAGCCCACCAGTTTGGGCCAGTATTTCAACATATCGAGGGGGTCGTAGCTGTCCAGCGAGATACCTTCGTTCTCGTCGATCATCCCCCCATGCGGGTTTTTGCCGGTGCCGATGGGAATTTCGAACTGGGAACCGCCGGTCAAGCGCTCGGTATCCTTTCTCGATAAAAGCCAGGCTAACGCAGGTCGCTTATTGAACACCTGGTCCTGGACAAACCCGCTTTTGACCCTTTTTTGCAGGGTGGATATAAATAGTTGGTCCTCCACGGCGGTTGCGCCACGGACTGTGTAATTTGCTTTTGCCATTTGGTTTCTCCATAAAAAAAGAGGGTGACCAAGTGAATGCGCACTCAATCACCCTCGTTACCTAAGCTGTTATCTTATGATAACAACCGGAGTCTTGTTAATCGACGGGTAGGCCCAATTTTCTAGCTTCCATTTTCGCTACTTCTATGGTGCTCATGTTCCGCGTCGATACCTCTTTGACGGGCGGGGTCGGTCTTTGCCCGCCTTTCCTGGCGCCACGCGCCCGCTTGCGACTGGTCCTCTGCTGTATTCGCTGGGTTTTCTCCAGCTTTTGCAGCCTAGCAGTTGACGCGTTGCCGCGGGCGTTCTTGATCGCCTGGGGAAAGTCAACCCCACCGGATTGCCGGGTATTCTCCACCGCCTGAAAAATCAAATCCTTGTCAGGGTGGCTGTTAAGAAGTTCGTCCATAACATACCCCTGGATAACGATTCTTTTTAGCAGATCGGTATAGACGCCCTTCACTTGGGTGCCAGTTTTCTTTCCCGCTTCTTGCAGCACATATCGCGCTGCCTCCCGCTGAGTCATGTTCTCAACGGATTCCGGCACTTCATCTTGTGCCGGTAGGGACTGCTGCTGTTGAGCCGCTGGCCCCTGGTCAGGCCGGTTCTGTAACACAGAGACAAGTTGCTGCATACCCTGTGTAAGCTGGCCTATCTGCGATTCGATCTGGTCGAACCGCTCATCGTTGACATCGGGTGGAGGTTCATCGCCAGGTTGGTCGTCTTGAACCTTTAGTTCCGGGTCTTCCGACACCTCGTCAATCGTTTCATCGACCTCTTGATCTTCGGGCACTTCGGGTACGGTGAGTTCTTCATCGTCGCCTACTTGCTCATCGAGCTGGCCCTCGGTATCATCGAGTTCTGATGTTATTTTTTCGTTTTCTTGTTCGTTAGCTTGTTCGTTCATTTCTGGACTCATTATTCAGTTCCTTTTGTTTTTGTTGTTCTGATCGTTTTTCCTGGTTTTCTCGTTGTTCCTGCCGTTTCTGGTCTTTTTGGATTAACCGTTCTTCCTGTTTTTTCAACTTCTCTACCTGCTCGGCGTTTTGCTCCGTGCCGAGCTTGCGTATCTCCCGCCGCAGGGGTTTTGTCATTATCCCGACGTCGGAAAACCTCCAGGGCCCGTCCAACACAATATCCACCTGCCCGGTATCGGTAAGCGAAATAACCGCCGTCCTTTCGGTCAGTTGACCGTCCAGCTTTCTTTGCAGGGTCAATAAGTCGTTATCCAGTACTTCTATTTTTTTGCTTAGCTTCTCGTTGGTCCTTTCCATCCGGGCTATTTTTTGTTTATAGCCCTCGGTTATTTCATGCCATTGTTGTCTCCGGGCATCATCTTGCAGGTTATCCAATCTGTCGTTCGAGTTCATCGCTTCCATAATTTTGTCCCTTTTGTAGTTCGTCATCGTAAACTGTTTTTACCACTTTACAGGTATAATCGAAGTGCATCTGGGATTGCTCCTGATACATCGCCATATTCACCGACGGTCCCATTTTTTTGTTCACCAATTCTTCGTACATACGCAATAGTCGCAACCCGGTAATCTCGGCCAACCGGGCGATACTTTTTTTCGTCAAATCCTCCCCGTCCCCATAGTTTGGTTCACCACTACAGGCAACCTCGAAAATCGGGGCGTCGAACCGGGGGAAGTTCTCTTTTTCTATAGTCCAGGTTTCCCGTAGTTTAGCCAGGGTCTCTTTGCTCTCGGCCAATACCGTCAAATGCACTATCCGGTCCTCGGAATCCTGAATTTTCATTTGGTCGCATATAGCCCTGGCGATTTTCTGCCCGTCGTCACAGACACTATCGACGATACTCTCGATACTGCCCTCGGCGCGCACCCATTCGATATACTCGATAAACTTGAAAAGAATGTTCAGGGTCTTAATATTACGCGGGCCAAAGTTCTGCCAATCGAAGATACGGGCACGCAGGGTAGTGTACTGCAGCCACAGTGACCAGCGGGCGCAGCAGACACAAAAAGCCTTCAATATGTCGAAGTCATTGGCCTTTTTGCACTCGATTTTCAGGTGCTTGCGGACATCTTTCATTATCGCCTGCAAGTGGCGGCCCGTGCATTTCAAGTTGGTTATGTCTGCTTTAATATCCATTATTCTATTTTATTTTCCGTATTGTAGGCGACTTAACTTTGCAAAAAATTTATCCCGTATTTGCTCATTTATACATCTTTCCGGGAGTTCTTTTACAAAAGTACACCGATCACAAGTATGTCTTTTGCAAAAACACATTTGCGCTATATCTTCTCTCACTTCATCAATATCAATAACTTTAACTTTACTAATTTTTTGGTTCCTTTATTCCAGTCCTACCGGTCTTACATCGTGTTTCTTACATTCTTCCCGAAAGTGGCGTTTGCTGCGGCAGTAAAATTTCTTGCCCGGCAAAACATTGCACATGCCCGGGATCCTTGACCCTTTGCCGGTATTCAGGTGAGTTGAACCACCGGAGATCATTCTCTGGACTCTCACGTTGCAATGGGGGCACCAGTAAGGTGCGTTCCGCTGCGCTACCGCGCGCGGCAGTTCGTAAATTCTTTTACATTTAGGGCATCGGTATTGGTAAATCATTATCTCGGTCCTGCTGTCGGTATTCCCTGCATAAGCGACTGGCTGCCCATCATAGCGCCCATCGAGGGGGCATTCTGGGGTACTTGTTGCTGAAAGCCCTGCTGAAACTCATCGAAACCCTGGGTCTGTACCGGTGGCGCCCCCTGGCCCTGCATTAATGATTCGATGTCCCAGTCGCCGTCCGTTACCCTGGTCAACCATTGGCGCATAAGAGCCTGGGGATTTACGATCCCCACCTGGGCGTAAGGGGTGGCCTGGCTGAGAACCATATTGGCTTCTTCCACTTTTTCTTCCCGACCCCGGCTGCGCATGGATTCCAGGGATACGGATAAATCGAAATCGCCCTGTAGGTCCGCTCCCTGAAATTCGACCACTACCGGCATGCCCGTCGCATCGTAAGTCTGTACCAGTCTTGGCTCTATCCAGAAATCCTGAATCAGTTTGGCCCAGTTGGTAACGATGTCGATTATGGTACCGGCGATAATCTTGCGCCGAGGCGCCATCGATTCGTCGTAATGTCCCTCGGCCACCTTAACTTCGCCCAGGGTATGGCGCCCCCCGGACATCTGGCCTTTCTGATTGGGGCCTATGCCCATACCGTATTGTTCGATCTCTTTTTTGGCCATGTCTATCTGCCAGGTGAAGTCGTAAGGTTGGCTGGGGGTGAAGTCTTTGAGGAAATTCGAGGGGTCCCCGTGAATACCGATCAAGGCCCCGGTTATATCGGTCATAATATCTTTTTCAAATTTCTGCATGGCTTCGAGATCGTCGGGGTCCGCAATCAGGTCTTTGTTGTAAAAGCCTTTGAACTTCTGTAGATTTCGTAGAACCATCATAGCGGAACGAATATCGTTTATCTCCTGGGCCTGGGGTTCCAGGAGGTCGAAATCGGAAGTACCCCAGAAGTGACGGCTGTTACGGGTAAAGATAATCGGGTGGATATTGAGCCGGTTAATGCGCAGTAAAATCTCATCGACGTTATCGGCCAAAGGAAAGCGGTAGTTGTCATTGTAAGTCACTCTATGGTTATCGCGCAGATTATAATGGTCGTAGAGAACGATATAATCTTCCATGTTCTGCTGATCGGTATCCGTATATCTCTCCGCCAGCCGGGCATCGGCACTTACGGCGGTTCTGTGTTTGGTGATTAGCTTTTCGTCCCGTTTAACATCTTCGATATGGCGAATGTAACGGTGCCAGTATTCGGTGGCCGAAGCTATTTTCAGCGGTCCCGGTGGGACTAAAATATCTGCCGGGTGCGCTCTTAATGTCCAGGGCAGGTCGTCGTGGATATTATCCCGGAACTCTATTCTCTCGTTATCCTTACCGCCGCGCCGGGTAGGGTCGAATCCCTCGACAAGGGCGTCCTGGTGAACGCCGTACTGAGAACCGAATCCGTCCATAAGGAAACCGGTACCCAGGGTAATGGCATCCTGAACCGCCTCATCCATCTCGACCATCAGCTTGGTAGTACGAACCAGGTGATTTAACTGATTAGACAGCACTCGGGCGCCCGGCACCTTTTCCGGCGTCCGGGCCGTTACCACTATCCGCGGTTCGCCGCCCAATAGCCCGGCCTTTTGCCGCTGGGCGTCGGAAACCAGGACCGGAACCGGTAGTATCTTCTCCCGGTTGATGGGGTATTCACCGAACCAGTAGTTTTCGTATTGCTTCCAGTCGGCATCGGAATATACCTCATGGCGGTATTGCTCCGCCTGGGTCATCCGGTCTCTTAATTTTTTGAATCGTTTCAGGTTCATAATTACCAACCGGTAGCAACAAAGCCCATTTTCGAAGGTCTGACTATACTCTGGCTGAGATAGCTCGCTGAATAAGTAAATTGGGCTGTAGAAGCAATATTAATAGCTATGTGGGTAATGCCTTTTAGATCGTTGATTATTAATCCCGCCCGGGCCTGGTCGCCAGTTTTATTTTCATCCACATCGTCGTCTATTACGGTAATAGAATGGCCGTAATCCTCATCCACAATTATCCTGTTGATAAAAAAGGACGAACCGGGCCGATATAATCCCAGACCTCCTTTGTAGGGTTCGGCACTTATGGTGTACCCACCTATTATCGCTGAACAATCACAGATTCGTTCCATGTTATCGCCTACGCCGCGATAAGCATCTACACGGAACCTTATCTGGCCACCACTGGCCATTTTTTCCATCCACGGACTGATAGCCAGGTTATTAGGCGCACCTTGGTCTTCTTTGAAAAGGGCATCTATATCCACGGGTGAAAATCTTGCCCGCTGCTCCCAACTGCCATGAAAGGCCGTTGAGCAAAGATTGGCACTATGCCAAGGCGAAGTACCTGTGATACCGGTATATCCGTTAACGAATTTCGATGAAAATCTTATATCCCGGCGAAACAATCGCCAAGGTATATTCCTGGTCCTTAAAAAGTTTTGTAATTGTCGTCCCATGATGGTCTCCTAACCGGTGCTTCGTCCTTGTAATTTGAACGGCCCGCCGCCCCAGCGTATTACGCTGGTCTTTTCAATATCTTCCATTATCTGTTTTCCGCTTATACTATTAGTCCGCTTGTATTCGGGTTTTTTCAACTTGATTTGTGTTACCGGTCCTCGTATAAAGTCCATGATGTAGCCGAGGGCGTCCAGCAAATCCTTTTCACCGGAGAATGGGAAATCACGCATCTGCTGTAGCAAATGCTTGTGTGACTTCTTAATGTGAATGGCCCCGCGCTCGTGATGAGGCTGCAAGCGCAATATCCGGGAGTCCTTGTTTCGATTTTTGTGCTTGAGAGGTCTGATTCCATAATAAATCCCGTGTTCTTTAATGTCGTTTTTAACCACGTGTTTGAGGGTGTCTTTATGCAGGTTTTCCTCGATATGGATAGCGTTCAAATCTTCGTACCTGTTAATCATGCACCGCATAAGTTTTAACTTGGCGACGGTGTCTATTTTTTCATCTATCGCCTCACCCACCCAGATATGATTGACCTCGTCAACGAACAAGACTACCATTGCCGTTTTGCAGTTGGCGGGATTCAACTGGTCGGCAATGTCCATAAGGGCGTAGATACGGTATTTCCGTTTGCCGTCCTCGTAGCCGGGCGGGTACTTACCTTCCCAATAAACGTTCCAATCGGGTTGAAAGCCTCTATCAGACGGAGCGTAGGGTTTGCAATCATACTGAGTGCTTTTCATCCAACTACCCTGACTCTGCTCGATCTTATCCAGTTCTTCTTCGCTCAAAACCCCCGGCCATAAAAGCGACCCATCCTCGCGGTGAGTGCCCATAACTTTGTAAGCAAAGCCGTCCGGTCTTTCCTTGGTTTTCAGATGGTTGTCAATAATGTGCTGGGCGAAGTCCTTTACCCCCCAGCGATTGACGATGAATTGTACCTGGGTTCTTTTAGTACGGTCCCGCTTGATAATGGATAACCCGTGCATAGTCAATATGTACCAGCCGATAGCCTTTTCCACTTCTTCGGGACGTAAAATAATAATTCCGCCTTCTTTGAGGTCATCGCGGGAAGCCGCCACTACATCGTCACCCAAGATATGGGTATAATGCCGCCTTGCTAACTGGGTCTCTACCCCTGCCGCACTTATACTCGGTTCCGAGTAAATACCCGGCCGGTTAAGTTGCAGCGCCGAATTGCTCCAGCGGGTCATCTTTTTGCTCCGCACTTTTTCAGGGATAAGTCCGGGACATAAATTACGCAGTTTTTCGTTGCTCTCGAAATGGTCCCTGATCTCGGAAACGCTCATACAGGCGTTTTCGGTAGTGTTCTGGACGATCAATGCCCGGTTATTGGCATCCTGAAGGAGCACCTGGATAGCACGGGCGATAGTCCCGAACGAAGTTTTGTAGATACCTCTGGCGCCTACCAGTAACTTGTACTGCTCCGGTCCCTCGATAAAGGCGCATAGCTCTTTGTGGGGAACATCCTCGGCGTCCTCGTAGCCCAGTATCTCTTTACCCAGAAAATACAGGTCGGTTCTGGCCTGGTGCAGGTCCAGGGTCTGTCTGGTCTTTTTGATACTCGGTAGTATCGTGGGGGCAATGAGAGTTTTTTGTGCAGTCTTTACCATTATTTCTTCTTAAAGTCGCCGCAAGACAGCATCCCTACAGTATAAGGATAATCCGATTTACACTCACCTTTTGCGTTAGTTCCAACAAACACAGGCGGGTATTTAAGGCATTTGCCTATTTCGTCTGACCCTGACCTAGCAGCCATAAGATAATATTCGCATTCCCGGCAATTCTTATCTTTCCAATTCTTCATTTTTATTATTTCTCCTTAAATTCTCCGCTATAAATATCAAGGTCGATAAGTTTTGTTTTTGCCATTTCAGTCCCAGTAAAAATCCTTATCCAGTTGGCCGATAAGCCACAGTATCGTCAAGAGCAGAATTACCAGCGGAACAAACACAGCCAACATTAAAAAATTACTCCACGGTTTCCTTTTGAGTCTCATTAGTATTTTCTTTTTTTGCCATTCTTTGTTTTCCTGGGTCGCTTGTGTCCCTTTTTGCTTTTGTATTCTTTCCCGGTTGTGTGAGGCATTATTTTTTCCTTTTTTTATCTTGCCGCTAAATTTTCTAGCTGTCGACTTCGTATATCTCAGTACCTTCGTAACGACCACGAACGCGAGGAAATACCTTAGTTCTATACTCAGTGTTCATAAATTCCTGTAGGTCTTTTAGATCAGCAATCCCGTCGCCTCCGTTCCATAACACATTTACTTCTTCCTGTCGCAGAGATTGGCCGAAGAGCATCACCTCGGCGATTGCACCGGTGAAGAACCTTTCTGCCACATTGTCGTCGATGTTACATCCGATTGCAAAGTTCTCATGTGAAGTTCCGAATGAATAAGGATTTCCATCCATACCACCCAAACCTGACATCACGTGAGGCTCAAGCTTGCCGTCTACATAAATCTTAACTGTGTCTCCGTTGAAAGTAACAACAATAAAATGCCAGGCATTGTCATTGAATGTATTGTTGACTGTCATATACACCGGTCCGTAAGGGCTCTGAGCTAGAAACCGAATTTTACCATCTGATACCCCATACACTTCAAAAGGGCTAACAGACCAACCAGTATGGTCACCTGTATCTCCAGTTGAGAAGATATATTGTCCAAGTCCGTTATCGAGGTCGTTCCACTTTGCCCAACAAGCGAACGTCAGTCCTCTGCTCTTAAGTGTCACTCCCGGGTCGTCTATGACGACTAGTCCAGTCTCCCAATTTGCACCATCGTGTCCGGAAAAATAAACCCAGAGTTCATTATCCGAAGCCTCAAAGGTATTTCGATTTATGTCGTCTGTTAAGACATAAGGACAGTCTAGGGCACCATCGTTCCAGTCGACTGGTTCTGGCATTTCGATAATTGTTCCACAAAATTCTCGATTCTCTTTGTAAAAGTGAGGATCGGTATCTCGCCAAACCTCAATATGTTCAACATCTCCGTAGGCAGAGTCAGTCGCCATCGTATGTCGAGTCACGAACAAATAATAATAGCCATTATAGCTAATTACATCAGCACAAAAATATCCGCCGCTGAAAATCGGGTTTCGAGCATCTTTCGTCCAGGTGAGCAAATCGGTCGAAGTTGCTAATCCCAACTCGCGATTTTTGGAATTGACAGCAATGGTGCTATACCAACAGTAATAAGTCGAATCTATCTTTATCACGCCCCAGGCGTCAATGTCTAAAGCATCCCAGGCACCACTAGTCCCCGCTAAAACTGCACTCCCCGAGTTCTGAACCGACCATTGAACCCCCTCAGTCGAGGTATAATAATAAATATCCCCACCTTGACGATTTAGTTGTTTCCATGTCGCTCCCTCCTTCCAAACCACCGGAAC
>SDBU01004366.1_pt1 | contig 17356 bp, 37 predicted proteins | sample 2277071 | NCBI WGS metagenome assembly SDBU01 (sample SAMN10397929, study PRJNA504765) | marine sediment metagenome | isolation source: marine sediment core GS08_GC12, 126 cmbsf | place: Arctic Ocean: Gakkel Ridge, Loki's castle | collected 2008 | reverse complement strand
TTTACCGATAACTCTATTGTCGGTTCGGGGAATTTATCAATATCACTCTCATGCTCTTTTAGCCATTCCTTACCAGGTAAGCAGTCATTATACTTTGTAGTATAATCCTCAACTATGCGATGGAAGCCGTGCTTTGGCCTGGTTTCTATCCATTCCCGATGTGACCCGGTTCTCACAGTTCTAATAAAAGTATTCATTGGTAATTGGCACGGCTTAAAGTTTGGCTGGCGTTTGTGTCCTCGAGCAATCCCTTTTAAGAACTTAGCGCGGCACCGGTTACAGCCTTCGTTTAAGTTAATGGTAGATCCGGACATTTTAATAGTCCGAGCTGGCAAGGTGTAGGTCTTAAACTCACCGCAAAAGCCCTCATTGTAGATTTTACGGCTTCTCCCATGGTAGCAAATTCTTGGCTCGAACATAATTCACACCTCCTTATTTACTCGATTGTTAGCCTATGATATTTTAACTGGCTTAATTCCCCACCATGATATTCTGCCAGCACAATACTTGTTTCCATCACGTTCTATAAATGGTGTTGTTTTCCACACTACATTATTGTTACTAGTATTCTCAAACTTGATATTCCTCTCATTCCTGGTATTCAAATATTGTTGCAGTGCTTGCCTTGCATTACTAGCCTCAATATCTATTGACTTATCAACTAGTAATTGAGTGTTACGTGCATCATATATATTGTATTTCATCAATCCCTCCTATGTTTACTTGAGTCTTACCGACTCACTTCAAGGGTGGCAGTCGCGTTAGTAATTGCTTACTGTTATTCCACCCCTGTAGTGAATATGTAAGGCTTTCCCCAAGTTAGCTACGCCTCATAATGTCACCCCCTCTTTAATACCCTTTTAGGTGTGCTCATAAGTTCCGTCTACTTCATCACCCCAGGCATCTATTATTTCCCCGTCGTCAAATTGTATCTTCCACATTACTCCAACCTCAGGGTCTCGCTCTGCATCGGATAACTCTCTCAGTAGTTTGAAGTTTTGTCCGTTTCTCTCCCTGTATTGCTGAAAGGGTGTATAGAATTTCATTTCATACCTCCTATAATATACTGGCTACTTAACCTCTGTTTCTAACTTTCGGATAGCCTCACTTGCTAACCATTTAGGGATGAGTTTATTCTTGGGATAAACCACGATAACAGTTTCAGGGCCACTACCAAAGTCTATTGCTTCCCTGGCGGCATAAACCTCATTCTCCTTGGCTGTCGGTAGTTTCATTTCACCCCTCCTTGTGTTTAATTAGACTAGTCCATTGATTTGTATTTCAGCGACAATCGCCCCGGCTTCCGCCTCTATTTCCTTAGCTAACCTTTCAACTTCACTAGGCTCTTTCATCCATATCATAGTGTAGGCAAGTAGTTTAATAGTCTTCGCCCTTTTCTTTAAGTCTTCCCTTTTCATTTTATCCCTCCACTTGATTAGTCTACCCGTTACCGCCCGCCAGGTAGGTCGAGAACCTGATGAGCGGTTGCCGATATACTAGTCTAGGCCGTGATTTAATACTACCCGTTCAAAAGTCTGTTCTATTGTCTCGCCGGATCCGAAGTCCTGGGCCATCTGCCGAGCCAAGCCATCTACCCATTGATTACCGAACTGGTCAGAAGGCGGCGTGCCATCACATTTACAGTGTGACCGGATATAGGCAAGGGCTTCTAATTCTCGCTTGTCCCAGTCCGATATGTGCCGGTTAGAGAATACATAGTTAGCTCCGAAGTGTACCAGCTCGGCGTTTGGGTGTGGGGCATCACTTACAAACTCAGGCTTTGAACCGCCGTAACTGTCAGGGCGATAGGCAAGCTGGGCGTCTCCGTCTGGCTTAATCCAGCTCTCTTGTATTGATGCCAAGTCATTCATGCCGTCAAAACTTCTACCCTCAAACCCCTTTATTATACTGTCGACATCCTTTGATCTTGGCCCGTCTGTCCAGCTGACATGAATTGAAGCGCCGCCACTGTAAGACTCTGACCGAACTGAGAATTTAACCCCTGGGAATCGCTTGGCCAATGCTGGCCTGATTAGCTTTGCTGTGTCCGTTACTGAAATATACCTTGTTCCCGTTGTCATCGTTTACCCCCTTGGTTATTCTCCGGCTAGTGCCAGGACTCAAGCCGGCGAACTGTTACGCTCACCGGCTCCGGTCCGGGTATTAGCTAGTGCTGGCGCATAAATGATTTTACTTTCCCGGCCTTGTTATCACCATTGAAGGATACCCCGGGCTTACCGTCTACCATTATATCAATATCGCCATAGGGTTGGGCCGGCCCCTTGTTATTCATTCCTATTATAATAGGATAGTGGTTGACCGGGTAGGGATCCTTAGGCTTGTTATAATTGTAGCTATCGACCGCTTCCAGTTCTTTGATTATCCTATCTTTAGTTTTGGCATCACATTCCGGATATATATTGCGAGTGTGTTTATAAGCCCCTGGAGTCAATACCCCTTTAATTTTCCTCGGGATAGGTATATCGTGGACTATTCCACTAACTCTATAATCAGCCCTGGCAGTGTCACCCTTAGGGGCCGGGGCCGTAGTGACCCCGGCATCTTCAATAACCTCAGTTTGTGCTATATCGAATATGGTGCCAGCAAAAAACCGGGTTGCATCTATAATGTCCCCGGTTTCTTTATCCTTATTACCGGCCGGGAATAGAATCGTATAGCCATGCTGGCCCTTGCTTACCTGGCGGCCGGCCTTGCGCCATTGCTGGTAGCCGCCAACTACCGTTGGAGTGTTACCGTTACATTGTATATATACCATTAAGGTATTGCGTAGACTAAGAGCCCGGCCCTCGATTGTGGCAATTATACCCCGGGCCGTGAGCTCCTGGCGTTCGGCTTCAGTCAAGCCGGCTAGCTTGCGCCGGAGTTCGTTTATTCGATCCTTGCGCGCCTGATCCATTACTAGTTTACCTCCTAAATTTATTATCTGATATAAGTTTTGCATATAATCATATCTTTGTCAAGTATTCTAAGAAGAATGATTTACTGTCGACAGTAACCACACGTCTTTGGCACTTCCTGCTAATATCTAGTAATAGTGAAGTAGCTAGCTGCTAGCTTTGGAGTTTAGATAGGAATTACCATAGCAATAACATAGAATTGATATAGCATTGAGGTTGCGAGAGCAGGCGGGCTTACCTGTATCTGGAGCTTAGTTCTTCCTCAGCTGTGGGTTTTCCAGCTTTAATCTTAGCTTCCATGGTGTCCGCTATTCTCCGGAGCTGCCCTGGGGCGTTCTTAGCAGTATAATGTGCTCCACTGAAGAGGCCTTCCACTACGCTGATCAACTGAATAGTCTCCTCGGCGTAGTGCTTTTTGGCCATAAGGGAGTCAACGTCTGCTTTCAATTCCCAGAGGGCGCTGGAGAGTGTATTATATTCCTTGCCTAACAGCTTTTCTACCTCGGCCTTTATATCGTTGGCTGTCTGGATCAGCTCGTCGGCACTCCCCAGGTCCTGGGCTATGCGGAGTCCGAACTGCCGGCTGGCTATCTTTAATCCCTTATACTCGAGGTTCTTTATCCTATCGTACTGCTTCCATTGTACCAGGCGGTCTTCGTATCCCTTCATCAGGAGTTTTAACAGCAATTCTACACTGGGGGTATGTTCTCTCCTGGGAGCTGCCTTAGTAACTCTCCATCCGTTTTCCCCCCGGACGATGAGCCCGGTCCCCTCCGGGACCTCCTCTTTCTTGATTAGTCCTTTAGGAGCCGCAAAGTACAGCTGACAACAGTGCTCGAGGTAGGATCTGTATTTACCTTTGTTAACATCAGCAAGGAAGTCACCGCGTGATATCTTTACTTCATAGATCATAAAACTTGGGTTGCTAAAGCTTTTACGGCAGGAAAGTACGTCAGCCCGAGGGGTGTGGCCGTTTGCCCACATCACTGAACCTAAGGGGATCTGAACCCAAGTTAACCATTGAGATTGGTCTCTACTTTTAGCCAGGTCTTCAGCCAGGGCTTTGCCAGTCCAGTTCATATTCTACCTCACTATAATAATCCTTGTTGTTGACATCTTGCAGCAGCGATCTTGCAATTCTCTTTTCCTATTTCATACATTATGCACTTGCGGTTAAGCAGGGTAGCTGCTACTGGTGTTGTACCACTCCCCCCAAAGTTGTCCAGGACAATATCGCCCTCCCTGCTACCCAGGGTTATCAAGTAGGACATTAGCTTAACCGGTTTTACTGTTGGATGGTTGTTAGGCGATTTATTCTCAGCCTCGTTTTCTCTTGGAGTGCTACCATGTTTAGTTCTGGTTATAGTAGCCCCTAGTCCCTTATTCTTCTCACTCTTAGAAGCTTTCGGCACTATCAGAAAGGGGAAGGTCTTTGCCCACCACTTGTCCAAATCAAAGTAGCGGGAGAAGGAGCCTGAGTCAGCATGATGTGCGTGGTCGCTAAACCCATATTCGCCGTAGTCGTTCTTACCTCCACCATGCTTATATGAGCCGAATAAGTCTCCTGTTTTATGCACCCTCCCATCATTCAGCACATCATCACTTACTAATAGATTGGCTGGAAAACGACCTTGCCCTGCAGAGTAATTGCCTTGCTCACTCCGGGGCCTATGGTCTTGGCCGAATACTTGATTGTCTAAAGCAGGGCTACCGAAATCAGCATGGCGGTTCTTATTCTCTGAGACTTCGGTGTCCTTATCTCCCTGGTACGGTATCATACAATCGCCCAGCCAGGTAATACCCTTCCTGTTTTTCAATGCCTGGTCAACAAAGGTCTTTTCAGATAAGGGCTTCATGGCTACTATAATTACTTCTACTGCGGGCTTGGGCTGGAAGCCGCCATAACTACCATCTAGGGCTTTGGCTTGGGGGGTAGAGGGTGCGGTTATATCCACTTCTTTGGTTGCGCTGGTTAGATTAGGTCTATACCCTTCTTCTTTTCTCTTCTTACTAATACTCACTTGATAACCACATTCCTTTTTACCAACAACTTCCCTTTCAGCCCCTAGCCTCTTATCTACAGCCTTCCCTATATTCTGTGCCTTTGGAAACCCTGAAGCATAAGCCCAATAAATAGGAGAGAAGTCTACCCTGAATCCAACATCTTCTAAACTAATAATCATTCTTGAAAGGCAGTCGGCCCGGGGTATGCTCATCACAAAGGCAAAAGCACCAGGCTTTAATACCCTCAAGCATTCCCTCCATATCTGCTTATCTGGTAAGGCTTTGTCCCAGTCTTTACCCATGAAGGATATTCCATAAGGTGGGTCGGTGGCTAATAGGTCCACACTTTCATCTGGCAGCTCCGACATATCCCGACAGTCCTTGTTATAGATCTTGATATGATTAAGTTCAAGAAAGGGCCGCATCTATTTCCTCCCGGGTAATCAATCCTTTGGCCTGCCATTGCCCGATTATTGCTAAGAGTCGGGCTTTCATCGGGGGGAAGAATTTCTCCTCATCTTCATCTATCTCATAATACCGCAGAGTCTTTAGAGTCCCTTTCCCCTCGCTGGACTTCACTACACCAAAGTGCTCTTCTCCGGTATACTCTCCTCTCTCTTCCCATTTATTATCTTTTCTCAAGATACCGAAGTAAGGTTTACCGGGGGCCCGATAAACAGTCCTCATCCCCATGGTCCGCCCACATAGCGGGCAGAAAGCTTCTTTCCATTCAGACATTAGCTATTCTCCTTTGTTGTTTCCTTTCCGCTTTTTTCACGGCTTTATCGTAGCATCGGGAGCAGCGGGGCGAGATATAAATAGTTTCCGCTTCAGTACAACAGGTGATTAAGCCTTTCTGAGGGTCTTTAACATAGCCACGCTGGTAGAGAGGGTATTCTTTCCAGACATCAGGATCAGCGGGATCTGCCGCCGGCCAGTAGTAACCTCCTGTTGCCGATTTACAAACAGAACACCTAATCACTTTCCTTCTTCCCCTTCTTGATGGGCTTTCTCTGGTCCCATGTCTCGTTTTTAGTTATATCCGGAGGCGGTGCGTTCTGTATAGGAATGTTCTTAACCTTCAACCTCCGTCTTTCCGCCCTGTTCATAAAGACAGTCTTAACAACCTCACCTTTATCATTTAGTATCTTAACCGGTTTACCCGGGGACGGAGTGAACTTATCCATTTTCCTCCTCACACACTGTAATGCTCTTTACCTTTTTCTTTGGCGGGATGTAGTTATAATTGTCATCAGCTCTACACGCATTTGCGATATTAATAGCTCCGTCCTCAGTATCACAAGTAACGTCAAAGACTTCACCATCTTCTCTTTCTACTCTATATTTAGGCATCTTCCCTCCGAAATAACTTTACAAAACAGCTTATACACCCATTGAGCCACTTCCCCTTTTCTAACCAGTAAGAATTCTTCCGTATTCCTGACTCCTACAACCGTCCATGTACGTCCCGTAAATTGTTCCAGGTGCTGTCGATAGCCACTGTCTATAGGTTCAATTGTGCTAACATCAATCTCTACATCGAATGGTATTAATCTGTCCATCTTAACCTCCGTAAACTATTCCTCGTAGAATACTTTATTAACAAAACATCAGTCCTGTTGAGACCAATTGCCTCGCTTTTTCTTCTTTGCCTTATTCCCTCTCCTTTCGGCTCTATTAGGGATAGGCATTCCGTCAGCCAGCACGCTATTCAGTTCGGGCTTCTTTATCTCTTCCCAATTGGGATTATTGTGTAGCAATTTCTCAAATTCCGACCTATCATCGGTGGTTACAATAACAACTGTATCTCTGTCTTTTTTGCTCCTCATCTCAACAATTCCCTCCTTATTCTATTTTACCGCAGTATTTACATTGCTTCTTCATATCTTTGCAGATAGTGAAGCATGTCCCGTCCGGGCTGTCATTGCACTTATCAGACCTGTCTAGGCATTTAGCACACCAAAAGTAAATGGCGATAGGTATGGCTAATAGATAATCCAGGAGTGTTAGTTTGTCTTCTCTCAACAATTCCCTCCTTTTGTTGGTTTTCTGCCGAGTGCTTTATTTAGCTTTGCTAAGGCTTGAATCTGCCACATATAAGGTCTCTTCACCCTATTCAGGGCAATAGCACAAGCTAAAGCCTCTTCATATTCAAAGGTAACCTTTATCTTTTTAGCCATCTCAACAAAACTCCTTTATTGTTGGTAGCGGAGGTGGGATTCGAACCCACGGCCTTCAGCTTATGAGGCTGACGAGCTGACCACTGCTCTACTCCGCGTCACCGCTACCTTAAAGTATTCTACTGGGAATGCTTAAGCTATACTTTTACCAACGGTTTCCGCCACATAGCCCATAAGTTTAAGTTCTCCCGGATCTATCCCAGGGAAGGATATAATTCCAATACTGACAAACTCTCTAGGTAGAAAGATAATTGGTTGCTGAAAGTAACCGTCCATTCTCAAATCTTCTACTGTGCGGAATGTTTCCTTTAACCATTCTTGGTCCTCACAATCCCGAATGGCCTTTAATGCTGTCTCAAAGCTCTTGAGAGCTGTTAGATCCTGCCTGGCTGTTATTGTTATCATGTGGGCACCTCTGCCAAAGATTAGCTTTCTTGCCGATAACTGCTCAGACAGGGAAACGACCCCATAAATACAAACTGCTTCGTGACAAGAGAGTAGGTGCTGAACCCACTCAGTTCCGCACCACGAATTACGCTCACCAACAGGTAACCGCCAATCATCGAGGCTAAAGTCCCTTTCCTCTATCTCCCTGATGTGATATGGATACTCGAACTGTTTTTTTAGAAACTTATCGAATTCCTCCATGACGTTATCCTTAAACAACCTTTCATTAAGTAAGTCCCATGCCGGTATTGTCCTGAATACTCCATATTTATCTGACATTTTTACCTCCGTAAATTATTCTACTGCGAATACTTAAATTATCTCCTCCTGGCACTTAGAGCATTTCCCTTCCTCGATATCCTCTACGCTTAGAGGCATGGTGCAATTTGAGCATTTTACAGCACCGTTCTTAATCTGACTTTTCATAAACATTGCGGAGAGCTTCAGTAATTCTTCGGTTTGGGAGGCCATAGGATTGATATGGGGGAGTGCCATTCTTACTGGGGGCGGAGATTGCCTATAGCGGGCATAATCGCCAACGACCCAGCGGACAAGTTCCTCGACAGTTATTCCTCTTTCAGCAGATTCGGTTACCAGATCACCATAGATATCATCATTTAGTTCCAGGTTCAAATTCATTTCTTACCTCCGTAAATTATTCTAATGAGAATGCTGGCGTATCTCAGCAAGAGCTTTTGGCCCTATATTTTTTATGGACAATAACTCCTTATCACTTAACTCGTTTATAGGTTTCCTAGGTGAGCCAACCCTACGCTCGTAAGCCTGGCGTATGGCATTTTCAACTCTAGTTAAAACTTTACCTCTAATGAAAGGTTGCCATTTAATAGCCTGCTCCGATAGGTATAGGGCTTGTGCTCTCATATTCTCAATATCTAAGGCAGTAAGATCACTTAGCGGTTTAATTATGAAGCTCATTTTACCTCCAGTATTTTAAAAACGGGTGTACTTCAAATACCTTTGAGTCGACGTCCCGGGCCTCGCCCACTACCTTTATCGATGTACCCTCTCGGCCGACGAAGCGCTGCGCGGAGTACCGGTACGCCATGTTGGAGCTGGTCCGCTGCTTCCATCTCATAAAGCTCATAACGGTCGCCTCAGGAAGCTGGTCGAGAAGAAGTGTGTTAACAGTTCTCCTAACACTATTATGCGAAACAGCATTATTGAGACAATAATTACCTTGCTTGACTTCGATATTATGTACCATCCCTTTATATGGTACGAGTAAAATTTCAGTAATGGGGCAGTAGTAATGGCTCTTGTCCTCCATAATCGGGCTACCTTTGGTTCTGATTTTCGTACCGCCCTTCAGTAGCTTTTCCCCATCAGACTTACTGAGGCCCAAATGGTACCGGCTCAAATCACTAGGGTGATTACTAATACTTAACCATAATCCCATCTTAGTGGCTAAAAGCTGTAACTCTATTGCCAGACCGCGAGAGACTGTCGAAGCACTAATTTCCCGTCTTAACCAGTTTATATAACCATCACCTTCAAAGTATCCTTTCAGAAAAGCCCGTACGATATTGGGTGGTGAGTTGAAAATAATTCTCGGGATATGGGCTTCGTGTGCGTTTTCCTTGAGCTTATCTTTAAGGTATCTCCTTAAAACCTCTCCGCCAAAACAGAGTACCCAGCACCAGCCTTTTATTGGCTTACCTTTTAGTGTTGACTGAGTATGCTGTTTCATGATTCTACTTTTGAAACCGAAACATCTGCTTATTATTCGTGCGAAACGCCTTGCCTCATTCAGCTCTTCATGGCCGAAATAAATCCGGTTACTTGCTTTACTACCACCACCGTCTGCAAGATAACGTCCAAGAAACTCCGCAACCTCTTCAGTTACAGTAATACCTAACCTTAAGTGTGATAGCTTTCCCCATCCAAATTTCTTTACGTAAGGGGTTAGGTCTATTTTCCCTATTTGCCCATCTGGGGGTAGTTTCGGTACTACTAGGTAATCACCAACTTGCACCTGTTCCGCAGGTAAAAATTGGAGATTCTTCCTAAATAACCTATTTCTAGCTCGTGGGGCAATGACATTTCTCCTCTTAATTAGAAGAGGGTGGTTTGGGGTTAAAAGAGGTAACGGCAAAAGACCATGAGATTTGACCTGTATCATCTCACCGTCATACTCATGTTGGAAAGTATCCATCACGCGGGAAAACTTACCACAGACTCTACCGTCATAACTGCCGTGACCTTTACCCCATACCTTGCCTCCAATTCCAACCTGCTCAATTGCTTTTAATCCGTAAGGTGTTAGTACCTCGGTACCCGGAGGTACACAATGCCAGCCGACCTGGTTGGTGTGGTCCAGCCCTATCCTGTACTCGAGGCGGTACCATAAGGTAAATATCTCCGACTCGCTCCTCTTAACATCGAAGTCATACCCCTCAATGTGGGGGATAATTTCCTCTGGTATCATGTGGGTTCGCTCCCGCCCATGCTTTGCGGTAGTAATGTGGATAGTCCTATCCTTGATGTGAACGTCATCCATTATTAACCCTACCATCTCGATGCGCCTGGTGGCATACGTTGTCGAAATGGCGAGGAAGGCCTTTTCGTCCGGATCCCCCTTTGTCTTAACAGCTTGAATCATCTCTCCGATGATAGTAGGGTCAAGTGCCGGCGCCTGTATCCTGTCTTCTCTTATTTGAGGAGACTCCCCCCTATTGTATGGCCAATCAATATTATTTCGGCTGCAGAGGGTTCTGGCAATGCGGAATATAAGGTTGATACTACCGTCCGAATACTTTTGCCTCCGGAGGTGTGTTATATATCTATCAATCTTCTCCCGCTCAAAGTCTCCCTTGACGTATTCCAAGAAGCTGCCGGCATAGCGCAGGTAGAGGCTCCGGGTCTTCCCTAGACTCCCCAGCCTTTTAGAATAGTTTTCTAACAGTTCCTCGTTATCCATATAACCTTACCATACGCCCTGTGGCACGATTTAGGGCGTTTATCCTTTCCCTTAATATTACGGCCGTAAGCCTTGCGGTGGCCCAAAGCCTTGCCCTCCACCTGGTCCTGGGGTTTTAAAGGTCAGTGGTGCGTCGACCACCTCTGCTCTAACCAGATATTCCTCCCCGCATTCAAGACAGTGATCATAACTATAGGCTAGAACGGGGCAGGTAAGAGCGACCGTGGTTGGCTGCACGAGAGGAATCTGTACCCGGCGGCAGGCCACCGGCGCGTCCTTGCCAACCTTCCCCGAATCTTTATAAGGCTGGATAGCTACCCTGGTTATCGTTTCGGTACACCCACATTTACATTTGTCAAACTCTGCGATTACTTTGCTTTCCGGCATCTACTTTCTCCTTTAATTTATTTACTTGTTTGGCTGCGTTGACATGAGTCCCCAATTGTTTATCAATCTCTTCGAGGTTACCTTCGAGTTCTTTTAGCTTCTTGCTATATCCTCTCCCTGCAATGTAAGCCCCAGTAAAGAACCCGATAAGCCAAGCGGTAACTGATCCTGCTATGATTCCTAATATCATGTACCCTCCTTTTTTATTTCTTAAGAAATACCGATACCGGTTGACAATTTATCTCCCTTCCATTTCCCGATAAACTTTACAGAGCCGTCTCTCCCAGTAATATTCACGTATCTAGGCGCAGTAAATGACTCGTGGTATTCTCCCGGGCAAAGATAGACGATGCCTCTATGGTGGGTATCGGGATGCTGCCATGGCCACTTGAATTTACGGACGATGCGGTGCATCCCTATTCCTTTGTCCACATAATCAATGGCCGTCTGGATCTTCTGCCTACGAGTGACAGTCAATCTGACTTCCTCGTAACTATAAGTGAATCCAAGCATATTACCTCCTTCTAGTCTCCCACATAGAATACATGTCGACCTTTTCCTCGACCTCGGCCCAACCGATATACCGCTCGTCCCAACCCTCTGCTTCAAGCTCAATTATCTTTTCCTCTTTGGTTTTTACTTTGAGAGAAGTTAGTTCGTCTGCGCTTGTCCCGGTACCGTAGCCTTTGAGCTTAACGCTTACTATTACCGCTCCTACCAGAACTTCATCAGCTTCTTTCTGGGATTTCTCCATAGCAACCGTATTTCGGCATTTATAGCAGGTGGTTTTTTGGTTATCTTTTAGAACCACGAACTCTTTTTCGCATGTATCACACTTCTGATAGTAGACAGTTTCTGTTTTTCTTGCTTTTCTCACCTGTACCTCCTAGAATAAGTATTCTCTGTAGAATACTTATCCCACTAAAGTCCCCATGAGCTTTTTCTCATAGTCAGTTAATTCGGGATTGAATTCCGAGAGGAAGGACTTCCCCCAATTTATAAGAATCCGGGCCGCTGTCTTGTAGGGGACAGGTTCACTATCAAACCCTTCCTCCAGAGCTTTGATAGCCCGCCCCAGGGCAATGTTGCGTCCCAGCTTCTTGTTGAACTGGTCCTTGGGGCTACAAAAGGCAATTCCCCGGAGGATAGCATTACCATCACACGCCGGCACAGGTATAAGGCAGACAGTGGCCACACCGAGGAAGCCATCGGGAACGTTCGAAGCCCCCGTCCCGAATTTCATGTAGTAGTATCTCTCTTTCCCCTCCACTCCCAGTTTTTTTAGTTTAGCCTGGTTTTTCATAGATACCTCCTTCTATACATTTGGTAACGAAATGTTACGCTTTGGGCATCTACGGTGTAGCCAATGCCATTTTGAACAGTTGGGGCATTGGTCATACCAAGCTTCACCTAATATATAATATGCTACCCGCGTAACTACCCAATCAATCCATCTATTCCGCACTTTACCCTCCTCCGGGACCTTTATACTTGCCCCTACTATACATTTCAGGCTTAAATGTTACTGAGTATTCTTCGAGGAATACTTTACTGGCTGGTGGGGGCTAACTTTCCCACTCTTTTACTATCGGCTTGGCTCTAACTCCAGAACCACCACAAACAGGACAAATCTCATTATGCTTCCCGTCTGGAGTAGGAATTGTCCCTAACCCCCCACACCTGCGACACTTCTCCTCCCTTTCTTCGTCTGGATAAATATTTTTGTTCATTCTTTTCCTCCTGTTAATTTCACCAGGTTTCCTACTCCGCCTTTTTTATCACCCTGGCGGATCCGGGGATACTCCCTTTTATCCACGGTGATTTCTATACCCAAGGCAGCGATATCCTCCTCGGTATAATCACCCTTATGCTTTTCGTACCATTCCTTGCTACACAGCATTATTTTTTCCTAAATAGACTACAAACGTCTCGACACCACCCCACAATGATAGGTTCTGGCAGCGCCTTGCAGAAACCAAAACCGCTATCGATGAATTTATACCAAAAGCAATCCTCGCATTTCTGCTCTTTTTTACTAGGGCAGCAGTCACAGGAATCATGCCACTTACAACCTACGTCGGGTTGCCCATACCTTAGAAGCCGGTAACCTAGCCATGCCGCTATCTTTTTAAGCATTTGAACTCCTTCTCGAGTATTCCTTATGGAATACTTTGATAAATATGTTCTCTAATCAGCAAGCGACAGCATTAACAAAACGCCACCCAAAAACACTATAACCAATAGTACAGTAAACCAATCTTTGCTCAGCAATTCCTTAAGAAATTTCATATTAACCTCCCTTACGGATTGGGGCTGTGCATTCGGCACAGGCTGAACATAAATCAGCCTCTACCCAGTAACAAGTTGAGATGATATCCTCGCCTTCGCCCCCTTCAACGATACAGGCATTGTCATCCGTGCAGCCGCATACCCGGCAGACCCGCTTTTCTTCTGCTGGCTTGTACGGATAGACTTTTTCTTCGTGTCCCATTATAACCTCCAATCAAGTATTCTATTTAGAATGCTTAGCTGATGTGTATTTTCGCTCCCCACCATAGAAAGGGAGAAAGTATTAATGCTATCAGAACCCACAGATTGCCTGTAAGCCATAAGCTATAGGCAATAAGCCCCAAGAAACTGAGGTTTACTAAAAGATAAATTACTAAGACCAATTTCATTTAACTTGCCCTCCTAGTATTCTGATAGGAATGCTTTTTCAGTCTGAGGATTTCAGAATCTCATCTAGTTTCTCATCAGTTAAAGAATTAGCTTCGATAACCTTCTTTCTGATTTCATCCCTAGTGATAACTCCCTTCTCTACGAGTAAATCAAGTATTGCCTTTTGTATGTCCATCCATATTGTTATCTTATTGATTTCCATTTTTACCTCCGTCCAGTATTCTTTCAGGAATGCTTAGTCTTTAGAAAAATGGCTATTGCCAATAACCTTCAGTTGGTACCAACGCTCTTTTTCTACCCACCAGTCGATAGCCTCATCATCATCGAATTTGGGGTGAAAGCAGGCGCCGGCCTCATCGTCAGTATTGTAGGTTATTTCTGCGCTGCCGGGATAGTTAAGAGCTGAGACGATATCGTGCTCGTAGATCTCCGTGCCTTCCGAGTCTTCCACTTCAAGGCAGCGGTCGGGGGTATTGCCTTTTAGTAGCCAAGGGATAACAAGGTGTCGGATTGTGAATAGAGGTTGGCGCGCTACCAGATCCTGTAGTGTGAATGGTACGATGGTTTCCTTCGATATACTAGCTCTGAACTTCATAGTCTACCTCCTTAGTATTTAGGAATGCTTATTTTTTATGTGCGAGTGTTTTAATCACCCACTTATGCTCATCACAGTAGTGATTACCACAGTGCTCACACTGATCGACTGGAGCCTCCATGCAACCTACGATACCGCAAACCTCGCCTGACTTTGATAGGTGTCGCCAATCGGCTAGGCTAAATCCGCTGTCAAGTTCTAAAGCCTTTTCCATATCCTACCTCCTTAAGTATTCCTACTAGAATACCTTACGATAGTAACACAGAAAAACAGGAAAGTCAACCCCGGAATTGGGCAGGGCATCAGTTTCACTAATATTTTTACACCGATTTTACCAGCCTGTCAAAACAAGTGGCAAAATTACCAAAAATGTTACCGTTTAGCCTCAAATGCTACTAATATTTTAACACGGATATTACAAAGAAGTTTAAGCAAACAAGTTCTTTAGAAAAAGCACGAAATATTAGTGAAATTATACAAAGTCCCGAAAATGCGAAAGCACCCCGGGCTGAATCAGGGTGCTTTCTATATCAAGGAGGTAATCCTATGACTCTTATAACCTAGCATAAAAAGTCTGGGCTGTCAAATAACGGAAAGAGGACCTCGAAGCGTTAGCCTTTTTACGCAAGCGCTTGGCTTGCCTCGAGGTCCCCTGAACCCTGCCCTGGAGTATCAATATAGGGGGAGTCCGGGAAAGGCAGAACCCCGCCCCCTGGCGGGTAAGACCCTTCCGTTATTGTCCCTATATTCCCTACTCTCCAGGGCAGGACTCTATCGGTTTAAGCTTTTTTCAAATCTTTTATTTCACGGTCATGGCCTGACACCCGTTCAACCAATGGACCCGACACTTCCGCACAGTGTTGCCGCATTGCGGTAACCTTGATATTCACGGCCTGTAACCCGCTTTCCTTATCGTCAAGGCGGTCTATTATGGCCTTCTGATTAGATGCTATGTTCGCATCGCGGGTGGCCTGGACTTCCGCCTGGGCCAAATCCCTTTGAGCTTGGTGGGTACCATTCCTGTGCCATGCAAATATCAACCCTGAAGTAGTAACCAGCACACCAACAATGGCAGCTCCGGATAGTACGATTTCGATGCTCATAAGTCAACTCCCTTTACTTGATTAATCCTTGTTTCGTTAAAAAGCGGATTACCACGCCAAGGCACCCGGCTATTATTGTCGGAATTGATACCCCCGCCGGCATGCCGGCAATGTATTCAGCAATACCAAATGCTATCACCAGAACACCCAAAAATAGTGTTTTCGAACAATACCACTTTTTCATCTGTCTTCTCCTTATACGAAAGCTTCTATTGGATTATAACCGTGCTTGTCCATGATTGTAAATGGTTCCTCAATATTAAAACCCGGGTTAGGCTCCCACAGGTAGTAGCCTTCATTTGTTTTAAGCATGTTGAAACCGTGCGGCCCCCGAGGGATCCCCCCGGTAATGTAGATATTGGAATTAATGCCAAAGTGGAGTGAGCACATCACCTTAAGCCACAAGGCGAAATCCTCGCAATCTAAATTCCATTTGCCGTTCTCGTCTACAGAATATTTGGGGAGTTCCTGAGTCAGGTATATGTAGCCGAACATATCTCCCCAGCCTGCCAGGGTAGGATAGTAATAGATAGAATCCAGCCGTCCTCCCATCGAGTGAATTCCAAGAGCGTGGAGCTCTTGGGTAAGAGCTAGTGATAGAATGGAGAAACGTTCTTCAATCACTGGTTTCTCAACTTTGGGCTTGGGTTTAAATAAATCGCTAAGACGACACATATACTCCCCCTATTTCGGCTCCAAGTAAAATGCTCCATAATCAGGAATGGTCATATTCCTGTAACTCGGGTCTGGTGCCCCAGTATATGAGCTAGTGGCGAAATCATACTGATAAGGTCGGTATGATTGCATTTCATAAAGTGAGGTAAGAGCTGTTTGATCAGCATTCCACTTAGTTATTTGCAACATTAGAATATAGAGGGGGAACTGAGTCCCACTCGGAATGTCAAAAACAGCAACTTCATCTATGTTAAGCCTGTCTTTACCGCTGGCCTCACGTATGAGGGTAGCTTCCTGTATCTGGTTTACGTCTCGATCCATAAGCGACACTGACCACATAGTCGCTCCTGGAGGAGGATTTTTAAGGGACACGGTTACTGTGTTACCAGGCACTTCCCCCGGGGTCTCTTCCGGGGTTTCCTCCGGAGTCTCTCCCGGGATATCTTCCGGAGTAGCTTCGCTTGGCTTCCCCTTCCTAAATAGAAGCCCCGCAGCTGCTATGGCTGCTCCTATTCCTAAGATTATCGGTCCTTTGCTAACCATGATTCACCTCCTAAATATCTATAGGTAGATTAAAAACATTCTTCAGGTATCGGGAGTAGGCTAGAGCCTGTTTGGGAGTGAAGGCTCCATCAATGAGCCCTACGAGGAGAGGTTTGCTGATGTCATAATCTGACGCCACCCAGATGCGACCTAGATAAGCGGTGGCCGCGCCTGCGATTGCACCAACACCTGTATCGCTATCAACCAACCTCCCATTCAGATACAACGCAATAATGCCACCCGGAGTAATCGTTCCTATCTGAATCCAATATTCATCAATAGTTGGTTTTAAGGCATTAGTTAGGGTTCCCCCGGCACCTGCACCCAAATCATAATAATACATTGTATTATCAGCATCAGAATACCATCCAATTCGATTATCGGCGTCAAGGTAAAAGACATAGAAGACGTGACTTCCAGCAAGTCCGTCATAGGTGGATTTCATTTTACCCACCCAAATGGTAGTAACCCCTCTAGCAATATTGATACCAGCGGAGCTTATTCCTACGTCGTTTATTCCATCCAGGCTCAACACTGGTTGCTGAACTTGCCCGAAAGCCCAGGTGCAGGAAGTATCAAGAGTGCCATCATTACCATCGGCGCCTCTATCGTAAGCAGTAACTCCTCTGCCTTCATCCAACGGGTATGCGTTATCTACAGTAGCAGGTGGGAATCCGGCATAGAGGTCGTATTCCTCGACAGCGGTGAGGTCAACACCTTCCTCGCAGAAGAAGTCGGCGATAACGCCCTTGAAGCCCGTGCCAGCTCCAGGGTCATCACCATCGCCTATAACAAAGTCGCCTCCATTCGGAACGGCGTCAACATAAGCCGGATTTACAACAGCGACTCCACCATCTATTCTTAAACGCATACCAGCTACATCAGAC
>SDBU01004365.1_pt1 | contig 17358 bp, 17 predicted proteins | sample 2277071 | NCBI WGS metagenome assembly SDBU01 (sample SAMN10397929, study PRJNA504765) | marine sediment metagenome | isolation source: marine sediment core GS08_GC12, 126 cmbsf | place: Arctic Ocean: Gakkel Ridge, Loki's castle | collected 2008 | reverse complement strand
ATACTTTGGCAAGCGAGAGAAGGAGTATCTGGAGCTTTACGTGGGCAAAAGCGACCACGTAGATCATCTTCTGGATCTGGATCATCGTGGCCATACAGTCTGCTGCTGGAGCGTCAGTGGCCAGACACAAAGCAGCGAGTTTGAGCGGAAAGCTGCCCCTATACGGGAGCGTATCGAGTCGGCTCGTAAATGCCAGGAAGCTGGATACCACGTTCGCTTCAGGCTGTCTCCCATCATACCTGTGAGGAACTGGGAGGACGAGAATAGAGAGCTTATAGAACTGATCTTCTCGGAAACTCAGCCGGATATTATCACCTTTGAGAGCCTGAGATTCATGGATTACGATGCGCTCAATTCCGCCTTTGATACATCCCTGCTGGACCCAGAATTCCTCCATTTGATGAAGGAATCTATGGGACAAAAACATCTCCAGGGCTGTCAGATACCTCACTGGTACCGTGAAAAAATATACAGATTCATCATTGATGAACTGGAGCGAGTCAGTCCGGAGACGCCTTACGCTCTGTGCAGAGCATCTCGCGCCATGTGGGAAGCTCTGGAGGATGACTTTGCCCGACACGGTCAAGCCCCGGATTACTACGTCTGCAACTGCGGGCCATATAGCGCGCCGGGACACGAGTTGCTGCGGGCCGTGCAAGTGTAAAATCGGCAAGGAGTCGCCATACGAGCTTTTCACTTATGTCCAAAGGCACGCGTAGGGGGGATATCAATCTAATAATCTAATTCTTCGAGGGTGCGACGTATAATGATCTCCACCCGTCTGTTCTTCGACATTCCAAGTTGGGTATCGTTAGACGCAATGGGCTTGTAGGGGCCATAACCTGCGACGGAGAACCGATCAGGCAGAATACGTGCTGTCTTCTGTAGGCGTCTTAATACGTTAGTTGCCCGCATGGTGGAAAGCTCCCAATTGGAGGGAAACTGTGGCGTGCTTATAGGGCGACTGTCGGTGTGTCCCGCTATACTGATATTGTTGGGTAGAGGAGCTATTAACGTGCCAATTTGATCGAGAATAGGATATGCTTGTTCCTTGACACGCGCATCAGCGGCGTCGAAGAACACTGGTGGGTCCTGCTGCTTAAGGATGATTACCAGCCCTTCCGCGGTTATGTCAAGATCCACGTGGGATGACATACGCTTTTTTCCCAATATCCCCTCAATCTCTGACTTCAGATCTATCAGTGCCTCGTCCAGGATGTCTTTACTGGTAAGCTTAAGCAATATATCCGCGTTTACAGACGCTTCGCCTGCAGGGAGAGCATCGCTTCCAGACAGGGCCTCCTGTAAGGAAGATACAACGTCTCTGAACTTCATCATACTTATGATAGAAAACGACATGAGAAGAACAAAGAAACAGACCAATTGAGTCATGAGATCGCCGTATGTCAGCAACCAATCGTCTCCACCTTCATCTTCGTCACTGTCATTTTGTTCAGGCTGTGACCGCTGTTTCTTCTCCTGCTGCCTCCGCATCTTCTGTCTCCGTTTCTTGTTCCTCTGCTGTTTGAATCGTCTCTCTCACTTTTGGCGCTAGATAAGCGAGCAGTTTCTGATTGATAAATCTTGGGTTAGCCTGCGCCTGGATCATAATGATGCCTTCCAGAATTATACGTCTCATTAGTTTTTCATCTTCAGTACGCGTTTTGAGCTTGCCCGCAATAGGCATGAAAATCAGGTTGGCTAGAAGCGCCCCATAGAAGGTCGTTATCAAAGCTACAGCCATAGACGGACCGATGGTTGAGGGATCGCTCATGGTCTTCAGCATGGCGATCAGTCCGATGAGCGTGCCAATCATCCCAAATCCCGGCAGATACTTCGCCATAGCCAGAAATAGTTGCTGCGCTCTCTTATGCCGCATAGCGAGATACTCCACCTCGGTTTCCATAATATCTCTGACCTCATTCGAGTCAGTCCCATCGATGATCAGGTGCAACCCCAGTTTCAGGAACTCGTCTTCTATCTCATCTACACTGCTCTCAAGGCTTAACAATCCCTGGCGACGGGTTTTATCGGCGTATTCTATCAGATCAGGTATACGGGAGGCAGGATCGAAGCTGGGCGACATAACAACCTTCATGGCAATACCTACCATCTTCATGACTTCCGGAAGCGGAAAGTTGATCAGAGTAGCGGCAGATGCTCCACCGATAACGATCAATATAGACGGCAGGTGCATGAATGTAGCTAGTCCGCTGCCTTGCGCTATAGCAAAAATAATACATCCTAGCCCACTTACAATACCAATTATAGTACTTAAGTCCATAATCTATATACAGAACATATAGCGCAGGACTTGAGCCCTCGCTATATGTTCTATATCCCTTTCAGGTCCTTTGCCTCTTTAATGTTACCGCTTCAAGCTAATCAGGTCTCCGAGGATGGAGTCACTGGTCATCACCACTCTGGCGTTTGCCTCAAAGCCGCGCTGGGCGATGATCATATTCGTAAACTCGTTGGCGAGGTCAACGTTGGAACTCTCCAGACTACCCGGCACGACAGCCGCCCTGATACCAGTTCCGGCGACACCGATAAGCGGCGCGCCTGAGTTCATCGACATGAGGTACATATTGTTACCTGCTTTGATCAGGCCCGTTGGATTGTAGAAGTCGGCCAGCACCAACTGTGCTAACATCTGGGTGGCGCCATTGGTGAAGGTGCCAACCAGTGTCCCTGAGTTGTCAAAATTTATGCTGGATAGCGCTCCCATACCGTGACCATCACGAAAGGACGGCACAGGACTGAATGACCCCGAAAACTGCGCAAGCTCCCCAAAATTTATCTTTATAGTTTGTTCTGAAGCGCCGTTTCCCAGTGGATTACCAGCGCCGCCTGGGCCAGATATAACGATGTCTACCGTTGTCTCAGTTGGGTCTGTGACGTCATCTATTGAGCCGTCAGGGTTGAAGTGTATTAATCCGATTGCGGTGCTGCTAATGACGTTGCCATCGTCAGAAGTGACTCCAGCTTCCCACGTCCATTGGTTGGGCACGTCGGTTAAGCCGAAAGTCATAGTAAGCGTATGGGTATCTCCCAGTGAGTCGTAGATCAGCACCGACGCCTGATACGCTTCAGTAGAATCATCAATTCCATCCGCGTCAGTGTCCGCTATTCCGGCGCCAGCATCCAGGTTGCCACTGAAAGTTACGTCCGCAGTAGCGCGCGCTGGGAATAATGATTCGATGGGAAGAATGATGTCGGATATAGGCGCCGACGAAATTATCTCGCCCGTCTCTGTGGCCATTCTTCCCTGGACAGTGTACCCGGTACTGGGGTCCACCAACCTGCCGGTGGCGTCTATCTGAAAACTACCATCTCGCGTGTAAAACCGCTCTGATTCCCGGGCAAGGATAAAGAACCCCTCACCTGCGATGCCTACGTCGGTGGGATTATTTGTTGTATCAAGGCTGCCCTGAGTGAATGAGGTGCTTATGTTCCCAATAGATGTGCCACGACCTATCTGCATGGGATCCATTCCGCCCAGGGTCTCAGTCGGTCGCGATCCGCTTCTGATAGTCAGCGACAAAGTGTCCGTAAAGGACGCGCGCCCGGCCTTAAATGAGGGAGTGTTGACGTTAGATATGTTGTTTCCGATTACATCCAATGCTAACTGGTTACTTTTTATTCCTGATAGTCCTGAGAATAAAGACCTTATCACTGTATCTGCCTCCTACTCTATAGATCGCTTCTAGTCGAGAAGCGATACGCGAGGCCCCCTCTTACGAGGTCCAGCCCCTTCTGGTTTTGTCATAGGATTATGGTACTATCAATATTGGTGAAAACTCTTTCCTTTTGTCTTGCCTTATCTACGGCTGTGATAACGGTTCTGTTGCTTATACTGACCACTAAAGCCAAATCTCGTAACAGTATCAATGATTCTTTCGAGCCTTTCTTTTCTGCCTTATTTGCGGCATCACTGATCCTGCTGATGTCGCGTGGCGAAATGGTGATATTTTGCTGTCTGAGCCGTTCTTGAGCGTGAGCCGATAATTTCACCTCCATACCACGCTGTTGATCTCTCAGAACTTCCGAGAAACCCTCTGTGCCGTGAGTCTTATGCCGTAGCGCCTTCTGGGTACTCCCGTGAATCTTTGGCGTGCGATATGACGAGCCATTTTCTATAACAGGCGTGTTTCGGTTCATCACGATCCCGGCTCTCTTTCATTTCTCTGTGTATCCAGCAGCACCTCTGTCACAGCCGCTAACGGTACACGCATACCGCCGATGGATACGTATGGCTCGTCATCAAATATCAGACCATCAACTACACCTGAAATGATCTCTGAAGCGGTCACATCCCTGCCATTGGCGTCAACGGCGGATACCTCGTAGTTGTATTCCCCGGCAGGCATCCTGATGCCCTCGCCATTTCTGCCGTCCCAGACAGAAGTATGGCCACCCGCTAACTGGTCTCCTACGTCGATGACTCTTACGGGGCTTTTATTGATGTCATAGATGGTTATGGTGACATTTGCGTCCGCTGAAAGTGAATAGGCCAGATCGACCGGGGAGTTTGCTGAGAGCGAAAGGGTCGATTGCTGTACCACTACATCCTTGCCTATCAGATTCAGCGCCGCTATTCTACTTGACGATTTTTGGAGATCGAGTAGAGTTTTCACACTTTCGTTCAATTCCTGCATCTGCTCTAGCGCAGAAAACTGCGCAGACTGGGCGATAAACTGCGAGTTGCTCATCGGTTTTGAAGGATTCTGATACCTCAGTTGCGTTACCAGAAGCTTCAAAAAAGTATCCTTATCGAAAGCGTCATTCTTCTTAGAAACCTGCGTTTCTGAACCTTCAGGGAATATACCTGCATTGACTACACCTGCGTTCATTTATGTTCCTCCCTTCTCGTGAAGTGAGCTAAGGTTGTAAGTGAGCTAAAGTGAGCTAAAGTGAGTAAAGTGATACCAGTATTTAACTTTAGTCACTTTAGCTCACTTACAACTCTAGTTCACTTTCTTAGTCACTTTTATATCAAGAGATCCACCAGCGCATTATTTCTGGAATTCTCTTGCTCGGAGCTTTCTCGTTCCTCTTCCTGTTCGTAGTCGGCTGATGAGTGCGTCTCCTTGAAGCCGCTGCCCTGATTACGGAACAGGCCTGAATGCCGGGGGCTGGACTCCAGAGACTCATTCTCCAGAGAAACGCTTAACTCTATGACTTCTATCTCATGCTGCGCCAGACTTTTCCGTATATCTTGTAGCTGCATTTCAATTATCTCTTTTGTCTGAGACAGGCTGACGCTCAGTTCTGCTGATATTTTGTTATCTTTGAGTGACACTTTAAACTTGATCTTCCCTAGATGCTTCGGCTCGAGCTGGATCTCTATGGAGCTTGATCCATCCCTGGTATCCATATTATGAACATACGTGGAGATTCTATCTGGCAATGCCGACAGCGATGAGGTCGTTTGAGCTTCCTCGTTGGCTGTCAGGCCACCTGTTCCAGACCCCAGGTACAGGGGCATGAATTCGGCGTCGGCTCTGGGGATCATGAATTGCGATCCATCAAACTCTGGAGTCCTGAGATGTATGATGTTGCTCACCTGATCTTCCGCGTTTTGGGGCGTGTTTCTTCCCTGCGCGTCGTGTCCCGCTCCACCCTTGTTCTGCATCCCCATATCTCCCTGAATATGCTCGACGGCTACTCCATTATTGGATGTGTCACCGGCGATATTCTTGACCATTTCTGGCCTCGTCCCAGAGATACTTGATTGCAGAGCCACCTGCGCTCTGTCCGGGTTTCCCGACGCGCCTGAATAGTCCGTCGCCGCCGCGTTTCTGGTGTGGCGCGCTCTTTCTTGAGGGGATGTGGCGACATTGGGTATAGCAACTTCATTGACCGCTTGAGTGTTTTCATACCTGCTCATTTGACCTGACAAGACACGCTGTTCGTGGGTGGCCTGTGATTGCCCTTGCGCTTCTGGCATGTTCTGACGTGATGTAGGGACGTCTCTTGCCACTTCCAATCTTTGCTCCATCTCTGGCGATTTTTCATAAGCTGCTACTTTTGCATTTCCAGCTATGGGCATTTCTTCCCATACATTCTGCCGTCCGTTTACCTGAGTCGCTTCCAACCTTTGCTCCATCTCTGGCGCTTTTTCATAAACCGCTACTTTTACATTTTCAGCTAAGGGTATTTCTTCCCGTACATTCTGCCGTCCGTTTATCTGATCTGGCATGACACGCGGTTCGTAGGCGATCTGTGGCTGTCTCAGCGCTTCCTCAGGTACCTGATTGCCTATAATCACAGCATTATTTCTTAACTGTGATTCGGTATGCTGCGCAGTCGGCAATGCGTCCGCGATGGGCATTCCCGCGCTTGTAGTTCCGCTCTGTGTTGTTATTTTGACATCACTGACTATCCCTGCGTTTAAGTCCATACGAAGCCTTACTTGCCCATCCTGAGTATTCGACAATTGCCCCATATCCGGCGCTGAGATCGCTCTGCTCAACGTGACTGTGCCAGGCGATGGAGATATATCCCCGGGCGTGTTTACAGGCGTTACATTGTTAGGTCTTGCGGCAATCTGGTGTCTGCTCAGTAAAACTAGCGGTAAATCACCAGGCAATATCTTGCCCGGCGCTACTTCAGATATGCGAGGCTTTGCCAGGAGTTCGTGATCTGCAACACCCACCTCATGCGCCTTCGCCACATCGAGAACCGGCGGCCCGACTGGCTGCGGTATCTGAATATCACGTTGCGCAAATGTCGCTTGAGCGGCGTTGGGGGAAACAGGCGCGTCTGTTACGTCATTATTTATTGTGACAGATTGATCCACCTGTCGCGCCGCGGTATGTAATAGCGGTTCGTTGTATGAACTATTGTTATCTATCGTACCTGGATGTTGAATCGGTGTATCGACCTGACGAAGGCTCGTTGAACCATCGGGGTATAATCGCCGTTCCGAATCTGGAGAAGCGATATCCGATGGAACGGACGGAGTTGCGTCATTGGCGGCGCTCCAAAAGACCGCGCTGGGCCGCGTTGTGGGATCATGATGTACGGACTGACCTGTTGTTACCTGTTGGGCGGCAGGTCCTACGCCTGGATCACCAGATGTTGTGATGCTAACCGGAACATCTGGAGATGTCAAAACCTGTGGAGCCAATTCGGGTATATGCTCTACTGCATCTGTGGGGGTTGCGGGAAGTTCCGTCACGATAATGGTTGGGAAAACCGTGGCAGTTATATCTGCAATGACGGGACTACCTGATGGATGGTAATCAGGGCGCTGTGACAAGACCTGATCATCTGTCTTCTGCCCTTTGCGGTGTAACGTTATGGAAGGTCTTTTGGGACCAGCATTGTCCGATGGATTGGATTCGCCCTGACTGGATTGGGCTCCCTGCTGCGAAGTAGTAGGTGATGATGGGGCTTGATATGACAACACCGATCCTGCGCGCCGCTGTTCTGTCGCCAGGAATGACATGAAATCCGCTCCAGAGGTAGTATTTCCCTTTTGAGGGCTGGGATTTGCTCCCCCGGATACGTTCTCTGATGTTATCTGTTGAGGCACCGTATGTCCCATAGTAAATGCGGGATGAAAATCCAACCTTTCCAGTTGCTTATACGACTTTTTCAGTTAGATGCAGTAGAACGTGCGGCCCGCTCGTTCAGATCGCTGGCGAAACGCCAGGAACAAGCCAGCGGCATGTTCTACTAAGAAAGCTTCCCCGTATCTGAAAAACTAGTATTGCTTACCATCTTCGACTAACTGCCGGGTGTATCAGGGTTAGCCATAAGTTCGCTGATTTTGATTGCATAATCTGGGTCTGTGGTCGTGATGGCCTCCATTAGCTTGCTTGAGGCTCTGCTGTTCATTTCTCTAAGTATCCGCATTGACAAGCCCTGTTCCAGTTTGCACAGGATTGTTGCGGCGCTATCCGGTTTCATGGCTCCATATAGTTTTGCCATTTCTTGAGTTCTGGCCGCGAGGGATTCAGCCCCCGCCGTAGTGGCTGCCAACGCCGCTTCCGCTGCGATGACTCGACTTTCATACTCTGCTTGCTTTGCCTCTGCCGTGGCGAGCCGGCTTTCGTGGTCTGTCAGTTTTGCCTGCAATTCCGTCAACAGTCTGGCCGTCCTCTCTTCCTGCGATTCCGCGATCTCTGGCGATTCAGCGGCCTTTTGTGATTTAGCCGCCCTTTGCGATTTAGCGTCGCCGACTTCACCTTCTATATCCGTTCCTGTTTCCGCCGTTTGTCCTGTCCCATCAAGTTCAGCGACTTCAGCAAGCAATTCCTCTTCAGGCAACGCTCTCTTGAAACTCCCCGTAAGGAACATGGTGAGCCCACCGACAACAACGAGGGTTACTAGTACTACAACAATTAGTAATTTCATAGGAAATCAATCTCCGATAAGGTCATCATAGCCCTTCCAAATGTGGTTGCGTTCCCATCCTGATGAACCGTCCTGCCGCTATTTCATCAAGTTGCTTCTGTTCAGCCTTTAATACACGTTGCCTGAGTCGTTCTAAGTCTCTATCGCGCAGCTTCTCGACTATCTTGCGGGATTTCGCTGCCTCCATAAGCTCTTCCTGCGCTTCCAGAGCCTCTTTCCCTAATTCCTGAAGTATCTTCTTTCGGGAGAAGGCATCCTGTGATAAGGCTTCCAGGCATAAGAGCTGGACTGACGTTCCGCCACTTTCGCTCTTTAGCTGTTCCTGACAATCTCTTTGAGCCTCATGCGAACGGGATCTTTTTTCCTCTTCCCCATACTGTTTTTCCCTGATCATCGCCAACGCGGTTTGACGCTGGTCTTCGATGGATTGTCGATATTTCAGTAATTGGGCTAACCTGAACTTGTGTCTCATAACTAGCTGGTGATGGAGATTTGTATGTCGTCCAAAGTAGATAAGTCCCCATCATTTCTCCGTTCTCCTGCATGTGTTAGGTCAATATATGAAGCTGGACTAACTGTATGCAGAGTCAAAATATGCAACTCCTATGCCATATCCGCAGGAAGCAGACTGACGAGTTGTGAGACGGTATCCTCAAAGTCTGTGCTTTCTTCTATCTGCTGTCTGAGATACCCATTGATAGCATCAATATACTTAATGGCATAATCTATCTTAGGATTGCTACCCGATGCATAAGCTCCCAGGTCGATCAGGTCTTTTGCGTCATTATATATTGACAATGTTTCCTTGAGTCGGCTTGCCGCCTCCCGATGCTCCGGGCCTATGATGTCCACCATAAGCCTGCTCACGCTATGCGTTACCTCAATGGCAGGATAGTGACCGCGCACAGCCAGTTCCCTTAACAGCACTATATGACCATCCAGAATGGCTCGCACACCATCGCCAATAGGGTCGTTCATATCGTCTGCCTCGACGAGGACGGTGTAGAGCGCGGTAATCGTTCCTTTGTCGTTTGTAGTGCCGGCACGTTCCAGCAGCTTTGGGAGTTTTGCGAATACAGAAGGTGTATATCCTTTGGTGGTGGGCGGCTCTCCGATGGCCAGGCCAATCTCTCTTTCTGCCATAGCATATCGCGTGACCGAGTCCATCATGAGCATGACATCCTTGCCCTGGTCTCGAAAATATTCCGCTATAGCCGTTGCCGTGGATGGCCCTGTAGCGCGAAGTAATGGCGGCTGATCCGATGTTACCACTACGACTACAGAGCGCGCCAGGCCTTCAGGTCCCAGATCTTTTTCAATGAAATCCCGTACCTCTCTGCCACGTTCCCCAATTAGAGCTATGACGTTTACATCAGCATTTGTGTTTCGGGCGATCATGCCCAGCAACACGCTTTTTCCAACGCCAGATCCGGCGAAGATACCTACTCGCTGCCCTTTCCCGCATGTGAGCATACCGTCAATGGCCCGCACCCCGGTGGCTATTGGCTCAGAGATCCGCTTCCGCTGGAACGGGTCGGGAGGGGTATTATGTATAGAACATCTCTGCAATTGGTGTGATCCGTCGTCTAACTCATGAGAACTGCCGCTTTCATCATTATCCGAAATCATCGCTGGCTCAATCAGGGGATCTGCCTCATCTATTGGGTTACCAAGAGCATCAACTACCCTTCCTAATAGTTGATCTCCCACCCATATACTAAGCGGCTCGTTGGTAGATACAATCCTGTCCCCTGGTCTTATTCCATGGATGTCGCCCAGAGGCATAAGCAGAAATTCGTCTCCTACAAATCCCACTACCTCAGCGGAAATGGGTTCAGGCTTCGTCGTATATGGTGTTCTGAGTCCTGTTTCTATGATGCATAGATCGCCTATGGATGCAGATATTCCAACCCCGTGGATGACCAGGCCGATCACCTGTGTCACCTTCCCGTAAGACTTCCACAATCTTGCGCTATCCACAACGTTGAGATATTTTTTCAGATCCATATCCAGCATCTATCATCCAGTATCCAGCATCGAGAACAGTGATTCCATACGTTCCTCCAGAGACATATCGATCAGACTGGTATCCGTCTCAACGATACAGCCGCCTGGAGTCAGTTCAGGGGCTTCTTCTATTAGTATATTTACGTTGTCTTTACCAATATCCTCCAACGACTGCTTCAATTCAGATATATACTGTTCCAATGTCATATAGTCATGGGGATGTATCCTGATGGTGATTTTCTCCCCTGTTCTCGCTGATTTTATCGCTTCCTTTACCACAGCGGCTATGGCATCCGGATGCTGCTTGAGTTCTCTACATACCAGCCTCTTAGCTGTTGCTATGACTAGCTGTAGTATATCGCCTTCGGCCTGGTTAAGAATGGTGTCCTTGAGAGTGGCTAATTCCTGGAGGCATTTTTCAAGAGCCTGGTGAAGCGTATGTTGAGACTCTATCATCTTCTGCATCTCTTTGGCGGCCACCTCCTGACCGTCCGCGTATCCAGCCTGGAAAGCTTTCTCTCTGACTTCAGCGGCGTCGAGAAACCTCAGAGCGTAGATCATGGAGCATAGAACAAAGGACTTCCCATCTCTCTCTATCCGCTGTTCTAGCTCCGCCATGCGCTCAGTAATAGCAGATAGCGATAACTCTCCCTCGAGCGGCGTATATTTCACAGTCTCAATAGAGCGTTCACCACCTGGGGTATCTTTTAGTTTGATGATCCTGTTCATAGGGAACTCGATGGCAGAGAACTGAAAGTAGTTCTCGTGAGCGTTGGCTTATACGCTATTATGGAGAAGCTTATTGTCTGCGGACAAAATGTCCGCGCTCCTGGGGTGACTCGCCGTGGTAGCATATCAGATCAGCACTTCATCCTCTTTTTCCCTGACAATTTCGATCTCCCCCGACTGGCTCATTCGCTTTGCCACTGTAACAATTCGCCTCTGCGCCGTCAGCGCATCCTTCAGCCGCACAGGTGGCAGGTCCTCGAGATCTTCCATGATCGCTTCACGTCTTCTCTCGGATATATTTTTCATGATCTTAGCCTTCAGGATGTCTGTGCTTGCCCTGAGCGACATTACCAGGTCATTTCCATCTATTTCCGCCAGCAGCTTCTGAACCCCAACATCCGCAATCAAAACAATGTCGTCGTATGTGAACATGAGGTCAGATATTTCCTCAGCCAGTTTCGGATCCTCAACAGATATTGAGTCCAGAATCCGCTTCTCCACGTTGGCATCGACCCTGTTAAGTATCTCGGCGGCGTCTCTGGTACCGCCAGCGTTTACGCGCTCATGGCCGCGGGATTTTGCCTGCAGCGCTAACTCTATCTGAGAGATAACTTCCGGCGAAACTGCTGTCATATTGGCAATACGAGTGACGACTTCAGCTTGCAGCGCTGGCGACAAGAGCGACAGTATGTCGGCTGCCCTCTGTTCCTGTATATGTACCAGGATCAATGAGATAGTCTGCGGGTGTTCCTCTCGTATCACATCCAGGAGCAATTCTGTAGAGGAGGGTGAGGATGTAAGAAGATCGAACGATGCCGCTCTGGAGCTAATACGTTCTAATGTTTTCTGCGAATCTTCACCCAGCGCTTTGCTCAAAACTTCACCAGCAAAATCCATGCCGCCCTGAGCGATGACGTCCTTAGATGCAATGTTGTGGAAGTCCTTGATAATGGCTGATACAGTTTCAGGCTTAACTTTATCCATCTTGGCTATTGAAGCGGCAAGTTGCTCTACCTCGCTGTCTTTGAGTGCCTTAAATATCTCCGCGCACGCGTCTGCCCCTAAAGTGATCAGGAGCGCGGCAGCCTTCTGTCGCCCGGTCAGATGTGAAATAAGGTCAGCTTCTTCAACCGTGTCCGCTTCTTGAGTTGCAGGTAAACTGTTGTCCTGAGCCGCGACTACGCCCTCGTTTTGATCCGTAAGCACGTCCTCATCCTGGTATGCCATCGCTCTTCCTTTTCTCTCGATCTATAAATCTACCATAACCGGGCTGTAGCAATACCAGGAAAGATCCTGGGTATTGGGGGATAAAAGTTTCCACAGGAATGATCATAGCGTCTGGCGACTATACATCATTCCGACATCCATGAGCGTAGGACCCGCGCCACACTCTCTGGATCTGCTTTCAGCATTTCCAGAAGTTCCTGTCGAGCCTTCACTGCCGGTGAAAGCTCGACAGGAGCTGCGACAGCCGGTACTATTGCTCCTTCCGCCTGCTGTAATGCCATATCTCCGCCTGCCGTTATTGCCTGTGTGTCTCCTGCCCTCGTTGTCGCTGCCCCAGGAAGGGCGAGTGTATCATCTGACGGAGTCCTTTTCAATAACGACCGAAGAACAAAGATAAGGAACACAAAAATGGCAACAGCGATTCCCGCTTTCATTATCATATCTCGCAACCGATCTCGCTTGAGTACCTTTTCGGCATCAGCTATTTCTTGCTGAAGTGAGGTATCAAAGGGGATGTTTGTGACCTGTATATCATCTCTTGACGCATCTATACCCACAGCCTTACCCACCAGTTCCTCGACTTCCGTAAGCTCCTGCTGAGTCCAGGGAGTGGATGTTCCACTAACCATTTTGTTATCCACAATAACCGCCACTGAGAGCTTGGTCACTCTCCCCGGCCGATCAATGGAATGTTTCACAGTTTTGCTTACTTCATACTCTATGGTGGAATCCGATCTATTATACTCTGGCCAGCTTCCGGCTGGAGGCGCACTGGGCGTGATACCGGATGTAATCCCCACCGTTCCTGAAGCGGTTGATGAGACCCCTGCGTCTTTGGTTGTATACTCAGTGGTTGTTTCAGATTTGGGCACGGAGCCATCCGGTGAGTAGACTTCAGAGGTGGTCTCAGTTGAGGTGAAATCTATCTCAGCCGCCACCTGGACTACCGCCTTACTATGCCCAAGCACCGGGTCCAGCATTCCCTGTAAGCGGGATGCAAGCTCCGCCTCCACATTCCGCTGATATTTCAGTTGGCTGCTATCCACGACGGATTCTCTGTTAGGCGAGTATAGCATCTTACCTGACGTATCCAGAACTGTGATGTCCTCCTTATGAAGGCCTTCTACAGCGCCTGCCACAAGATGGACTATGCCATCTACCTGTTCCTCGCTCAATCGCGATCCAGGACGCAGCGTTAGAAATACTGACGCCTTTGCTGGCTCGTCTCGATCGGTAAATACAGTCCTACGCGGGAGAACTATATGCACGCGCGCCGCCCCAACCTGTTTTATCTGGGTTATAGTCCTTGCTAATTCAACCTGGAGCGCCCTTTGATACTTCAACTGCTGAACGAAATCGGTCATGCCAAAATCGGTTTTGTCGAAGCTCTCAAATCCGATATTTCCCACTTCTGGTATGCCCTTGTTTGCAAGTTGCAGACGCATTTTATATACTTCTGACGACGGAACCATAATGGACGAGCCGTTTGCGGTTTGCTGGAAAGGAACTCCGGCAGCGCGTAGTTCACCTTCTATGGCTTGCATGTCATCTAGTGAGAGATCCGAGAATAGCACCGAGTAGTCCGGTTTACTGGACCACAGAACGACACCGACGATTCCTGCAACAACAGCGGCAGCGATCAAGCCGATGGTCAGCTTCCGCGCTGCGGGCAAACTACTCCACCTATGGAAAAAACTTGAGCGTATAGACTGAACGATGGATTCTCGCATAATTAGTTATCAGTAATCAGTTATCAGTAATCAGGTCACCCGTTACTGTTCACTGATCACCCGTTTCTGAATCGCTGGACTCAGACCTGCATTCGCATGACCTCTTCATACGCTCGCACAATTTTATTGCGGACTTGCATCATCAAGCGGAAGGAAATATCAGCTTTCTCCATCGTAATCATTGTCTGGACGATGTCTTTGTTATTGCCCAGAACCAGATCATTAATGGCGGCATCCGCCTGGTTCTGAAGCGCGTTGACTTTCTCTACTGATTTCTTCAGCACGTTTAGAAAATCACCTTTATCGGGTTTCTTCGGCTTTTGTATAGCTGAAATGCCTGATGCGACTGATCCCCCAAGCTGTTCGATCTTCATAATCCATGTAGCGGCGACTCGCAAATCCACGCAACGGACGCGGCCACCACCCCTTTCCGCCTGGCGCAGAGCAAAAAGCGTGAAAGTTCCTTGCTCTGTGTCCTGAATGGTTTAATAGCTATATGACATGATTTCCAGGAGTAGGGAACGCTTCTGCGTGCTCCCATTCCTAACTATGGCCTATATTTGTTACTTTGCCAGTTCCATTGCCTTCGCTATCATGCTCTTAGCCGTAGAGAAGGCTGTGATATTTGCTTCATAAGCACGCGTTGCCAGTAGAATATCTGACATCTCCAGCACAGGGTTGACATTAGGCATGATGACATAGCCATCTTTATCTGCGTCCGGATGACCGGGTCTATGGACTCTTCTGAAAGGTGTAGGGTCCTCCACTATGTTTGTAATTCTAGCGCCGGCCAGCGCCGGCGTGGCATCCTGCATTCCCATGAATACGTCCAGAAACGGCTTACGCCCGTCAACGGCGCTCATTACCACCTGCTTACGACGATATGGGCCGCCGTTGGCTGTCCGAGTCGATTCTATATTCGCCAGATTCTCAGCGACCACGTTCATTCGATAGCGTTGGACGATTATCCCTGTGGTGCTTATGTCCATCGCACTGAAAAAATCCATAATCTTTTTGCGAGACCCGCCCGGTGTATACCCGGTAGGAGCGGGATCGCTTATCCCCCTTTCTCGTTATCAGTATATTAGGAATTCAGAGGTTCTCAGGAACTCGGACTGAGCGCGGATTTGAGAATGCGATTCTTGCTCTTCAGCAACTGTAAACATGCGTTATGGAAAATCGCATTCTGTGATAGCTTGGTCAGTTCCTGATCAATACTAACCGTGTTACGATCCATGCGCGGGCTCAGACTGTTAGGATCGTGAGTAAATATCAGCATCGGTGGCCCGGGTGATCCGGCTCTTGAACCGCGTTTCATAAAATCATTAAGTTGTTCTCTAAACGACATATCGAGAGCTTTGTAGCCGGGTGTGTCAACGTTAGCGATATTGTTGGCTATGATTTTGTGGCGTAGTCCTGCATAGTGAATTGCCGCTGCAAGTCCCGCCGAAGTCCTGTCGAATAGCATGTTTCCCTCCGAGCATTCGCTATCTGGTACAATCGAACTCCAGTTGCAAAGAAGAGCGCTGACCATCAGCTTCCCCATTAACCAGGGCCATTCAGTTCTCCGAGAAAAGGGATGCTACGAATGATAGCACGCGTCTGTCATTCCCGTGAAAACGGGAATCCATCAACGATGCGAACACACATGGATTCCCGTTTTCACGGGAATGACAGAAAACTGAATAGTCCTGCCCCATTAACCTGCGATTGATTCGGATGAGCAAGGAGTGTGCCAAATACGGTCGTCAGGTCACTGAACACCAGCGATCAGCGATCAATGATGAATGACCATTTGCCCATAGCGCCTTATGAATGCAGATATGGGGAAATTTACGGAGACAGTGGGGAAATTTTTTCCCACGTCCGTCTTCAGGTCTTGAGGCTCAAGCTCTCTATCTCTGTGGCTTCCGTTCTGCCTATCGCCAATCGACTGAATGGCACAAACATTGCAAATGGTCTGTTCAGTGTTGAGCTTGATATTCTGAAGGTAAGCCATTAAAGTGATCTCTCTTGGCTTCCGATATATACTAATAGCGGCGCAGGTGGGGATACTTGCTCCACCAGAAGCCGAATTCTCTCGCAAAAATCTATAGCTTGTTTTTCCTATTCTGGGGAAGGTGGCAAAGAAGTGCTTACAAAACTAAAATCCGAATATGAAAAGGAACCAAACTCTATCGAGACCAACCGCGCTATCGCTGAATATTATGTAAGTAATGATATGCTGGAAGAAGCCGAGCCATATCTTATCAAGATGCTGGACATTGACGAGGAGATAGCCTCTGCGCATAATCAACTGGGTGTGATCTGCTTCAAGAGATCCCAGTACAGCGATGCCGAATATCATTTCAAGAAAGCCTTGCAGGTGGACTTTAACTCGACAGAGGCGCACTTTAACATGGCGTTTCTCTACCAGACACAGGGCAAATTTTCAGAAGCTCTATCTCACTATAAGGAAGTAGTGGCAGTAAGCCAGGACGATCCAGAGGTCTACCATTTTATGGGACAGTGCGCTCAAGCTGTTGAGATGTTGGTGGAGGCAGAAGCATTCTTCGCCGAGTCTTTCAGACTTGCCCCAATCGCAGAGTCGGCTGTAGACCTCAGTATGCTTTACATTGCCCAGGAGAAATACCTGGAAGCAGAGGATCTCCTGACATTTCTTATAGATCTGACGGGCAATGAGATTGAGAAACAGCACCCGGAAGCGCATACGCGTGTTCAGCCTCCTGCCATCAATCTGGATCGAGCATCTCTGAATTTGACTCTGGGGCTGGTGCTTGCAAAGCAAGGAAAGTACATGAACGCTATAAAACATCTGCGGAATGCAGTAATGATAGACGATCATAATGAACAGGCGTATAACTACCTGGGAGAGTGCTGCGCTGCCATCGGGCTAGGCAAAGAGGCGGAGTCGTTCTTCGCTAAAGCCAGCAAACTCGACCCTCAATATATACAGCCTATCGCGAACCTGGGAACGTTACACTACGATCAGGAAGAATATCACAAAGCTATTATGGCAATTGAGCAATATATAGAGGTTAATGATCAACTGACAGAGGCGCAGGGCCAGGAAATAACGGAGACTCTAGATACTGAAACTGAGCTTTTGTATAAGCTCCTGGGGAAATCGTATTTGCAGATCGGCAATAAGGAAAAAGCCTCGGAAATTTGGAAAGAGTCTCTGAAAAGAAACCCGAATCAGCCAGAGATTATGGCTCTTATAAATGGCGCGCCTGACACAGTAGATAAAACAGTATATAAAAAACAGCTTGAAACTGTTGAAATGAAATATGCAAAAGAA
>SDBU01004364.1_pt1 | contig 17359 bp, 27 predicted proteins | sample 2277071 | NCBI WGS metagenome assembly SDBU01 (sample SAMN10397929, study PRJNA504765) | marine sediment metagenome | isolation source: marine sediment core GS08_GC12, 126 cmbsf | place: Arctic Ocean: Gakkel Ridge, Loki's castle | collected 2008 | reverse complement strand
ACCCCCATCAATTCGCTGCACTACTGACCGCGCTAGATAACCTTGATGATTCTGACGCATCGAAAGTCGTGACAACCGACGAACCGCCTAGAGAGCCAACAGCATGGGAAAGGATAAGGGGATTCTTGTTTGGTAGTAAAGAAGAGGTGCTGAATTGAACAAGGTGATAGTAACTGATCTCCCTGCGCGGCGGCGCAAACTGCCATGGCGATCAAGGCAGAACGGCAATTCGGCTGGATGCCGCGGAAACGCCTGCGGATAAAGCCGCAGCAAGTCATCGTATGAACTCGTATTAGTAATAAAATGGGGGAGACGCAGAACGGAGGCCGGGCATGCTGGCGGTGTGCCTGGCCCCTTATGGCAGATGCGATAAAACAGGGGGTAGACGGTGTTTTACTACCCGAACAGGTGTAAGGACATGCAATAGGATCGCTGTACGCCGTTCTAAGAATTATAGGGTAGTAAGGTATGCCAATGTTTGATGTGGTTTTGGTGGGATTGTGGACCTGGATGACAGAAGATATTACGAGTGAGTATCTACCTATTGATAACTTGACACATCAACCGGATAGCATCCCACAGCCAGACTGACGGTGATCTGTAGCGGCTGGCTGGCTCGTGGTATCTCTTGGTTCGCTTGTGTAGTTGGCTGGTGGTTGATGGTGGATTGGTGATGGTTGGTAGTTGTTGGTTGGCTGATGGTTGGTCGGGCCGGGCTGGGTTGGAGAATGGAAGTAAGAAAAGAAATGTGACTTGCGTTGTCGTATATGTTATGAGGTATTTACCCCCCTCCAGGTAGGTCGCTATTGAGTGTGTATGGGTGTGCTTACCCGACCGACCCAGGTTACAAGGTTTTCTACCCCATGTCTAGCCCTTCCCCCCGGCTTGCTTGCGGCTGAAATTGAAAGTCCACTTTCATTTATGAGAAAAGGAAACTAAAGGTTCGTTTTGCCAGCTTGCCAGCCCTGGCTAGTCGGCTGGTTGTGTCCAACAGTTGGACGGAACTATCCCCCTATTGCCCCAAAATAAAATTTGAGATTTTTATGCCATGCTGATCGTGGTTTGTTGCAATCCTTTTTGGATATCGTGGTCCAGGATTTTCAGTTATCCTTGCAATTCTGCGATCGGAGAACTAACCCCACAGTTTCAACTGCCTGGTCGGAATGCTCCAGCTCTGGCTGCCCTTCTTGCGGTTGCAGCGGGTGCAAGCCACGGTAACATTAGAGCTTACGTGTCCTGGGCTGTCTGGGTGGCTGAGCGGGACAATATGCTCGAGTTCGAACGGCAGCCCTCCGCAGTACGAACACTCCGGGCGCGCTGAAAGGATGGCCAACCATTCATCGTAGGTCAATGTTGCAGGTTTTCCAAGTTGGCGGGCTCTGTATGCCCCCACAGCTAATTTATTTCTTTCCTTCTTGTGATCCATTCAGCCCCCCGGCAAGTTGTCCTTTCATGTTATCCTGACGGCCCCTACTTCCAATACCTCTATTAGCTCTTGGGCATAGTCGGTATCTAATCCCCAATCCTTTACCTTGCGCAAAGCGGCGGCAAAGTTAGCGGCATCCTCCGGGGTGATAACTTGCCCATCATTACCCAAATAACTACCGTCCCAATCGGTATATAGTTCGCCGCTCTTGGTAGCATCTTCAAACGCAAGGGCTCCGTCACCCGGCCCGGATAGAACGTTAATCGCTATGTCATCAGTGTCAGCGTCCTTGCTTGACGCTAATGGCGGAATTCTGACAATTATTAGCTCTGGGCTAGGTTGACCGCGCTTGTATAACACGGTTCCCTGTGGTTTCCAGCCTTGCTCTACAGCCCAGTCGAGAATTGCAGGCCATAGCGAATTACTACATTTCCAATGGCCACCTTTTTCGTTCGTTAAATCTATACTCATTTTTACACACTCCATTTTTCTAGTTCGTTCTGAATTTTCACAATAGGCTATTGCTCCAAAATCACAGGCCAATCATTATCACCGACGGCGACATCCATAAATTTATGGATTGCGTCACGCTCATCGGTTTGCCCAACTATACTGCCTGTCATTTTCTTGTTCGTGTACTGGATGACAAAATCCAATGCGTTCTCAAGCTCTTCGTTTTCATCTTTGATGGCTTCCCAAATTATCCAGTTGGTGAAAAGTTCTAATTTATTTGTCATTTCTCGCTCCAAATTCAAAGTAAGTTCGGTACACCCAGACAGGTAAAGCCAGGTGCGGTCGCGGTGCCGATCCGTTACTTGTTTTAGATATGCTAGCATTTGAAATAATGCCTACAAGTTCACCGGAAACATTGACAATTGGACTACCAGACGTTCCACCCTCGATTTGCTCATCAAATTCAATAAAGAGTGTTGGTGCGTTTTCTCTTACTTGTATCGCGCTGCCCGACACCCAGGTGCCTTTGTGAGTAAGAGTAAAAACTGGGAATTCTTGCATTAGCTCATATTCATCCAGGCATAATGGGACTGGTTTTGTCCGCTCGCAAAACTCCTCGAACCGGTTAGCCTCCTCATAAAATTCTTGATCATCTGGTGCACCAAGCAAGGCAATATCAGTGATAGGCTCTACAGCATAAGGGGAGGTCAACAGATTCTCTCCCTTCGATGTTTCTATTCCCTCAATGTGCCAATCGCCCAGGACCATGCCGCCAGTGGTGCTGAAGTTTACGCAATGAGCAGCAGTGGTGATCACGTTTCCGGGCACCAGCACACCGCGGCCGCCCAAGCCCAACAGGGTTACAGTTGCGTTTGCGATATCACTCTTATTCATTCTTGCCTCCCTCTATAAGGAAAGTGGATCTGATCGGCTGCATCTTCCTTCGCCTTATCGCCCCTACGATCATAGAGTGCTGTGGTCTTGGGATCGCTGTGGCCTACGAACTTTTGAACTGTGATAACGTCGGTAATTTCCAACATATTCGAGATAAGTGTTCGGCGTAAATCGTGAGGTGAAAATCTCCGAAGGCCAGCCTGATCGCCGCGCTTGCGCAACATGTTGTAAACCGCGTTGGTGGTCATTGGGTCAAGTCTAATTTTCCCCGACTTGTTGATCGGTGTAAACAACTTGCCAGCCTCATCTCCGCGAATAGCCAGCCATTTGATAACTGCAGCCTTTCCCCCATTTCGGACAAAGCATTCCCGGTCCTTATTGCCCTTGCCATTCAGGATCGTAATCTTGCCAGTTTCAGGATCGAAGTGTTCCGGGTCTAACCCCACCAGCTCAGCCCGGCGCAAACCGCATGAAAACAAGATTGCGATAATTGCCATGTCTCTAACGCCTGAATTGGTGTGATCGATCTCACAAGCGCCAACCAGGGAGATTATCTCGCCAGCCGACAAGCTGCGGCCCCTGGGTAAACTTTCACCTTTGATGTTTTCAATTGATACCGCAAGGTGGTATTCCTCTGCGTTCATCTGTCCTAACTTCCACGCCTCACGCAAAGTCGACCTTAACGCGGCAAGCATTTTATTTACAGTCGTAAACTTGTAAACACTTTCCCCGCTTTCATCCACCATTTGAGTTAGAGCAGCCCTTATTTTCACTGTGTCTTTGTAACGTAACCCCCCCCAATTGAGCGACCTTACATCAGTCGCGCCATACACAGCAGCAATAACTACAAGCGATTGGTTAGCAGCCCTGCGCCCACCCTCAGATAACTTATTCAAGTAAACAAATGCCGGGTGTTCGTCATCAGGTAATGCCTTCGTCAAGATTAGATCGTACATTTTAGCCTCCAATTTTTGATTTATTCACCTGTAATTATAAGCGAATACACTGGTAAAGTCAAGTACCAATACCTGTATTTGCAAAATTGCTAGGGTAAATTGGGGGTTTACTTGTTGTAAATTACCAGGGCTTATCGAGCCGTTCTAGCACCTGGTCGAGTTTCCGATCGAGGGTATTTAGGGGAAGGGGTAGTTAAAGACTAAGCCCCGACACAAGGCCGGGGCTTTTAGTCTATACGGCTCTAACAAGACATACTGAGACTACCATAATAGCACAAAAGTGATAGAAGTGTCAAATGTCAATACTTACAAAAAAGTATGGACCCGACGGGAGTTGCACCCGTATAGACAAATTCTCAGTATGTCTTGTTCCTCCAACCGGGCCCATTGCATTATAAGGTATTTGCCGCCAAAAGATAGCATTATGATCATAACCTGTTTCTTTGGAGTGATGCTATACTGAAAAGTATCCACAGCGGCCCCCCTCAGCTGTGGTGCTGGGCAGCCTCGGAGAGATCCGGGGCTGTATGCTGTTAATTGCTTGATAGTAAAACCAACTTGGTGTAGCATATTAGTATAAGATCATTGGTAATTGCTAATTGTGTTTTGCTGTATAATAAGTGCATTGGTCATAAAGGCGGAGAAGATGAGAGACAGCAAAACAGGGCAATTTACAAAACAAGTAGCAGAAGATAGATTTTGGGAGAAGGTCGACAAACGCGATCCTGATGAGTGCTGGCCGTGGCTGGCCAGTAAAGACCATTGTGGTTACGGGATGTTCTGGCTTGATGGAAGAACTATACACGCCTCCCGTGCTGTGTGGCAGTTGGTTAATGGAACCATCCCAAAAAATATAAATGTCTGCCATTCATGCGATACTCCCGATTGTGTTAATCCATCCCATCTATTTTTAGGAACCGATCTCGATAATCAACGTGACAAAGCTAGAAAAGGACGTGCTGCTGTAAACAAAACTGGATTTGGAAAATCGGGGACAAAACATCACCGCTCAGTCCTGAATGATGAACTGGTTATAGCGGCTCGGAAAGCATACAAAAGCGGAGTCTACGGGGCAGTTGGTAAGCTGGCTAAACGGTACAACGTGAATTATCAAACCCTAATGAATGCCGCGAGAGGTAGAACTTGGAGACATATCCGTGAAAGTACTTAGTGTCGCAAACCAAAAAGGGGGAGTTGGGAAAACCGCGACAGCCCATAACTTGGGCGTCATTCTGGCCAATGGGCTTAGAGTGCTGCTGGTGGATACGGACCCTCAAGCTAGCCTAACCCAAGCCTTGGGCGTTGGTGACGTAGCAGGCCGATCATTGGCCGAGGTGTTAGGCGGTGCCACGCCTGGCAACTTATCCATGGCCAGCATCATTCAGGATCTAGGAAGTGGCCTAAGCCTTGCTCCTGCGGGTATCTCCCTGGCTGCCACGGAATTGGGACTCACATCCAGGCTGGGCCGTGAGAACGTGCTCAAGAAGTCACTGGCCAACCTGGATTATGATCTATGTTTGATAGACTGCCCTCCCTCGTTAGGCTTGCTGACTGTGGGCGCCCTGGTTGCAGCTGATGCGGTTCTGGTCCCAACTCAGCCCCAGGCGGCGGACCTGCGGGGCTTGCGTCTATTCCTTGAAACGGTCGACTCGATCAAGACAGAACTTAATCCGGATCTCAAAGTCTTGGGCGTGTTGGTGACATTCTACGATCGCCGGTTGCTCCACCACAAAGCAGCGGTCAAGGCCCTGCAGGACGCCGAGGTTCCTTTGCTGCCGGTGTTTATTGGCCGAAGCGTGAGAGTCGCAGAGGCCGCAGGCGTTGGCCAAAGCGTGGTGGACTTCAGCCCCAAAAACAAACAAGCAAAGAAGTACAGGAAATTATCGGAGGTAATAAAATCATGGGTAAAGGACTAGATGATATTTTCAAGAAGACGGAGCAGGAACCGGTCGAGGTTGAGCCAGACTTCTCCTATCTCGATAAGGGCAATATTCGTGCAACGGGGATCGGCCTGAGACAAGGCGAGCTGGATGCATTAGACTCAATTGGTGTAACGCTTGGCGAGTATTTGGACAGTCAGCCCGTGGCCCGGAATGCCCTAATGCGGCTTGCTGTTCGCCAGTTTATTGAGGACTTTATGTCAGGCAAGATCACACCGGCAGACCTGGCGGCCCGTTTCCAGAAAGACGATAAGCCAAAGGCAAAGCTAGACTTATAAGAATCCACCATTTTAGGAATTAGTGAACCAGATGAAAAACTTACAAGTTAGTAATTACTAACTAGCAAGTAATGCCCTATTTGGTAGGTCCCTCTTTTCTGCTCACAGAACAGCATATTGACTCAATATAGCGATTCTGTTATCATGCTAACATGAAACAAAAATTATTAGGTGTCAGACTTGATCCCGAGTTGCACCGGAAGGCCAAGATCGAGAGCGCTAAGACGGGCGAATCTTTGGCGTCGATAGTTTCAAGACTACTGAAAGACTGGACTGATCGACAGGAAAAGCAGCACAAGAAAGACAAATAAATAAGCGGCCCTGGATGAGATGAAACCTCAATCCAGAGCCTACCCAAGAGCCGGATTAGCGGCGCAAGGGATAGGGCAATTCTACCAAGCCCAATCACACTTGACAACCGCTTACCGGACCGGGAGCGGTTTTTTATTATGCGAGTATGCCGGTCAAGGAGGGAAGTAAGAATGAGAAGAAAACAGGCTATGGATCATTGGTTTCAGATGGTAAGGGCACAAGAGGAATCCCTTGATAGTTTTGACTTGGTCATGTACCGTATTTTCAAGGGATTGGGGAGACGGGATAGAGCTACGATCTGGCTGTGGGCGGCCCATCATTATTTCCGGCTTGGATGGAGGGCAAAAGCATTTGAAGGGTTTACTCTCGGTTTTAGTTTACTCGGAGACGCGGTAAAAGCTCTAGTCGTGAAAGGAAGATGGGATCCGGAATGATAGCGGAAAAAATTCTTATCCCATTACTCAAAGCAATCATAAGCGGTGTTTTGCTGGCCTTATTCGCGGCGGCGCTGTTCGGGACTAGTCAAGGGGTGACACTATGGCGCATGTTCTGGCTGGTCCTGTCTGGCTGCATCCTGGCTCCCTGGCTGATCTTGATACTGCCAAAAGAAACCTTCGATCGTCAAAGGTTGATCCCCAAAGAAACCACAGTGAGAATAGAGCTTGCCAGTGATAACGGGCGGCGATTGCAGTTAGCCGATCTGCCTGTGGACCATGACACCTTGACCAGGTTTGCTCAGGGTGTGCTAGATGGGGCAAGCCTGACAGAGGCGGCCTGGTGTGGCAACGGCAGCCTGTTTTCCAGCCGGTCGGATTTTGTTGCGCTTAGGGACGCTCTCATAAGCCGTAAATATGCAGCCTGGAATAATCCCACTTGCCCGGCTAGAGGGTGGGCGCTTACCCGGACCGGGTTGGCAGCCTTTCGTTATCTAGCAGACCCCCCTACTCAAGCGGGGGAAAGGAGGCAAAACAACAATACTTAGTTCAGTGTGTGTGTGAGTGTGAAACAAAAGCGGTCCGTAGATCGTGAAATCTACGGACCAAGACCACCATATAAGGCAGCCCAACCTGCACATTATACGCCATGGTGGGAAATTAGGAGGCAATTTTACAATGTGTGCGCAAGAGGTTAGACGAGCAATTCAGGAACGACGCGCCCGAACTGAGGCTGTAATTTTCCTCAGCCTGGCCGGACTGCTGGTATTGGCCCTAGCGGTTCTGATCGGCATGGTGATCACTACCTACAATGCCGGTCTACCATGCCGCGGCTTGCTGTGTTGGATGCAGCCATGATCGATAATCTACTATGCGGCGGGTTTTCCCTGGTGGTTGCCCTGGCGCTATTGACGCTATACCGAAGATCTTACCGTCAAGGTTATTGGGATGCTGAAAACGACCCTCTATTCCTGAGTGACGACCTAGAATATAGATGTGTAATCGAGCAAAGGAAATCGGGGCGCGAGCGTGGCGGTCCGGTTTACTTTACAAAAAAGGTGGAGGAAAAAGATGACTATAAGAATTAACGACCCCCGATTAGTAAATGCGATTCGTTTGCACGATCCAAAACTGGCGCTACTGATCGAGCGTTGGGATGATCTCGGCTGGTTACAGCGGAAACGAATCTTGTGGATCTCCTGGCGAGCCACTTGGAGAATGCGAGCCAATGATCTATGGCAGCGGGTTTGCACCTGGTTTGTCTATTCGTAAAATCTCGCCTGGCCGGTATCACTTTCCCCCAAAGTGAATCCACACCGGCCGGGATAAATCGCATGGCAGCCTGAGAGCTGCGAAAGGAGGCCTGATACCACTCACCCCCTGGATCAAACCCACTGGTTCAGGGGGTGTTTGATTAGAGATTGCCCCACATGGGCGCGGGTAATTGCCAAAAGAAGGATTAGCGCCTAAACTAAGGTGAGATGATGAACCTCCGGAAAGCTGCACTATGGGCCGCAGGAGCAATCCTGGCCACTGTCATTATCGTATTGCTAATCTGGCCAGGGACAGCGGGCGCCCTAACCATGGGAGCCTTGCTGGTTGCTGCAGCTCTTGGCGCGGTTGGCCTGGGGGATACAATCAGGCAAAAATAACAAATTAGCTATTGCGCAATTCGAAAACCGGTATATAATCAGGGGGTGATCAGGTCATTCAAGGATGCGGAAACTCAAAGATTGTGGGAGCGCGAACGGTCTAAGAGTCTCCCGGAAAAAATCCAGCGGACGGCCTACAGAAAACTAACTATGATTTATGCAGCAAATAGCATACAGGATTTGCGCTCTCCTCCCGGAAACCGCCTCGAGAAACTCGATGGTAATCGGAGAGGGCAATACTCGATAAGGATAAACGACCAGTATAGGATTTGCTTCGTTTGGCGCAAGAAAGACGCCTTCGAAGTGGAGATCGCGGATTACCATTAAGAGGTGAATCATGAATGACAAAATTGCCCCAGTACACCCAGGCGAAGTCTTACTAGAAGAATTTATGAAGCCTTGGGGAATATCCCAAAACCAGCTTGCCCAACACCTGAGCGTTAATGTAAGTAGGGTTAATGCTATCGTACGCGCACGCCGGGGCATAACCGGCAACACAGCTTTACGGCTTGCGAAGGCAACCAACACGACTCCGGAGTTTTGGCTCACCTTGCAAAATCTTTATGATCTTGAAACTGCAAGAGATGAGCTGGGAGACACGCTAGAGAAAGAAGTAACCCTGGCCTTGGCACATTAGAGTGATGATAAAGACTGGTAAATATTTGCCACATGTGGAAATTCATGGTAGAATCAGGCAAGAATAAGCAAGCACAAGTAAGAGCTGACAGTTAAAAACGGGCTGCGATTATTATCGCGCCCGTTTTTTTTGTTGCTAAGACCGGTGCTAGATTAGCACCAATTGGACAAAGGCCTATTAAAAAGCAATCCCGCCAGGTACGGCGGGAAAGCTATGAGGTGACAGCCAGGACGAGTAGATGTCACAAATCAATCGTAACACAAATCCCCAAAAACCGAACTATCAATATTCTCCCACTAGGCCATGCCTGGGGGTGGACTCGCGTCTACCCCTAGTTGTGGGGTTGGAGGATCAACTAGCCCGTTAAATGCAAAAGCCGCCAATGAAGAGGGCGGCAGATGCGGGCAAGAGTTGGTGCAAACTCTTATGCGAAATTATAACCTTAACGAAATCAGAAGTCAATAGGCAACCTGCGAGCACAATGTCGCAGGGATAAGGCCCTAGACTGCGACTACAAATATAACTAAACCCTGGTGGTGTGCCAGACCAAAATACACAGGAAATATAAGTGGGCAATTGTTTTGAAAACTACCAGCAAACACTCAAGAGACCCTTCCTGAGCGCGTAATGGCGGCATTACATCCTAATTGCAGGGTGAAGCAGGAGACTGGCTGCAGCCCGGAATTAATACCTACCGGATGAAGCAGATGTGATGTGTTGATGCGAATATACGGACCCCTCGTAAGCGGCGTATGTAAGCGGACCCTATTCTCGGATAGGGTCTCCGCGTCTACCGTTTCCTGACGCAACGTATATCCTAACAAACAGAACAAGCGATCTAATTCGCAAGGTACATCATTAAAGAAAAAGAAAAGAAACACCCATCGAAAATAGCCCATGACTGAACCTGGCTGTGATCTTTACAGACAGTGAAGGAATGGAAACAGAGCAAGACAAGCTAACTAGTGAAAGGATGGCGGATGATCAGGATTGAATTTGATGGAGCGTGTGAACCGGTAAACCCTGGCGGAATAGCTACATGGGGATTCGTAGTTTACAAGGATAAGACGCTGATCCACGAGGGCAGCGGAATATTCAGCAATTCCGGAACCAATAACGAGGCTGAGTTTAGCGCGGTTTTAGCTGGCCTGAGCTACCTAGCTGATCAGGGGTTGAAGTCCGATAAGGTGAAAATTCAAGGTGATAGCAGTCTAGTGATCAACTGCCTAAGAGGGCGCTGGAAGTTGAAAGCAAAAAACCTGTTACCGATATTTTGGAACATTCAGGAATTGGAGCGCGAGTTTCCGGAGGTTGATTATTACTGGATACCACGCGAACAGAACGCACATGCAGACGCAATCAGTCGAATACCTTACGATCTAGCTCAAGAGGTGCAGTGATGACAAAAAACGAGAAGATAGATCAATTTATTAGCGAATATTCCCCAGAAGAACTAGTAGGACTTCTGGCCCTCGTGATGTTTCGGGCATACAAGGACCATGATCTCAAGAGAATAAAAGCACAGGCGTTTGAGTTGGAGGAGATATTAGTTTCCAAGGAAAGTGTAAGGCTCGCTGAGTGGTTGGAAAAGGTGGGCGTGTTCCTGAAAGAAAATAAGGAACTGATTGGCGATCTAAGTTACGGGAGGGATAATGAGTATGAGGATTAGAGATAGATATACATTGGCTAATAGACACGAGGGCAGATGTGAACTATGCGATGATGATGCTAAGTTTATTCTCGAACATCATCATATCGTACCAAGATCGAAGAATGGCAGTGATTCCACAGATAACTTAATAGCGTTGTGCCCCTCATGCCATGCCGTTGTAGAGAAATTTAGATCGTCCATAAGAAATAGAATAGGCTTTGATGGGTGGTTGCGAAACAGATATAGCGAGGAACAAATAGAGAAATTATTTTATTACGCGTTTGGTGATGATGAGATGCAAGTGATGTTTTACAAAATGACTAACGGGTATCCAGTCGTATGTATGGATGGGGCTATTCTAAATTTGAGTGGTGAGGGGGAAAAGTGGATAAGGCGATAGTCCTGTTACAAGAAGCGGAACGCGAGATTAAGATAGATGGCCGTCCGACCGTGAATATGGCAGCGAGTCTAGTTAATGCGGCTCAGGTAGCACTACAAGATGCAACTGAGGTGAGCGAGGTTAAGGATATTCGAGATAAGCTGGATGGCATTGGCACCTATCTTGAGAGGCAAAAGGTAGAACAAGTACAGTCTAACCTTGTTACAGCCCAAAGGATGCGGACCGAGAGGGTGTTGGGAGTGATGATACCGGAGAAATTTCCGCAGGGTAAGCACTCACCTTTGACGCTCAAAGGTGAGGAAATTAGTTACTTTCAGTCTCATCGATGGCAAAGGGCGGCCAGCATTGACGAGCAGGACTTCGAGATATACGTACAGGATCAGATAAGCAAGAACGAGGAATTGACCACGTCCGGGCTATTGAATTACTTCGCTATGATCTCAGATGATTCTTACGAATGGTACACGCCGGCAAAGTATATTGCTGCAGCCCGGGAGGTGTTGGGCGGCATTGATCTAGACCCTGCGAGCTGCCAGGAAGCGAACAAAGTTGTGAAGGCAGGCAAGTATTACACGATTGAAGATGACGGGCTAAGACACGACTGGATCGGGCGCGTGTTTCTCAATCCACCTTACGAGGTGCCTACGGTTGCGCACTTCACGGCTAAGTTGGCCAGAGAATATGAGAGCGGATTTGTGGATTGTGGGATCTGTTTGGTGAACAACGCAACTGATGCGATATGGTTTCATAAATTGCTGGGGTATCCGGTGTGTTTTCCGGTTGGCCGGGTGAAGTTTACTAAGCCTGGTGGTGAGGCAGGCGGACCAAGGCAGGGGCAAGCGTTCTTTTATCTGGGTGAGGACGTGGAAAAATTCAGCAAAGTTTTTAGTGCCTTTGGAGTGGTGCTAAAAAGAGTATAATAATCATGTATTTTTATGTGCAAATTAGCAATGGCTAACTAGCAAATGGAAGGAAGGATATGCCAAGAGGATTAGGTAAGATACAACTTGAAATTTTAGACAGCCTGGATGTGGCCATGAGCCAGCCCCCAGAGTATAGGGGCGCCGGTCAAGAGCCAGGCTGGGTTTGTCATGGGGGTTTGACAGTTCAGCTTCACCAAGATGTTTACGACTTGAGAGCAGTGCATCATTTCATGGCCCAGGAAAACGGAAAGGTAATAGATGGCCATGTAGACAAATACTATCAAGAGGTGTTTTCGGATGCGGTGAGGGCCTTGGTGCGACGGGGGAAACTAGAATCCCTATGGCTAGTCCCTGTTATTGGATGGACGCCAAAGAGTGAAGATCATTTGCTGCACCTGATCGATGGTGCCTATCTATGGGTCACTGAAAGGCAGAGAAGGTTTGTGCGAGTGCCGGACTACAGGGTATTTGCCAGCAGATCAGAGGATACATTATTTAACAGACAGGAGATCAGAGCATGAGTATCAAAGGTTTGACTAAAGAAGAAAACGTGGCATTTGTAGCCGTTGCCAAAAGGCTAGCTCAAGCAGAATTGGCAGCTAACCCGGTGCCGCCAACGGAAGAGGAAATTATACAAGCGAAGCAGAAAATACTAGATCAACAACTTAAACAATTCAAGCAGTTTGATGACGCAAGATTAGGCAAGCTGTCATTAGTGGCAAAAAATAAACGCCAGGAGTTGATCGAGGCGATGGGGTGGACACCGGAGATGGGGGATTGCGAGCTGCATTTCCGAGACAAATTACCGGGCAATCGGTGTGCGTGGTCCGTGAAATGGGCATTCTACTCAGGCACAATTTTACCTCGGGATTATTTCCCTCTCGAGCAGATGTCAGCCGCCGGGCTTTTGTTAGAGGCACACGACTTATGCCATCAAAAGCGGTCATCGTATTATCGCGGTCCAGATCCAGCCGTGATAAAAAGGGAAATATTGCCGATTGTGCAAAGGCATGAAGCGGGGGGGAGCGTTAATCTTGTGGAGCTTCGAAGGCTTATCAAGATACAAAGAGAGCAATACACCACTCACGGAGGGGTAAACACTCGCGAGGGCTGGGGCCACTTTAAGGGATTACCAGAAAAGGAGTTAGCATGAGTACAGATATTGAACTAACAGAAGAAGCCGTAAAATATTTGGATACCCTTGAGCCTGCGGAGAGGGATAACTACTATCGCATGATAGAGCAGCGGAAAAACAGACCGCCGACTGAGACGCTAGAATCTCTCACTGGAAAACTAGCCGAGTTGGGCAAGAGCATGAACCCGAACCATGCTGAGCGGACGAAGGTTGCAGCCGAGATTGATCGGCGGCTTGCCTTAGGTGCCGAGCATAAATTAAGTCTTTTCATCAGTGACGAGCTTGATAAAGAAGTGGTGAACATCAGATCCATACAAATGAAAGCGGCAAGCCTTGGCCTGCCAAACTACGACGTGATGTCGTATGTAAAATCGGTAACCGATATTCGAGCGATGCACAAAAGAATAGTAGACGATCGACAGCAGGCTGAATCTGATGCGATTTCAAAAAAGAAAGAAAAGATTTTGGGAGGGTAACAATGGCAAAACGAATAGTCAAGCAGGGCGAGTCAGGATTACAGATAGCGCAGGAATTGGGAATATCTTACAGTAGCCTGTTGTCAGCTAACCCGGGGGTTTCTAGCATTCGGCCAGGGGTAACGCTGCGGATACCGAACAAAGCGCCTAGCGCATATTCTTTTCAAGGCGAATACGGGCCGAAGGGATATACGGGGCCAAAGGATACAACCAGCCCGGGGTTTCCAGTAGTAAAGAAGCCTACACGTAGGCCACCCGTATCTGCGGGAAGCCTTGCGCCGCCGCCCGGGCAACAACCCCCTGCACCTCGACCAGTACAACGTCCTCCGGATATGCAGCCAACCGATCCAACCAGGATAGCACCCAAGTACGTACCTCCAGATATGCGACCAACCGATCCAACAAGAATAGCACCGAGGGCTGTATCACCAGATATGCAAGGGGATGTGACCAGACAGCCACAGCAAATTACTACTGTGAATCAGTTCCTAAAATCAACACCGAAAGAACTTACCGGGATTGGTTTAGGAGATGAGTATAGGGCGCAAGCATGGATGAGAAGGCTCTTCGCGACACCACAACAACCTTACTTACCGTCAAGGAAGCCAGGGGGGGAACCGCCTTCGAAGTGGCAACAATTCCTAAAATCAACACCTACCGATTGGTGGGAAGATCTAAAGCGCGCGAATGTAGGAGCCAAAGCAGAGGGCCGGGGATTATTCGTTGGTGGGGCTGCGGGGCAGAGGGCAAGACAAGCCGCCGATGTTCCCGGTACTGGAATATCCACAAAGTTTGGTGACTTCGGGGTAGTACCTCCGGACTCTTGGGAAAGCTCACTCAATCAAGTTGTTGACGCACAATTACAGGGAGAGCAGCGCGGGGTACAGTGGTACAGAATGTTGATGGGGCCAGACTCCAGGGAAGATAGAATGTTTGCCTACCAATGGAACGAAAAGACTACGGAGGAAGAATTACTGAAACAACGAGCCGGTCACGTAGCGGACTCATTGAACAGAGACGACCGGCCTCAGATTATTCTTGAAAGTGATCGCCGGATTATGGGTTTTACCCCCGAAGACTTACAGGAAATTGGTTACGTGTGGGATGAGAAGAAAAAGCATTGGGTCTTGGGTGAGATCATCGAGCAGCCGCAGACCACTGGCGCAGCATCCTTGCCCGGCTGGGGATACAACTACCCTCGAAGGGGTGGAGGTGGTGGGCGCGGAGGCGGAGGTGGATCATATTCCTACCCAAGTTATTTACCCAGAAAGCAGGAGCCATTCCCACAAAGTTTTATTGGTAGATCTCAACCCGGTGGAATACCCGGAATAGCACAAATTCGCGCCGCTCGTTTCGGCGCCATCACCTGGCGGATCGGCTAATGACGGATGGAAAACGGGTATTGACTAGCGAGCAGAAAAAGGCAGAGGTTGATCTTGTTGCAAACTTACAAGATGATCATATCAAGGCGATAGCTATAGAGATGTCTGCTATCCGGGCAGAGTTATCTTCCATTCGATACGTGCTAGAGTGCATAGCATTTGGACCACCGAAAGCGCAAGATACAAAGATGGATGACTAATAGAGGAAACGAAAGATGTTGAAGAAGTGGAAAATCAAAAGGCGTAGAAACTTCGAACGAATATGCTGGCTGGCATTCAAGCGGCACGAAATAAACCTAGCGATCGAGCAAGCTGTCATCGATGAGGTGATCACTCCAGCCCAGTCCGACCTGTTAGATCTTCGTTTTGGTTTGAAGGATGGAAAGAAAAAGTCAATAGCCCAGATCGCAAGGGGGATAAAGACACCTCCAATACTGAGCGCCAAACGAGATACCGAAATGTCCATTTGGGCTGCCACCGAACGGATACAGAACGCAAGGTTCGAACTGCTAGAACTTGATAAGGCTGAGCTTGAAAGAGTGGCCTTGGTTGGACTTGGTTATGAGATGAGCGAAGTCGAGATAGCGGAGTTAGAGATCAGTCGCAGCGTTGATCAGATGCGCCAGAAAAGCGAAGTTGAAAAGAAGGTAGTTGAAGAATTGTTTCAGCCAACCCCACACGTTGGAAGCCCAGATATAAGAAACCTGAACCGGGCAGATCGGATGATGGACAAGATAGATAATTCTAAGGAGAATTAAAACATGAGCAGCTTAACGAACAGAATAAGAAGGAGATCCACTGATTTAGTGGGCCATTGGACATTGAAAGAAGAAAGCGGAGCTGTAGCAGAGGACCACTCAACAAATGGCTATAACGCTACATCATCCGGGTTACTGAGATCTAACTTTGACCGCAGTTTCTTGGGGCCAGACGGGGCAAAGTGTGCGAAGTTTGACGGGAGCGCAAGTTATATCGATCTCTACGCAGCACAGGCAACAGCGCCAACCACGATCGGAACAATCAGTATTTGGGCAGCCGTACCACAAGCCAACCTGATAGGTACGACCATGATGCAGATCATAAAGCTGGGTGCGGACGGTAACAACTACATTGATATTACTTTTGATACCACTGCGCGCCGGTTCAATGGGGCCTTTAAAGCAGGCGGCACACTAAAAAGTGTAAACAGCGACCTAGTTTATAACGAACCACAGAGCATTCGCCACGGTGCAAGATGGTTACATTTTGCCATAACCTGGACTAAAGCAGGGGAAGAACTGAAGTTTTATCTTGGAGGCGTGCAGCAGGGTAGCACACAATCCTCACTTGGCACCTGGAGCGGTTCCTTTGCTTCGGACCTGATGGTACTTGGCTCATCCAACACCACCCCAGCCGATCAGTTTACTGGATGGATGTCAAACCTGGCTATGTGGACAGCGGTCCAGCCAGAGAGTGATATAAAGATCCTAGCCAAGGAAGGGCTATAAAAATGACAATAACCAATAGGGATTCAAAGGGGAGAATTCTTCCCGGTGGTAAAGTGCTCAGCAGCGAAGAGGCCAAGGAGATAGGCAGCCTGCAAAAAGGTAAGAAGGAAAAGCAATCTTCGGCTGATCAACTATTGCAAGATGCAGGCTACGATAACCCGGAAGCCGCGCCGATGCGCAAGCGCCTCATGGCGAAAGAGGCAGCCGGGGGAAGTGTTCCTGCGATCAAGTCTTTCGCAACGAAAGGTGAGATCGAAGCTGAAACGCCAGCCGGATACCCGCTGCCAGGTGAGAAATGCCCGACTTGCAGACAATATGTTCTTGCCGACATGCAGATAGACGATGACTTTCTTGAAGGAATTATTTATGAATTGGACCTGGGGATGGTAGGAAGTTACACACCCGAAGGTCTCAAGACTGAGATCGCCAGGCTGACCAAGCTGTTAGAGAACTACCAAGCGCCAAGCCAGCCGCAAGAGAAGATCGATATCGCTGAGGAAAGCCAGCCCGACCTGGTACAGGACACCGGCGACGACCCTATTACACAATGAAAGACATCGTAAGACTTGGACTAAGGCAGGAGGATACTATCTATTGTATCCAAGTGGACCGCGCCAATCTGCGCAAAGTGCAAGCCAGGATACGCAAGCTGAAGTTTTGTGAAACCGAGCTACTCAAAGCTATTGCGATGATGGTAGAAAAGCATGTTCAGCTATCAGTAAAAGAGATCAGCAAGAATTGAAGGAGATCCACAGTGACAAACAAAAGGAAACGTAGGCAAAAGTACCGAGTTATCCAGGCGGAGGAGTATCTTGCCGGACTGCACCCCCATCAATTCGCTGCACTACTGACCGCGCTAGATAACCTTGATGATTCTGACGCATCGAAAGTCGTGACAACCGACGAACCGCCTAGAGAGCCAA